>OBIY01000002.1_pt1 | contig 121873 bp, 127 predicted proteins | sample 1519841 | NCBI WGS metagenome assembly OBIY01 (sample SAMN03019774, study PRJEB22545) | beach sand metagenome | biome: beach; feature: sea beach; material: beach sand | place: USA: Municipal Pensacola Beach, FL | collected 2010-07-30 | depth 30-40 cm m
ATGATCAATGGGCGCGGCTGAATCCTGAAAATACTAAATCCCGACTACGACCTAGGCCGCGCACCTTAAATTTCGGGAACCTATCGGCGCGTCAGCAATTGATCTTCTGAGTTTCAGCAGACCCGAGAGGATCAAGACTGCCATGAAGAAAGCTATGATCGCCCTTTTTCTGAGCCTCGGCGCCGCCGGTATTTCGGCCTGCGACACCAATGACGGCCCGGTTGAGGAAGCCGGTGAGGAAATCGACGACGCGGCTGACGAGATCGAAGACGAAGTCGACTAGCCCCTCACGAAAAAATCGTGCCCGGATGGAACCATTCCGCGCCCCCGCGCGTTATGGCGCTGACTCCGAACGAGTCGAACTGATGAAATCGGGTATCCTTACAACAAGTCTCCCACGCGCGGCCGCCCATGACGGGCGGTCGCTTTCGTTTGCGGCGGAAAGCGTCTAGACCGCCGCCATGACCGAGACTCTCAAACGTTTCTATACCGAGGCCGGAGTGGTCAATGCGCCGGACGGCGGTGGCTGCCATGTCGTGCTCGACGGGCGAAATGTACGCACGCCCGCTGGCGCGTTGCAGGTCGTGCCGACCCGCGCCCTGGCCGAAGCCATGGCCGGCGAATGGGCCCGCCAGGGAGAGCGCGTGGAGATTGCCGGCATGCATCTCACGCGCCTGGCCAATGTTGCCATCGACCGCGCACCGGCCACCCGTGAAGGCCTTGCCGAGGAGGTCGCGCGCTATTGCGAGACCGATCTCACCTGCCATCTGGAAGACCGCCAGGCCGGTTTGCGTGCGCGCCAGGATGCTGGCTGGAAGCCGCTGCGTGACTGGGCCGGCCGCGCGCTGGGCGTGATGCTGCTGCCGGTGGAGGGATTGCTTGCTGCGCGCCAGCCGGACGCTTCACTTGCCGCCGCACGGGCCCATGCCGCAAGCCTCGACGATTTCCGCCTCACGGGCCTTGCCTATGGCTGCGGCCTTCTTGGCTCGGCTGTGCTGGCGCTGGCGGTGGAGCGGGGCGAGGTGAGCGCGGAGGAGGCCTTCGAACTGGCCCGCATGGATGAGGCCTGGCAGGCCGAGCATTGGGGCGAGGACAGTGAGGCTGCAGCGGCCACTGCAGCGCGCCGCGCCGAGGCAGAAGCGCTCGGCATCTGGTTCGGTGCGCTCATGGCTGCGCCCTAAAGGTCGCTTGCCAGCCTCCAGCCGCGCACCTATCAGTCATGTGATTACAAGGAACACCACCGGAAGAAGCGGGGCACATCGGATGCAGGACATTATCGAGCAGTTGGAAGCACGCCGCGAGCGTGCGCGTCTCGGCGGCGGCAAGCAGCGCATTGAACGCCAGCACGAGAAAGGCAAACTCACCGCGCGCGAGCGTGTCGAGGCCCTGCTCGATGAAGGCTCGTTCGAGGAATATGACATGTTCGTCGAGCACCAGTGTGCCGATTTCGGCATGCAGGAACAGAAGATTCCCGGCGACGGCGTGATCACCGGCCAGGGTACGATCAATGGCCGGCTCGTCTATGTCTTCTCCAAGGATTTCACCGTGTTCGGCGGCTCGCTGTCGAAGGCCCATGCGGCCAAGATCGTGAAGGTTCAGCAGATGGCGGTGCGCAATGGCGCCCCCGTGATCGGGATTTTCGATGCCGGCGGCGCGCGCATCCAGGAGGGCGTGGATTCGCTGGCTGGCTATGCCGACATCTTCATGGAGAATGTGCTGTCTTCCGGCGTGATCCCGCAGATCTCCGTCATCATGGGCCCGTGCGCGGGGGGCGATGTCTACTCGCCGGCCATGACCGACTTCATCTTCATGGTGAAGGACACCTCCTACATGTATGTCACCGGACCGGACGTGGTGAAGACGGTGACGAATGAGGATGTCAGCCACGAATCCCTCGGGGGGGCTTCCGTGCACGCGAAAAAGTCCGGCGTGGTCGACGGCGCGTTCGAGAACGATATCGAGGCGCTGGTGCAGATGCGCCGCATATTCGACTTCCTGCCGCTCTCGAACAAGGAGCGCCCACCGGAACGCCCGACCTTCGACCTGCCGGACCGGGAAGAGCCGAGCCTCGACAGCCTGATCCCGGCCAATCCCAACTCGCCCTATGACATGAAGGAACTGATCGAGAAGGTGGCCGACGAGGGCGACTTCTTCGAGATCAGCCCGGATTTCGGCGCCAATATCATTGTCGGCTTCGGCCGCCTGGAAGGCTCCACGGTGGGCTTTGTCGCCAACCAGCCGATGACGCTGGCCGGTGTGCTCGACATCGATGCCAGCCGCAAGGCGGCGCGGTTCGTGCGTTTCTGCGACTGTTTCAACATCCCGATCGTGACCTTTGTCGACGTGCCGGGCTTCATGCCGGGCACCAAGCAGGAATATGGCGGCCTCATCAAGCATGGCGCCAAGCTGCTGTTCGCCTATGCCGAGGCCACCGTGCCGAAGGTCACCGTGATCACGCGCAAGGCCTATGGCGGGGCCTATGACGTGATGAGTTCCAAACACCTGCGCGGGGATGTGAACTATGCCTGGCCGACGGCGGAGATCGCCGTGATGGGCGCCAAGGGCGCGGTGGAGATCATCTTTAGGAAAGATCTCGGCGACCCGGAAAAGATCGCCGAGCATACGAAGATGTACGAAGACAATTTCGCCAACCCCTATGTCGCCGCGCGCAAGGGCTATATCGACGACGTCATCCGCCCGCACTCAACGAGGAAGCGCGTGATCAAGGCGCTCCGATCCTTGCGCAACAAGGACGTGAAAAACCCGCCGAAAAAGCACGATAATATTCCGCTATAGGGGGGATGCCATGCCGACAGTGCTTCGTAAGAATGGCTGGCGGTTCTTTTTCTATTCACTGGAAAATGGGGAACCGCCGCATGTTCATGTTCGTAAGGGCGGTGCGGAAGCCAAGGTCTGGCTGGAAAGCCTCGAATTTGCCTATCTTCGAGGGTATTCAGCCCGAGATCGGAAATTTGTGTTAGATACGGTCAAGGAACATCAAACCCAACTGATGCAGGCATGGAATGACTTCTTCTCCAACTGAAAGCTGCCCTCCGAGTCCTGTGTCCGTGCTCATCACGGAAACGGAGATTGAAGTGACACTTGATGATGGCCGGCGCATCGCAACACCAATCGACTGGTATCCGGTTTTGTCGCGCGCCACGCCCCAGCAGCGTCAGAATTTCGAGCTCATGCCTTTCGGCATTCACTGGCCCGATATTGACGAGGATATCAGTGTGGAAGGCATGTTGCGCGGTGCGCGCGGAGTCGACTGGCAGCGGCGTATACCTGCGGAGTAGCGCCTATACAAACCACCGCCATCATCGGAGACATCCACGGCGCGCTCGCGCCGCTGAAGACGCTTGTCGCCAAGCTCGACCCCCAGTCCGGCGACCATCTCGTGCTGGTCGGTGATCTGGTCGACAAGGGGCCGGAGCCGGCGGGCGTGGTGCAGTTTCTCCGCGAGCTTTCCGAGACCGCGCCGTTCCGTGTCACCCTCATCGAGGGCAATCATGAAGACCGCCACCGGCGCTATCATATCAATACCGAGATCCGCCCCAAGACCGCGCGCCAGATGGCCGAGGCCGCGCCGCACCTCTCCGCCCTCGATGCCGAGCTGAGCGCGCAAGACCGGGCCTTCCTCGCCGCCGCCGTGCCCTTCCTGCATCTCCCCGAATGGAAAGTGCTCGTCGTCCATGGCGGCATTCCCGGCGACATGGAAACTTTCCCCGAAACCCCGGCCGAGCTGGACGCGCTCTCCAAGCGCCAGCGCGACAAGTTCCTGCGTATCCAGCGCACGCGCTTCCTCGACGTGGACACCGGCAAATACCTGCAGCTCGGCGACAACCAGCCTGCCGACCCGTTCTGGGCCGCGGTCTATGATGGCCGCTTCGGCCATGTCGTCTTCGGCCACCAGCCCTGGCGCGATGGCCCGGCTTGTTTCCCCCATGCCACCGGCGTCGACACCGGCGCGGTGCATGGCGGCGGCCTCACCGCGCTTCTCCTGCCGGGCGAGGGCGAGCCGCAATTTGTCAGCGTGCCGAGTGAGGCCCATGTCCCGTTCCGTGAGGGCGAGATGCCCGACCATCCCGGCGGAGAGCTGCGCCTGACGCGCTAGGCCACCCCGGCCACCTTCCAGGCCTCCTTCGGCCAGCGGCGGTGTTGCCAGAACCACTGGCCGGGCTGTTCGCGCACGCGATCCTCAAGGAAGGCGTTGATATTGCGCACGGTATTTTCCAGATCGGCATCGAGATCATTGGTGTGTGGCTGGGTGATCGGCTCGTGAATGGTGACGCGAAAGCGCGCCGGGCCGGTGCGCACGGTGGAGACCGGCACGATCGGCACCTTGAATTTCTGCGCCAGCCGTGAGGGCCCGGGCGCGGTCATGGCAGGCTGGCCGAAAAAGGGCAGGGAGATGCCCTCATTGAACTTCTGGTCGTTCATCAGCGCCACGGCGCGGCCCTTGCCGAGGGCGCGCATCAGTTCGCGCGTGCCGAGCCCCTTGGGCGCCAGAACGCCGATGCCATAGGCCTGGCGCACGGCATTGATGCGCCGGTCGATATGCGGGTTGTTCAGCATCCGGTAGGTGACGAGGCAGTCCACCGGGCGCCGGCAGATCACCGCCGCCATCACCTCCCAGTTGGCAAAATGGCCGGAGATCATCACCGCGCCTTCGCCGCTTTCGCGGATGGCATCGAGGCGCTCGGCGCCGACCACTTCCACGCGGTCGCCCTGATAGGGATGGATCTTGGGCAGGTGAGGCAGCTCGCCGGCCGTGCGCCCGGCGCTCTCCCAGGCGGCCAGCGCCGTGCGGCGCACCTTCTCCTCGCTCCAGTCCGGGAAGGCCATGGAGATGTTGCGCATGGCGGTTTTGTGCTGGCTCAGCAGGGGGCCGAGCTTGCGGAACAGCCAGCCGCCGAAATTCGAGGCGCGGTCGGGCCCCATCGCCTTCATCGGCGCCCAGTAGAGCCAGTCCCACGCAAAGGCTTCCAGCCGCCACTGCACGCGCTGCCAGAAGGTGGAACGATTGTCGATGTCCTTGGGGCGGACATATCCGTCGGGGTCACGAACCATTGTGGAAAGTATCTAGGGTAGATTTCAGCAGCTTGTCGATAGTTACCGGCGTGTCATGGAAGCGGGCTTCTATGGGCCAGGCGAGTATTCCTTCACGCCAATCCTTCGGCAGTCGCACGAAATCCTTTTCTGTTGTGATGAGGCGCGCCTCATGGGTTTCGGCCAGGTTGCGCAGGAAGGTCATGTCAGAGGCCATATAGACATAGTGGTCGCCGAATCCTACGCCGTCTCGCAGGTCCGCGCCGGCCGATTGCAGGCTGTCGAAGAATTTGCGCGGTCGCCCGATGCCGGCAAAGGCAATGAGCGGGCCGTCCACCGCCGGTCCGCGCGGCTCTATGCTGGCGCGCAGCACAGGCTTGTCTTCGGGGATGAGTCCGGCGGGCAGCTCGCCCTCGCCGATCAGGAGCACAGCATCGGCGCGGGTAATACCGTCGGCCACCGGCTCGCGCAGTGGGCCCTTGGGGATGCAATAGCCATTGCCGAAAGGAGCTGCTGCATCCACGGCCAGGATGCTGAGAGTCTTTTCCAGGCTGGGGTTCTGGAAGCCGTCATCCATGATGATGACCTGCACGCCGGTTGCCGCCATGGCCTCGGCCGCGGTCGCCCGGTCGCGCCCGATCCAGCTCTCGCCGCTGCAGGCGAGCATGAGCGGTTCGTCGCCCACCTCGGCGGCGGTGTGCGCGGTTTCGTCCACCCGCAGCGGGCCTTCCAGCTTACCGCCATAGCCGCGTGAGAGCGTGGCGGCGCGGTGGCCTAAACTTGTGAGTTTCTCGCGCAGGGTTGCCACCACAGGCGTCTTGCCGACCCCGCCCACGGTGAGATTACCGACACAGATCACCGGCACGGGGGCAGGGTGGGGCGTCGCGCGCGCCAGCTTGCGCCGAACGCCCCGGATATAGAGCTGCTCCAGCGGCGTGAGCAGGACGCGCGTCAGTGGGGCGGCTTCGCGCGAGCGCGGGTCGAGCCCGTGAGACCAGAAATGCGGCGCCTTCATGTGCTGGCCTCCGACTGGAGGAGGGCGAGCAAGCGGGCGACGGTCTCCTTCATCGGCGCGGCGGAGCGGTCGAAATAGGCTTTTACCTTGCCAGCATCCGGCTGCGGCCCTTGCCCGGAAAGCTCGGCCTCAAGCGTGGTGCGTAGGGCGTCTGCCCCTTCCACTATGGTCAGCGCGCGGGCCGCTTCCAGCTCTGCAAAGACATCGGTGAAGTTGAAGCCATGCGGGCCGGTGACGATGCGCTTGCCGAGCTGCAGCGGTTCGATGGGGTTGTGCCCGCCGACGCCTTCGGCTGTTGCACCGCCAAGATAGATGGCATCGGCCAGGCGATACCACAGGCCCATTTCGCCGATCGTGTCGGCGAGCAGGACATCGGTTTCAGCATCCGGCAGATCGCCAGCACTGCGCCGGGCGACGCTGAGGCCACGCAACTCCAGGTCGGTCAAAATGCTGGCAGCGCGCTCAGGGTGGCGTGGGGCGATAATGATGGCAGGATGCGGAGTCAGTCCCGCCACCGCGTCCAGGAACACCGCCTCCTCTCCCGGATGGGTCGAGGCGGCCAGCAGGCAAGGCCGCCCGGCCAGGAAGCCGCTTTTCAACGTTTCCAGTTCCTCCGGCGCGGCGAGCGGCGGGGGCAGGGCAGTTTTCAGGTTTCCGGGCTGGCCGACAGTCTTGCCGCTCAGTGCTGCCAGCGCTTCGGCTGTGTCTTCATTCGCTGCCAGCAGGAGATCAAAGCGGCCGAATATCTCACGGGAAAAGGCCGGGAAGCGCGCCCAGCCCTTGCGGCTCTTCTCGGTCATGCGGGCGTTAACGAGGGCGAGTTTCGCACCGGCGGCACCGGCTTCACGCAGGAGATTCGGCCAGATCTCGCCCTCGGCGAAGACAACGAGATCAGGCTGCCAGTGTCGGACAAACCGCCGAGCGATGGCGGGCGTGTCCGCCGGTGCCATCTGGTGGACGACGCCTTCAGGCAGGCGGGTGGCCAGCATCTGCACCGAGGTCTGGGTCTGGCTCGTCATCAGGATGGAGATGTCGGTGCGGGCGAGCAGCGCCTCAGCGACGCCGAGCAGCACCATGCTTTCGCCCACGCTGGCGCCATGCAGCCAGGTGAGCTTACCCTCGGGGCGGGGCGGCAGGCCCCTCGCGCGGCGCTCATTCAGGCGGCCGGGGTCTTCCTTGCCCGCGCGCACGCGGCGCGAGAGCAGCACCGGCAGGCCGAGCCCCAGGCCACCGGAGGCCAGGCCGTAGAGCCAACCGCCGAGGCTCACGCAGTGTCCCTGACCGGGTCGGCGGGGCGGGGCGCGCCCTCCACGATTTCCTGCGCGCGTGCATTGACCGCTTCGAGGCCGCTTTGCAACTCGCTCTTCAGGCCCTCGGCGCCGAGGCTCGCCGGATCCAACGGCTCGCCGAAGACGATGGCGCCACGCCCGAACGGCTTGGGCAGAACCATCCGGTCCCAGCTTTTCGTGCGCGACTGATGGGAAACGCACACGGCATAAGGCACCACCCGGGCGCCGGAGCGCTGGGCCAGCAGCACCGGGCCGTCGCTCACCTCAAGGGCCGGCCCGCGCGGCCCGTCGGGGGTGACGCACAGCGTGCCCGAGGCCTTCAGCAGGCGGACGGCCTCGGCGATGGCGCGCACGCCGCCCTTGTTCTTGTCGCGCTTCTTCGCATTGCTCTTGGAGCCGCGAATGGTGGTGATGCCGAGATGATCGAGCGCGCGCGCCACCGGCTCGGCATCGCGCGAGAGCGAGACCAGCATCGACACGCCGCCGGGCCGCTTGGGCAGGCGGCTCAGGAACCGCGTCCAGCCCGCCGGCAGAAGCAGGATCTGCTCATGCCAGGCGCCGACCAGCAGGCCGCGCTCTGAGCTCCAGGCCGCACGCATGGTTTCCTCGCCCTCGATCGTCCAGCGCACGGTGCGCCCGACCAGGGCCATCCAGGCCCAGATCAGGAGGCCCAGCAGGCGCGTCACGAAGGCAGATCGAAGCAGTGATTTCATTGCGCCGCTTATAAGCGCTTCGCCATGGCTGGCCAGTGTCAGGAACCGTCTGACTGCGTCATGGTGAGCGAAGCGTTAATGGCGGCTGGCTCATGGTTAAGGCCAGACCAATTGTGGCTGGTCATTTCGCCTCCCGATCTTCAACAGCATTTATTGCCTCCCCGTTATGCCATGAGCTGAAGCATCGCGCGTGTCTCGCTCGAGGGGGCCAAGAATGATGAAATATATTCCAGCGATCAGCCTCGGTCTGTCTCTGGTGTTGGGCATAGCGGCATATCTCCTGCTCCGGGCAGGCCCGGCGGAGTCTTCTCCGGCGGGTGTGGCCTCCGTGCAGGTGGCCCAGGTCCAGGAACCGGAAACCGTCACCGTGTTGGTCCTGAAGGATGTGATCGAGGCCGGCATGCCGGTTACGCCCGATCTGGTGCGCACGCGCGACTGGCCGGCCGAGCACCTGCCCGAAGGCGCGCTGACCCACACCACCGATCTCTATGGCCCCACGGGCACGCCGTTCTTTGCGCAGATGAACATGATCGCCGGCGAAGTGCTGGTGACCGAAAAGCTCGCTGAGGTGCCGCCGCGCCGCATGCTGTCGAAGGAAATCCCGGACGGGTTCCGCGCGGTCTCCATCGCCGTGACCACCGAGACCGGCGTGGCCGGCTTCGTGCTGCCGGGCGACCGGGTGGATATCACCGCCTTCGTGCCCCAGCCGGGCCGCACCGGGCCGGATGCCTATCGCTCGCGTCCGCTCCTGGAAGGCGCGCTGGTGCTCGGCATCGACCAGATCATGGGCAATGAGGTCGAGGGCGCCATGCCGTCGAGCCTCGTGACCCTCGCTCTGAAGCCGGAGGATGCCCAGAAGGTCACCGCGGCTTCGCGCGAAAGCCGGCTGGGCCTTGCCCTGATCGGCCAGAAAGAACTTGATAATGAGGAAGAGGAAACACCGGAGGAGGTCCGCCCCGCGCCGCGTCCGGTGATCTATCGCGCGCCGCCCCCGCCGGCCCGTCCGGATACCGCTCGCGTCACAGTGGTGCACGGCACGCGCGCTCAGACGGTGACCACGCCGGTAGAAGAGGAAGACAAGGCAGAAGATGGCGAGCCGATGGAAATCGGGGCAGGCTCATGATCCGCAGTTTCGTCATCATCTTCGTGCTGGCCGTGGCGGCGCTTGCCCCGCGTGCGGCCGCCTGGACCGAGCTCAAGGCAGACGAGGGCGCTCCGGTGCTCACCCTGGAAAAAAGCCGCTCCACCGTGGTGCAGACCGACCGGCCCTTTTCCATGATCGTGCTGTCGGATCCGCAGATCGCCGAGACCATGGTCACCACCGACCGTTCCTTCTTCGTGCGCGGCCTGCAGCCGGGCGACACCACGATCCTGCTCTATGACGAGGACGGTCATCTGGTTGAGATGATCACGCTCGATGTCACCATGGGTCTCGATTCCCTGCGCCGGGATCTCGACAATCTCCTGCCGGGTGAGGACATCATGATCTATCCGGTTCATGACGGCGTGTTCCTCGATGGCCGGGTGACCACAGCCGCCGCTGCCGACATGGCACTGCAGGTGGCCGAGCGCCATGTGCCCGGCGGTGTCGCGAACGGCCTGACGATCCGCGAGAGCCAGCAGGTCATGCTGGAAGTGCGCTTCATCGAGGCGGGCCGGGACACGGTGAAGGAGATCGGCTTCGGCAATTCATTCGATGCCAATGACGTCACAGGCAGCACGGCAGGCGGTCTGGTTTCCGGGCTGGCCGGAAAATCGGTTGTCACCTTCACCAATATCGCGGGGGAAAATCTCGACCTGCAGCTCAGCGCGCTGGAATCGCGCGGCATGATCCGCACACTCGCCCGGCCGAACCTGATCGCGCTGTCGGGCGACACGGCCAGCTTTCTGGCTGGCGGAGAGATCCCGATCCCGGTGGCCGGCGAGGACGGCGCCGTTTCGATTTCCTATCGCGATTTCGGTGTCAGCCTGGAGTTCACACCCACCGTGCTTGGCGAGGGCCTTGTGAACCTTGAAGTCTCGCCCGAGGTCAGCGCGCTCGATACGCGCAATGGTGTGCGCAGCGCGGGCGTCTCCGTGCCGGCCCTGTCGGTGCGCCGGGCCAATACCACGGTCGAGCTGCGCGACGGGCAAGCCTTCGCCATTGCGGGACTGTTGCAGAACAGCTTCGAGACCGATGCGGTGAACACCCCGTGGGTCGCCGATATCCCGATCCTCGGTGCGCTGTTCTCCTCGCGCCGCTTCCAGCGCAGGGAGACCGAACTGGTGATCATCGTCACCCCGCGCCTGGTCCAGCCAGTGGCGCATGTAAACGACATCGCTACGCCGCACGACGCCTTCGAGGCCCCCAGCGAAACCCAGATCTTCCTGGAAGGGCGCACGGTTTCCGTGCCCGGCAGCTGATCGCAGGAGAGATCCATGACACGTAAAATGCGTCCTTTCGCCCTCATCCTGTGCGCCCTGTCTGCGGCCTGCGCGAGCCACGACTATCGTGACGTGGAACTGCTCGGCGCGGCGACGGACAGGAACATCGCGCTGCAATCGGTCCGCGATGTGAATACCCCGAACTACCAGTCCATCGATGGCGGTGAAGGCGGTTCGAGTGCCAAGGCCGTGGCCGCCCTGCGCGAAGAGAAAGCCAGCTGATGGGGCGTAGTGAATCCTCCTTCTCCTGGCTCGCCATGCTGGTTGATCACGGCAGTCTCTCGCTGCTGGCGGAAGACGGCTGGAGCCTTGTCAACCTGACGGAAGCTGCGCGCAATCCCGGCAGTAGCGAACTGCCGGGCGACATGGTCGTGATCGACTATCGCCAGCCCGGCGCGCAAACGCTGCTTGAGGCTTATGCCCTGCGCCGTCCGGAAGTCGGGTTCCTGCTGATCGGGGACGATCTGCCGGCCCAAGCGGTGCGCGCGCTGTTCCGGTTTGCCGCCTCCGACGTGCTCAGCGCGGGCGCGACGCCGGAAATGATCACGGCGGCCTGCAGGGGACTGGCGGGCCAGATCCGCAAGACCGGCGAGACGAAGAATTCCAGCATGTGCTGGGCCATGCGCGGGGCAGTTGGCGGGGCCGGGGTGACAACGCTGGCCATCGAGCTGGCCTTTGCCGTGCAACAGCGCCATCCCACCTGGCAGGTCGGCCTGATCGATCTCAACCTCACCGATGGAATGAGCGCGGCCTTCCTGGACGGCCAGAAAAAGCTCGATGTCGCGGGCCTGTGCGCCGCGCCGGAGCGGATCGATCCGACCCTCCTGCGCGCCTATTCCTGGGAGCATGAGAAAGGCATCTATCTCATGGCCGCGCCCCGGGCGCCGCTGGCCGAGGATGTTGCCACACGCGACGGCGTGCTGCGTCTGCTCGATGTCGCCTGCGGAATGTTCGATCATGTGGTGGTCGACATGCCGCGCCATCGGACGCCCTGGACCGATCCGATCCTTGCCGCCGTAGACGAGGTGCTGGTGGTCAGCGAGCTGACCGTGCCGAGCCTGCACGCGGCTGGCGATCTCTGCCGCGAGATCGACGCGATCCGCATAGGCGCCGCGCCCTCCCGGCTGGTGCTCAACCGCATGTTCGCCAAGCGCAGCCACCGCCACAGCTTCCCCATCGACAAGGCCGAACGCGCCATTCATCGCAAGATTGATTTCACCGTGCGCTCTGACTGGGATTCAGCCCGCATGGCCGCCAATCTCGGCATGCCCATCGCGCAGGTGAAAGCCCGTAGCCCGCTGGTGAGAGATGTCGCGAGTCTCGCCGGTGTCCTGTCCGGAGAGAGCGAAGCCGACACTGAGAGGGATGCGGCCTGATGGGACGGTTCACCGCGATATTGCCCCCTGGCGCGCCGGCAGTCCAAACGGCCGAGCCTGCGCCCGCGCCCAAGCCGGCCCCGGTCCCCAAGGCGCCAGGCCGCGAGATGCAGATGCTGGATGCCAAGCTGCGCATCCATGCCCGCCTGATCGATGAGCTGGACCTGTCGGCCATTGAGCGGCTGGACGAAACGCAACTGCGCGCCCAGGTGCGCCAGATCGTGTTCGAGATCATCCGCACCGAAGATCTCGCGCTGTCGGCGGCGGAAGAAGCCAGCTTCGCCGATGCCGTCTTCGACGAGATGACCGGCCTCGGCCCCATTGAACCGCTGCTCAAGGACGATTCCATCGCCGATATCCTGATCAATGGCGCCGAGCAGGTCTATATCGAGCGCGGCGGTGAGCTGGAGCTGGCGCCGGTCCGCTTTGCCGACAATGATCACCTTCTGCGGATCGTGAACCGGATTGTCGCCGGTGTCGGGCGCCGCGTGGATGAGAGCCAGCCGCTGGTCGATGCGCGCCTCGCAGACGGCTCGCGCGTCAACGCCGCGATCTCGCCGATTGCGATTGATGGCCCGCTGGTCTCGATCCGGAAGTTCAAGAAGAACCCGCTCACCTTGGACAAGCTGGTCGGTTTCGGCGCCATGCCCCAGGCCATGGCCGACTTCATCGCCGGCGCCGTGAAGTGCCGGGCCTCGACCATCATTTCCGGCGGTACGGGCTCGGGCAAGACAACGCTTCTGAATGCGCTTTCGGCCTCGATCAGTCACAAGGAGCGCCTGATCACCATCGAGGACGCGGCCGAACTGCAACTGATGCAGCCGCATGTCGCGCGCATGGAAACCCGGCCGCCGAACATCGAGGGCAAGGGCGAGATCAAGCAGCGCGAACTGGTGAAGAACGCCCTTCGGATGCGGCCGGACCGCGTGATCCTCGGCGAGGTGCGTTCCGAGGAAGCCTTCGACATGCTTCAGGCAATGAATACTGGTCATGAAGGCTCCATGGCCACCATTCACGCCAACAATCCGCGCGATGCTATCACACGGCTTGAGCAGATGGTCGCCATGGGTGGGCTGAAGATTTCCGAGGATGCGATCCGCGGCCAGATCGCGGCGGCGGTGAACTTCATCGTCCAGGCCACACGCATGTCGGACGGTTCGCGCAAGGTGATCTCCATCGCCGAGATCACCGGCATGGAGGGTCGCATCGTGCAGATGCAGGAAATCTTCAAATTCGAGCGCACCCATACCGATGATGACGGCAAGGTGCATGGGCGCTTCCGCGCCACCGGCATCCGTCCGAAATTTCTCGATGAGATGAACCGGCGCGGCGTCTTCATGCCCGAACACATGTTCGACCCCGCCACGGAGCTCTGAGGGCGATGGATCTGGACGCCTTCAATCTCGATCCGTCACGCCTTGAGCCGCATGTGAGTTTGGCAATAGTTATTGGTGTGGGTGCGCTGATCCTGTTCGTTCAGGCCTGTATTGGCCTGTTCAGCCAGGCACGTACGCGTCAGATCATGAACCGACGTCTGAAGTTCAAGGAACGCACCGAAAGCACCAAGGAACTGATCGTCGAGCTGCGCCGCCAGCGCGCCCTCGACGAGGACGGTAATTTCAAGCTGGCGGTAAAGTGGCTCAACCGTCTGATCACGCGGTCGGGCGTGCCGTTCAAGCCGGTGCAGTGGGGAGCCATGTCGGCCGGCTTCGCCGGGCTGGTCTTCGCAGTGATCTATGCTCGGCTCGGAAACCTGCCTTTGGCAATAGTCATTGCTGTTGTGCTCTATTTCGGGGCGCCCATTATCGTCCTCAAATTCCTCGCCGGACGGCGCGCGAAGAAGCTCGCCAAGCAATTGCCCGATGCCCTGCAGATCGTGGTGCGCAGCCTGGAGGCCGGCCACCCCGTGCCCGGCGCGATCGCGCTTGTGGCGCGCGAGATGCCGGACCCGATTGGCTCGGAATTCGGTATGGCTGCCGATGAGATGTCTTACGGATTTTCGCTCACAGTCGCCGTGGAGCGCCTTGCCCACCGCGCTGGCGACCCGGATGTGGACCTGTTCGCGGCCACTGTGCGCCTGCAGGAACGCACCGGCGGCAATCTCTGTGACCTGCTCAAGACCAATGCCCATACCGTGCGCGAGCGTCAGACCCTGCGCCTGAAAGTGAAGGCGGCGTCGGCCGAGGGGCGGGCCTCCGCACTCATTCTGACGGCCGCGCCTTTTGTCGTGATGTCGGCAGTGCATCTGTTGCGCCCTGAATTCTACGGCCTCGTCGCCGGCGAGCCGCTGTTCAAGCATTGCATGATCGGCTTCGGCATCTGGATGGTAATCGGCAATGTCATCATGAACCGCATGATCAATTTCAGGTTCTAGGCGCGCGATGGCAGACCTTCTCTCTTCTGCGAATCTCGGGCTACTGGTCCTGGCCGTTGCGCTGCTGGCAGCCGCGCCGGGCGTGGTGGCAATTGTGCGCGCCTCGGGAGTGGCTTCGAGGATCGATCTCAGGCTCGCCCGCCGGCCAGCGACCCAGAGCGAGGGACACACGGGCGGCCAGGCCGGCAAGCGCATGGCTGACCGGCTCGGCAGTCTCGCCGCACGCGCCGCGCCAAAGAACAAGGGCGAGACCAGCGAGATCCGCTTCCGCCTCCTGCGCGCGCGTTACACACATCCGCAGGCCGTGCCGCTGTTTTATGGCGCACGGCTGGTCTGCCTTGCGGCCTTCCCGGTGGCCTTTTTCATCGCCGTGCCCTTCCTGCCGGACAGTCTGCCGGGCTGGTTTCCGCTGGCAGGTTCGGGCTTCCTCGCCCTGTTCGGGCTGATGTTGCCAGGCATTCTCGTGGATCGCCGTATCCAGAAGGCCGAGCTGGAATGCTCGGACGGCTTTCCCGATATGATGGACCTGCTGGTCGCCTGCGTGGAGGCCGGCCTCAGCCTCGACGCCGCCGTGCTGCGCGTATCGGAAGAACTGGAATCGCGCCACCGGGAACTGTCGCTGAACCTCAAGACACTGGCGCTGGAGATGCGCGCCGGCCGTGCGCGCAAGGCCGCCTGGCGTGCCTTTGCCGACCGGGTCGGGCTGGAGGAGGCCAGTTCTCTGGCCACCATGCTGCGGCAATCCGAAGAAATGGGGACAAGCCTTGGCGAAACGCTGCGCGTCTTTTCCAGCGATATGCGTCAGCGCCGCATGTTGATGGCCGAGGAAAAGGCCATGGCCCTGCCGGCCAAGATGACCGTGCCGCTGATCCTGTTCGTGTTCCCGGTGCTGCTCGGCGTGCTGATCGTGCCGGCGATCATCCGCTTCCAGTCCTTCATGTAAGCCGGGCGAAGGCCTGATCGAGATCGGCCTCAAGGTCTTCCACGGCTTCCAGCCCAGCATGGATACGCAACAGGGGCCCCTCGAAGGGTGGCTCAGGCGCGAAGGCGCGGTTGAGCTGAGCATCGCACGGGATGATCAGGCTCTCATACCCGCCCCAGGAAAAGCCCATGCCGAACAGCTCCAGCGCGCTGAGCATGGCGTTCAGTTTTGCCTCCGGCACGGGATTCAGCACCACGCCGAAGAGGCCGCAGCTTCCGGTAAAATCGCGCTCCCAAAGGGCGTGATCGGGATGATCGGGCAGGGCAGGGTGGATGACGCGCGCCACCTCGGGCCGCGCCGCCAGCCATTCGGCCAGCGCCAGACCGCTCTCCTGGTGGCGGGCAAGGCGCGTCTCCAGCGTGCGCAGGCCGCGCAGGGCCGTGTAGGCTTCCTCCGGCCCGAGGGCGATGCCCCAGTCGTCGCTGCAGGCTTCGATCTTGGCGGCAAGATCGGCGCGTCGCGTCATCACCGCGCCGCCAAAGGAATCGGCATGGCCGACGACATATTTCGTGAGCGCCTGGACCGAGATGTCCACGCCCAGCGCCAGCGGCCTGTGGAAGAGGCCGGCGCCCCAGGTATTGTCGAGAATGGTGATGAGGCCATGTTCGGCGGCAAGGCCCACCATCATTTGCGTGTCGGGCAGTTCGAATGTCAGCGAACCGGGGCTCTCCAGGATGATGGCTTTTGTCTCGGGACGGATCTGCGCTGCGAGCGCGGCAGCATCCGCCCGTGTGGGAAACCGCGTGATGGAGATTCCCATCGCTTTCAGGCGCCGCTCGCAAAAGCGCCGTGTTGGGCCGTAAATACTGTCCTGGACGAGGGCATGATCGCCGGAGTCCAGCACTGACCCGATGGCCAGCGCTGCGGCCGAGAGCCCGTTCATGGTCAGGCGCACATGCTCCGCGCCTTCCAGCGTGGCGAGGCCGGCTTCCAATTCGCGGTGAACGCCCAGCCCCATGCGGCCATAGCCGGGCTTGCGCGAATAGAGCGCTTCGGGATCGGAGAAGATCACCGTGGAGGCGCGCTCAAGCGGCGGGTTCACCGTGGGCGGGTCGAGCCGGGTGCCACGCGTGTGGATGAGGCGGGTGGAGGGCTTGCGGGTGGTCAACGTCCGGGGCCGGTCTCGATCGGGTAGTTGTCGCTGGTGGCCCATTCCGTCCACGAGCCGTCATAGACGCCGGCATTGTGGCCGAGCCGGGCGAGGGCGAGGGCGAGGTTGGCTGCCGTGACGCCAGAGCCGCAGCTGGTGATCACCGGCCCGTCAATCTCGCCGAACAGCGCTTCCAGCGCTTCAGGCGATTTCATCGTGCCGTCCTCATTGAGCAGGTCGACCGAGCAGATATTGCGCGAGCCGGGGATATGGCCCGACGGCACGCCCTTGCGCGGTTCGGGGGCTTCGCCCATGAATCGGCCCGGCGGGCGGGCATCGATGATGTCGACATTGCCGGCTTCCATCGCATCCTTCACCTGCTCGCGCGTCTTCACGATGTCCGTGCGAAAGCGCGGGGTGAAATGCCGGTCGGTAACGATGGGCGCCATGTCTTCCAGCTCGCCGCCAGCCGCTTCCCAGGCCTTCAGCCCGCCATCGAGCACGCGCACATCCGTGGCCCCCATGGCGCGCAGCATCCACCAGACGCGGGCCGAGGCCATGAGATTGTTGCGGTCATAGACGACCAGACGGTTGCCGTCCCCGATGCCCATCTTGCGAACGCGCGAGGCGAAGAACACCGTGTTGGGCAGCATGTGCGGCACGTCAGTCTCGTGGTCGCAGATCTCGTCGATGTCGAAGAAGACCGCGCCGGGAATATGCCCGGCCTCGTAGTGGCGGCGCGCCAGCCCCTGGCTCTCGGGAGTAGGGATATACCAGGTCGCCTCGATGACGCGCACATCGGGCGCATCCATGTGCGACATCAGCCATTCGGCGCTGACCAGTGGATCGGGCTCGCGATAGGGCATGGCTCTCTAGGTCTCCATCCAGGGCGGGATCGGCAGCCCCTTGGTCTTCAGGAATTCGGGATTGTAGAGCTTGGACTGGTAACGGTTGCCATAGTCGCACAGCATGGTGACGATGGTGTGGCCCGGGCCCATTTCCTTCGCCATTTCAATGGCTCCAGCGATGTTGATGCCCGACGAGCCGCCGAGGCACAGGCCCTCCTCGGTGACGAGGTTGAACAGGATGTTGAGCGCGATTTCATCCGTCAACCGGAAGGGCAAGTCGATGTCGAGGCCTTCCAGGTTTGCCGTGATCCGGCTCTGGCCGATGCCCTCGGTGATCGAAGTACCTTCCGATTTCAGCTCGCCATGCTTGTAGTAATTGAACAGCGACGCGCCGCCCGGATCGGCGAGGCCGATCTTGATGCCCGGATTGCGCGCGCGCAGGCCCTCGGCGACACCGGCCAGCGTTCCGCCCGAGCCGACCGCGCAGATGAAGCCATCCACCTTGCCGTCGGTCTGGTCGTAGATTTCCGGCGCCGTGGTTTCGGCATGGACGCGCTTGTTGGCGACATTGTCGAACTGGTTGGCCCAGATCGCGCCATTGGGTTCGCTCTCGGCGAGTTCTTCGGCGAGGCGCCCGGAATAGCGGGCATAGTGATTTGGGTTGGCGTAGGGCACCGCATCCACTTCCACGAGCTTTGCGCCGAGAATGCGGATGGCGTCCTTCTTCTCCTGGCTCTGGGTGCGCGGGAAGACGATCACTGTCTTGTAACCGAGCGCATTGCCGACCAGGGCGAGGCCGATGCCGGTATTGCCCGCCGTGCCCTCGACAATCGTGCCGCCGGGTTTCAGTGCGCCGGAGGCTTCAGCGTCGCGGATGATGCCGAGCGCCGCGCGGTCCTTCACCGACTGGCCGGGATTGAGGAATTCCGCCTTGCCGAGAATGGTGCAGCCGGTTTCCTCCGAGGCGCGTTTCAGCTTGATCAGCGGCGTGTTGCCGATCGCGTCCACGACCGAATTCAATATCGTCATCAATGCTCTCCGATCCTGCTGGAAAGCTAGTTCCCGCCGCTGCACAAAACAAGCACCGGAACCTGATCCAGATGCCGCGCCGGCACGTAACAAGTGGGTGAAGCCACGCTAAACCGGACGGGAAATTCACGTGCCTGCAGATGTCTATGATGCCTTCATGCTGGAGCATGCCGCCGGTGCCTTGCCGGCAGGACTTGATCTTGCCGCGGGGCTGCATGTCGCCCTGAGCGCTGGCGGGGCAGGCCGAGCTGCGACATGGGACGCTGTCGGCGGCGCGCTGCTGGAACGCGAAGACGTGATGGAGACGCCGGCAACCAGGCCTGCGCGCCGCTATCAGCCCGAGCCTGCGCCAGCTATGAGCGTGCACGACCTGCTGGCGACAGATCTCGACGCATTGAAATGGCGGCGCACCATCACTCAGGCCCGGTGCGTGCAAACCGGCGTGCCAGGCGCACGCTTTATGCGCCTCCAGCCGGGCCAGTCCATCCCGCGCCACGGCCATTCTGCGCTGGAAGCCACCGTCGTTCTGCGTGGCATCCTCACCGTCGATGGCGACGTTTATCGGTATGGCGACCTGATGCTCGGCCTGCCGGGCGAAGCGCACAAGCCGGGAGCCGGCGGCGATGTGCCCTGCATCTGTCTCGTCGCACGTGGCGAACGACCTTTCTGGAGACTGACATGATCTTTCGCATCCTGAGCCTCATCCTGTTGGCTACATTGGTGGGGCGCACGGCGATGTTCGCCGATACCGCCGATGGCGCAGACCGCGAGACCTGGCGCCCGGCCGATGGCGACGAGATCCGCTTCGATGTCCTGCGTCAGGGCAAGCCGTTTGGCCATCACACCGTCAGTTTCTCGCGCAAAGGTGATGGCGAACTGGATGTGGCCGTAGACGTGGAACTGCGCGCCGGGCTCGGCCCGCTCACCCTGTTTCGCTACGAGCTGGAGTCCTCCGAACACTGGCGCGATGGCGAACTGATCGAGGTGACTGGCGAAGTGAAGGAAGACGGCGAGCGCGAGAGCATGCAAGCCGAACGCGAGGGCGATCAGCTGCACGTGGAAGGCGACGCGTTTACCGGCGAGGTGCCCGGGAGCCTCCTGCCGGCGAGCCACTGGAACGTCACTCAGACCCGCGCCAGCCAGCTCATCTCGACGGAAAATGGCGAGCTGATCGAGGTTGAGGTCAACGATCTCGGCCGCGAGACGATCCTCGCCGGCGGGCAGGAAATCGAGGCGAACAAATATCTGCTCGACAGCGATATCGACGTCACGCTCTGGTATGACGATGCTGGCCGCTGGGTGAAACTCGCCTTCGAGGCGCGCGGCCAGAGCATCGAATACGTCCTGGCGGAACTCTACTAGGCCTTCGCCAGCGTGAACTGGCCGACATTGATCCGGCCATTGCGGAAGCCGGCTTCGCAATAGGCGAGGTAGAAGTTCCACATCCGCCGGAAAGCCTCATCGAAACCCATGGGGGCGATCTCGTCCCAGGCCGCATTAAAGCGCTGGGACCAGGCCTTCAGCGTGGCGGCATAGTCCAGACCGAAATACTGGGTGCCGTCATAGCGCAGTCCGGCGCTGGCGAACTGGTCCTTCAGCTTGTCCTCGCTCGGCAGCATGCCGCCCGGGAAGATATAGCGCTGGATGAAATCGGCGCGGCTGCGATAAGCTTCAAACAGATCGTCGCGGATCGTGATGATCTGCAACGCGGCGCGCCCGCCGGTCTTCAGCACGTCATTGATCTTGCCGAAATAGCTCGGCCAGTAGCTCTCGCCGACGGCCTCGAACATCTCGATGGAGGCGACCCCGCCATAGCTGCCCTCATGGTCGCGATAGTCCTGCAGGCGGATTTCGACGCGGTCATTGAGCCCCTGTTTCTGCATCCGCGCGCGGGCATATTCGGCCTGGGCCTCGGAGATGGTCAGGCAGGTGACCTTCGCACCGCGAGTCTTGGCGGCATATTCGGCAAATCCGCCCCAACCGCAGCCGATCTCAAGGATGTCCGTGTCAGGACCGGCGCCGATCTTCTCGACAATGCCTTCGTATTTCGCCGCCTGGGCCTGCTCCAGCGAGGAGTTCGGCGAGGCGTAGATGCCCGATGAGTAAGTCATCGAGGGGTCGAGCCAGAGCTCGTAGAAATCATTGCCGAGGTCGTAATGGGCCATGATGTTGCGCTTGGCCTGGGCCTTGGAGTTGCGGTTCAGGAAATGGCGCATACGGTTGACGAAGCGGATCAGGCTGCCGCCGACGGCCAGCTTTCCGGCCGCCTCGAAATTCTCCGAGAAGAATTCCAGCACGGCGGTCAGGTCATCGGTCGACCAGAGCCCGTCCATATAGGCCTCGGCAAAGCCGACATCGCCGCCGGCCAGTGCCCGGCGGACAAATTCGTAATCGTGCACGACGACCTTCGCCTCAGGACCCGGAACGCCATGGTCGAACAGCAGTGTGCGCCCGTCCGGCAGGTCGAATGCCAGCTTGCCCTTGCGCGCGCTGAGCAGGGCGAGCCCGCCCACCCGGAACACGGCAGGCACGCCCTTCAACCCTGTCAGGGTTTGGCGTGTCGCCAGAATTGTTTCACCCATCTTCACCTCCCAGCCTGTATGGTGCCAGCATCTGCGGCCGGTCTTGCAAGTGTCTGGCCGCTGTCCGGCAAGGCAGGCCTCGACCGGTAACGCGCACCCTTCAGCCAAAGTTTCAAAGCTTCCCAATGAATTCCTGCCGTTACGCCCAGAGAGCTGAGCGGGCGGGCAATCGCCGCGCGTGCCAGAGACGCTGAGTTTGCCGGGCGGTAGCGCGCCACGATAGAGGCCATATGGGCGCGTGCGCCGTCGACCAGCGTGTCGATCACAAGGCTCAGGCGGTCTTCGCTCTGACGCAGGGTGAAGCGGTATTTTCCGGTGACGTCGAAGAAAGGCGAGACGTGGAAGCGCTTGTCGGCTTCCACCGGCCCGCGCTCGGGAACAGCGGCGACATAGGTGTGGGTCTCGCCGAAGGTGTTGTTGACCTCATAGATCACGCCGCGCAGGGATCCGTCCGCGTCGCTGGCCAGCCACACCGAGAGTGGCGCGAAGCGGTAGAACAGGTGACGCGGGAAGGTCACCAGACGAATTGACAAGCCGTGTGCGTCCACGCCGGCACTCTCCAGTTGCGACCGGGCCCAGGGGCGCAGCGATCCTGCCTGCCTGTGGCCATGATCCTTTGTCTGGACACCATACAATGCCGGAGCGTCGACGGCAAAAAATGGTGAAGACAGAGAGGCTTCGTCCAGCCTGTCGATGTCGAGATCGACCATCAGGACGGGATAGGAAAACCGCTGCAGGAAGGGCGTGAAGCGCGCATGCACGGTGCGTCCCTGCACCAGTCGGAGGGCGGGCAGCCGGCTCACAGATGGGCATCCTGACGGGCGAGCACAGGCAGGCGGCGCGGCGTCGGTACGTAGACCGGCACATCTTCGGCTGCCCAGGGCACGTGCCCGCCAAGGGCGAGCGCGGCGGCAAGACCGGATTTCAGTCCGTCCTCATGGAAGCCGTGCCCCATCCAGGCTCCGGCGAACCACAGCCTGTCGCGCCCCTGCAGGCGCTGTATGGAGCGCACCGCGGCCGCGGCCGGGGCGTCGAACTGGGGATGGTCGAAGGTGAAGCTGCGATATGTGAGGTCAGCGCGTGGCGGGACGGCGGGGTTCAGTGTCACAAACAGCGGCTTGTCGTCCGGAATGCCCTGCAGACGGTTCATCCAATAGGTCAGGCACATCTCCTCCCCACCCTGTTTCATCACGTTCCAGCTCGCCCAGGCGGCCTTGCGTTTGGGCATCAGGGAACGGTCGCGGTGGAGATAGATCCGGTTGGGCCGATAGCGCGCTGAGCCGAGCAGGAAGCGCTGTTCCTCATAGGCCTCGCCCAGCAGGGCGCGGGTCTGGTCGGAATGGCTCGCCAGGATCACATCGTCGAACATCTCGCTGGTCCCGCCCTGAAGCTCCACACGGATCTTCGCACCATAGGGGCGGACAGAGCGCACGGGCGAATTGAGCCGCAGGCGGTTGCCGAGCAGGGCCGTCATGGCCTCGACATAGCGGCCCGATCCGCCCGTGACGGTGCGCCATTTCGGGCGCTCGGAGTGCATCAGGCGGTGATTGTCGAAGAACTGGAACAGGCTGCGCGCCGGAAAGTCGAGGACACCGCGCTCGGGCGTCGACCAGATCGCACCGGCCATGGGCAGCAGGTAATTGTCGCGAAAGTCGCGGTCGAAGCCCTGCTGGTCGAGCCAGATACCGAGCGAGATATCCTGGATATGGCTGGCGGCGAGTTCGGCGCGGGCGAGGTCGTTGAATTTCAGGATGGTGCGCCAGAAGCGGTGAAAGGCCGGCCGTACCAGATTGCGCCGCTGGGCGAAGATGCCCTTCACGGTCGAGGCCCATTCATAGCCGGCCGGATTGGACACCGCGAAGCTCATATCGCTGGCCTGGGTCTCGATGCCCAGCGCATTGAAAAAGCCGATCAGGTTCGGATAGTTCAGCGCATTGTAGACGATGAACCCCACATCCACGCGGACCGGCGTGCCGTCATAGTCCACCTCCACCGTATGGGCATGCCCGCCGGCGCGGCCGCGCGCCTCGAAGACGGTGATGTCGGCTCGCCCGGCCAGCGCATAGGCTGCGCCGAGGCCGGAAATGCCCGATCCGATGATGGCAATGCGTTTCATGAAGCCTCGCGTCTGGATTTGACCCGGTCATAGGCGTCCAGCGCGCGCTGGCGGCCATGGGAATGGTCGATGATGGGATGGGGATAGCTTTCGCCGAGCCTCACGCCGGCCTCGGCCAACACGTCGTCGGGGGCCTCCCAGGGGGAGAAGAGATACTTGTCCGGCAGGTCGATCAGTTCCGGGCACCAGCGGCGGACATAGTCGCCGGTCATGTCGAACTTCTGGCCCTGTGTGATGGGATTGAAGATCCGGAAATAGGGCGCTGCATCGGCGCCCGAGCCGGCCACCCATTGCCAACTCGCCGCGTTCGAGGCCGGGTCGGCATCGACCAGCGTGTCCCAGAACCAGGCCTCGCCGTTCTGCCAGGGGATGAGCAGGTGCTTGGTGAGGAAGGAGGCGGCGATCATGCGCACCCGGTTGTGCATCCAGCCGAGCGACCAGAGCTGGCGCATGCCGGCATCGACAATGGGATAACCGGTCTGCCCGCACTGCCAGGCGGCGAGATCGCTTTCGCTGTTGCGCCAGGGCATGTGGTTGAAATCGCTATTGTAATTTTCGCTGGCTAGATTGGGATTGTGATAGAGCAGCACATAGCTGAACTCGCGCCAGGCCAACTCGGAGAGGAATTTCCAGGCCGCGCTCTCATTCACGTCGCCCGCCGAAGTGCGCGCTTGAACGGCCCGCCAGATCTGTGCCGGGCCGATTTCTCCCCATCTGAGATGCGGCGACAGGCCGGAGGTCGACCATTCCAGGTCCGTCCGGTCGCGGTCTTCGGCATAGCCATTCACCGGGCCGTCGAGAAAGGCCTCCAGCCGCTCGCGTGCGCCGGCCTCGCCAGACGTCCACATCTCGGAGAATTGCGCGGCCCAGTTCGGCGCGGCGGGCAGGAGGGCCCAATCCTCCAGCGCCTCACTTGTCACATCAGGATCGGCCAGGGCATCGGGGGCGGGGCGCGCCTCCGGCAGGCTGAGCTCTGCCCGCAGGGCCTTCCAGTATGGCGTGAATACCTTGTAGTGCCCGCCGGACTGGGTCTGGATACACCAGGGCTCACTCAGCAAGCGGCCATTGAAGCTTTTTGCTTCCAGGCCCGCCTCTTTCAGCGCGGTCTTGATCTCCCTGTCGGCCGCGATCCCGCCGGCGTCATAGCGCCGGTTCCAGAACACGCCGCAGGCTTCCAGCTCGTCGGCAAGACCGGGCAGGATGTCCCGGGCATCGCCCCGGCGCAGGAGAAGGCGGCCGCCGCGCGCTTCGATATCGGCCGAGAGCGTCTCAAGCGACTTGTGCAGCCACCATTTTGATGCCCCGCCCAGCGAGCGCGGGCCGGCCTTGCCCGTCTCCAGAATGTAGACGCAGACCACCGGCGAGCCGCTCCGGGCCGCTGCATCCAGAGCCGGATTGTCCGACAGGCGTAAATCCTCTCGCAGCCAGACTATAATGGGGCGGGACTTCGACACCTGGGCAACCTGTTCCGATCAAGACACTTACAGAAGCGCTTACGGAGCAGCGGCTCGGATGGATCAGGTTTTTGCGGAAAATTCAGCCCGGTGTGGCGTCAGACAATGTGCTGCCAGGCTCTCCGGGCTCGTCGGGCCGCATGATTGGCGGGACTTCGATGGCCTGCATCTCGCCAAAGGGCTCGACCATCTTGCGGGCATTTTCCTGAAGCCGCTCGACTGCTGCGCTGACGACAATCTCCAGGTCTGCCGAGGCCGCTTCACCATCGGGAATGGTGTCGTAGAATTCCGGCCAGTTGGGCAGGAACATCAGGCTGGCGAGATGGGTGCCACCGGTCTCCGCCGGCAGCGTGGCGTATTGCAGATTGGGCAGCTCCGATGAGCGGCCGGAGGCCTGCCCCTCGGGTGCGATCACCAGCACGATGCGGTCGCTGACCTCTTCAAGCTCGGCCGCGGCAAGCAGGCTCGCGGGATCCTCGATCAACGCGCCATGGTTATCCTGGGCGACCAGCGCCACGCCGCGCCCGCGATTGTCGGTTTCGAAATAGGCGCTCAGAGCGGCGATGAGATCGGTGCGCGTGGCGGACATGTCCGGCTCGGGCGAGGCCGCGCTGGAAACGCGCAGGGCCGGCATATAGACCCCGCCATGGCGGCTGAGCAGGGTGATGAGATTGGCGCTGTCGGAGATCATCCGGTCGCGCAGGGGCTGGCTGGCTGTGGAGATAACGCCGTGCTTGTCGAGCGATTCCGGCGTGTGGGGCAGCAGGATGAAGTCCACGCCCCAGCCATCGTCCCAGACTGCGGGTGGCTCTGTTTCGGGGCGGTAGATCCAGCCGGCCTGGGAGTGAAAGTCAGGTGTGGCAGCGCTGACAGGGTCTCCGCTCGACAGCCATGCCGGAATTCCAAGGGAGAGGCCCAGCGCAGCAAGTGCGACAGCGGCAGGTACAATCAGGAGTCTCTTTCGCATGCCCTCAGCTATTATCCGGCTTTGTGGCAATGGCGAGGCCGGAATATTTCGGCTGGTCAATGTTCAGTCGGTCGATGGCGGTAGCTTTGAGATGATCGAGCAGGCCGGGCGTATCGAGCGACACCTCACCGGTGCGGATCGCCTCGCAGAGCTGGCGGGTCAGAGCGTCGGTGTCGCCCGTGTCCGCGCCGAGCAGAGCTTGCAGGCGCGCGCGGGCGGCGGCATCAGCGGCTGGGCCTTGCGCCAGCTCACGCTCGACCATGGCGAGGGCATTCTCGGCGACTTTTGCGTGGAAGGCGGTGTGGCCTTCCAGTTGGGGGCGGACGGTGTCCTTCAGGAAGAGGCGCACGGCTTCGATGAGTTCGGCAGGGCTCGGCTTGGTGCTCATTTGGCAGCCCGTTCCAGCAGGTTGACGAGATCCATTTCAGTTTCAGAGACGCGCCGGCCGATGGTGACGCGCTCGACGCTGGGATCGGCGTCGGAGCGATGGGCTTCGTACATGATCATGCACATGATCCCCCATTTCAGCGAACCGAGCATCTCCCACCAGTCAATATCTTCCGGCGCGAAGGCATGCCCGCCGGCCGCAGCATAGGCCGCCAGCAGGTCTTCCAGCTCGCCGAACCCGCCGACACGCTTTCCGGCGTTTCCGAAGCGCCAGGAATTCACGCAGATCCAGGCGAGATCTTCGCGCGGGTCGCCGCGATGAGCGAGCTCCCAGTCCAGAATCCCGACAAGGCCGGTCTCGTCCACCATCAGATTGCCGAGCCGGAAGTCGCCATGCACCAGCACCGGGGGCTGGGGTGCGGGCGCATTTGCGCGCAGCCACTGGAAGGTGAGATCGAAGACCGGGCTCGGCAGGTCGAGGCCGAGATAGGTCTCTTCATAGCGGGCAAGCTGGTCCAGTCCGCCGCTTGCTGGCAGCTCGGCGAGCGGTCCGGTGTCGATGGCATGGATCGCCGCGAGCGCTTCACCGCACTCGGTCGCGAGTCTTGCCCGCGCGTTCGCAAAGGCGTCACTCCGCAGGATCTTGGGCGCGAGTGTTTCCCCGCTCAGTCGGCCCATCACATAGGCCTCGCCGAGCCCGTCTTCGGGCGCGCACACATGCACGATGCGCGGGACGGGCACGCCGGCTCTGGCCGCGAGCGTCTGGATTCGCGCCTCCATGGGCAGGCCGATGGCATTGCCGGACAGGACGGAACTCTCCCCGCCCGGCACGCGGCGGAGAATCAGAGGGGTCTCCTCACCGGCGTCGGTTCGTACCGAAAAGGCCCATGTCTCCTGGCTAGCTCCGCCCGACAGGCGTTTCAGCCCTATGATTCCCCGTCCGCCCGGGGCGAGGACGGGCGCCAAGGTGGACAATGAGTCATCGATCTCTTGAGTCTTTCGCATCTTGGCCACAATTACCCGGAACCCTTGCTTCGCCAAGACGATAGCAAGGGTGACGTCGCGGCCAGGGAACCGGAACCAGATGGCGAAACGAAAATCGAAGGATCACCATGAGCTCGGACTGATGTCGGATGCCGAGCCGCCGCGCCAGACCCTGTTCGGCTGGCTGCGCGGGCGTTTCTTTGCCGGGATCGTGATCGCCGCACCGATCGCGATCTCGATTTCCATCGTCTACTGGCTGATCACGGTGATCGATGCGCGCGTGAAGCCGCTGCTGCCGCCGATCCTGGATCCGGAGACCTACACCAATATCGCGATTCCGGGTGTCGGCGTACTGGTGGCCATTGTGGCGCTGACCTTTCTTGGCGCGGTAGCGACCAACCTGATCGGGCGCGCGGCCCTGCGCCTGTCGGACCGTATTCTCAGCCGCATCCCGGTGGTCAGCAATATCTACAATGCCTTCAAGCAGCTGTTTGAACTGCTGGCCTCCGGCGAGCAGGGCAATTTCCAGGAAGTGGTGCTGGTGGAGTATCCCAAGAAGGGCACCTGGTGCATCGGCTTCCTCACCGCGCCGGCCAAGGGCGAGATCAAGACGCGCCTGTCGGACGAGTATCGGGGCGTCTTCGTGCCGACCACGCCGAACCCAACCTCCGGCTTCCTGATGTATATGAAGAGCGAGGAGATCATCCGCCTGAAAATGTCGGTGGAAGAGGGCGCCCGGATGATCATCTCCGCTGGTCTGGTCGTACCCGACGAGATGCCGATGGAAGATCAGGAGCGCGAAAAGCTCATTCCGCTTCCGGGCGAAGTGCCCTCGGACGAAACAGATCCCGCGCCAGACCCAGAGCCTGCCCGCGCGGACCCGTAAGCTCCGGATCGGTGGCAACTGCGGCCCGGGCATCGCTGCGCGCGATCTCCAGCAAGTCTCCATCCTTCGCCAGATCGATCACTGCATAATCGATCGCTCCGGCCTGACGCAGGCCGAGTACGTCGCCGGGGCCACGCAACTGGAAATCGGCTTCGGCGATCAGGAACCCGTCATCGGTCGAGCGCAGCGTGTCGAGGCGCTTTGTGGCGGTCTCTCCAAGTGGCGGGCGGTACATCAAGAGGCAGAAGGCCGGCTTGTCGCCGCGCCCGACGCGGCCGCGCAGCTGGTGGAGCTGGGCGAGGCCAAAGCCCTCGGCGCGCTCGATCACCATGATTGTGGCCTCGGGCACATCCACGCCGACCTCGACCACGGTGGTGGCCACGAGCACGCCGGTACGTCCGGCGCGGAAATCCTCAAGCGCGGTATCCTTTTCGTCCGGTTTCAGCCGGCCATGCACGAGGCCGACTGGGCGGGAGAGCTGTTCGACCAGGGCCGCATGGCGCGCGACGGCGGAGGAATCATCCTCCTCCACATCCACTTTCGGGCAGATCCAGAAGGCGCGCTCGCCGCGCTTCACCGCCCGGTCGACAGCGGCCACGACCTCCATCAGCCGGCTATCAGGCAAGACGCGGGTTTCCACCTTCTGCCGTCCCGCTGGTTTTTCGTCCAGCAGGGTCACGTCGAGATCACCATGCACGGCCTGGGCGAGCGTGCGCGGGATGGGGGTGGCGCTCATCACCAGCATGTGCGGGCTGATCGCCTTTTCCAGGAGGCGCTGGCGGTCGGCGACACCAAACCGGTGCTGCTCGTCAACGATGACGAGGCCGAGCCGGGCGAAGTTCACCGTTTCCTGAAACAGGGCATGGGTGCCGGCCACGATCTGGATCGAGCCATCGGCCAGGCCCATCAGCTTGGCTTCGCGGCCTGAGCCCTTGTCGCGCCCGGTCAGCGATTCCACGACATAGCCGTGCGGAGAGAGAAGACCGTTGAGCGTCGCAAACTGCTGGCGCGCGAGCACTTCGGTCGGCGCCATGAAGGCGGCCTGGTAGCCGGCCTCAACGGCCTGCACGGCAGCCAGCGCGCTCACCAGCGTCTTGCCCGCCCCGACATCGCCCTGCAGCATGCGCCGCATGGGCGTGGTCTCGGACATGTCTTTTGCGATCTCGTTGACCGCGTTTTTCTGCGCGCCGGTGGGGGCATAGGGCAGGGTCTCGACGATCCGGCGCTGGGCCTGCCCGGCGAGCGGCAGGGCCGGCGAGTGGCGTTTGGAGCGTGAGGCCCGCGCCAGGGCGAACATGGCCTCGCGCGCCAGCGCCTCGTCATAGGCGAGCCGCTCGCGTGCCAGTTCCATGGCGTCCAGATCATAGGCCGGCGGATTGTGCAGGGCGGTGAGGGCGGCGGCGAAATCCGGCCAGCCGCGCTGGGCTTTCAGATGCTTGTCCTGCCATTCCGGCAGGTCGTCCGGCAACAGGTCCAGCGCCGCCACGGCTGCGCTGTGGACCCGCTTGTTGGTGAGGCCTGCGGTGAGGCGATAGATCGGCTCCACGGCAGGCGGGCGTTCCGGCTTTTCCGGATCGAGGATGAAGTCGGGATGCGCCATCTGGCGCTCGCCATTGAACTCATCCACCCGGCCCGAGACGATGCGCTGCTTGCCGACGGGAAACTGGCTCTGCAGCCAGCGGCCATCGGCGCGGAAGAAGGCGAGTGTGAGGAAGCCGCTGCCATCGAAGAGCTGCACCCGGTGCGGCGCGCGCGCGTTGTAGGGTGCTTTCACGCTATGCACCTCGCCTTGAACGGTCGCGACCTCACCGGGTTCCAGCGCATCGAAATTCTCGCGCACCCGCCGGTCGACCCAGCGCTCGGGCAGGTGCAGCAGCAGGTCCCACACAGTCGCCGGCCCCAGCAGGCGCTTGAACGCCTCCAGCAGTTTCGGGCCGATGCCGGGCAGGACATCGACGGTCTGGAACAGGGGAAAGAGCCGCTCATCGCGCATGGCGCGACAGTAGGCCGAGGGAGAAGAGGCGGCAATCGGGTGTGCAGACGCGCAAAGCTGAACTATGTGTGGAACCACATCGAAAGGATGCGCCAATGTCGGACCAGATCGCAGAACGCCGCCGCAAACTCCGATTCCGTGCCTGGCGGCGCGGCTTCCGGGAAATGGATCTGTTGATGGGCAGCTTCGCCGACAAGCATATCGGCGAGCTGGAAACCGAAGGGCTCGACCAGTTCGAAGCGCTGCTGGAGACCCCCGATTGGGAAGTCTATGCCTGGCTCGTCGGCCAGAGGCCTGTTCCCGAGGATCAGATGAGCCCGGTTCTGGACCAGCTCATCGCCTTCCGCTACGAGGCTCAACCGGGGTGATTTCCCCCGACAGGCGATCCTCCAGTCCGCAGAAGAGAATGACACCAGAAAAGCTGCTCGCCGGCCTGTCCGGTTCGGTTTCCATTGCTGGCGCCCCCTTCGGCGCAGACATCCTGGCGCTGACGGGCATGCTCGGCGAGAGCGGCGGCGCGGCGCTCTATGTCGCGCGCGACGACAAGCAGGCGGTCACGGCACTGCGGGTCGCGGAGTTCGCCAATCCCACGCTCGACCGTATCCACCTGCCGGGCTGGGATATCCTGCCCTATGACCGGATCAGCCCGGCGCCTTCCATCGCAGCGGCCCGCTGTGCGGCGCTTGCCCGGATGTCGCGCCTGGACGAGGCGCCGGTCCCGGTCCTGATCGTCACCACCGCGAGCTCTCTGGTCCAGCGCGTGCCGCCAAGGGCGCTCCTGAAGGCCGCCAGCTTTTCCGTCACTGTCGGCCAGTCGGTCAGCCAGGGCGCGCTGACGGACTATCTCCAGGTCAATGGCTATGTCCGTGTTTCCACTGTGCGCGAACGCGGGGAATATGCCGTGCGCGGGGGCATTATCGACATCTTCCCGCCGACCTCGCCGGAGCCGCTGCGGCTCGATTTCTTCGGCGATTTCCTCGAAGGCCTCAGACAGTTCGATCCGGAAACCCAGCGTTCCACGGCGACCCTGCAGGGCGCGGCCTTCGCACCGGTCAGCGAGGTGCTGTTCAACGACGAGGTGCTGAGCCGTTTCCGCGAGAAATATCTCGCCACCTTCGGCCCGCCCTCGGGCGACCCCACCTATGAAGCCGCGAGGGCCTCGATCCGCCGGCAGGGGGTGGAGAACTGGCTGCCGCTGTTCCACGATCATCTCGAAACCCTGTTCGACTATCTGCCAGAGAACACGCTGATCGCGATGTCGGCGCTGGCCGGCGAGGCCGCCTCCGAACGGCTCTCTCAGGCCAGGGACTATTATGAGGCGCGCCTGGAGGCGGCCGGCGACCCGCGAAAAGGCCGCATCCTGCCGCCCGACCAGCTCTATCTCTCGCCATCCGATCTCGATGCCGCGCTGACCTTTGAGCGCACCGCCCGATTCATGCCGGGCGATGCAGCGGGCGACCAGTCCGACCTCGGCGCAAGCGTCGGCAGGAATTTCGCGCCGGAGCGCACGCGGCCCGATCTCAATGTCTTCGAGGTCGCCGGCGCACACGCAAAGGCGCTGCGCGATGAGGGCAAGGCGGTAATCCTGGCGGCATGGAGCGACGGGTCGGCCGAGCGCCTCGCCAACGTGTTCGAGGATCACAAGCTGGATGTGCCCGAGAGGGCATATTCGCTGGAGGCGGCGAAAAAGGCCGGCTTTGCCGTTTGCGAGCTGCCGATCGAGACCGGCTTCGTCACGCCCGAGCTCGCCATCATCGCCGAGCCGGACATTCTCGGCGACCGTCTCGCCGCCCCGCGCCGCAAGCGCAAGGCCGCCAATTTCATCGCCGAGGCCGCAGCCCTCTCACAGGGAGACCTGATCGTCCATGTCGATCATGGCGTTGGCCGTTATTCCGGGCTGAAGACGCTGGAGCTCGCCGCCGCGCCGCATGATTGCCTTGAGCTGGAATATTCCGGCGGCGACCGGATCTTCCTGCCGGTGGAGAATATCGACCTCATCAGCCGCTATGGCAGCGAGGATGCCACTGGCATGCTCGACAAGCTTGGCGGGGCCGGTTGGCAATCCAGAAAGGCGAAGGCCAAGAAGCGCATCCTGGAGATGGCCGCCGAGCTGATGCAAATCGCGGCGCAACGTCTCCTGAAGAAGGGCGAGGTCGCCGATGCCGGTCATGGCCTCTATGAGGAGTTCGCCGCGCGCTTCCCCTATGAGGAAACCGACGACCAGCTCCACGCGATTGACGATGTGCTGAGCGATCTCACCTCCGGCCGGCCCATGGACCGGCTGATCTGCGGCGATGTCGGTTTCGGCAAGACCGAGGTTGCCTTGCGCGGGGCCTTTGTCGCCGCCATGAGCGGGATGCAGGTCGCCGTCATCGCGCCGACCACCATCCTCGCGCGCCAGCATTACAACACCTTCTCTGAGCGGTTTGCCAGCTGGCCGCTGGAAGTGAAACAGCTCTCCCGGCTGGTCTCGGGCAAAGAGGCGGCGGAAACCCGTGACGGTGTGAAATCGGGCCGGGTGAATGTCGTCATTGGCACCCATGCCCTGCTGGCGAAATCGGTCGAGTTCGATAATCTCGGCCTGCTCATCGTCGACGAGGAACAGCGCTTCGGCGTGAAGCACAAGGAGCGCCTGAAGGAGCTGCGCTCTGATGTGCATGTCCTGACGCTCTCGGCAACGCCGATCCCGCGCACGCTGCAGATGGCACTCACCGGCATCCGCGATCTCTCCATCATCGCGACCCCGCCAATCGACCGGCTCTCGGTGCGCACCTATGTCACCGAGTTCGATACGGTCACCCTGCGCGAGGCGCTGCTGCGCGAGAAGTATCGCGGCGGGCAGGCCTTCTTTGTCGCGCCGCGTATCAAGGATCTGGACGATCTTGAGCGCTTCCTGCGCGAGCATGTGCCGGAGGTGAGCTTCGTCGTCGCCCACGGCCAGATGGCGCCGGGCGAGCTGGATGACATCATGACCGCCTTCTATGAGGGCAAATATGATGTGCTGCTCTCGACCACGATTGTTGAAAGCGGGCTCGACATTCCGCGCGCCAATACACTGATCATCCACCGCGCCGACCGGTTCGGCCTGGCACAACTTTATCAGCTGCGCGGCCGGGTGGGGCGCTCGAAATTGCGCGCCTATGCCTATTTCACCACGCCGCGCGACCAGTTGATGACCGAGACGGCGGAAAAGCGCCTGCGCGTGCTCCAGTCGCTCGACAGTCTCGGTGCGGGCTTCCAGCTCGCCAGCCACGATCTCGACATGCGCGGTTCGGGCAACCTTCTGGGTGACCAGCAATCGGGCCATGTGAAGGAGGTCGGTGTCGAGCTTTACCAGCAGATGCTGGAAGATGCGGTCAACGCGTTGCAGGCCGGGCAGGGCCGGGCCGACGACTTTGCCGATGAGTGGTCGCCGACCATCAATCTCGGCGTCGCCGTGCTGATCCCGGAAGACTATGTCGAGGACCTCGTCGTGCGCATGTCACTCTACCGGCGCCTCGCCGATATCGACACCGAAGCGGGCCGGGAAGGCTTTGCGGCGGAACTGATCGACCGGTTCGGCCCGCTGCCGGAGCCGACGCAACAATTGCTCGAAATCACCGCGATCAAGGCACGCTGCAAGGCACTGGGCATTGCCAAGGTGGATGCCGGGCCGAAGGGGGCGGTGTTCAGCTTCCGCGAGGATACCAGCGTTGATCCCATGCATCTGATGGGCGTGGTGCGGGCGCGGCCGTCACAGCTGAAACTGCGCCCGGACAACAAGCTCGTCTTCACCGTCGGCGCAGGCAGTGCGAAACAGCGCATCGAATCGATCCGGCGCCTGCTCGACGAGCTGGAAACGCCCGCCTAGGCGGCCAGCGGGCGGGTGAACGGTCCGGTCAGCGCGGCCGCGATCAGGCCGTCCGGCGTGAAGGAGGTCCGGCGTTCCACCGCGCGCCAGCTCAAACGCTCGGCGAGGTCGCGCGCATTGGCCCTCTCAGCCATCAGCGTGGCGAGGCGCCCGGCGAGGTGCACCGCGCCGCCATAGGCGGTGTCACGGAGCACGCAGAGCAGGCCGCGCTGGCCGAGCCGGGCCGCAAGATCGGTCTCGCGCAGATTGGCGACGACCAGATTTGCAAGACGCGGCAGTTCGTCGGGATAGCCCTCCTCGACGCTGGTGCCGCGCAGTTTCAGGCTGAGAAGGGTGAGCGGAGCTTCGTCCTGCTGGCTGGCGCTGATCTGGCGCGGCAGGTGGGCGCGCAGGAAGGCTTCCGAATAGAGCCCCGTCAGCGGGTCGTGCGAGGTTGAGCTTAGCCGCACGCGCTTCAGGCGCGTTGAGAGCGGCTCGGATGTGGCGCGCTCGGCGAGCAGGTCGAAGGCGGTCTCCGGGTCGCCTTCAAAGCCGACCACGCCGTCGAGTACCAGCCCGCTCTGGGCATGGCCGAGAATGACGAAGGAGGTGTCCTTGTGCTGGGCCGAGAGGTTGAGCACGCCATGCGTCTGCTCGTCGACGGCCTGGGCATCGATCAGCACCATGCGGAATCTGGTATCGGAGAGGTGATGATGGGCCGAGCGCACGGTCATGCAGCTGACAAGGTCCACACCGCGCGCGCCGAGCCCGCGGGTCATCGGGATCAGGCCGCGCGACACCGGGCCGATATAAAGGATGCGTCGCAGCGACTCGTCGCCCTTCGGATCATTGGCATAGACCGGGCTGCCGAACTGGCGCGCGGTGAGCGTGCGCAGGGAACGTTCATTCTCGCGCAGCAGTGCGCGTCGGCGCACGGCCAGGCGCTCTGGCAGGGTGGCAATGTGCTGGTCCTTGATCAGGCGGATCGCATCGGGCCGGCGCGACAGGTCGATCTCGCCCTCGCCGAGACAGACGATCGGACGGTCCTTGCGCAGGAGGACCTTGGCCAGTTCCGGAGACGGCGGGGCCGCAGACGCCGATTTCAGGTCCACCAGCAGCGCCACGCGCGTCGGCTCGCCGAGATCGCCCGACGCCAGAATCGGGCGCATGCCGATGCCGGCCAGGGCGTCCATAAGCTCGCGCTGGCGGTCTCCGGTGGCCAGGAGATCGATCTGGGGGTCGCTGAAGGCAGGTTTTGGCACGACTGAGGGCGTCCTTGACGATGCGTGATGGCTTCCATCTGGCCCGCTCAGTCTTAAGGTTGCGTTGATACACATGACAGGGAGACCACCATGGCGCAGGGACCGTTGGCGGGAGTGAAAATCATTGAGTTTGCAGGCATCGGACCGGGGCCGTTCTGCGGCATGCTGCTGTCCGATCTCGGCGCCGATGTGGTGCGAATCGACCGTGCAGGCGGGCGGCCGACAATCGAGAATCCCAAGGACGTTACCTCACGCGGGCGGCGCTCGATTGCGCTGAACCTGAAGGAACCGGCCGATATCGAGCTGGCGATGACGCTGCTTGAACAGGCCGAGGGACTGATCGAGGGCTTCCGGCCGGGCGTTATGGAGCGGCTTGGCCTTGGCCCGGATGCCGTGCTCGCGCGCAATCCGAAGCTGGTCTATGGCCGCATGACTGGCTGGGGCCAGCATGGCACGCTTGCCCATGCCGCTGGCCATGACCTCAACTATATCGCGCTGACGGGCGCGCTTGGCGCGATGGGGCGCAAAGGTGAGCCGCCGGCGCCGCCACTGAACCTGGTCGGCGATTATGGCGGCGGTGCGCTCTATCTCGCCTTCGGCCTCCTGGCCGGGATTCTCCATGCCCGCGCGAGCGGGGAAGGCCAGGTCATCGACTGCGCGATGACCGATGGGGCGGCCTCTCTGGCCTCCCTCTTCTATGGCATGCATGCCGCTGGGATCTGGACAGATGAGCGCCAGAACAATCTGCTCGATGGCGGCGCGCATTTTTACGACACCTATGAATGCGCGGATGGCGAATATGTCTCCATCGGTTCCATCGAGCCGCAGTTCTACGCCCTGCTGGTGGAAAAAGCCGGTCTGACCGATCCGGATTTCCATGAGCAGATGAACCGGGCGAAATGGTCGGAGCTGAAGGAAAAGCTTGCCGGCGTGATCAAGACAAAGACCCGCGATGAATGGTGCGAGATCATGGAAGGTAGCGATATCTGCTTCGCTCCAGTACTCAGTCTCGCCGAGGCGCCTTCCCATCCGCACAATGTCGCGCGCGGGACCTTTATCGAGGTCGACGGCGTTGTGCAGCCTGCGCCCGCCCCGCGCTTTTCAAAAACGCCCGGTGCGGTACAAGGGGCCGCACCCGGTGCAGACCAGCACCGCGATGCAATCCTGAAAGAGTGGGGAATAGCCTAAAAGATGGGAAGCCTTCCGGGGACAACGGGACGCCGTCGCATTTATCTCATGCGTCACGGCTTTGTGGATTATACCTCGCAGAAGGTGCGCGAGACCCGCGATCCCTCGCAGGCCTATCTCACCGAATCGGGCCGGGAGGAGGCGCGCGCAGCCGGCCTGGCGCTGGCCGATGTGCATTTCGATCTCGCCCTGTGCTCGGGACTGCATCGCACGCGGGAGACGGCCGAGATTGTGCTGTCCCATCACCCCTACGATCTGATGCTGGAGGATGAGGAAAGGTTCTGCGAACTGCGCTCGGGCCAGTATATCCACTTCACCAGTGCCGAGCAGCTGGCGGCGACCATGACTTTCCAGTTCGAGGCAGCCGGCGACGCGGACGCGACTTTCCTGGAAGGCGGGGAGAAATTCTCCGACGCCATGGTGCGCATCGTCGAGGGGCTGGAAGCGCTGCTCGCCCGGCCGGGTTGGCACACGGCGCTGGTGGTGGCCCATGAAGTGGTCAACCGGCTGATGCTGGCCTGGGCCATCGGTGCGCCGCTGGGCGCGAGTGCCGGGTTCGAGCAGGATACGGGCTGCATCAATATCGTGGATTTCGACCTGGTCCCGGACGATGAAGGCATTGTACGAATCGAACGTGCGCTGCTCAAGGCAGTGAACCTGACGCCGGCCAATTACCTCAAGAACGGAATGAATCTGCGCTCCCTGGAGGCGATTTTTACGGTCGCGGAAGACTAGATTACCAAGATTTCACGCCAGTCTGAACACCCATTCAGTTTCAGCGGCATTTTTCCCAATCATGGCCGGAATGAGGACGCGTCAGAGCGCTTCTGTTCATCTTGAATCACCTAGAAAGGTGTTGTCAGCGAGGGGCGAGTGGACTGACCAAGATGCCCCGAGCTGACGTCCTTCTTGCGAACTTGGCCGCCTTCGGGCGGCTTTTTTTTATGCTGTTTCCGGCTGTGCGGCTGCATTAGAGCCAGTGAGACTGCCTGCCCAGACTGAAAACTCAGTTAACGCACGGGCTGCCTGCGCTCTTTTCTTCAGCCTTCCCTTTTCCTTGCCGCGCACGCGCCTGCCGTCCTCGGTGCGGGTCGGCACACCTTCAATGTCCGGGAAGAGGCCGAAATTCACATTCATCGGCTGGAAGCTCCTGCCGCCCTCCAGATGGCCGCCGGTGATATGGGCGACCAGCGCGCCATGGGCGGTGGTCGGCGGCGGCGGGGCGAGCGTCAGGCCGAGCCGTTCGGCGGCGGCCAGGCGCCCCGTCACGAGGCCCATGGCCGCGCTCTCCACATAGCCTTCCACCCCGGTGATCTGCCCGGCAAAGCGCAGGCTGGGCCGGGCCTTCAGGCGCAGCTGGCTGTCGAGCAGTTTCGGCGAGTTCAGGAAGGTATTGCGGTGAATGCCGCCAAGGCGCGCGAACTGGGCATTCTCAAGCCCCGGGATCATCCGGAAGATCTCGGCCTGCGCGCCGTATTTCAGCTTGGTCTGGAAGCCGACCATGTTCCACAGGGTGCCGAGGGCATTGTCCTGGCGCAGCTGCACAACGGCGTGCGGTTTCACATCCGGCTCGTGTGGATTGGTGAGGCCGACCGGCTTCATCGGCCCGAAGCGCAGCGTCTCGCGCCCCCGCTCGGCCATCACCTCGATCGGCAGGCAGCCCTCGAAATAGGGCGTGTCCTTCTCCCAGTCGCGGAACTCGGTCTTTTCCCCGGCGATCAGTGCATCGATGAAGGCGTTGTACTGCGCCTCATCCATCCCGCAATTGATATAGGCTGCCGTGTCGCCGCCCGGGCCGGGCTTGTCATAGCGGCTCTGGCGCCAGGCGCGGGACATGTCGATCGACTCGAAATGCACGATAGGGGCGATGGCATCGAAGAAGGCGAGATCCTCCTCGCCGGTCTGCGCGCGGACGGCTTCAGCCAGCTTGATGGAAGTGAGCGGGCCGGTGGCCACGATCACGCTGCCCCAGTCTTCCGGGGGCAGACCGTCGATTTCCTCGCGCACAATGGTGATGAGCGGATGGGCTTCGAGTGTGGCAGTGACATCCTCGGCAAAGCCTTCCCGGTCGACCGCCAGCGCGCTGCCGGCCGGCACCTGGTGTTTGTCGCCCATGGCGATGATCAGCCCGCCAGCAAGACGCATTTCCTGGTGCAGCACGCCGACGGCATTGTTCTCATGATCATCGGACCGGAAGGAATTGGAGCAGACCAGCTCCGCCAGCCGGTCAGTATGGTGCGCTTCGGTGGTGTGCACCCCGCGCATTTCGTGCAAGACCACGGGCACGCCGGCCTGGGCGACCTGCCAGGCAGCCTCGCTGCCTGCCATGCCGCCGCCAATAATATGGACAGGTTCTGTCGTCATGTTGGGCGACATGCTTGTGATGTCGCCACTGGTCAAGCCGACGCTTGCAGTATTTAACATTGGTGGCTAGTTCCCCAGTCAATAACTTTGCAGGCTTAAATAACAAAGGGGGAACAGGGAGTGAGTATTGGCTCATTATTGGTGTCGTTTTGGACCCATGCCAGAAAAGAAGGACCGGCCAGGCCTGTAGCCTTCTGGGGGAATGCTGGAGCGGCTGGCGCTGTATTTGCCGCCCTGTCCGGTTGGGGGCTCATTTTCGGTGCTCTGGCCGCCTTGGCCTCGGGTGTGGCCTTCTTCTATCGCGGCGCGAGCGTGGGGGAAGCCTTCCGGCTGATGGGCCTTCTTGCGGTGTCGCTCCTGCTCAGCTTTCTGGTCATGCTTTTCCTCGGCGTGGTGACGCTTCTGGCCGTCTGCATCGTCACCTTCATCATCATGGCCGGATCCGGTTTCGATTTCGATGCCGCCGGTGAGAGCCAGCAGGCCTGGGACGCCGCCTTGCTGGCCTATCAGTCCACGGCGGGCTGGCAGCTTGCCATGGCGGTGTTCCTGTTCGGATTGGCCGTGCTTGTCGTCGGTCTGGCACGTTCTGCGCCGCAAGTGGCAGCAAGTGTGCAAGAGGGCAGGGTGGTTGCCCTGGAAGTGTACAACTGGACCCGCAAACAGGGCGTCCGGCTGTTCGCGGCGGCGCTGGCAGTGTTCGTGATCCCGGTCGGCCTGGCTGCCCTGATCCACTATCTGGTGCCAGAGCGGTACGAAGCGCTCCTGCTGATCGTGCCGATTGCGCTGGGGATTTATGCCTGGTGCAGCCTGTCGGCGGCGAGTTACGAGCTGATGGGAGTTCAAAAGCTCAAATTTGAACCAGTAGTTTAGGAATTCGGTTACGCTCGCGTGTCTATCTGGGGTCTCAGACCTCCAGGAGATGGACATGGCTGCCCAGAAAAAGACGTCCGAGGACATCCAATTCTACACCGGCACGCCGTCAGAGGCCGCGGCGGACAGCGCGCGTCCAGTGGCTTCCGACGAAGACCATGCTGCTGCGCCGTCTCCGGCACGCGCGCTTCAGGCCGGCTTGCAAGCGGAGTTCTCGCGCACCGATTTTCCGTTCAGCCAGATGCAGGTGATCTCCGCCATCGTGGTCTTCTGCTTTGCCGTCTGGTGGGCGCTGTTCCAGGTTGTGGCTGTGCTCGTCTGAGTGGTCGCCGCACACCGGCCCTTTCCCCCGTTTGATCGAACCGTTATGGACAGGCCCGAAAGGCAGCCGTCTCCATGCAGTTTCTCGTTACCGGCGTGGCCGGGTTCATAGGCCATCGCATTGCGCTCGCGCTTCTCGAGGCGGGCCATTCGGTTGTCGGGATCGACAATCTCAACGCCTATTATGATGTCGAGCTCAAGCGTGCGCGCCTGCGCCGTCTGCTGCCTTATGGAGAGTTCCGGTTCCAGGAACTTGATATCGCCGATCATGAAGGCCTGATGGCGCTGCCCGAGCGTAATCGGATCGACCGGGTGGTCCATCTCGCGGCCCAGGCAGGCGTGCGCTATTCCATCGAGAACCCGTTTGCCTACGCCTCGGCAAACATGACGGGGCACCTCTCCGTGCTGGAATTCTGCCGCCGGTCAGACCGCGCGCCGATGCTGGTCTACGCCTCGTCCAGTTCGGTGTACGGCAATTCCAACGATGTTCCGTATGCAGAAGATGCTGTCATCAACAATCCGGTCTCGCTCTACGCTGCGACCAAGCGGGCCGACGAGCTGATGAGCCAAGCCTATGCCAAACTATATGGGCTGAGGCAGATCGGTGTGCGCTTCTTCACGGTCTATGGCCCGTGGGGCCGGCCCGACATGGCCTACTGGACCTTCACCGACCGGATCCTGCGTGGCGAGACCATCCGCGTCTTCAATCATGGCGACATGCGCCGCGACTTCACCTTCATCGACGACGCCATTGGCGGGCTCAGCGCCATCGCCCTGGGAGAGGCCGAGTTCGACAATCCGGCACGCCCGCACAAGCTTTACAATATCGGCCACAACCAGCCCGTCGCCCTGCTCGATTTCATCGCCGAGATCGAGGCGGCGACCGGTGAGACGGCGCGCATCGCCCTTGAGCCCATGCAGCCGGGCGATGTGGAGGAAACCTGCGCGGATATCTCGGCCATGCAGCGTGACTATGGATATGCTCCGAGTACGGAGCTTTGTGACGGCATCGGCCAGTTTGTCGACTGGTATCGCAGCCAGCGCGTGTCGGCGGGCGGCACGGTGGCCTGACGCATATGGGCCGGCGGCGATGTATGTGTCACAATTCCGTCGCTTGATGTTGGCCCTCGTGTGTTTCAGTAAGCCGCCGCGATACCTTCCGTCATCCGTGGCCAGAGTGAGTAGATCATGTCGCTGAAAGCCCAGTACGCCGCCATCTTTCTGTCCTTCACCAGCGCGCTGGCCCTTGCGGCCTGCGGCTCGCCGGCACCGGCCGAGCCTGTCGCCATATTGCCGGATGCCCCTGATCCGACACCTTTCACCCGTGCCTACACGCTGGTGGAATCGCCCGATGCCAGCCTGCGCATCTTCGCCCGGGAAGCGCGCGACGATACCAACCTCTTCCTCATGCGCCGCCAGGAGGATGGCAGCTGGAGCGCGCCGGAAGAGATGGACCTGCCGCATATCCAGCGGATCACATCGCCGGCCTTCGATCCGGCAGGCGCTTATCTCTACTACGCCTCCGACCAGCCCATCGAATCCCTGTCGGGGCGCAAGGAACTCAATATCTGGCGCGTGCCGCTGACCGATGACGGGTTTGGAGAGCCGGAATTCCTGCCGGACCAGATCAATACCGGCGCGGTCGAGAAGGTCGGTACCATCGGACCGGACGGTACGCTCTACTTTATCACCGATCATCCGCGCGGCGGCTCCGGTGGGCTCGATATCATGCGGGCGGTGTATGACGAGGCGGTCGGCCTCTGGCAGGTCAGCCAGATGCCCGCCGGCTTCAACGATGCGCGCGCCGACGATCATTTCGCGCTGACCCCGGATGGCAGGCGCGCCTTCTTCTACAGCCATCGCAGCCCGAAGATCGGCGTGGTGGATATCTGGACCTCGACGCTGGAAGAGAGCGGGGACTGGTCTGTGCCGGTCAATCTCGGCCCGCCGGTGAACACGGCCGGCATCGATTATGGCGCCGGTGTCTCCGCTGACGGCGAGACCCTGTTCTTTTCGCGCGAAGGGCGTCTGATGGAGATCCCGCTTTCGGTTGCCCTTGCCGGCGAAGGCTGGACGAGTGACGAGGCTTCGTGACGCTCCATCCGCGAGGCCGGTCATGACCTGGCGCCACCTCGCCGTGGCCGGCTTTGTGCTGGCAATCCTTGCCGGGTTCCTGATCGTACCCTTCGGCACTGCGGCCGAGACCGGCCTCATGGTTTCCATCGCGCTGGCTGTGGGGCTGATCCTGCTCGGGGTGGTCGACATCTACACCCTGCGCTTACCCGACCCGTTAACTTTTTTGCTCATCGCTGCCGGGTTGCTGCTTGCGGCCCTGGGGGGCTGGGGGCTGTTCGCCAATGCGCTGATTGGTGCCGCCGCCGGATACGGATTGATCTGGGGACTGAGGGAGCTCTGGCTGCGCGGACGCGGCGAAGACGGAATCGGTCTGGGCGACGCAAAACTGCTGGCGGGCGCCGGAGCATGGGCGGGGTGGGTCGGTCTGCCGCAGGTATTGCTGCTGGCGTCGGGAATTGCACTGGTCTGCGTAGCGTTCGGAAAGATCAGTAGGCTGATGAAGTCTGAAAATCTGCGACTTCCCTTCGGGCCTTTCCTGGCACTCGGTCTGTGGCTCGTCTGGCGCACTGGGGGCCTTGTGGAACACTTCCTCATCGGCTGATGAGTTTCCCGCTCAGCCGGGGTGTTCCTCTTTTGACACATACGACGTGATCGAACGGTCAAAGCCCGAACCGTCGAAAAAGTGTTAAAAACGTATGCAATAGGAGCGGTAGTCATCGACAGCCGTTACCGCGCGCTACGAGGGCTTTGATCCGAACCCACTAAGCCAATCGAGGGGGCTTATTATGAAGTTCAACACCACTCTGCGCGCCGCGTTGATCGCGGGCGTCGCAGCCGTTGCGCTGGTCGGTTGTTCCGACACCGACATTTCTTCGCCGGGCGCGCCTGTCACTCAACCGCCGTCCACGCCGCCGACAACTCCGCCGACGACGCCGCCGTCGACCATCTCCCTGGTCCCGAGTGGCGGCTGCCCGACCGGCACCACCGAATCGACCTACGCCTCGGTTCCGGCTGACGGCTTCTCCAGTGTTGATGTTTGCGCCCTCAGTGGCACGGTCATTAACGGGATCACCTATCTTACCAGCGATGTGAGCATCCCGGCCGGCACGACGGTCGCGATCGAAGGCCCGGTCTTCGTTGGCGAAGAGGGTGGCAACACCGCGATTCTGACGATCGAAGCCGGCGCGCGCCTTTACGGTGCGTCCTCGCAGGGCACGGCCAACGCCACCGACGATTATCTCGTTGTTTCCCGAGGTTCGCAGATCATTGTGAACGGCACCGAAGGCGCCCCGGTCCGCATGACCTCGCGCGCTGCGCTGAACGATGAAGAGACCGGCAGCTCGATCCTCGAAGAGGGCACCACCGGTCAGTGGGGCGGTCTCGTCCTGAATGGCTTCGCTCAGATCAACGCCTGTATCGATGGCACCGCGACTGGCGGCACCGCCGGTTGTGAGAAGTCCGGCGAGGGTGCGTCCGGCCTGTTCGGCGGCGCCGACAACGACGACACCTCCGGCTCGATTTCCTATCTCTCCGTTGAGTTTGCCGGCTCGCGCCTGACCAACGAAGACGAACTGAACGGCATCGCCTTCCAGGGCGTCGGTTCGGGCACCAACGTGGATCACGTCCAGGTCCACAACAACCTCGATGACGGCATCGAATGGTTCGGCGGCGCGGCCAATGCCCGCTATGTCGTGATCACCGGCGCCGGCGACGACTCGCTCGACTGGACCGATGGCTGGGTGGGCAACCTGCAGTTCGCTGCGGTCTACTCCAACGTCCCGACCTCGGGCGACCCGCGCGGCATCGAGGCTGACAACCGTGACGGCGACAACACCAAGACGCCGGTCTCCTTCCCGAGCCTGGCCAACATCACCATGGTCGGCACCGACGGCAACCAGCAGGGCATCCTGCTGCGCCGCGGCACCAAGGTGCGCCTGGGCAACACCATCGTGGCCGGCTACACGCCCGGTCTCGACGTCGACAGCTCGGCGACCTTCGACAACTTCACCAATGGCGAGCTGCAGATCGGATCGATGTTCATCGACTCCACGCAGACCTTCGCTGAAGATGGCGACAACCCCGCCGATACGTCTCTGGGTGTTCCGGCCGGTCTGCTGACCGATCCGTCCATCGTGGCCGGCAGCAACACGCTGATCGACCGCATGCTGCCCGGCACCGCCGAGCTTGGCGTCACCCCGCTCGACTTCGACGATGCTGATCTGGTGGCCAATGGCGGCTTCTTCGAAGAGACCAGCTATATCGGCGCCTTCAGCCCGACCGAAACGCTGGAAAACAACTGGGCCAGCTTCGCTCTGGAAGGCACGCTCTTCCCGGCCCCGACCACCGAGCCGGCCACGTGCCCGGCCGGCACCTCCACCGATGGCGAACTGGACGGCAAGACGCTCTGCGTCATCCCGACCGACCAGGCCCTGACCGGCGCGCTGCGTCTGACCGATGGCGACGAGCTGATCTATGAGGTCGATGGCACGCTGTTCGTCGGCAACGACCGCGGTTCTGATCCGTCCAGCCCGACCCCGGGTTCGGTGTCCGGTACCCTGATCGTCGATCCGGGCGTGACCGTGGTCGCCGAAGGCAATGACGATTACATCGTCGTCTCGCGCGGCTCGCAGCTGCAGTCCAACGGCACCGCGGCCGATCCGGTCGTGTTCACCGCCAAGGGCGTGGTCGACGGTTCGCTGACAGCGTCCAACAGCCTGAAAGGCGTCTGGGGCGGCCTGGTGATCAATGGCCGCGCGCCGATCAACGCCTGTATCGCCGGCGATGGTGGCACGGTGGGCTGTGAAAAGTCCGGCGAGGGTGCGTCCGGCCTGTTCGGTGGTGCGACCTCCGACGATGACTCCGGCCAGCTCTTCTACACCCGCGTCCAGTATGCCGGTGTGCGCCTGACCAATGAAGACGAGCTGAACGGCATCGCCTTCCAGGGCGTGGGCTCGGGCACCGACGTGTCCTTCATCCAGGTCACCAACAACCTGGACGACGGCATCGAATGGTTCGGTGGCACGGTTTCGGCTGACCACGTGGTGATCACCGGTGTCGGCGATGACTCGCTGGACTGGACCGATGGCTGGGTTGGTTCGCTGCAATATGCGATCGTTTATCCGGGTGTGGCCGGTGCCGATGGCGCCATGTCGGGCGACCCGCGCGGCATCGAGGCTGACAACCGCGACGGCACGAATGACAAGACGCCGTTCTCCGATCCGAAACTGTCCAACTTCACGCTGATCAACTCCGGCGACGCCAGCACCCAGCAGGGCATGCTGCTGCGTCGTGGTACGCGCGGTGTGATGGCCAACGGCATCATCGCCGACTGGTCGGTGGGCATGGACGTCGACAGCGACCAGACCTTCGACAACTATCTCGACGGCACGCTGCAGATCAAATCGATCTTCCTCGACAACGTGGTGAACTTCGCGACCGATGGCGACAATCCGGACAACGCGGCGCTCGGCGTGCCGGCCTTCGTTGCGGGCGACACCATTGTGGAAGGCGCAAGCCAGCTCTCGGGCACGACCTTCGTGCCGGGCGCCAGCGGCATCGTGCCGGGCAACAATGTGACCGCCGTGACGGCCTTCGATGTGTCGGGTATTGGCGAGCTTGAGGCCACCGACTTCCTCGGTGCCGTCTCGGGCGCCAGCGACACCTGGTATGCCGGCTGGACCGTCGATATCGCCGGTAACACCGTCAACTAGACCGAATTTGGACTGGGCGGGGCAGCGCATCGCTGTCCCGCCTCTTCCTGTTTCACATTCTCTTGTTCCATCGGGGCGCCAGCCCCTAGCCCGTCCCTGGGGGAAACCATGTTCAACTGCCGGTCCCATCTCCGCTGGGCGCTCCTGACCGGGGTGTCTTTCGTGTGTCTGTCTCCCGTCTGGGCCCAGGAAGCGCCCGATGATGATGATGCACTGCGCCAGCAAACCGTCGTGGTGCGCGGCGCCTTCATTCCTGACGAGAAGCGCAACACATCCGAAGTGTCCTCGCTGATCGACAGTGAGGATTTCACCGTTGCGGGGGACTCCGATGCTGCTGCCGCCCTGGCGCGCGTCGCGGGTGTCTCGACCGCCGAAAGCCGTTTCGTCTATGTGCGCGGCCTGAACGAGCGCTATTCCAGCGCCACGCTCAACGGCTCGCCGCTGCCCAGCCCCGAGCCGCTGCGCCGGGTTGCGCCGCTCGACCTGTTCCCGACGGCCGTGCTTGAGACAATTCTGGTCCAGAAGACCTTCTCGCCGGACCTGCCGGGCGAGTTCGGTGGCGGCCTTGTCGACATCCGTACCCGTGCGGTGCCGGATGAGGGCTTCTTCGAGTTTGGCCTTGGCATGGGCGGCAACACCGAAGCTACTTTCCAGGACGGCCTGCTGTATGACGGCTCCGACACCGACTTCCTCGGCTTTGACGATGGCGACCGCGACCTGCCGGCCGGCTATGACGCCCCCGATGGCGATTTCGGCCGCGCACTGACCGACAATTCCTCCCTGCTGGTGATGCAGGAAGGCCCGGCCGGCCCGGACTTCTCCTTCGACATGACCGGCGGTCAGCGCTATGACATCAGTCAGGACCTCTCCATCGGTATCCTGGCCTCGGCCTCCTATTCCAATGAATGGACCACGCGCGAGGGCACGCGCGGCTTTGCCAACCTGCAGGGCGACGGCCTGAGCCCGCGTTTCCCCGAAGGCCTGGACCTGCGCTCGACCGAGAACTCGATCGGCGTGAACGGGTATGCCTCGGTTGGTTTCGACATCTTCTCCGACCACGAGATTCGTTTCACCGGCCTGATCACCCGCTCGACCGACAAGGAAGCGCGCTCGATCACCGGTCTGGATTTCGACGACAATATCGAGCGCCGCGACTCGCTTGAATATTTCGAGCGCCAGCTGTGGACCGGCCAGGTCGCCGGCGAGCACGTCTTCCCGTCTCTGCTCGACCTGGAAGTGGAATGGCGCGCTTCCTATTCGGAAGCCTTCCGCGACGCGCCCTACCAGTTCAACGTGCTCTACCAGGATGCCCAGCAGGGCCGCGGCCTGCAGACCGTGACCAGCGGCGCCGACAACACCTTCGCCTTCAGCCGGATCGATGACGATGCCACCGATTTCGGGATCGACGCGACCCTGCCGCTGGGCGCCTACAGCGCCGATTGCACCTTCTTCTGCGAGACCGACATCAAGCTCGGTTACTCCTATGTCGAAAGCGACCGGGACGCGGTTTCGCGCCTGTTCTCGATCGAGGGTCTGGCGGCGCCGTCGAGCCAGCGCATCGACTTTGTCTATAACGACCTGTTCCGCTACGGGAACGGCCGGGCCGCCTCCATCGGCGGCAACACCTTCCCGGAAGCCTATGTCGCGACCCTGGAAGTGGATGCGGCCTATGTCGGCCTCGGCACCCAGATCACGCCCTACATCCGCGGCGCCATCGGTGGTCGCTTCGAGCGCGCGATCCAGGCGGTCGACACCATGGTGCTGGGCGCCGATCCGGATCTCAATTATGTCGAGAGCTGCATCGAGCGTCAGGATGACGGCAGCTGCGACCACACCGAGGACTTCCTCCCGGCAGTGACCATCACCTGGAACCCGATCGAGGATCTTCAGGTGCGCGCAGGTTATTCCGAAACGCTGACCCGGCCGCAGTTCCGCGAACTGGCCCCGACCGAGTTCCTCGACACCCAGACCGACCAGAACTTTCTGGGCAACCCCTTCCTGGTGAATGCGGCGATCAAGAACTATGACGCCCGCGCGGAATACTATTTCGCCCGCGGCCAGTTCCTCACTGTCGGCCTGTTCTACAAGGACATGGAACGCCCGATCGAGGAGATCGACAACCGCACGGCCGACACCCCACGCACGACCTTCATCAACGTACCGTCGGCCGAGCTCTACGGCGTCGAGATGGAATACGAGCAGCTCCTGCCGCTCGACCGCTGGTTCTCAGGCAGCTTCCTGGCCGACAAGGACTTCACGGTGAAGGCCAACTATACCTGGTCTGAGTCCGAGGTGACCGCCGGCATGACACCGGCAGAGGCCGGCTTCGATACCGGCGCCCAGTTCTGCGCCGCGCTGCCCGACCAGTGTGTGGCCACCAACCAGTCACCGCTGAACCCGACCGTGGTGCTGATCCCGGCGGCCGGCCTGATCGAGGATGGCCGCCAGCTCCAGGGCCAGTCCGAACACCTGGCCAATCTGCAACTGATCTATGCCGACCCGGACAAGGGCGCGGAAGTGAACCTGCTGGTGAACTATGCCAGCGAGCGAATCCGGTCCGGCGAGTCGCTTTCGCTCGGCATTCCGGCCGTTCTGGAACAGCCGCCGCTGACCGTGGATTTCGTTTATAATCGCGAATTCACTTTGGCTGGCGGCGAATACAAGTTTTCCTTCAACGTGGAGAACATTCTTGGCGACGAGTACGAAGCCTATCAGGAGCGCGGTGGTGACCGGGTGGACGTGGACGTCTACGAGATCGGAACCTCGTTCTCGATGGGCCTGACTCGTAAGTTCTAAGGATAAAAGGTTACAGACAACTGTAACCAGGCAGCAATCTCGCGCTGGCCCAATAACCGGGCCAGTGTGAATTAGGTGAGGTGAGTATCCTTGGTGCAGGCAGCTCCAGGATCGGTGAACGGGCAGGGTGCGCGGCTGATGGGCCTGCGCGCTCTGGTCGAACTCGGCCTGCTGGTGGTGCTCGGCCTGCTGCTGGCGCGCACATTCTGGCTGATCGCGGCCCCGGCAAAGAGCGTGAACGGGCTGACGCCTGCGCCGGCCAGTATGGTCACAGCGCCCGCACCTGCCATCCGCCTGCAGGCCAATCTCTCCCTTCTGACCTCGGCCAACCCCTTTGCATCCCTCGAGCGCGCAGCGGTCGAGGACGATACGCTATCGGTGCCGGAAACCTCGCTGAACCTGCGCCTGCAGGGCGTGCGCGCGATCACCAGCGGGGATGGCGACCTGCAGGCCTCGGCCACGATCGTCACGCCGGACAATCGCCAGGGCGTCTATGTGGTCGGCGACAAGCTGCTCGACAATGTCGTGCTCTCGCGGATCCTCTCCAATCGCGTGATCCTGGACAAGGGCGGCACTTTCGAGGCGCTCTATCTGGAAGGCCGCGAGGACGGCCTGCGTGTGCTGGGCGGAGAAGAACCGCGTCAGGCCATTGGCGGCCAGCGCGTAGTCGAGCCGGCCATCCACCATATTGCCAGCGCCGAGACCTTGTTGTCAGCGGTCCGTCTGATCCCGGCCGGTGAAGCGGCGCTGCGCATCGTGCCTACCGTGGCGCCCGATGATCTGGCAGGGCTCGGCCTGCGCGAGGGCGACCGGCTCGTGGCCGTCGACGGGCGTCCCGTGGCCGAGCTGGATTATGACGAAGTGATCGGAAAGCTGACGACCACCGACCGGATCAATGTGTCCATCCAGCGGGGCACGCAAACGAACGAACTGACTTATGTCTTCGAGGAGCGGGTAGAATGAAGATCAAGAGACTCGCCCTGGCGGCAGCCTTCTGTGCGAGCACTGCGCCGGTGGTCTATGCCGAGATGCAGAGCCCGACCTCGGCGCGCCACATCCTCAATCTCAATGATGTCGAGATTTCCGCGCTGATCGAAGACGTGTCCATGGTGACAGGCTACACCTTCATCGTGCACCCGGACGCGCGCTCCAAGCGCGTCACGGTGATGAGCCAGACGCCGATGTCCTCCAGTGAGGTGTTCGACGTGTTCCTCTCGACCCTGCGCGTGCACGGCTTTGCCGCCGTGCCGGCCGGGCGCGATACCTATCGCATCGTGCCGGAGCAGTCGGCCGTGGGCGAGGCCGGCGTGAACGGGTCCGGCCCGAATGCCTTTGTGACCGAAGTGGTGCGCCTTGAGCACTTCAACGCGCTGGAAGCAGCGCAGATGGTCAAGCCGATCGTGGATTCCCAGGGCCAGGTGGTGGCCAATGCGCGCTCCAATACGCTGGTCGTAGTCGACTATGCCTCGAACATGAACCGCGTGCGCGGCATCATCAGCGAGTTGGACCGGGACCGGTCGGTGGTGGAAACCATCGCGCTGCAGAACGTGCCGGCCTCGGAGATGGAAGGCATCCTGAACGACCTGCAGGGCCGGCGCGCCGATGAGGGCTATGCCAGCGTCTTCAATGCGGTCGCCTCCGAGACCAGCAACTCGATTATCCTGCGCGGGGATTCCGAGACCGTCGGGCGGGCCGCACAAGTCGCGCGCGAACTCGATTCCACCGATCCGGTGCGGGACAATCTGCGCATCGTGAAGCTCAACAATGCCGATGCTTCCGAGATCGTGCCAATCCTCGACAAGATTGGCGCCACCATGGCCGCCCAGCGCGCACCGGGCGAAGGCAATGTCGTGCTGCCGACCGTGGATTATCACGCCCCGACAAACTCGCTCGTCATCAGCGCCAATTATGAGACCCTGCTGGCCATGGAACGCGTGATCGAGGCGCTTGATCAGCGCCGCGCCCAGGTCCTGGTCGAGGCGATCATCGTGGAGATGTCCGACAATACCGCGCGCGAACTGGGCGTGCAGTTCGTGCTCTCGGGTACCGGCAATTCCACGACGCCTTTCGTCTCCAACAGTTTCACCCGCGCGGCGCCGAACATCCTGGCGCTGGCCGGCGCACTGGCGGGCGGGGACCTGTTCGGCGGCGGTGGAGACGATGATTCCTCGGGCGGCAACAGCGCCTTCCAGCAGGCCGCCGTCAACTCGCTGCTGAGCATGAACGGCACCACGTTCGGCGCGGCCGGCCGCGATGGTGACACGCTGTTCGGTGTGATCATCAATGCGCTGGAAAACGACACCGAGAGCCGCATCCTGTCGACGCCCTTCGGCATGGCGCTCGACAATGCCACCACCTCGCTGGTGGTCGGCCAGGATGTGCCGCTGACAACCGGTGTGTCGCTGAGCGCGAACTATGAAAACCCGTTCCGGGAGGTCAAGCGCGAGGAGATCGGTGTTAAACTCGATGTCACGCCGAAAATCTCCGATGATGGCAGCGTGCGGCTGGAGATCTACCAGGAGGTGTCCAGCATCGATCCGCAGCTCAGCGCAGCGGCCACGGACCTGATCCTGTCCAAGCGCACCTTCAATACCAGCGTGCTGGCCGATGATGGCGAGATTATCGTGCTCGGTGGCCTGGTTCAGGAGCGGGAGCAGAATATCCAGTCCAGGACGCCGCTGCTGGGCGATATTCCGGGGCTCGGGCGCCTGTTCCGCTCCGAAGGCCGCAGTCTGGAGCGCACCAATCTTGTGGTCTTCATCAAGCCGACCATTGTGCGCGATACCGCAGATGCCGCGGCCGCCACGTCCGTGAAATATCGCTACATTCAGGCCGAGGAAATCTTCAACGGCACCGAGGGCCAGTCCTCGCTGGATGCCTTCATCGAGGATGTGCTGGGCAGCCAGCCGCCCGGGTCCTGACGCCAGACTTCAGGCAGTGTAGATTAAACACGTCATGTCCGATCATCAGACCCCTCAGGTCACCTATGCCTTCGCCAAGGACAAGGGTGTCGTCATCCTGCCCGGCGAGGCCGGCGCGCGGGTGGGCGTGCGCGCAGGCGCTGATCCGCTGAGCCTGCTGGAAGTGCGCCGCGTGCTAGGCACGCCGATACAGCTCGCCCCGCTGACCGCCAGCGAATTCGAACGCCAGCTGTCGGACATCTACGGTGCGCGGGAGCTGGATGGTGGGGAGGCCGAGGCCGCTCTCGATGCCGACCTGGAAAGCCTGGTCGATAGCATCCCGCAGACTGCCGACCTGCTGGACGGCAATGACGATGCCCCGGTCATCCGCCTGATCAACGGCCTGATCTACGAAGCGGTGAAGCGCCGCGCCTCGGACATCCATATCGACCCGTTCGAGGACAAGCTCTCGATCCGCTACCGCATTGATGGCGCGCTGACCGAAGTCTTGACCCCGTCGCGCAAGCTGGCTGGCCCGCTGGTCTCGCGCATCAAGGTCATGGCCCGGCTGGATATCGCCGAAAAGCGCATGCCGCAGGATGGCCGTATCTCCCTGACCCTTGGCGGGCGCGGTGTGGATGTGCGTGTCGCGACCTTGCCGACCCGATACGGAGAACGCGTCGCCCTGCGCCTGCTCGACACGCGCAATGCCCTGATCAGCCTGGAAGAACTGGGCATGGATGGTGATACAGAGCGGCGCTACAACGAAGTGCTTTCCCAGCCCAATGGTGTGATCCTCGTCACCGGCCCGGTCGGCTCGGGCAAGACCACCACGCTCTATGCCTCGCTCTCACGCCTCAATTCCGGCTCGGTCAATATCATGACCCTGGAAGACCCGGTGGAATATGGCCTCGATGGCGTCAGCCAGACCCAGATGGACCACAAGGTGGGCCTCACCTTCGCCGCCACGCTGCGCTCCATCCTGCGCAATGATCCCAACATTGTCATGGTCGGCGAGATCCGCGATGGCGAGACCGCCGATGTGGCGCTGGAATTCGCGCTGACGGGGCGCCTTGCCCTCTCGACCATTCACACCAATTCCTCGGCCGGCGCGATCACGCGCCTGCGAGACATGGGCATCGAGAATTTCCTCCTCGCCTCGACCCTGCGCGCGGTGCTGGCCCAACGCCTGGTGCGCAAGCTCTGCAAGACCTGCAAGCAGGTGCGCCCGGCCGATGCGGGCGAAGTGGCGCTGCTCGGCCTGCCGGAAGGCACTGAGATTGAGGTCGGCCATCCGGTCGGCTGCATGGCCTGCGGCAATACCGGTTTTGAGGGCCGGCTCGGTGTCTATGAGCTGCTCGTCATGGATGGTCGCATCAAGCAGATGATCCATGCCGGAGCGAGCGAGGAAGAGATCGAGGCGCATGCCTTTGCCGAGCATGACATGCTGTTCGAGAACGGTCGCCGGCTGGTGCTTGCCGGCCTGACCAGCGTGGAGGAAGTGCTGCGCGTCTGCCGTCTGGAGGCCCGCAAGAATGGCGGCGTTTGAGTACACGGCCCTGTCGGCGGACGGCAAGCAGACTCGCGGTGTGATCGCCGCCGACAATCCGCGGGCTGCGCGCAAGGAACTGCGCATGCGCCAGCTCACCCCGCTGGACGTCAAGGCAACGCGCGGGGAAGAGAGCGGCGCGACGGCGCGCCTGCGCGGCGGGCTTTCTGCCAAGGCGCGCGCGCTGATGACGCGCCAGCTCGCGGTAATGCTGCAATCGGGCATGACGGTGGAAGAGGCGCTGCGGGCGGCGGCCGGCGATGGTGGTTCGGCGACCCAGCGCCGGCTTTTGCTGGCGGCGCGCTCGCGCGTGATGGAGGGCACGCGCCTGGCCGATGCGCTGGGTGAATCCCCTCGCGCCTTCCCGCAGCTTTACCGCGCCGTGGTCGCTGCCGGCGAAGCCTCCGGCCAGCTCGGCAAGGTGATGGAACAGCTCGCGGAGTATCTCGAAAGCAGCTACCGGCTGCGCCGCCAGGTCCAGTCCGCGCTGATCTATCCCGCTGTGCTGGGCGTGCTGGCGATGACCATGATGGCCGCGCTGATGATCTTCATCGTGCCGCGCCTTGTGGAACAGTTCGACCTGATGGGCGGGGAGGAACTGCCGTTGCTGACGCAGATCGTGATCGCCATTTCAGGCTTTGTTCGCGACTGGGGCCTTGTGGTGGTCGGCGTGCTGGTTATCGGAGGCTTCGCTATTTCGCGCCTGTTGCGGACAAAGGCGATCCGCCTCGCCGTGGACCGCGCCATGCTGGGCCTGCCGATCATTGGGGGGATGCAGCGGATTGTCCTGTCGGCCCGGTTCGCGCGGATTTATTCCACCCTGTCGGTCAGCGGCGCGCCAGTGCTCGATGCCCTGAAAGGCGCGCAGGCGGCGATGACGAACACCGTGTTCGCCAATGCCGCCGCGAAGGTGTCAGAGAGCGTGCGCGAGGGCGGCTCCTTTGCCGCCGCGATGAAGCGCACCGGTGTCTTCCCGCCGATCATGGTGCACATGGCCGCCAGCGGCGAGGCCGGGCGAAACCTGCCGGGCATGATGAACCGCGCGGCTGACTTCCTCGAAAACGAATTCGAGACCGATGCGCAGGTCGCCCTCGGCCTGCTGGAACCCTTGATCATTGTTGTGCTGGGCGGACTGGTCGGCCTGATCGTCCTTTCGATCATGATGCCGATCATGCAATTGAACAGCCTGGCCCTCGGCTAGAACAGGAGAGCGAAGATGACAGATGAGCCCCGCACCGAAGCCGACACCCGGCCCGCCGCGCCGCGCGATGGCGGCTTCTCGCTGACCGAACTGATGATCGTTGTGTTCATCATGGGCCTCCTGGCGACGATGATCATCGTTTCCACCAGCGGGATTTTCGGCCAGTCGCGCGATGCCAAGGCCCGCTCGGACATCCAGCGGCTGGATGGCGCGCTGCAGCTGTTCAATCTCGATATTGGCCGTTATCCCAATGACGGCGAGGGCCTGCGCGCGCTGGTGCAGGTCCCGTCCGGTGTCTCCGAGACGCGCTACCGGGCCGGCGGCTATGTCACCAGCCTGGAGCTCGATCCCTGGGGCAATCCCTATCAGTACGACCCCACCGGGCGCCGCTCCGGCAAGGCCTATGACCTTTTCTCCTTCGGCGCCGATGGTGAAGAGGGCGGGGAGGGCGAGGATGCCGATATCGGCAACTGGCAGACCGAAGAGGAGCTGAGCGGATATTGAGCGTCCACGCCGCCTGCCTTCCACGCGCGCCGGGGAGCCGCAATGCCGGCTTCTCGATGGTGGAGCTGATGGTGGTGGTGTTCCTCATCTCGCTGGCCGCGACCTTCATCCTGCTCACAGCCCCGCCCGGCAAGCTGCCCGAACGGGCCGAGGCCGAGCGGCTCGCCGGCATGCTGGAGCAGATATCCGCGCGCGCGGTTGTTTCTGGCCAGAGCCTAGGGCTGGTGCTGGAAGAGGGCGGCTATGTCGCCGCGCTGCGCACGCCCGATGGCTGGAAGCCAGAGTCCGGCACGCGCCGCAAACTCCCGCGCGATGTCGAACTGCATGATCCGCGCGAGGAGGACATCCTCTTCGCATCGAGGGTGAAGGAAGACACCGCACCCGCCCCGATCTTCGCCTTCGATGCTCAGGGCAGCGCGCTCCCCGGAGAGCTGGCGCTGGAAGGCGACGGGGAAACCTATCTTGTGCGTGTCAGCGCCAGCGGCGAGATCGCTGTGCGCGAGGAGGGCGGCCATGCGCGGCGATGATGGCTTCACCCTGGTCGAGGTGCTCGCCGCGCTCGCGGTGTTCTCGCTGGCGGCGATCGGCCTGATCCAGGTCACCGGCCAGAGCGTGCGGACCGCCGATGCGCTGGAGGCCCGCTTTGCTGCGCGCGTTGTGGCGTCAAATGTGCTCACTGAGGCGCTGGTCGATCCCGAACCGCTGCGCGACGGCTCGGTCGCCGGCGCCGAGACCGAACTCTCCCGAAACTTCGCCTGGACCCGCGCCGTGGTGACGGCGCCCATCGGTGAGGCAGACACGGTTCTGGTGACGGTGCGCGTGAGCGATGCGCGCTCTGGCCAGGAACTGGCCGAGGCCAGAGCCATGAGGCAGCGCACGCAATGAGGGCAGGGGCCGCATCCGATGGCGGGTTCTCGCTGGTCGAGACGCTGGTGGCGCTGTTCGTGGTCGCGCTGCTCGCGACCAGTGGCGGCGCGCTGCTGATCAGCTCGATCCAGGCAGGCGATGCGGTGAAGCGCTCCGCCGATGAGGTCCGCGACCTCGATGTGATGCATGCCCTGCTGCGCGATGATTTGAGCGCGATCACCCGGCGCGGCAGCCTCTCGCCGCGTGGCATCGGTACGGCCCAGGGGCTGGCCGGCAGCGACCGTTATGAAATCGCGCTGAGTTTCGTGCGCAATGGCTGGCCGCGTCTGGAGCCGGAGCAAGAGCTGCGTAGCGATCTCCAGCGCGTGGAATACCTTCTTGAGGACGGCCGTTTCATCCGCCGCGCCTATGCCGCGCCCGACCCATCGGCTGAGACCCCGGTCTTCGAGCGCGTTCTGGCCAGCAATGTGCGCGCCCTGCGCCTGCGGTGGTATCTCGCCGGCACCTGGTATGACGAGTGGGAAACCGGGCCTGCCGACCCGGCCAGCGAACTGCCTTCCATGGTCGAAATTGTGCTGGAGTTCGAGAGCGGTGACAGCCTCACCCAGCGCATGCTGGTCGGCGGAGTGGTGTCATGACCGGTAGGGCACACCAGATGCCGCGCGATAGCGGGGCTGCACTCCTGTCAGTGCTGATGTTGGTGGCGGCCATGTCGGTCGCGGCCCTCGTCGCCGTTGAGGCCATCGCGCGGGCGACAGAGCTGGCGCGCGTCACACGTGATAGGGGCGAGGCACACTGGATCGCTGTATCGGGCGAAACGGTCGCTGTCGCCGTGGTCGAGGACATCCTCGCCAAGACTGAAGGCCATTTGACCGAGGCAACGCCCGGCTTGGGCGCGCCCTACAGCTTCCCGGTCGACCGGGGCACGGTCACCCTCCGGGTCCATGACGCCTCAAACTGCTTCAATATCAACGCCCTGGCCGAGCCGGGCGAGCGCGGCTGGAATGTCGTGGAGGGCGAACTGACTGCCTATAAGCGCCTGTTGATGTCGCTCGGGCTCGGCAATTACGAGGCCGACCTGTTCGGTGACAGCCTGGCCGACTGGATCGACAGCGACAGCGTCTCGCGCGGCAATGGCGCCGAGGACGCCTATTATGCCGACCTCGCCGTGCCTTACCGCACCGCCGGCACGCCGCTGGAAAATATCCGCGAGCTGCGCGCCATCGGGCCCTACACGCCGGAAATGATCACGCTGCTGGAACCGCTGGTCTGCGTGCGGCCGAATTTCGAGCAGTCCACACTCAACATCAACACGCTGACAGAGCGTCAGGCGCCGCTGCTCACCGCGCTCCTGTCGCCCGACCTCTCGCCGGAAAGCGCCTTCGACATGATCGCACGCCGACCCGCCGCCGGGTGGTTCACGGCCGAGGCGTTCCTGCAGGAGCCGGAACTGACAGCACTGGCCGCCGAACGCCTGCGCATCAGCACGGTTTCGGTTGAGACCACGCATTTCCTCGTCGAAGGGCGCGTCAGCATCTCCGGTCTCGAAATCCCGTTTGAATATCTTTATGGACCGGGCGAGGACAGCGCGGTGCAGCTCCTTTGGCGCCGTAGAGGTGAGGACTGATGGCGCGGCGCATCTATGCCTGTTTCGAAGACGGCCCCGACGCGCCGATCTCGGTGGCATTGCCGCGTGGCGGCGGCGACTGGGAAGAGATCGGCGCGCCGGACTTCAAACCCCGCGCCAATGACGAGATTGTGGTCTTCGTGCCGGGCACCGAGGTGACCGAGCACCGGGCGACCATCCCCGCCCGCAACGAACGCGAAGCGCGCCGCGCCGCGCTCTTTGCCATCGAGGACGAGCTGGCGAGCCCGGTGGAAAGCCTGCACATCGCCCTGTCGGGCAAGGGTGAGGATGGCCAGCGCACCGTGCTTGCGTGCAGCGCCGATCTGATGACCGCCTGGAGCGACCGGCTGAAACGCGAAGGCTGGCCGGTGGCCTGTCTCACGCCTGACTATATGGCGCTGCCGGAGGCGGCGAGTGCGGCCGATACCGGCGCGCGTCTGATCTTCAATCTCGGCACGCGGCGGCTCGCGCTCGATGGCGGCGCACCGGCCGATCTTGTCAGCGCAGTAGCCGGGCTTGCTGAGGGCGAAATGATGCTTCATGGCGCCGATCTCGCGCGCCGCCTGGGCCATCCGGCCGAGCCGCTTCCCACCGGAACAGCCGCAGCGCTCGCGACGCTGGCCGGCGGGCGACAGGAGTTGCTCGACCTGCGCCAGGGTCCGTTTGCCCAGCGCCAGGGAGTGGCCCTGCCGCAATTTTCGCTCTGGCAGCGCGCGGCGGGTCTTGCCGCCGCTGCAGGTGTCGTGGCCATCGCCAATATCGTGCTGGAGACCCGTGCGCTGAATGCCAGCGCCGACAGTCACCGCGCCGAGGCGCAGGCGCTCTATGCCCAGTACTTCCCGGCCGAGGGGCGGATCAGCAATCCGGCTACGCGCGTGCAGCAGAAACTGGCGAGCCAGCGGTCCACCTCGCTCAGCTTCCTCGACACCAGCGCGGTGCTCTACGACGCCATCAGTCAACTCGACGGTGCAAACCTGCGCAGCCTGCGGTTTGATGCTGAGGCCGGCGAGTTCCGCGCCAGCGTGGACTATGCCCGCTATGGCGACGATCTGCGCCTGGCCGAGATGCTCAACCGCGCGGGCCTTGCCGCCACACTCGGCGATACGCGCAGTGTCGGCTCGGGCATCAATGGCGAGCTTCGCCTGGAGGCGGGCCAATGACGGCATGGTTTGCCGAACTTGCTCCGCGCGAGAAACTGCTGCTGATGGTAGCTGGCCTGCTGACGGTGATCGTCATCGGCTGGCTGGCCGTGGCCCGGCCGATCCTTGCGGCAAATGCCGAGGCCCGCACGCGCCAGAATGCCAGTGCCCGCGCGCTGGATGTCGTCGCCACCGGTCTGCCCTTGCTGTCACGCGATGCCGCCGCACCCGGGCAGGGGCCGGCGATGGAGTCCGGCGACATGCGCCGACAGGTCACGGCGGCCGCCCAGCAGACAGGCCTGTTGCTGACCCAGCTTCGCAGCGAAGAGGATGGCGCGGTCTCTGTGGTGCTGCGCGATGTTGACCCACGTCTTGTCTTCGCTTTCCTGCAGCTCCTGTCGACCCGCGACGGCATCGCGCCCCGCACGGCCACCTTCAGTCAGTCCGATGGCGACCGGGTGTCTGCCTCCTTCGTACTTGTCGGGACCGGAACATGATCGGCTGGTTTTTCCGTATTTTCCTGATCGCGCTTGTGGCGCTGGTGGCCGTCGTGGCGACCCTGCCGCTGGGCGTGGTCACCAGCCGGGTTGAGGCGCGTGCGGCAGGTCTCAGCTGGACGCAGGTCCAGGGCACGATCTGGAACGGCCGCATCTCCAATCTGCGCTTCGGACGCCAGGTCATCGGCGATGCCCGGCTGTCGCTGAAGCCCTCGGCCCTGTTTGGTGGCACGCTGGCCTACCATGTCGAACTGGAAGGCGCGGCGGTGCGCGGCGGGCTCGATGCCGGCGTGAACATGTCGCGGCAGGTCAGCCTGAATGAGATCAATCTCACCGCCGATGCGCGTCATCTTGTAGGCCTGAACGATGCGGTCCGCGCGGCGGGCGGCATTGCCCGCATCTCCGGCGGAGGCGTGGAGCTTGGCCGGATGCAGTGCAGATCGGCACGAGGGAGTGTGAACACCGATATGCTGGTCGCCCTCGGGACGCGCTATGATCAGGCCCTGCCGGAACTGGGCGGGGACATCCGTTGCGTCGAGGGCATCCTGGTGCTGGCGCTGGAAGGGGCTGCAGAGAGCGGGGTGTCGGTCTGGATCGACAGCCAGATCGGGCTGGTCGCCCCCTCGAGGCTCGAAGCGCGGGTGGAGGGGGCTGAGGGCGATGTCGCCGTGGCGCTCGACGCCCTTGGATTCACCTCCCGGTCGGGCGAATACACCTATGTCCGGGAACAGGTACTGACAGGAGGTTTCCAGTGAAATCCTTGATTGGCGCAGCGGTGCTGGCGGGGGTTGTCCTCCTGCCGGCCTGTTCATCCTCGGGCACTTCGAATGAACGGGCCGGTGCAACGCCCGCGGCGTCCAACGGACGCGACCTGCCGGCGCAGGACCTCAACAAGGGCGAGTGCGGCCTGTTTCTGTGGAGCGTGTCGGGCGATCCCGCCTTTATCTTCTTCTCCCAGGCCGGCACGCAGGATGCCAGGGCGATGATCGGCGGCACCGAGCATCCGCTGGACCTTGTCGGCGCGAGCGGGGATGTGTTCGGCCAGTTCCAGGTCGACCAGCGCTGGGCTTCGCCGCAGACCGGTCACATGATCGATCTCTCCGTCCAGCCGGGCGAGGACGTGATCGCCGGCCAGTCCATCCCCACCGGGCGCATGAAGCTCACCGATTCTGCCGGCTGGGAGACCATCATCCCGGTCTCGGGCATGGTCGGCTGCCAGGAAGATGTTCCCGGCGGTCCGGACACCGCGCCCTGATGAGCCATATCCCGACATTCGCTGACGTTCAGGCGGCGGCCGAGCGCATAAAGCCGCTGGCGATCCGGACCCCGCTGCTGGAAAACATGGAGCTCAGCAACCGCGCCGGCGCGCGCGTGCTGATCAAGCCCGAATGCCTGCAGACCACCGGCAGCTTCAAGATCCGCGGCGCAACCAACCGTCTTGCCCAGCTCACCGAAGACGAGCGCAGGACCGGCGTGGTCGCGTTTTCCTCGGGCAACCATGCCCAGGGCGTGGCCCGGGCGGCGCGCTACTTCCAGGTGCCGGCGGTGATCGTCATGCCGAGCGATGCTCCGGCGGTGAAGATTGAGGGGGTACGCCGCGACGGTGCCGAACTGGTGCTCTATGATCGCAACAATGCGAGCCGCGAGGAAATCGCCGCCAAGCTGTGCGAACAGCGCGGCGCCGTGCTCGTGCCGAGCTATGACGATCCGCACATCGTGGCGGGGCAGGGCACGGCCGGACTGGAAGTCGCCGAGGACATGGCCGCGCGTGGGCTCGGCCTCAATCATTTCCTCTGCTGCACGGGCGGTGGCGGGCTGGTAAATGGCAGTGCGCTTGGTATTCACGGCATCTTCCCGGACGCGAAGATCTGGAGCGTGGAGCCTGAGGGTCATGAGGACTGGAAACGCTCGCTGGAGGCGCGCGAGATCCGCGCCAATGCGCCGGGCGTGCGCAGCTTCTGCGATGCGATCCTGACGCCCGAACCGGGCCGGATCCCGTTTTCTGTGGCGCTGGAACATCTCGCTGGTGGATTTGCCGTCAGCGACGAGGAAGTGCGCGCAGCAATGCGCTTTGCCGTGCAGCATCTGAAGCTGGTCGTCGAGCCGGGCGGCGCGGTGGCGTTGGCGGCGGCGCTGCGCGGCCTGCCGGACGGGATGCACGGCACGACCGTCGCCATCACCCTGTCGGGCGGGAATGTCGATCCCGCCCTGCTGGCCGAGGTGCTTGCCGGGGCCTAGTTGTAGTTGCCGCGTTCCAGGTCTTCCTGCAGGCGGATCTCGGCAGCCTCGCCGGTCACGCGGTGACGGTAGACCTGGGTGTTCTCAAGCACGCGCTGGACATAGTTGCGCGTCTCAGAGAAGGGGATGAACTCGACCCAGTCGATGGGGTCGACCTCGCCGCGACGCGGGTCGCCATAATCCTGCACCCACTGGCCCGGACGGCTCGCGCCGGCATTATAAGCCGCCGCCGTCATCACATAGCTGCCATTGAACCGGCTGAGCAGGGTGTCGAGATGGGCCCCGCCAATCGTCATGTTGTAGCCGGGATCGTCAGTCAGCCAGGAGGTGCGGTAGGGCAGGCCGAGCATGCGGGCCTCGCTCTGGGCCGTGGTCGGGATGAACTGCATCAGGCCGCGCGCATTGGCGTGCGAAATGGCGCTCGGGTTCATCTCGCTTTCCTGGCGCGACAGGGCCAGCATCAGCGGACGCTCGACCCGGGGTTCGCGCAGCAGCGGATAGTCGACCACAGGATAGGCCGCATCGGGCGCCACCACGCCGCGCGCCATGCCGGCCTTGGCGCCGCGCACGCCGATATCGGCATAGTGGTAGTTTTCCCCCAGCTCCTTCAGCAGCACATAGTCCGCTTCGGTCTCAAGCTGGTCGTCGAGATGATAGGCAAAGGTGCGGAACATGCCCGCCTCGCCGGACTCAGCAAGCAGGCGCAACGCCTTGACCAGCGGGCGTGCTTCGAAGGCGACACGATCCAGCGCATCGGGCGTCATTGTGGGCGCGAACTCGATCAGGGTATTGCCGATCCGTTCGGCGGCGAGCTGACCGTAATAGGTATAATTGTACTGCGCGGCGTCTTCATAGGCGGTTTGTGCCGCGTTGTTCTCGCCCATGGCTTCCAGCGCGCGGCCCGACCAATAGGCGGCGCGCGAGGAACTGATCGGGGTGGAGACATTCGCGCCCAATGTTTCGAAATGACCCTCTGCGGTCTCTGCATCGCCAAGCTGGCGCAGTGCGATCCAGCCGGAAATCCACTCGGCCTCGGCAAAGTCGGCGCCCTCACTCATGCCGTGGGGGGCGGCCAGGGCATAGGCGGTGGAGAAGTGGGAGTCCTTGAGCTCGTTGCGCACAGCAAGATTACGCTCGTCCCAAAGCCGGCTGCGCGCCGCGCTGGGCACGTCATTGCCGTCGATGTCCACCAGTAGCGGCACGGCCTCGTCGCGCATGCCACGGCGGCGGCGCCACTGGGCGCGATCGTAAAGCAGCCCGGGATGGGTCTGAAGCTCGGCCGGCACGGCGCGGATGGCCGCGTCGACGCCGCGCTGGCCGGCCTGCAGGCTGATCCGGGCTTCGACGAGCGCGCGCCAGTCGGCCGTCAGATAGTTCTTTATCCGGTCGGCTTCGGAACGCTGGCGGGTCCAGAGCAGGAAGTCGGCGCGCGCGCGATGATCTTCCTGGGTGAGGGTGTCGTTGAAACGGGTGAGCAGGGCGGAGAAATTCTCTCGGCTCAGCGTATTGCCGTGCCAGGCTTCGCGCGCGACTTCCGCTGCGCGTGCGGTCTCGCCGGTATTGCGCAGGGCGAGCGCGAGGGCGGCCTTGCCGTCGCCGGTATAGGGGCCGTGCTCTTCAAGCCAGGCGACCTGTTCGGCGGCCGGGACATTGCTGGTGCGGATGAGGTCCTCAGCTCTGGCGAGGATCAGCGAGGTCTGCGGCCAGCCGTCGAGCCGGTCGAGCGCATTGGCCATCTCGGTAAAGGTCATGTCCGGCGCGCCGGCGGTGGCGCGGCGCCACAGGATCAGGTCCGAGACAATGTCAGAGCGCGCCTGAATCTGCAGGCTGCGGCAGTGATACCAGTCGCCATCGCTGGCCGCCTGCAGCGCGAGGTGCAGGATTTCCGCATCCTGGGTCGAGACCACTTCGGAGGCATAATTGCGATCCGGCTTGATGCTGGGCGGCGGCGGGACGCTGGCCCAGGCAGGCGCGGCGAGACCACTCAGTAGGAATGTCACAAGAGCTGTTCTAAGCATCATCGATCCAACATCACACTTGCGACGCGGACGTGCAATCTTCGGTCCGGTCGAGTAACACAGCGAAACTCAACTCAAGAATCACGGCGAGAATAGGATGTTTAAAGGCTCGATCCCAGCACTCGTCACCCCATTTCGCAGTGGCGAGGTCGATCGTGATGCATTTGTAACCCTGGTGGAGCGTCAGATTGCTGCCGGCGCAGGCGCTCTGGTGCCTATGGGTACCACCGGGGAGACCTCGACCCTGTCGACGGAAGAGCACAAGGCGGTGGTCGAGCTGTGCGTTGAGAGCGCGCGCGGACGCGTGCCGGTGATTGCCGGGGCCGGTTCGAACGCAACTGCGGAAGCAATTGACCTGGTCGCTCATGCCAAGGCGGTTGGCGCCGATGCCGCGCTCGTCGTTTGCCCCTATTACAACAAACCCGACCAGACCGGACTGGAAGCGCATTTCACGGCGATCAATGACGCGGTTCAGCTGCCTGTCTTTGTCTATAATGTGCCATCGCGGACCATCAGCGATATCGAGCCGGAAACCCTGGCGCGCCTGTCGAAACTGCCCAACATTATCGGCATCAAGGATGCGACCGGCGACATGGACCGGTTCGCGCGCCATCGCGAGCTGATCGACCGGGAAGACTTTGTCTATCTCTCCGGAGAGGACGGTACGGCGGTGGAGTTCGGCCTGGCCGGTGGGCATGGCTGTATTTCGGTGACCGCGAATGTCGTGCCCGAGCAAACCGTGGCGGTGCAGGACGCGCTGGAACGTGGCGATGCGGCCGCTGCCCGCGTGCTGGACGAGAAGCTTGCCGACCTGCACGCAGCCCTGTTTGTCAGTCCGAGTCCGGGCCCGACCAAGTATGCGCTGGCGAAAATGGGATTCTGCCTGCCGGACTTGCGCTTGCCGATCACGCCCCCAAATGAGGCGGCCTGCCAGGTGATCGATGCCGCCCTGGCCAAAGCCCTCGCCTGACATCTGGAACCTGTTACTATGGCAAAGAAACCGCAAAGCAAGGGTCGCTCCGACGGCCTGGTCGCCGAGAATCGGCGTGCGCGGCGCGACTATGCCGTGGAGGACACGCTCGAGGCGGGCATTGTGCTGGTCGGCTCTGAAGTGAAATCCCTGCGTCAGGGCAAGGCCAATATCGCCGAGAGCTATGCCGCCGTGGAGGATGGCGAGCTGTGGCTCGTGAATGCAGACATCCCGATCTATACCGCCGCGAACCGGTTCAATCACGAACCCAAGCGCCGGCGGAAACTGCTGGTCTCGCGCCGGGAACTGGCGAAGCTCGGCCAGTCCACTGACCGCGCCGGACGCACCATCGTGCCGCTGAAGCTCTATTTCAACGAACGCGGCCTCGCCAAGCTCCTGATCGGCATCGCCACGGGCCGCAAGTCTCACGACAAGCGCGATGTGGAAGCCAAGCGCGACTGGGAACGCCAGAAGGCGCGCGTCCTGCGCGAGAATTAGGGCGCGTCCGCCAGGTCCCGGGCGCGCGCCATCACGGTGTTGAACATCTCTTCGGTCAGCCGGCCGGTATTCGTGTTGTAGCGCGAGCAGTGATAGCTTGACAGAAGGGTGACGTGGCGGTGGGCCGCCTCGACCTCATACTCGCTGCCATGGCCGAAGGCGTGCCGGGAGGGTTTCAGGCCCAGCGCGCGCAGGGTGGATTCGTGGGAGATCCGCCCAAGGCACAAGATCACCTTCAGGTCTGGCATGCCGGTGATTTCCTCGGTGAGGAAGGAGCGGCAGGTATTGATCTCCGCACCCACCGGCTTGTTCTGCGGCGGCACGCAGCGCACGGCATTGGTCACACGTGCGCCGACAAGCTCAAAGCCGTCATCGGGGCGCTTGTCATAGTTGCCGCTGGCAAAGCCATGGCCCTTCAAGGCGCTGTAGAGCAGGTCGCCGGCCCAGTCGCCGGTGAAGGGCCGGCCGGTCCGGTTGGCCCCGCTCACGCCGGGTGCAAGGCCGACCACCAGCAGGTGCGCGTCAATCCCGCCAAAGGCCGGCACGGCGCCGTTGAACCAGTCGGGATGGGCCGCGGCATTGTCTGCACGATAGGCCGCAAGGCGCGGGCAAAGCGTACAGTCCTTGTCGGGCCCTTCCGGCATCAGTCCTCGTCGACCTCATAATCATCATCAGAATCGCTGTCACGGCGCGGACGGGCGATCAGGGTTGCCATATCGGACAGGTCGATAAAGCTGTCGGCTTCGCGGCGCAACTCATCGGCCACCATGGGCGGCTGGGATTTCACCGTGGAGATTACGGTCACGCGCACGCCACGCGCCTTGAGGTCCTCGACCAGACGGCGGAAATCGCCCTCGCCGGAGAACAGGACCACATGATCGACATGGGGAACGGCAGCCAGCATGTCGACGGCGATCTCGATCGACATGTTGCCACGCACACGCCGGCGCCCATCGCGGTCGGTATATTCCTTGGCCGGCTTCTTGATGACGTTGAAGCCGTTATAGGCCAGCCAGTCCACCAGCGGCCGGATCGGCGAATAATCGTCGTTTTCCAGCAGGGTGGTGTAGTAATTGGCGCGCAGAAGGCGGCCTTTCTTGCGGAACTCGTCCAGCACCTTGCGAAAATCTATCTCCAGATTCAGTGCGCGGGATGTGGAGTAGAGATTTGCACCGTCAATGAAGAGGGCAAGCCGTTCGTCTTTGTAAAAGGCCATGTTTTGCTTTCACCGCTGAGGATCCCCACCTCTGCCTGAAGACATGTCTCGGCAAGGGGCGTAGCCGAGGCTGCGGCTTGCCGCAATAGCTGGTTGCATCGCAACATGCACAAGCATATGTTGGCGGGCTTGAAGGAGATTTGCACCCATGGCGCGAGTAACGGTCGAAGACTGTATCGAAGAAATTCCGAACCGGTTCGATCTGGTTCTCATGGCGGCCCACCGGGCGCGGATGATCCGTGAAGGATCGCCGCTGACCGTGGACCGTGACAATGACAAGGATCCGGTGGTGGCGCTGCGTGAAATCGCTGATGCCAGCGTCGATCTGAAAATCGTCAAGGAGTCCTTTGTGTCGAGCCTGCAGGACCTCAGCCCCGGCGAGGATACTGAGCGCGAGGAAGACCGCATGGCCCTGGAAGCAGCTCCGGCTGCCACCGAGGACGATGTCATGCGCGCCTACCAGGCTGAGCTGGAGTCCGGGCGCGACGACCGGATGTAGCCATGGCCGGCACGGGCGCTTCCGCCGTACAACAGGTTGAAGACGCGCCCGGCGGCATGCGCGCCATTGCTGGCGAGCATCTCACACGCGAACAACTCATCGCCCGCGTGGCTGCCTATCATCCAGGCCTGGATGAAGCGCGCTTGGGCGATGCGTATGACTTTGCCCGCAAGCAGCATGGCGAGCAGCTGCGTGCCTCGGGCGATCCGTATTACTCCCATCCCGTCTTCGTCTCCGAACTCCTGGTCCAGCTCCGTCTGGACCAGGACACGATCATTGCCGGCCTCCTGCATGATGTGGTCGAGGACACCGAGATCTCGCTGCAGGACGTCCGCACGCGCTTTGGCGACAATGTTGCTGATCTCGTTGACGGCGTCACCAAGCTGACCCAGCTGGAATACCATTCCGAAGAGACCAAGCAGGCGGAGAACTTTCAGAAGTTTATCCTTGCCACCATCAACGATATCCGCGTGCTGCTGGTGAAGCTGGCGGATCGCATGCACAATATGCGCACGATCCATCACCTGAAGAAGCAGGAAAAACGCCAGCGCATCGCGCGCGAGACGATGGAAATCTACGCCCCGCTGGCCCGGCGCATTGGCCTTTATCATGTCGCCTCCGAGCTTGAGGACCGCTCCTTCGAGCAGCTCAATCCCGAAGCGCGCGAAGCGATGACACTGCGCCTGAAGCAGCTGGAAGCGGAAAACAAGATCGATCTGGAGCGTATCCGCGAGGACATCCACGCCCTGATGGATGCAGCCAATGTGCCTTGCCGCATCAAGGGCCGGCGCAAGACGCCCTATTCGATCTGGCGCAAGCTGGAGCGCAAGCAAATCTCCTTCCGCGATGTCGCGGATATCTTCGCCTTCCGCATCATCATCGATGGCGATGCCACCGAATGCTATCGCGTGCTCGGCATCCTGCACACGGTCTGGTCGTGCTTGCCCGAGCGGTTCCGCGATTTCATTTCCGTGCCCAAGCCCAATGGCTACCAGTCCCTGCACACCACGGTGCGAGCCTCCGGCAACCGCCGCGTGGAATTCCAGATCCGCACCGAGGAAATGGACCATTCAGCCGAATACGGCGTTGCCGCGCACTGGACCTACAAGAACCGGCAATACGGCCTCGATCTCGACGCTGCCCGCGCCGCCGGGCTCGACCCTGAAGCCAATCTGCGCGCCTTTTCCGAGCTCTTCCAGCATGAGGGCGATCCCAGCGAGTTTCTCGAACATGCCAAGCTGGAGATGTATCGCGAGAATGTCTTCACCTTCACACCCAAGGGCCGGCTGATCCGGCTGCCCGCCGGTGCGATGCCGCTCGATTTCGCCTATGAGGTCCACACCGCCATCGGCAACACCTGTATCGGCGCGCGGATCAATGGCGAGCAGCGCTCCCTGCGCACCGTGCTGAACAATGGCGATGTGATCGAGATCATCCGCGGGAAGGAGCCCAAGGCACCCAATGGCTGGACTGCGCTGACCGTCACCGGCAAGGCCAAGGCGGCGCTGCGCAAGCTTGCGCGCGAGAAGGAAGCCAATGATTTCCGGCGCCTGGGCTATGATCTCATCCGCAAGGCGCTGCGCCGGGCCGATATCGACCCGGTCGGCGTGCGCATGGACCATATCGCCAACCGCGCCGGCTTTGCCTCCAGCGATGAACTGGCCGCCGCCATCGGGCGCAGCGAATACTCCACCAAGGACCTTATCCGCGCCGTCTTCCCGGGCTATGAGCCGGAAAGCTCCATGGACCAGTCCAAGCTGCGGCTGGATGATGACCATGCCGCCGAGATGGTCTCCGGCGAGGCGCTGACGCCGGGCGTGACCCTGCATCTCGGCCAGTGCTGCTATCCCATCCCGGGTGAACGCATCATCGGCATTCGCGAACCGGGGCAGGGGATCGTTGTCCATTCCATCAGCTGCGACCGTGTCGCCGAGTTTGACGACGAGCCCGAGCGCTGGGTCGACCTGCAATGGACCGAGCTCGCCAAGACCGGCGCGGTGGCCGTGGCGCGTATTGGCGTGACGGCGGTCAACCAGCGCGGCGTGTTGGCCACGCTCTGCTCGGCCGTCGCCCAGGCCAACGGCAATATCCTGGGGGTGGCCACAGGCCGGCGGACCGAAGACTTCACGGATCTCGTGTTCGACATCGAAGTCGAGGACATGAAGCGTGTGACGCAGATTCTTGCCGCATTGCGTTCGCTCGCGGTCGTCGATACGGCAGTGCGCGAACAGGAGAGCAGGCATGAAGACTGAGGACGTCCTCGATACTTTTCGCGACGCTGGCGCGCTATTGAACGGGCATTTCATTCTGTCCTCCGGGCGGCGCAGCCCGGTCTTCCTTCAGAAGGCTCTGGTGTTCTCCCGACCCGACCTGTCGGAGAAACTGTGCGCGGCGCTTGCGGCGAAGATTCGCGCGGAATTTGGCGAGATCGACGTTGTGGCCGGCCCGGCCGTGGGCGGCATCATCCCGGGCTATGAGACGGCCCGACATCTCAGCGCGCGGGCCATCTTTGCCGAGCGAGTCGACGGCAAACTGACCTTCCGGCGCGGCTTTGCCATCCAGCCGGGCGAGCGGGTGCTGATCTGCGAGGATATCGTCACCACCGGTCTGTCCTTCCGCGAGACGGTGGAAGCCCTTGAGGCGCTGCCCGGCGAGGTGGTGGGCGGAGCCTGCATTATCGATCGCTCGGGCGGCAAGGCCGATGTCGGCTGCGAACTGGTCTCGCTCGCCAGCGTCGAATTCCCCGACTATACGCCCGAGGATGTGCCGGCAGAGCTTGCGAAGATCGAGGCGGTGAAACCCGGCAGCCGGGGGCTCGCCTGATGGCAGGGCGATTGCGCCTGGGGGTCAATATTGATCATGTCGCCACGGTGCGCAATGCGCGCGGCGGGGACCATCCCGATCCGGTGCGCGCGGCCGCGATTGCCGCCAGAGCTGGCGCGGACGGCATTACCATGCACCTGCGTGAGGATCGCCGGCATATTGTCGATCATGATCTCGACCGCATTCGCACAGCGTCTGACCTGCCGATTAATCTGGAAATGGCGGCGACCGAGGAAATGCTCGGCATTGCCCTGAAATTCCGGCCGGAAACCGCCATGTTCGTGCCGGAAAAGCGCGAGGAGCGTACCACCGAGGGCGGCCTCAATGCCGCGCGTGAGCATAACAAGCTCGCGCCCATGATCCGCGCGCTGCGAGAGAACGGCTCCCGTGTTTCGCTTTTCATCGAACCCGATCCGGTGCAGCTCGCCGCGGCCAAATCCCTCGGCGCGGATATCTGCGAGTTCCATACCGGTCGCTATGTCGAGCTTTGCCTCGCCGGCGATCATGAACTGGCTGAAGTCGAGCGCGAGCGCATCATCCAGGCGGCCCGCCGCGCGGTGGAGATGGGGATCGAGCCCCAGGCCGGCCATGGCCTGACCTATGACACGGTCGGCCCGATCGCCGAGATCGAACAGCTCACCGAGCTGAATATCGGCCATTTCCTGATGGGCGAGGCGATCTTCATCGGTCTCGATGCCGCCGTGCGCAAGATGCGCGAGTTGATGGACGAGGCGCGTGCATGATCATCGGGCTCGGCCAGGACATGTGCAATATCGAGCGGATCGAGAAGACACTGGAACGCTATGGTGACCGGTTCACCAGCCGCGTCTTCACCGATCTTGAAATCGCCAAGGCCGAGCGCCGCCGCCGCAAGGCCGAGACCTATGCCAAGCGCTTTGCTGCCAAGGAGGCCTGCGCCAAGGCGCTGGGTACCGGCGTGCCGCGCCGGGGCGTCCACTGGCGCCATATGGGCGTTGTGAACCTGCCGTCGGGTGCGCCGACCATGGATCTTTCCGGCGGGGCGGAACTTCGCCTGCGCGAAATTCTCCCGGTCGGCCATGAGGCGCGCATCAGCCTGACCATCACCGATGACTATCCCTGGGCACAGGCCCTGGTGATCATCGAGGCCCATCCGATGGCGATGGAAGGATGAAGCCGGCCCGCCCCAAACGCACCCGCCAGCGCGCTGCAGCCAAACAGGTCCGCCCTGAGCTGTCGAAGGTCGCGGTGGAGGCCATCGAGGAAGCCCTCGGCCACCGCTTCAGCGACACCACGCTGCTGGTGCGCGCCTTCACTCATCCGAGCGCCCTGCCGGAAAGCGCCCATGGCCTCGGCTCGAACCAGCGGCTGGAATTCCTCGGCGACCGTGTGCTCGGCCTCGTCATTGCCGAGCGGCTTTTCTCGCGTCGGATGACCGAGCGGGAAGGCTCCCTCGCCCCGCGCCTCAACCGACTCGTCAACAAGCGCGCCTGCGCCGATGCCGCCGCGCATATGGGGCTTGGCCAGTATGTCATCATGTCGCCTTATGAGATCTCCCATGGCGGGCGCGAGCGCGAGAGCACGCTCGGCGATCTGTGCGAGGCTGTCATCGCGGCGATCTATCTGGATGGTGGGCTGAAAAAGGCGAGCGCTTTCATCGAGAAGGCTTTCGCACCGCAATTTGAGGAGCGCCATGCGCGGGTGAAGGATCCCAAGACCCTGCTGCAGGAATGGGCGCAGGCGGCCGGGCTCGACCTGCCGCACTACAAGACGCTCTCGCGCAGCGGGCCGGACCACGCACCGCGTTTCGTGGTGGAAGTCAGCGTCGGTGGCGATTATAGCGAGACCGGCGAAGACCGCTCGAAGCAAAATGCCGAGCGGGCCGCCGCCCTGAAACTTCTCGACCGTGTGGACCCTGCGAATGACTGACGAGCCGATCATCAAGCGCGCCGGCTTTGCCGCCATTCTCGGCGCGCCGAATGCCGGCAAGTCGACCCTCGTCAACCGGCTGGTCGGGACAAAGGTCGCCATCGTTACGCATAAAGTGCAGACGACGCGCTTCCAGGTGCGCGGCATCGCCCATCATGGCGAAGCGCAGATCGTGCTGATCGACACGCCCGGTATTTTCTCCGCCAGGACCCGGCTCGACCGCGCCATGGTCCAGTCGGCCTGGGCCGGCGCGGAGGATGCCGATGCGCGCGTGCACCTGATCGACGCCTCGGCCTGGGTGACGGATACGCCGACAGGCGCGCAGAAAAAGTCCATCGAGGATGATGAACGGGTGATCGCCACGCTGAATGAGCGGGGCATGACTGTTTTCCTCGCGCTCAACAAGATCGACCAGTTTGCCCATGCCGAAATCCTGCCGGTGATCGCGAAGCTGCACGAGACCGGCGTCTATTCGGAGATCTTCCCGATCTCGGCGGTGAACGGCGACGGGGTGGAGGCGCTTGCCGATGCGCTGGCCGCTGCCATGCCGGAGGGCGGGGCTCTCTATCCGCCAGATCAGGCAGCCGATATTCCAACGCGCCTGCTGGCCGCCGAAGTCACGCGCGAAAAGCTGATGCTGCGTCTGCACCAGGAACTGCCCTACCAGATGACGGTGGAAACCGAGGACTGGGAGGAAAAGCGCGACGGATCGGTGCGCGTCCAGCAGGTGGTGATTGTCGGGCGCGAGAGTCACAAGGCCATGGTGCTCGGCAAGGGCGGTTCGGTGATCCGCCAGATCGGACAGGCCGCGCGCGAGGAGCTGTCGGAGATCCTCGACCGCAAGGTGCATCTCTTCCTGTTCGTGAAGGTGGATGAGCGCTGGCAGGAAAAACGCGAGCGCTATGAAGGGCTGGGCCTCGATTTTGATGTCTGACCGGGCCATTCTGGCAAGATGAATTGGAGCGATGAGGCGATTGTCCTGGGCGCGCGCCGCTTTGGTGAAAGCGGGTTGATCCTGGATGTGCTGACGGCGAGCCGAGGCCGCCGGTCGGGCCTCGTCTATGGTGGGGCCTCGCGGAAGAAACGCGCGCAATATGAGCCCGGAAATTCGGTGAGCGTGTCGTGGAGCGGGCGGCTGGAAGACCAGCTTGGCCGCTTCGATGTCGCCGAATCGAGCCGCGACCGCGCCGCGCGCCTGCTCGACACGTCGCTGGCACTGAAGGCGCTTGCCACCATCACCACGCTGTTGCGCGGGGTGCTGGATGAGGGCGACGCGGCGGGTTCGGCGCTTTATGGGCCGAGCCTCCTCCTGCTCGACATGCTGGAGGAAGAGGGCGTCTGGCCGGCGCTCTATGTGCGCTGGGAGTTCGGCATGCTGTCGGCGCTCGGCTTCGGGCTGGACCTGTCGGCCTGCGCGCTGACGGGGGAGAATGACGGGCTCACCCATGTTTCGCCCAAGACGGGGCGGGCCGTGCGGGGCTCCGAAGCGGAAGAGTATATCGACCGGTTGCTGCCACTGCCGGGCTTTCTCATCGACTCAGCGGCCCCGGCGACGCCGGGCGATATTGCCAACGGCCTGCGCCTGACCGGGCATTTTCTCGGCGAGCGCCTGTTTGCCGCCTATAACCGCCAGCTGCCTGATGTGCGCGGCAGGCTTGTCGCGCAGATGCAGCGTGCCGGGATTATTGCGGATTAGCACCACAATTGGCGGGTTGTTCATTTGCCGTTTATCGATTAAGTGATAGCGATATTCAATAACATCACTCGCTAGAAGGAACCCACCATGAAAACCATCGCTTCCATCGCCGCCGTCGGTCTTGGCGCACTTTTTCTCACCGGCTGTATCCATGTCACTGAAGATAATTATTCCGACGCGGACATGATCGCCCGCAACACCGAATCGGCGATCCGCGTTTGCGGTGAGGGCAATGTCCAGAAGGTCGATGAAGAGGGATATAGCTGCAAGGCTGAGCGATAGCTCGTGTGCTTGCGGAGATAACTGAAGAAACTCACACGGCCACGCTGCTTATCAGCGTGGCCGATGATTTGTGACGATGCGCAGAATTGGCGAAGAAGCGGCCTGGGCAAGCGCGGGTGGGGAAGAGCCCCCGGTGCTAGCGACAGGTCATCCCGCCACCCATGTCGAAATGGAAATGATCGGCATGGGCGGCGTTGTAGTCGGGTCCGAGCCCGACGCGGAACACCCGGCACCCGCCCTTGAAGATCTCTTCCAGGAACTCGCCCTCCGGCGAATCGGCGCGCCAGTCATCCTTGACCATCACGCGGCTTCCATCCGCCAGGGTCACCCCCGCAACATCGATGGCATTGGCCGTGGCATGTTCTGACCAGGGCGCGCTGGCGCGGTTGTACATCCGCCGGCAGGAGAAGGTGCCATATGTCTCGATCCGGCTGATCTCGTGGCCGAAATATTTCTCGGCGGCCGGGTGCAGCACGTCACGCTCCCAGACATAAAGCGCCGCGGCGAGCGGGCAGGTGGTGCGCACCGGAGCGTTGTAGGGCGTAACCGAGCGCTCAAGGTTGATCGCGCCGGCCAGGCTGCAATGCTCATTGGTGTTTTCCACGTCCAGCTCGGCATATTCGACACCGGCCTGGCTGAGGGCTGCGCGGCAATAGTCCGGCGTGCTCGACAGCCGGTCGAGCTGCGCGCCAGTGGCCCAGCCGATGGGCCGATCCAGCGAAACCGGCTTCCAGGGCACATGTTGGGGCGGGGCGAGAAAGTGCACCGCGGCAAACAAGGCTCCGATGAACAGAATAAAGGCCCCCCGCAGGATCCATCTCTGCATTCCGGCCTTTGTCCTTCCTTAACCAATGCCCGGTTTTTGTTAACCCAACGAGTCCGGCTGCGCACCTGCAGCCACTGCAATTGCTTTTTAGAGGGGAAGGCGCGATGAGCGACACTATGGATAACGACTCAGAACGCGTCATAAACGAGCCCATGAGCGAAGCGCTGTCCAAGCGCTATCTCGCCTATGCGCTCTCCACCATCACCTCTCGCGCCCTGCCGGATGTGCGCGATGGCCTGAAGCCCGTGCAGCGCCGCATCCTCTATGCGATGCGCGAGCTGAAGCTCAATCCCGAGGGAGCTTATCGCAAATGCGCGAAGATTGTCGGCGAGGTGATGGGGAACTTCCACCCCCATGGCGACAGCGCGATCTATGACACGCTGGTGCGTCTCGCGCAGGATTTCTCGGTGCGCTACCCGCTCGTCGACGGGCAGGGCAATTTCGGCAATATCGATGGCGATGCGGCCGCGGCCATGCGGTATACCGAAAGCCGCATGACCGAAGCGGCCAAGCTCCTGCTGGAGGGGCTGGACGAGGATGCAGTCGATTTCCGCGAGACCTACGACGAGCTGAACGAGGAGCCGGTTGTCCTTCCGGCCGGCTATCCGAACCTGCTGGCCAATGGCGCTACCGGTATCGCCGTCGGCATGGCGACCTCCATCCCCCCGCACAATGCCGCTGAAGTGATCGACGCCGCGCTGCACCTTATCAAGAACAAGTCCGCGACGACGTCAGAGCTGTTGGAAATCATGCCCGGCCCGGACTTCCCGACCGGCGGGGTGATCATCGAACCGCGCGAGTCTATTCTGGAGGCCTATGAGACCGGGCGCGGCGCCTTCCGCATGCGGGCGAAATGGGAAGTCGAGGATCTCGGTCGCGGCACCTGGCAGGTCGTGGTCACCGAGATTCCCTACCAGGTCCAGAAAAGCCGCCTGATCGAGAAGATCGCCGAACTGATCGAGACCAAGAAGGCCCCGCTGCTGGATGATGTGCGCGATGAAAGCGCCGAGGATGTCCGCCTCGTGCTGGAGCCGCGTTCCAAGACGGTCGACCCGGATGTGATGATGGAGAGCCTGTTCAAGCTCTCCGACCTGGAAACGCGCTTCTCACTGAACATGAACGTGCTGAATGACGGCGTGCCCCAGGTGATGGGCTTGCGCGGTGTCCTGAAGGCCTATCTCGACCACCGCCGCGAAGTCGTCCAGCGCCGCGCCCAGCACCGCCTCGACAAGATCGAGAAGCGCCTGCATGTGCTCGACGGCTATCTCATCGCCTATCTCAATATTGATGAGGTGATCCGTATCATCCGCGAGGAAGACGAGCCGAAACGGGTGATGATGGAGCGTTTCTCCATCTCCGACATCCAGGCCGAAGCGATCCTCAATCTCCGCCTGCGTGCCCTGCGCAAGCTGGAGGAGATGGAACTGCGCGGCGAGCATTCCGCGCTGACGAATGAGCGCGCGGAACTGATCCTGCTCCTCGGTTCCGAGGCGCGCCAGTGGACAAGGGTCGGCAAGGAACTCACCGAGGCCCGCAGGACCTTCGACCCGGAGACAGAACTTGGCCGCCGCCGCGCCCAGTTCGGAGATGCCCCGGAAATCGACCTGGAAGCCGCGCTGGAAGCCTCCACGCCGAAGGAGCCCTATACGGTGCTCCTGTCCACCAAGGGCTGGATCCGCGCCATGAAAGGTCATGGCCACGATGCCGAACAGGCCAAGTTCAAGGATGGCGACAGTCTGTTCTCGGCCGTGGAGCTGTGGTCGACCGACAAGCTGATCCTGATGTCATCGGATGGGCGCGCCTTCACGCTGGGGGCTGACAAGCTGCCCGGTGGACGCGGCCATGGCGAACCGATCCGCCTGTCCATCGACCTGGAAGACAGTGTCGATATCTTCGCCATGTTCAAGCTGGACGAGACCCGCAAGCGGATCCTTGCCTCCAGCGCCGGCTATGGCTTCATCGTGCCCGAAAGCGAGCTCAACTCCTCCCGCAAGGCCGGCAAGGCCGTGGTCACCGTGCCCGATGGCGCAGCGCTGGCCGTCTGCGAGGTGGCACGCGGGGACATGGTCGCCGTGGTCGGCACCAACCGGAAGCTGATCATCTTCGAACGCGAGGATCTGCCGGAAATGCCGCGCGGCAAGGGCGTGAAGCTACAGGCCTATCGCGGCGATGATGCGCTGCTCGACGCCGCCGTTTTCGACAAGCAGGATGGCCTGCTCGTCATCGACGGCGCCGGGCGCAATCGCGGCATTCCCGATTGGGACGAGTGGGTCGGCAAGCGCGCCCAGGCCGGCAAGATCGTGCCAAAGGGCTTCCCGCGTTCCGGCAGGCTGAACGGGTAGGGCAGAGCATCCTTGTTTGATCCCGCTTCGGGCTTCGCCCTTACATGGATCGCGCTCAAGGCTGCCTGCCTCAGGCCCCGCCGCCTGGCCCATGGTTCGACTTTGCTTACCATGAGGCTGAAGCGCCCTATTCGAACATGCCCTCGCGGATATTGATGCCGTATTCGATCCAGGCCTTCATGGCACACAGCATCTGGGTCCAGCCCATGCAGTTGCCATAGGAAGCCTTGAAGCCGGGATCGTTTTCCGGCCAGCCTTCCTCGGCGATCGAGACCAGGGTGCGCCCGCCCTCAAGCGCTTCGAAGCGCATGGTAACGGTGGTCAGGCTCTCGCCGCCATCCGCGTCGCTCCCCCACTGGAAGGTAATGCGCGTGTTGGTCTCCACCTCGACGACCTGAACCGGAAACTCGCCGGGACAGTCATGGAATGCCCACATTACCGTCGCGCCGGTTTCAAGCCGGCCCTTCGCCCCGCCCGTAGTGAAATAGCCTGACAGCCTGTCCGGGTTCACCACCGCCTCGAACACCTCATCGACCGGTTTTTCGATCCGGCCACTCACCTCGAATTTCGGCTTCATCATCCGTCTCCTGCTTGACTTGCAGTCAATCATGTTATAAAAATATAACATGTCAAGCACGGAAAAAGACGAGAGCATTTTCAAGGCTCTGGCCAATGCCACGCGCCGGGAAATCCTCGATGCCCTGAAGGATGATCCGAAGACCACCGGCGAGCTGTGCGAGGTTTTTCCCGCGCTCAACCGCTGTACGGTGATGCAGCATCTCGGCGTGTTGGAAGCCGCCGACCTGATCCTCGTGAAACGCCAGGGCCGGGTGCGCTGGAACCATCTCAATCCGCTGCCGATCAAGGAGATCCATGAGCGCTGGATCGGGCCCTATGCCGCGCGTGCGGTAGACCTGCTTGCGCGGATGAAATCTGATCTGGAATCAGAGGACACGCCGGCGGCAACATAGGCCGATCCATTTCTCCCGCAGGCTTGCTTGTCCCCGCGAGCAGGGCTACCGCTGTTGCAGCCAAAAACTTCACTGGGACGGATGGGCATGGAAGCCATTTATATTGTTCTGGGGCTGGTCGCACTGATCGTGATCGGCACCATCGTCATCTATAACGGCCTCGTGTCGAAGCGTCAGCGCTGCAATCAGGCCTTCGCCGACATCGATGTGCAGCTGAAGCAGCGCCAGAATCTGATCCCGAACCTGGTGGAAACGGTGAAGGGTTATGCCAGCCACGAGCAGGAAACCTTTCAGCAGGTGATTGCCGCCCGTTCCGCCGCGATGGCCGCCTCCAGCCCCGGCGACATGGCCCAGGCCGAGACCCAGCTCTCCGGCGCGCTCGGCAAGCTTTTTGCGCTGGCCGAAGGCTATCCGGAACTGAAAGCCAACGAGAATTTCAAGGAGCTCCAGCGCGAGCTCTCCCTCATTGAGGACAAGCTGGCCGCCGCGCGCCGCTTCTACAACTCCGCCGTCCAGGACTACAACACCGCCCGCGAGCAGTTCCCCGGTTCGATCATCGCCGGCATGTTCAATTTCGAAGGCCGCAACTTCTTCGATGTCGGCATCGAGGCCCGCGACGACCTGTCGAATGTGCCGAAGGTGAAATTCGGCGACTAAAGTTCCTTAGTTCGCCGCCAGCACCGGCAGCCAGGTCGCGAGCCACGGCATGGCTGCGACACAGGCGATGATTGCGATCTGCAGTCCGATAAAGGGTATCGCGCCACGCCAGATATCCATGGTAGCAAGCTCGTCCGGCGCCGCCCCGCGTAGGTAGAACAGCGCAAAGCCGAAGGGCGGGGTGAGGAAGCTGGTCTGCAGGTTCAGCGCCATCAGGATCGCGAGCCAGATCGGGTCAAAGCCGAGCAGGATCAGCGGCGGGGCCACCAGCGGCACGACCACGAAGACGATCTCGATGAAATCCAGGAAGAAGCCGAGCACGAACATCACCAGCATGGTGACCGCGAGCGCGCCCCATTTCCCGCCCGGCATGGCGTGGAGCATATCGGTCACCATGTCGTCGCCGCCAAAGCCGCGGAAGACGAGTGCAAACAGGGACGCCCCGATCAGGATCAGGAACACCATGCTGGTGATATGCGAGGCGCTTTTCAGGGCCGCGCCCAGCTGGCCGGCGCGCGAGAGGGCATAATAGCCGCCTGCAAGGCTTGCCAGGAAGACGAGCGAAAGCAAGGCGGCGACAAGGATGCCGGCCATATCCCCGGCACCGATTTCTTCGCGGCTGAGGCGCAGGTCCATCAGGTTCGACTGCACGAACAGGATCAGCAGCGCCACGAGCCCGGTGATCAGGAGCATGGCGAGCCAGTCCGGCATGTGCGCCTCGCGCGACAGGCGCAGGCCCGCCAGCAGCACAGCGCCACCGGCGCCGACAGCAGCTGCCTCGGTTGGCGAGGCCACGCCACCGAGAATGGAGCCAAGCACCACGGCAATGAGCAGGAGCGGCGCGCCGAGCCCGAAGGCCACTTCGCGCGTGGTCAACGGCGCGTCACTGTCATCGGGGAGCCTGGCCGGGCAGGTCGCCGGGCGCAGCCATGCCATGGTCGCGACATAGGTGAGATAGATCGCCACGAGCAGCAGGCCAGGCAGGATCGCACCGGCAAAGAGGTCGCCGACAGAGACGACGCTGGGCGAGCCCGCGCCCGACAGGCTCGCGCTCTGATTGGCATTGGAAATGGCATCGGCGAGCAGGATCAGCACGATGGAAGGCGGGATGATCTGCCCGAGCGTACCGGACGCTGCGATGGTGCCTGCGGCGAGCTTGGGATCATAGCCCTGGCGCAGCATGGTGGGCAGGGCAATCAGCGTCATTGTGATGACGGTCGCCCCGACAATGCCGGTGGAGGCTGCCAGAAGCGCGCCGACGATCACCACGGCATAGCCGAGCCCGCCGCGCAGGCCGCCGAGCAGACGGCTGGCGATGTGCAGGAGGTCCTCGGCCACGCGCGATCGTTCCAGCACCACGCCCATGATCACGAAGAGGGGCACCGCGATCAGCACCTGGTTTTCCATCGAGCCCTGGATGCGCGCTGGAAAGCCCTTCAGGAAGGCGTCGGGGAAGACGCCCAGGCTGATGCCGATCAGGGCGAAGATCAGCGCCGTGCCGCCAAGCGTGAACGCGACCGGATAGCCGGCCAGCAGGGCGGCGATCGCGGCGAGGAACATGCCGAGCGCGAGGAGGATCTCGATCTCCATCAGGCACCCGCTCCCTGTCCGTGCAGCGCTTCAGGCGCGCGCTGGCCGCGGATCACCTGCGCCGCCTTGATCGCCTGGCTGAGGCCCTGGCCGATGAGCAGGACGGCAAGCAGCGGGATCAGTGTGCGGAAGAGGTAGCGGATCGGCAGGCCGTCGCTTTCCCGCGAGGCTTCGAAATTCGCCCACGACCGCACGAAGGAGGGTGAGACGGCCGACCACAGGATCAGCAGGCAGATCGGGATCAGGAAGAGATAGATGCCCGCCAGCTCAATTCCCGCCCGCGTGCTCGGGCCAAAACGGCCGCGCAGGATATCGACACGAACATGGTCATCGTCGCGCAGGGCGCTGGCAGCGGCCAGCAGGAACATGGCGGCAAAACCGTAGATCACGATCTCATTCAGCCACGAAAAGGACAGGCCGAAGATATAGCGCGCAAGTACGACGCAGAGCTGGGCGAAGACGATAAGCACGGCGCAGGCCATGGCGCCGCCGAGAAAGAAGCTGGAAATGCGGTCGAGCAGGGCGACCAGGCCATCGGCCACCGCGCGCAGCGGCGCAGGAAAGATCAATAGCGCAAAGGGCAGCAAGACGAGCGGCGAAAGCCCGAATCCGAGCCATTTCAGCCCGGTACCTAGCAGGAGAAAAAACTCGGCCATGGCGCGCTTTAAAGGTTGCGGTTTGCAACTTCCCGGGCGGGATAATAGGCGCCGTCGGAAATCCGCGCCCAGCCGCGCATGCTCTTCAGCGCGGTTTCGAAGCTGTCATAGATGCGCTTTTCCAGCGCGCCGGAATTTCCGGCCGCGCTGCGCACATCGAAGGCCGCCTCGCCCATGCGGGTGACGACATCTTCCGGAAAGCTGCGGAGCTGCGTGCCATGCTCATTGACCAGAATGTCGAGATGGCGGGCATTCTGATAGGTGAACTCACCGAGGCTGAGATGGTTGACCGACTGGCAGGCGGTCTGGATCGCGGCCTGCTCACTGGGCGTCAGGCTCTCCCAGACGCCGAGATTGATGCCGACCCCGAGTGATGCCCCCGGTTCGTGAAAGCCCGGCCCGTAGTAGAAGGGCGCCTCGCGATAGAAGCCGAGATAGAAGTCGTTCCACGGGCCGACCCACTCGGTGGCGTCGATCTGGCCGGTTTGCAGGGCCTGGTAGATTTCCCCGCCCGACAGGGCGATGGCCGAGCCGCCGAGCGCGCGCAGCACATCCCCGCCCTGGCCGGGAATGCGCATCTTCAGCCCGTTCATATCGTCCAGGCTGTTGATCTCCGTCTTGAACCAGCCGCCCATCTGGTGGCCGGTATTGGCGGCCTGGAAACATTTCACGCCGAATTGGCCTGCCAGTTCGTCCCAAAGCTCCTGGCCGCCGCCGAAGTCGATCCAGCCCATGATCTCCTGGGCCGTCATGCCCATGGGCACGGCGGTGAAGAAGGGGAAGCCTTCCGACTTGGCTTTCCAGTAATATTCCGCGCCGTGATACATGTCGGCGCTGCCATCGGCGACCGCGTCGAAGGCTTCGAAAGCCGGCACCAGTTCGCCGGCGGCATAGACATGCACCTCGATCAGGCCGTTGGTGAGCAGGGAGACCTGCTCGGCCACGCGTTCGGCCGCCATACCGAGGCCCGGCAGGTTTTTCGGCCAGGTTGTGACCATGTTCAGGCGCTTGCGGCTCCGCGAAATGGCGGGCGCAGACGGGCTGCCGTCTGTCGCTGCCGGTCCGCTGCAGGCGCTGGCGCCAAGTCCGGTAACACCCAGGACACCCGCGCCGATAAGTTTGCGCCGATCAATCACTGTAGACCCTCCCCGAGTCGTAACTTGTCTTATTCGTTATCCTTTAGCGGGCGCCAGCTCTCTCCGTCGAGAACTTCCAGGGGCGTGTACTCGCGCTTGTAGTCCATCTTGCCTGAGCCCTTGATCCAGTAGCCGAGATAGACGTGCGGCAGGCCCAGCGATTTCACCTGCCGGATATGATCCAGGATCATCATCTTGCCGAGGCTGCGGCGCGACTGGCGCGGATCGAAAAAGGTGTAGACCATCGACAGGCCATCGCGCAGCACATCTGTGATGGCGCAGGCGATCAGCGGGCTGTCGGGCGAATCACCCAGGCGGTATTCGAAGATCAGGCTGCGCACCGGGCTGTCGGCGACCATGTTGACATAGTCGCGATAGGTCATGTCCGACATGCCGCCGCCATCATGGCGCCCCTTGAGATAGGTCTTCAGCAGACGGAACTGGCTGCGCGTCGGATTGGCGGGCACGGGCGTGCGGGTGAGATCCATGTTGCGTGAGATCACCCGGCGCTGGTTCTTGCTGAAGGTAAAAGCCTGGGCGTCCACGCGCACACTGCGGCAGGCATTGCAGGCCGGGCAGGCGGGGCGGTAGGCGATTCCCTGCGAGCGGCGAAAGCCCGACTGGCTGAGCGAGTTGTGCAGCGCGTCGCTGTCTGCGCCGGCCAGACTGGTAAACGCCTTACGCTCACGCTTGCCCGGCAGATAGGGGCAAGGCGCGGGATTGGTCAGGAAGAACCGCAGGTTGCGATTCAGGCCAATCGGGAAGGTCTGCGAGTCGTTTAGCTTCATGTCCGGCCGATTAAGGCATTCAAAGTTCAAATCGCCAAGGGGCGATCAATGTAAAGACTCCCCATAGCAGCAACACAAGTGGACCACCAAATCGTAAGAAATCACCAAACTTGTAGTGTCCTGGGCCCATAACAAGCAAGTTTGTCTGATATGCGATGGGTGTGGCGAACGAGCAGTTGGCGCCATAGATCACTGCAAGAAGGAAAGGCATGGGGTCCGGCGCGCCGATCTGGTTGGCCGCAGCCAGGGCGATCGGCGAGAACAGGACGGCGGTCGCGGCGTTGCTTAACAGGTTGGTCATCACCGCCACGGAGATGAAGATGGTCGAGAGCACCGCCAGGGTTCCGTAGGGCTCGGCGAACTTCACAACGCCCCAGGCAATGGCCGTGTCGGCACCAGTGGCCTCCAGCGCAAAGCCCATGGCCAGCGCAGCGCCGATGACGAGGAAGATGCGCAGGTCCAGCGAGCGGGAGGCCTGGCGGATATTCAGGCAGCCGAACGAGATCATCGCCACCGCGGCAAGGATCGAGGCGTGCAGGATCGACAGCACGCCCGACGCTGCTGCCAGCACCATCAGCAGGGTGATCACCCGCGCGCTCAGTGCCTTGGCCGTCAGCGCGATTTCCGTCTGCGACCATTCCAGCAGGATGAGGTCGCGGCTTACGCGCAGGTCGCGCAATGCATCGGACGGCCCGCAGAGCAGGAGCGTGTCGCCGGCTTCCAGGCGGATCTCGCCGAGCTTTGAGCGGATCATGTGAGAGCGGCGCTGGATGCCGAGCACCACGGCGCTGGTCAGGCGGCGGAAGCCGAGCATCTCGACCGTTCGCCCCGCCATGCGAGAGCCGGGGGCCACGACCGCCTCGGTCAGCACCAGGCTGCGCGGGGAATCATCGGCATCGTCGATCCCCGTGCCGGACCGCCAGATCTGCTCCAGCATTTCCGGCTTTGAGGACAGAACCTCCATCAACGCGCCGCGCGTGGCTGCGACGATGACCAGGTCGCCCTGTTCAAGTGTGATGTCCTCGAAGGGCGGCAGGATCGCGCGCTCGCCGCGTTGGATGACGCGGACGGTGAAGTTCGGCAGCTCCTTGAACATCCCGGCAATGGGGCGCTTGCCGAGCAGGAAATGGTCTTTGCCAACCTCAAGCTGGGCGACGAACTGCTTGCCGGTGGAAGAGATGATATCCTCGTCCATGCTGCGGCGGTTCGGCAGCAGCCAGCGCGAGAACAGGGCGAGATAGACGACCCCCGCGCCAGCCAGCACGAGGCCCAGGGGCGTCTGGTCGAAAAAGCCAAGCTGGGTGCCGGTAGCTCTATAATAAGTCTCGGCGGCCAGAAGGTTGGTCGAGGTGCCGATCAGTGTGGTCATGCCGGCAAAGACGCTGACAAAGCTCAGCGGCATCATCAGCTTGGCCGGCGATGCCTTCATGCGCTGGGCGATGGCGCTCATCACCGGCAGGAACATGATCACCACAGGGGTATTGTTGATGAAGGCCGAGATGACGAACACGACGGCGAAGGCCCCCGCCAGCGTGCTGACCGGGCGCTTGTCATAGGCCGAGAGCAGGGCGCGTGTCGGGCTTTCCATGGCGCCGGTCTGGAACAGGCCCTGGCCGACGACCAGTAGCGCCATGATCGTGATCAGCGCCGGGTTTCCGAAGCCGCGCAGAAGGTCTGCCGCGCGGATATTCTCTCCATCCGGTCCGACCGTTCCCGGCAGTGCGAACAGCAATAGCAGCGCCGCAATGACCCAGATGGAGATAAGCTCCATGGACCATTTGTCGGAAGCGTAGAACCCGATGGATGCGACAACCACAACAAGCGTGGCCAGCATGGGCCAATGGGCAAGGATATCAGGAATCACTCAGGGCTCCGACAAAGTCTCTGCGCGCGAGACTTGCGCGACTACTGAGCCACTTGCAAGACCAGTGTAATCCGGCGGTTAGCCGCAAGGTGGGGTTCTTCGGGGCGCAGGGGAACGGTGTCGGCCAGGCCGGTGACGGCGCGGATGCGCGCAGGGGCGAGCCCGGCAGTCAGCAGGGCCCGGCGTGCGGAATGGGCCCGCTCGCTCGATAGCGACCAATTGTCAGGCCCGTTGCCAATGGCGGGAAAGGCGTCCGTATGTCCCTCGATCTCAATCGGCCAGTTTCCGGTGGTCAGCACATCGGCGAGTTCCGCCATGCCGGCGCGGCCGGAGGCGGTCAGCGCGGCGCCGCCACTTTCAAACAGCGGGTCGGAGGTGCGGTCGAACAGGTCGATTCGCACGCGGTCGCCGTGGGCGAGGATCTGCAGTCGATTGTTGAGATCGGTCAGGCGGCGCGTCGCTCGCAGGGCGCCGGCCAGTTCAGCGGCTTCGGCCTCCGGCGTGGACGTGACTGCCAGGGTTGCGGCTTCGGGTTCGCCGCGGAAGAACTCGGCGATGTCGGTGCGCCCCCCGGCGGGGGTGTCGCTGACAAGCCAGAGCACGAGAAAGAGGGCGACCAATGCCGTCAGGAAGTCAGCATAGGCCAGCTTCCAGTTGCCCAAACGTGGGCCGGGCGCTCGGGGCCTTCTGCCCCTGTCGCGCCGATCGGCATAAGCGAGTGCCATCGGAGGTCCTGATCCTTCTGATCGGTATACCCCTTCTACACAATCAAGGTTGAGATCGGTTGAGGCCTGCGCGAGAGATTTCCTTCAAATTCCATCTATTCTGTTGTTATCGGGGTGGGAGATTGTGAAGGAGGACTGGCTGATGGCGAGAGTGGCATTTTTGGGACTGGGGGCAATGGGCTTCCCCATGGCAGGCCATCTGACGAAAGCCCAGCACAAGGTGACGGTGTGGAACCGCACCAAATCCAAGGCCGAGGCCTGGGCCGAACAGTATCGCGGCACGGTGGCCAGCGATCCGGCGAGCGCCGTGTTCGGTGTGGAATATGTCATCATGTGTCTTGGCGACGATCCGGATGTGCGTGCGGTGTTCGCCGACATCCTGCCCCAGCTCGGCGGGGGATCGCTGGTCGTCGACCATACCACGGCCAGCGCCAGCTTGGCGCGCGATCTATATGCCCAGGCCAAATCGCGCGGCGCAGCTTTCCTTGATGCGCCGATTTCCGGTGGCGAAGCCGGCGCCCAGAAAGGCGTGCTGACGGTCATGTGCGGCGGCGACAAGGACGCCTACGACAAGGCCGAGCCCATCATGGATGCCTATTCCAGCCGCATCACCCGAATCGGCGAGAGCGGCGCTGGCCAGCTCGCCAAATCGGTCAACCAGATCTGCATTGCCGGCACGCTGCAGGGCCTGTCGGAAGGACTCGCCTTCGCGAAGGCGGCCGGGCTCGATGCCGACACGGTGGTGAAAGCCATTTCCGGCGGGGCAGCACAAAGCTGGCAGATGGACAATCGCGCGGCGACCATGGCGAAGGACGAGTTCGAGTTCGGCTTCGCGGTCGACTGGATGCGCAAGGACCTGCGCATCGCGCTGCAGGCCGCGCGTGAGACCGGTGCGAGCCTGCCGGTCGCCGCGCTGGTCGACCAGTTCTATGCCGATGTGCAGGCCATGGGCGGCGGGCGTTGGGATACTTCCTCGCTGATCAAGCGGCTGGTGAAGGATGTGGATTAGGCCTCGACCAGCTCCCGCGCCTTTTTCTGAACTGCGCCATAGTCGAGCTTGCCGGTGCCGAGGACCGGAATCTCGTCGACGATGAAGATCTTCTTCGGTACCGAAAGTTCGGCCACGCCATGGTTTTGCGCCCAGGCGAGGATGTCGGCGCGGTTGGCATCAGGGCACTCCGACAGGAGCACGATCTGCTCGCCCTTGCGCGGGTCGGGCAGGGTGGCGGCGGCATGCAGATGGTCCGGCCAGATCGCGCTGGCGCAATTCTCCACCACCGCGAGGGAGACCATCTCGCCGCCAATCTTGGCAAAGCGTTTCACCCGGCCCTTGATGCGGATGAAACCGTCCTCGTCGACGGAGACAATGTCGCCGGTATCGTGCCAGCCCCCTTCGGGCGGTTCCAGCACGCCGGGGTTGGAGGCGCGCAGATAGCCGGCCATGATGTTCGGCCCGCGGATCTTCAGCCGGCCGCCATTCTCGATGCCCTCGACCGGAACAAGCTCGTATTCCATCGCCGACATCAGGCAGCCGACGGTGCCGGGCTTGTTCTTTTCCCACATATTGGCCGCCACCACCGGCGAGGCCTCCGTGGCGCCATAACCTTCCAGTATCTCGATGGAGAACTTCCTGCGCACCAGCTGGCGGGTCTCGTCGCGTACCCGCTCGGCGCCGCAGACAGCCAGGCGCACCGACATCATGTCATCATCCCCGCCCGCACGGGCATACTGGCCGATGAAGGTGTCGGTCGCGAGCAGGATGGTTGACTGGGTCTGCTTGATGCGCCGGGCAATTTCCCGCGGCTGGAGCGGTGTCGGGTGGAAGATCACCTTCACACCGGCGACGATGGGCAGGATAGCGCCGACAGTGAGGCCGAAACAGTGGAAGGTCGGCAACGGGTTGAACACGCTGTCGGTCTTGGGATTGAGCCCGATATGCGCGCGTACCTGCTCGACATTCGACAGCACATTGCGGTGTGTCAGCACCACGCCTTTCGGATCTCCCTCGGTGCCGGAGGTGAACAGCACGACACCGGTCTTGTTGGTCCCGGATCTCACGCGGAAGAGCCCGGGCAGGAACGGGCCGAGCGCGCCGGCCGCCTTGTCGCCAATCCCCAGGGATGCCCGGATATCCTCCAGATAGATGATCCTTGCATCCTGCTCGAGTTCGGCAATCAGGCCACCGAGCTCTCCCAGCTCTATGAACTTCTTAGCTGTGACGATGGTCTTCGCCTCGGCGGCTTTCAGCGCCGCCTTGATGTTGCGCGCCCCGGCGGTGAAGTTCAGCATCGCCGGCACGCGGCCATAGGCCGACAGGGCGAAAAAGGCGAGCGCCGCACCAATACCTGTTGGCAAAAGCACGCCGACATTCTCGCCTTTGGCAGTGTGTTTCTTCAGCGCCGAGCCGAGCGCAAAAGCGCCGCGCACAAGGGTCTGGTAGTCGAACTCGCTGCCATCGCCATCCACAACGGCAACCGTCTTGCCGCCGAAGGTGTGCTTGGCTCGCAGGAGCGCGGAAAACAGGTCCGTATTCGCCCTGCGCTGGCTATATGGCACCGGTGCGGGGATGTTGTCGCTCGCGGCGTGAGGGTCTGAAACAGTCTGTAACATATTGTCACTCAACCTAGGGCGAAGCGGGAAACATGCAATTCGCGGCGACAGGTCTACGCCAACAGCGCTTGAGAATCCCGACGGAAAACGTCATTTAATCCAGCATGGCAACTCTTATTGATACGCGCGGCGGCGAGAAAAAGCACCGTCACCCGGAAAAACGGAACCGTCCTGACACGCCCGTGCTGCGCAAGCCGGAGTGGATTCGGGTCAAGGCGCCGACCTCGAAGGGCTATCTGGAAACGCGGGAAATCGTGAAATCCAAAGGCCTTGTCACCGTGTGCGAGGAGGCCGGCTGCCCGAATATGGGCGAGTGCTGGGACAAGAAGCACGCCACCATGATGATCATGGGCGAGACCTGCACGCGCGCCTGCAGCTTCTGCAATGTCTCCACCGGCAAGCCCTTGCCGCTCGATATGGACGAGCCGCGCCGCGTGGCCGAGGCCGTCGCCGAGATGGGCCTTGAGCATGTCGTGATCACCTCGGTCGACCGCGACGATCTGGAAGACGGCGGCGCGATGCATTTCGTCGCCGTGATCGAGGCGATCCGCGCGGCCTCTCCGGCGACCACGATCGAGATCCTGACGCCGGATTTCCTGCGCAAGGATGGATGGGAAAACCGCGTCATTGATGCCCGCCCGGATGTGTTCAACCACAATCTGGAAACCGTACCGCGGCTCTATCTCTCCATCCGGCCCGGCGCGCGCTACTATCATTCCCTGCGCCTGCTTGAGCGCGTGAAGCTGCGCGACCCGTCCCAGTTCACCAAGTCCGGCCTGATGGTCGGCCTCGGCGAGACCAAGGAAGAGGTGATGCAGGTGATGGACGATATGCGCTCGGCCGGCATCGATTTCCTGACCATTGGCCAGTATCTCCAGCCGACCCGCAAGCATGCCGCCGTCGACCGCTTCGTCACGCCGGACGAGTTCAAGTCCTATGAGGAAATCGCCCGCTCGAAGGGCTTCCTGATGGTCTCGGCCTCGCCTCTGACGCGCTCGTCCTATCATGCCGGGGAAGACTTCGCCCGCCTGCGCGCGGCGCGTGAGGCCCAGATCACTGCGGCCACGGCGGCGCAATAGGCTCATGCCCGTCTTCCGCACGTCCGTCGCCGTGGCGCACACCGCGGATAACATGTTCGAGCTGGTGAGCGACTTTCGCCACTATCCGGATTTCATCCGCTGGTTCCAGTCGATGAAGGTGACCGGCGAGCGGGAGGTGGATGGCGTGCGCCACAGTGTGGGTGAGGCCGCGGTCGGCTTTCGCGGGTTTTCCGAGCGGTTCACCACGAAGGTCAGCGCCGATCCGGCGACGCGGCGCGTAGAGGCCAACCTGGTGCGCGGGCCGTTCAAACACCTGCAGAATATCTGGGAGTTCATCCCGCAGGAGGATGGCAGCACACGCATCGACTGCATGATCGACTATGAGTTCTCCAATTTCATCTTGCGCATGCTGGCCAAGAACAATTTCCATATCGCCGTCGACCGGATTATGGACGCCTTTCTGGCCGAGGCCGACCGGCGTTATCCGCGGGTGATGCCCACATCCTAGCTGCTTGACAAGGGGCAAATGTTCCGCAATTGTTCTTGCTGGAGCACACGCCATGTCGTTCGAATATGCCGATGGGTTGAGATATCTGTTTCTCGATTTCAACGCCTATTTCGCGGCGGTGGAGCAGCATGACGATCCGGCCTTGCTGGGCCGGCCGGTCATCGTGGCGCCGTCGGCCTCCGAGCATACCTCCGCCATCGCGGTCAGCTATGAGGCGCGTCAGTATGGCATCAAGCGCGGCACGCGCATTCGCGAGGCACGGGAGATGTGCCCCGGTATTGTGGTGCGCACAGCGCGCCATGACCGGTATGTCCGGCTGCACAAGGTTCTGATGGCGCTGATTGAGCGCCACCTGCCGGTATCGAAAGTCTATTCCATCGACGAGGCCGCTTTCCGGCTCAGCCCGCCGGAGTTTACCGCGCCGGCGGCGGTGGATCTGGCCCGGCGTATTCGTGCGGCGATCACAGAGGAGGTCGGCCCGGCCCTGCGCGCCTCTTTCGGCTTGGCGCAGACGCGGCTGCTGGCCAAGCTGGCTGCCGAATTGCAGAAGCCGGATGGGCTTACCGTGCTTGAGCCTGGTTTGGTGCTGGAGCGCCTTGCCGACCTGCCGCTGGAGAAGATCCCCGGCATCGGCAGGGGCATGAGCCTGCGCCTTGCGCGCAATGGCGTGAGCGATTTCCAGGCGCTGTGGAACCTGCAGCCGAAACAGGCGCGCCGAATCTGGAACTCGGTCCAGGGCGAGCGGTTCTGGTACTCCCTGCACGGCTATGAGGTGGAAGAGGCAGAAACGCAGCGCTGCATGTTCGGCCATTCCCGCGTCCTCTATCGCGAGCATGAAAGCCCGGAAGCCGCGCGTATCGTTGCCCGTGCCCTCCTGATGAAGGCTGCCAGCCGGCTGCGCCATGCCGGCTTTTTCGCCCGCCGCCTCAGCCTTTCCATGCGGGTGCGGCCCGAGGGGCGGCTCGGTGGCGACGCGGTCTTTGCGCCCTCCCAGGACAGTTTCCTGTTTCTCGGCGAGATGGATCGCATCTGGAAACATCTCGTTTCGCGCCATGATGTGACCCGGCTTGGCGGGGTGTCGGTCTATCTCCACGGCCTTTCACAGCAGGGCGACGATGCGGTCTGCCAGGGCGACCTGTTTGCACCGGCGCAGGACAATCAGGTCGAGCTGCGGCGCGCGAAACTCTGGCAACTGATCGACGAGATCAATTCCGACCCCGATGGCCGCCTTGCCCGGCTTGGGCGCCCGGAGGAGGCGGCGGCCAGTGACGGCAACACTTCTTCACGCCATGTCACGCTCGCCACGCAGCAGGGGCTTCATCTGGATTATCTCGGCGCCAAGATCGCCTTTTCCCGCGTGCCGGACGAGGCCGAGTTCCGGTTCTGAGCACGCCTCAGGCGATCTGCTGGCCGATCAGTTCCAGCGCCACTTCCAGGCTCGCCTCACGCACGGCCGCGCGGCCGATATCGCCGAACTGGCGCATCTCGTGGATCACGGCGCGGTTCTCCCGCGCGCAGGCGAAATGCACCGTACCGACCGGCTTCATCGCCGTGCCACCGCCGGGCCCGGCAATGCCGGTGATGGCCACCGCGATATTGGCCCGGCTGGCTTCCAGCGCGCCTTCGGCCATCATCCGGGCGACCGGTTCCGACACCGCGCCATAATCGGCCAGCACGTCACCAGCGACGCCCAGGATCTCGTGCTTGGCCCGGTTGGAATAGGTGACATAGCCGCGCTCGAACACGTCCGAGGAGCCGGCAATTTCGGTCAGCAGGCCGGCGAGCAGGCCGCCGGTGCAGCTCTCGGCGGTGACGATTTTCAGCTTCTTCTGGCGCGCATCGTCCAGGGTCAGCAGGGCGAGATTGACGAGACGGTCTGGGAACATGGAACGCAGCCTAGCTTTCTGAAGGGAGTGGCGACAAGACGGCCATGGCCTGGGCGGCGATGCCTTCGCGCCGCCCCGTGAAGCCGAGGCCTTCGGTGGTGGTGGCCTTGATGGAGACGCGCGCGATTTCGACGCCGAGGATTTCCGCCGTGCGTGCACGCATCGCCTCGCGGTGGGGTTTGATCTTCGGGGCCTCGCAGATCAGGGTGAGGTCGCAATTGCCCATCTCGTAGCCGGCCTCGCGTGCCAGCCGCATGGCTTCACTCAGGAAAATGTGCGACGGCGCGCCTTTCCATTTTTCCTCGCTCGGCGGGAAATGGTCGCCGATATCACCGAGCCCCAGCGCGCCAAGAATGGCATCGGTGAGGGCGTGCCAGCCGACATCGGCGTCGGAATGGCCCTTCAGCTTCGCGACATGCGGGATCTCCACGCCGCAGATGGTGACATGGTCGCCCGGCTCGAATTCGTGGACATCGAAGCCGGAGCCGACGCGCGGAACGGGCGGGCAGAGCAGGGCCTGCATGCGGATGAAGTCCTCCGGATAGGTGATCTTTGCGAGGCGCTCGCTGCCCTCGGTCAGCGTCAGGCGCGCGCCAGTATGGCGCGCGGCGGCAAGGTCGTCGACGAGGCCTTGCGGTGCGGTGGTAAGCGCATCGCGAATGACCTCCAGCCTGAAGGCCTGCGGGGTCTGCACGCGGTAGAGGCCGGCGCGCTCGACATCCTCGACTGTCTCGCCTTCAGGGCGCTTGAGCGCATCGACAACGGGCAGGGCAGGGGCGGCACCGTCATGGGTTTCCAGTACGGTGATGAGGCCATCGATTATGTCGGCATCAAGCCCGGGCCTTGCGGCATCATGGATCATGACATGGGTCACATCCGACGAAATACAGGATGCCGCCAGTCCGGCCATGACTGAAGCCTGCCGGTTTTCCCCACCGGGGACATGCGTATCGGCCGCCGGGAAGGCCGCGCGATAGGCCGCTTCCTCGCCGGGCGGCACGACCAGCACCACCGGGCCGATCCCCGGATGGCGGGCAAAGGCCTCAAGGCTCCAGGCCAATACGGGGCGTCCGCCGAGCAGGCGAAGCTGCTTGGACACCTCGCCTCCGGCGCGCTGGCCACTGCCGGCGGCCACGATGATCGCTGCGATCTTCATGCTGTTCCGTCTAGCGCTGGGCTGCCAAGCTGGCTAGACAGGGGGCGAGCCTTGCCGCTGCGGCCTGGGCAGGGATGGGCCGAAATTGCTGCCCTGCAGCGTAAAGCGTTGCGAATCCAGACCCGTAGGCCTAGGTTGCGGGAGCCCCAGCGGGCAAAGGGAGTTTCAGTAACCATGGTGCAGAGCCTTGTGCTTTCAGTTGATGCCATGGGTGGCGACTCTGCCCCGCAGGTGGTGATCGACGGATTGGCCCAGTTTCTGGAGGGCCAGACCGGCGTTTCCATCCTGCTGCATGGGCATGAGGGACACCTGGAACCGCTTCTGGCGGATACGCCGCGCGTGGCCGAAGCCTGCGAGCTGCGCCATTGCGAAGGCCTTGTGACCATGTCGGACAAGCCCTCCCAGGCGCTGCGCAAGCGCGATTCCAGCATGTGGAAGACCATTGAGGCGGTGCGCGACGGCGATGCCCAGGCCTCGATCTCGGCCGGCAATACCGGCGCGCTGATGGCCATGTCCATGATGCTCCTGCGACGGATGGACGGGGTGCACCGCCCGGCCATGACGGCGCTCTGGCCGACCCAGCGCGGGCGGATCGTCGTGCTCGATGTGGGGGCGAATCTGGAGGCCGACGGCAACCAGCTGATGACCTATGCCATTATGGGCGAGGCCTATGCCCGCGCCATTCGCGGCGTCGAGCGCCCCTCCATCGGCATTCTCAATGTCGGCTCGGAAGAGCAGAAGGGCCACGAGGAAGTGCGCCGTGCGGCCGAACTGATCAAGGCGAGCGGGCTGGACCTCAACTATAAGGGCTTTGTCGAGGGCAATGACATTTCCGCCGGCACGGTGGATGTCGTCGTCACCGATGGGTTTTCCGGCAATATCGCGCTGAAGACAGCCGAGGGCACCGCGCGTCTGGTGGCCTCCTTCGTGCGCGAGGCGCTGACTTCCTCGCTGATGGCCAAGGCGGGCGCGGTGCTCGCTTCGGGCGGCATGAAGCGGCTGCGCACCTTGATGGACCCGTCCAATGTCAATGGCGGGGTTCTGCTCGGGCTGAATGGCGTGTCCGTGAAAAGTCATGGCGGTACCGATGCCAACGGATTTGCCACGGCGCTTCGCCTGGCCGCGGACCTGGCGCGCAGCAATTTCACATCGGAGGTTGCGGCGAATCTTGCTCGGGTGCAGGCCAATAACCAGGATTCTTCGGAGAGCGCCGCGTGACCCAGCGTATCGTTCGCATCGCCGGCACCGGCAGTTATCTTCCCGACCATGTGCTCACCAATGACGACCTGTCGAAGATGGTGGACACTGACGATGAGTGGATCCGCGCGCGCACCGGCATTCATCAGCGCCACATCGCCGCCGACAATGAGGTGACCTCGGACCTCGCCACCCACGCTGCGCGCCGCGCGCTTGATGCGGCGGGTGTGGATGCGGCCGATGTGGACCTCATCGTTCTGGCGACCACCACCCCGGACAAGACCTTTCCTGCCACGGCCACTGCTGTGCAGGCCAAGCTCGGCGCCGGGCCGGGCGCGGCCTTCGATGTCCAGGCTGTCTGCTCGGGCTTTCTTTTTGCGCTGGCCAATGCCGATGCGCTGATGAAGCAGGGCATGTTCAACCGCGCGTTGGTGATCGGCGCGGAGACCTTCTCGCGCATTCTCGACTGGTCGGACCGCTCCACCTGCGTCCTGTTTGGTGATGGCGCCGGCGCGGTGGTGCTGGAGGCCTATGACGCGCTCGGAGACACCGAGGGCGCAGGTATCATCACCCATCATATTCGCACTGACGGAACCAAGTCGGATCTGCTCCATGTCGATGGTGGCGTTTCCTCGACCGGCACGATCGGCCATGTCCGCATGGAGGGCAACCGCGTCTTCAAGCACGCCGTGACCAACATCTCCGCCGCGATTGCCGCCGTGCTCGAAGAAACCGGGCTGACAGCCGATGATGTCGACTGGTTCGTGCCCCATCAGGCCAATCAGCGCATCCTAAACGGCGTGGCCGCGAAGATGGGGATCGACGAGAAAAAAGTGGTCTCCACCGTTGCGATCCACGGCAATACGTCCGCCGCCTCGATCCCGCTCGCGCTCGATACCGCGGTGAGGGATGGACGGATCAAGCCAGGCCAGCTTATCCTGTCTGAGGCCATGGGCGGCGGATTCTCTTGGGGTGCGAGCCTTTTTCGGATATAAATCAATTGGCTCGGTCGAAATTTCGGCCCGATACACTACCTCACGCGTAGAACACTTAATTAACACTCGCGACCTATTTTTTAACCATGAGCGGAGAGGCTATCATGTCATCCAAGACCATCACCCGGGCCGAAGTGACCGAGGCGATCGTTCGAGATGTCGGTTGTACTCGCCAGGAATCCTCGGATCTGCTCGACGATGCGCTTGAGATGATCGGCGCGGCGCTCGAGTCCGAGGGTGTGGTGAAACTCTCCAGGTTTGGCAATTTCGTCGTCCGCGAGAAAAGCGCGCGTGAAGGCCGGAACCCGAAAACAGGCGAGGAGGCGACGATCTCCGCCCGCCGTGTGGTCACGTTCCGTCCCTCGCCCCTGTTGAAATCCCGCGTCGACGATGGAGCCTGAGACGCGAGGAAGGACAACTCATGGGTGCCGCTGCTGTCGTTGCGACGAGACCGAAGATCGAAAAATCCGCTGATGCCTACCGATCCATCGGTGAAGCGGCCAGCGAGCTCGGCCTTCCCACCCATGTCCTGCGCTACTGGGAAACCAAGTTCCCGCGCCAGGTCCGCCCGGTCAAACGCCCCGATGGGCGCCGCATGTTCCGCCCGCAGGACATTCAGGGCCTGCGTGCCATCCAGACCCTGGTTCACCAGCGCGGCATGACGCTGAAAGGCGCCAAGGCGCTGCTGACAGAGCAGGGTGTGGACGCCGTTCTTTCCGGCGAGGCCCGCGTTGTTCCGGTCGAAGAAGCCGCCGTGCGTCCGGCCGTTCATGACATGCAGGACAAGGTGGCGAGAGCCTTTGGCGCGGAAAAGGCCGAACGTCCGGACCTGTCGGAGGGCCAGCGCGACCGCCTGGAAGCCATGCTCACGGACCTCACCGACCTCAAGGCACGCCTGGATGCGGCGCGGCTGAAAAAAGCGGCCTGAATTCCCGGTTTTTAGCGAATGGTCGGAACGGCAGGATTCGAACCTGCGACCCCCGGTCCCCCAGACCGGTGCGCTAACCGGGCTGCGCCACGTTCCGACCGAGCGGGCTAGGTAACGCGTCACTTCCGAGAATGCAATTGCCAATGCAGCACTCCCTGTGGAGTTTATTCATCCGGCGCTTTCGGCCCGTTCGGACGTGTCAGAATAAACGTCGCCGAGCCCAGCAGGATTGCCGCCTGCAGGAGCACCGTCCACAGCGGCGCGCCGAGGCCGAAGCTCAGCGGGGGCATCACCGCCATCACGCCGACGCTGATCGCCTTGGTGCGCGGAGAAATCGCGCCATGCTCGCGCCAGTTGGTAATCAGCGGGCCGAATCGCTTGTGTCCGAGCAGCCAGGCGTGGAGGCGCGGGGACGAGCGCGCGAACGCAAATGCGGCCAGCAAGAGGAAAGGCGTCGTCGGCACCAGCGGCAGGGCGACCCCGACAATCGCCGCGCCCACACACACCAGGCCAAATGCGATCCAGAGCCCGCGGAACAGCGCCGGCCGAGGCGGCGGAGAGGCCGGCGGCTCGCTCATCGCGTATGCCACCAGGCCAGGAAAAGCGGGATCCAGATCAGGCTCAGCGTGATCGAGCCCTTCACCGCCTGATAGGCCACCCACGCCCAGAAGAAGCGCTTCTTGTTGGCATTCAGAAACGTGATGCCGGAGCGGATGCGGGCGATAGGCGACATTGGGTTCCCTTACAGCTGCGCGCCGGCCGGGGGAATGGGGCAAGGGCATTCCATCTTGACGCGGCGCCGGAACGGGTCCATCTGCGCGCCACGGCATGAGGCGCCGGCTGCTCGCGGGATCATTCCCATGGTGAAGTCCTCCGGCCCATCCGGGCTGTTTCCAGCGCAGACCCCGTATCCCATGCGGTGTTGCGGCAAGGCGAGCCCCGCAGACTTACCCCGCGACGGACACGGAAGGACTGTATCCGATGCCCTCCACAGACTATCTCACCCCGCGCGCCCGGGCGAAGGCGCGTGCCCGCATGCTCCGCGCCGAGGCCGCGTCCAGCGGCCAGCCGATCAGCCAGGGCCAGGCGCTCGAACGCGTCGCGAAAGAGCTCGGCTATCGCGACTGGAACACGGCCTCGGCGCGGCTCTCGAACGCGCCGGAACTGGAGCTGCATATCGGCGACATTGTCTCCGGGCGCTATCTCAAACAGCCCTTTGTCGGGCGCGTTGTCGCCCTGCGTGAGCTGCATGGCGGGGCCGGCTACCAAGTCGAGCTGCAATTCGATGAGCCGGTGAATGTGGTCGAGTTCGACAGCTTCTCCAACAATCGCCAGCGCGTGCAGGCCATGGTCAACGAGGCCGGCGTGAGCTGGACCAGGACCAGCGATGGCGAACCGCATCTCGTGGTCTGGCCGGGCACGGTTTGAGTGGTTCTTTGGTTTGATCCCGTATCGGCGCGATGCGCCTCACATGGATCGCGCTCAGGGCTTCGTAGCCGGTTTGCGAAGCAAAGAATTTGATCCAGTGGATCAAATTCAGGCGGAGAAGGCCACGGCAGTGGATTCCCTGTCTGTCTCCGTATCGCTGCGCTCACATGAGACAGGCTCAGGGCTGCACTGGCGCCCGCAGGGCGCGCGGGGGCGCTGCGGTAGATCGGTCTATAAATTCAGAGCGTTCCCCTCTCCCGGATGCGGGAGAGGGGTTAGGGGTGAGGGCGGCGGTTTGCCCACATGCACCGGACCCTGCCGATAGGTCCCGGCCCTCACCCTCAGTCGTGCTCGGAGGATCGATTTCATCGATCCTTTGCCCTCACACCCCGCGACCGGGAGAGGGAGGCGCAAGGCGCAGGTGACGTGCCGATGGGACAGGTCGGGACTCTCCCTTGAGATCAGATCCTCGATCTTTCGCTTCGCTACAGCCAGCACGCCTCGCCAGTCCTCCACCCCGGCCATATGCCGGTTGAACCGCGCCCGCTCCGGGCTGAGATCCAGATAGACCACATGGATCCAGCCATACCAGGTGATCTCCACCCTCAGGCTGGCCCAGCCATGCCCCGCCTCGATCAGCTTGCCCGTCCAGGCCACGAAAGCGCGCAGGCTCAGCCACAGCACCGGCCAGAACAGCGGGTGCACCCGGGAGAAGGGATCGGCGAGCGGGTTCATGCCCGAGAGTGTGCGGGCCGCGGCAAGTGGGTCGGATTTCAAGAACCGACTCCCCGTGGCTTGACCACGGGGTCCAGCTCTGGACAGGGCGGCGGGAGAGATGGTGGCGAGGGCGCCGGGCCTCGCGGCCGGCACGCCCTTTCACCCCATGGCACGGTCTCAAGGGCGGGTGATGGGCCCCGTGGTCAAGCCACGGGGAATCGGCGCTGGGGGCGCGGCCCCCATGAGCCTCATGGTGAGTGGAGACGAACCATGAAGGCGGGCAACGGAGAACCGCTCTCTACCACCCGCCCTCGTCCTTCGTCTCCGCTCAGGATGAGGGCTCAGGCGTAGGGTGCATGGAGCGCAGCGATATGCACCGAGCGGCGATCTTCTGGTGCATATCGGCCTTCGGCCTCCATGCACCCTACTTATTTTCTCCGTCGGCCAGTGCCTTTAGCTCCTGCCAAGAAATCTTGTAGCCGTCAGGATGTGTTATCTCGACGGTCTCGTCGCTCCGCATTAGCCCATCGACCGTTTTCCATGCAGCTACAGCACTAGCCTCTTGAGTAGACTTTGGGCCAACGCCTTGAATTCTATTGATTGGTTGGAAGGTAATTATGAATGGCATAGTCACTCCTTCTTCCTGGTGGGATGCTCCGAGCAAAGGTCATGCCCCCACCACAAAGGTCGAGATCACTTTCTTCGAGCCCGTCTTGAACTTCACCGTCAGCTTGGTCCCGTCGGCCTTCTCGACAAACCCATAGCCGAATTTGTCATGAAACACGCGCTGGCCCACCGCAAAGCCGCTGTTTCCGCCTGAGGTGGCGATCAGGGTGGCTTCGCCTTCGAGGGTTCGGGATGCTTCGCTGACGCCGGACCGGGCGTTCTTTTTCAGGCGCTGCCAGCCGGGGGAAGTGTAGGCCGAGCGCTCGCCGAGATCCTCGATCGTGCCGTTAAAGCCCGAGGCGGCGCCGGGCTGGCTGGAATAGCCGGTCTCGGCCATGGCATCGACATGATCATGGGGCAGTTCATCGACAAAGCGGGAGGGGAGCACGGCCTGCCAGCGGCCATAGATCTGCCGGTTGGCGACGAATGACACATGGCATTTCTCGCGCGCCCGCGTGATGCCGACATAAGCCAGGCGTCGCTCTTCCTCCAGGCCCTTCATCCCGTTCTCATCGATCGAGCGCTTGGAGGGGAACACCTCTTCCTCCCAGCCCGGCAGGAAGACGAGCGGCCATTCCAGGCCCTTGGCACCGTGCAAAGTGAGGATCTGAACCTCGTCGCCGCCGGAATTCTGGCCGACATCCATGATCAGCTCGACATGTTCCAGGAAAGCCGGGAGCGTGTCGAATTCGCCCAGCGCGCGGACGAGCTCTTTCAGGTTGTCGATGCGCGTCTGGCTCTGCGGCCCGCGATCCTTTTGCAGCATGTCCATGTATCCGGACTCTTCGAGGATCACTTCACACAGTTCGGTATGAGGCATGCCGTTCGCGAGCCTGTCGCGCCACATGTTTATCTGGTCGATGAAACTGGTGAGGCCGCGTTTTGCGCCGCCCTTTATCTCGTCGGTCTGCAGCACCATCGGGGTGAGCACGAAGAGCGAGCGGCCATCCTCGCGGGCAAAGATCTGCAGCTTTTGCAGCGATGTGTTGCCGACGCCGCGCTTGGGCTGGTTGACCACGCGCTCGAAGGCGAGATCATCATCGGGGCTGCGGATGAGGCGGAGATAGGCGAGGGCATCGCGGATCTCGGCGCGCTCGAAAAAGCGCGGGCCGCCGATCACGCGATAGGGGATGCCGAGCATGATGAAGCGCTCCTCGAAGGCGCGCATCTGCCAGGAGGCGCGCACGAGGACGGCGCAGTCGGCGTTGCGCCCCCCGCGCGCGACATGGGCCTCGATCTCGTCGCCGACCCAGCGCGCTTCGGCCTCGCCATCCCAGAGGCCGCGCACCACCACCTTGGCGGCATCGGGATCGGCGGCGGTCTCATCCCCGACATAAAGTTCCTTGCCGAGCCGGCCCTTATTATTGTCGATGACGGCACTGGCGGCCGCCAGGATGTGCTGGGTGGAGCGGTAATTGCGCTCCAGCCGGATCACCTTCGCGCCGGGAAAATCCTTTTCAAACCGGAGGATATTGTCGACCTCGGCCCCGCGCCAGCCATAGATGGACTGGTCATCATCGCCGACGCAGCAGATATTCGCGCTGCCCTGGGCGAGCAGGCGCAGCCAGAGATACTGGGCGACATTCGTGTCCTGGTATTCGTCGACGAGGATATAGCGGAAGCGCTGATGGTATTCGGCCAGCAGGTCCGGATTGTTCTGGAAGATCACGATATTGTGGATCAGGAGATCGCCGAAATCGCAGGCGTTCAGCACCTTCAGGCGCGACTGGTAGATCTCGTAGCACTTGATCCCGCGCCCGTCGGCGAACTGGTAGGCTTCCTCGTCCGGCACCTTGCCGGGCACCAGTGCACGGTTCTTCCAGCCATCGATGAGGCTGGCGAGATAGCGCGGCGTCCAGCGTTTGGCGTCGATGCCTTCGGCCTCGATCACCTGTTTGCAGAGCCGGATCTGGTCGTCGGTGTCGAGGATGGTGAAGCTGGATTTCAGGCCTGCGAGCTCGGCATGCTTGCGCAGGATTTGCGCGCTGATCGAGTGGAAGGTGCCGAGCCATCTCAGGCCCTCGCCGGCATCGCCGATCAGGGCCAGCGCCCGCTCACGCATTTCCCGCGCGGCCTTGTTCGTAAACGTCACCGTCAGCGTCTGCGACGGCCAGGCCTTCTTCGTCGCGATGATATGGGCCAGCCGCGTCGTCAGCACCCGTGTCTTGCCCGTGCCCGCGCCGGCGAGCACGAGGAGGGGGCCTTCGGTGTGCAGCACAGCCTCGCGCTGCTCAGTATTGAGGCCGTCGAGATAGGCGGCCTCGTCGGTCATGGCTGGCGGACGGGCTGAGGCCAACTGCGAAATGGAGGGGCGATTCTCTGCGCTCATGGGCTGGAATATAGCAGGAACAGACCGGGTGTCAGTGCCAACCCGCACCCATGGCTTGACTTTCTGCTGAATATGTAAAAACGTAATTACATGATTACGGATGATGAGATGGATCATGTCTTCCAGGCGCTGGCCCATGCCACGCGCCGGATGATCCTCGACCTCCTGCGCCAGAACCCGGGGCAGGGGGTCGGCGAGTTGGCCAAACAGTTCGACACCAGCCGTATCGCGGTGATGAACCATCTCGCCGTTCTGGAGAAAGCCGGCCTCGTCACGAGCCAGAAGGAGGGCCGCACGCGGCGGCTCTATCTCAATGCCGTGCCGATCCGCATGATCCAGGAACGCTGGAGCGATGAGTTTTCCGATCACTGGGCCGGGCGTCTGACCGGCATCAAGCATCTGGCCGAACAGGCCGCGCGGGGCAAGGGAGAGCGCGAATGAGCGAGGACAAGGCGGGGGACCGCCAGATCTACAAACTGTTCATCGAGGCGCCGATCGAGACGGTGTGGAACACGCTGGTGAAGACAGATGAGGTGCTGCCCTTCTTCTTCGGTGCGGTGTGCGACACGAAAGATGGCCTGAAACCCGGCGCCGCCATGCGCATGATCACGCCCGATGGCAAATATGCCAGCGTGGTCGGCGAGGTGCTCGAATTCTCCCCGCCCCACCGCTATGCCCACACGCTGAAATTCACCCAGTGGGAGGATGCCCCCTGCACGGTGATCTATGAGCTGACCGAGGCGCCCGGCGGCACCGAGTTTTCGCTGATCACCGAGAATGTGCCCGCGGGAACGCGCACCGAGAAGTCCATGGCGCAGGGCGGGGGCTTCATCACGCAGAATCTCAAATCCCTGGTGGAGACCGGCAAACCGGCCTTCAGCGGGAAGATGGTGATGGCGCTCGGGCCGCTGATGGGCATGTTCACGCCCAAGGCCTGCCGCATCGAGAACTGGCCGCTGGAAAACTGACAGGGAGGACGAGATGGCACAATCTGAAGCCGACATGCTGGAGAGCATGAAGAAGGGGCTTGCGGCGAAGACCGGCAAGCCGCTGGAGCACTGGGTGAAACTGGTGAAATCCAGCGGGCTGGCAAAGCATGGCGAGCAGATGAGCCTGCTGAAGGACCAGCATGGCCTCGGTCACGGCCATGCGAGCTTTGTCTGCCAGGCCGCCAAGGGACGCTTCGAGGCCGATCCGGGCGAGATGCTGGAGGCCCAGTACAAGGGCAAGGAAAGCCTGCGCCCAATCTATGACGCGCTCGCCGAATATGCCGCCAGCCTCGGCGGCGATGTCTCCATCGACCCGAAGAAAACCAGTGTCGCCTTCCGGCGTTCGAAGAACTTCGCTGTAGTGACCCCGGCGACCAAGTCGCGCGTCGATCTCGGCATCAATCTGAAGGGCGCGCCGGGCACGGAACGCCTGGCCGAGGAAAAGCCCGGCTCCATGTGTACCCACAAGGTGCGGCTGGAGACGGCCGGCGATGTCGATAGCGATGTGAAGGCCTGGCTCAAGCGGGCTTATGACGCAGCCTGACAAATTCGTGTCTTTCGCGAGCGCGAAACAGGGCTTATCCAGAGGGTATGCCTTCGACCACATTGATTGCCCAAAAGTTTTCCGACCCCGACACCACGGCAAAGGGTGAAACCCGCGCGCGCGTGGCCTATGGCGGCACGAAGACGCTGTGGCTGAACACCGGCACGCTGTGCAATATCGAGTGCGCCAACTGCTATATCGAAAGCTCGCCCACCAATGACCGGCTGGTCTATCTGACGCTGGCCGATGTGGTGCCGTATCTCGACGAACTCGACGCCGCCGGCGAGGCGCGCATCGAGATCGGCATCACGGGCGGCGAGCCTTTCATGGCGCCGGAAATTATCGGAATCATGGAGTTATGCCTGTCACGTGGCCATGACCTGCTGGTGCTCACCAATGCGATGCAGCCGATGATGCGCCCGCGCGTGCAGGCCGGTCTTCTCGATCTGCAGGCCCGGTTCGGCGCGCGCATGACCCTGCGGGTCAGTCTCGATCACTATACCCCGCTGCTGCATGAGCAGGAGCGGGGCGTTGGCACATTCGAGCTGACCATGGCCGGCCTGAAATGGCTGGCGCAGAACGGCTTTCGCGTGGCCCTGGCCGGGCGCACGCTGTGGGACGAGGAAGAGGCTGCGGCGCGGGCCGGATTTGGCGAACTGATCGCCCGGATTGGCCTCGATATCGACCCTGAAGACCCCACCGCGCTGGTCCTTTTCCCGGAAATGCAGCCCGAGGCCGACCCGCCGGAAATCACCACTGCCTGCTGGGGCATTCTCGGCAAGGACCCGGCGGGGCTGATGTGCGCGAGCCAGCGCATGGTGGTCAAGCGCAAGGGCGCGCCGGGCCCGACTGTACTCGCCTGCACGCTGATCCCCTATGACCGCCAGTTCGAGCTTGGCGCTACACTGGCCGAAGCGCGCGGCGCGGTGCCCCTCAACCATCCCTATTGCGCGAGCTTCTGCGTCCTTGGCGGCGGCAGCTGTTCGGCTTGATCAGTACAGCGTCGCAAGCGCCTTGCCGTCATAGCTCTTCAGCTCGTCCAGGCGGCCTTCCTTGACCTTTTTCGCCCATTCCGGGTCCTGTAGGAGGGCGCGGCCGACGGCGATGATGTCGAACTCGCCTTTTTCCAGGCGCTCGATGGCATCGTTGAAAGGACGGGACTTGCTGTCCTGTCCGGCAAAGGCGCCGAAGAAGTCCGAGCTCAGGCCGACCGAGCCGACCGTGATGGTCGGCAGGCCCGTGAGCTTCTTGCACCAGCCTGCGAGATTGAGACCGTTCTCGCCGTCGATTTCGGGGAATTCCGCTTCCCAGAACCGGCGCTGTGAGCAGTGCAGCATGTCCACGCCGGCATCGACGAAGACCTGCAGGAAAGGCTCCAGTTCCTGCGGGGTCTCGGCCAGGCGCGCGGAGTATTCCTGTTGCTTCCACTGGCTCCAGCGCAGGATGACCGGCATGTCCTCGCCCACCGCCTTGCGGCACTCGGCGATGATCTCGCCGGCAAAGCGGGCACGGTCGACCAGGCTCCCGCCATACTTGTCTGTGCGGACATTCATCACGCCCCAGAAGAACTGGTCGATGAGATAGCCATGGGCGCCATGGATCTCGACACAGTCAAAACCGAGCTTCTTTGCCTCGCCCGCAGCCCTCGCATAGGCGGCGACCATGTCGGCGACTTCCTCTTCGGTTGGCTCGGGCTGGACCTGGCTGCCGGTGTGGGTGATGCCGGACGGGCCGTCGGAAGCCGCATCGGGGTCAGGGCCCGTGCCCGGCTTGCGCACCATGCCCATATGCCAGATCTGAGGTGCGATCCTGCCGCCTTCCGCATGCACGCGCTCGACCACATGACCCCAGCCTTTCAGCGAGGCCTCGGCATGAAAGTTCGGCACTTTCGGATCGTTGGACGCTCCGCCCCGGCCCACCGTGGTGCCTTCGGTTATGATCAGGCCGACATCGGCCGCCGCACGGCGGGCATAGTATTCGGCCACATTGTCACCGGGCACGCCCCCGGGGGAGAAACTGCGCGTCATCGGCGCCATGGCGATCCGGTTGGGCAGGGTCAGGCCACGGCAGGTGAATGGCTCGAAAAGCGGCGCAGTATCAGACATATGTGGGTTCCCGTCTGGTCTTGGTCTTGAGGCAAATTGGGCATGGCCGGCGCCGCAGGCAAGAAGTGCCCTTGGGTCAGGCTTGGCATAACATCTATTTGCGGCCGCGCTCACCGGCCAGCGTCGGCCTTCCGGGCGATGAAGGGGCCATTCAATGCGCGTTCAGGTGCGTGGTCGGATACTCCTTGAAAATCAACACATGGGCCGCCCCGAACCGGTCCGGAGAGGACCCGATGCGCCACCGCATAACAACAGCCCTGGCCATGGTCGCCATGCTGCTTGGCGTGACGGCGTGTGCGACCCCGAACCTGGAATACACCGCGCGCGTCCCCGCCGGTGCGCCGCAGGTTTCCGAATACCGCAATGTCGCCGTTGACGGCTTTCGCGGGCCGGAGGGCTACTGGTATGCCGACGCCTTCGAGCGCATGGTTTCCGATGCGCGGTTCGATGGCGATGCCTGGTTCTATCTCGCCACCAGCTACGCATACCCCGATGCGGTCTTCCGCGGCGATATCGACATTTTGTGGCTGGACGAGCGCCATGAGCGCCATGTGGTCTCGCGCTGCGTGGAGTGGGATGGCCTGTTTGACTGCGAGCGCCGGCGCGATGTGGTCGAGCATTGCGTCTACTACGATGTGCAGGTCTCGGCGGTGCCGGAACTGGTCGACCAGCAGACCGGCCGTGTGGTCTGGCGCGAGCGCTATCCCGCCGGCGCGTCGGACTCAGTGTGCCGCGATGTCGGTTTTGTCGAGGATGTCCGGCATGGGCCGTGGGACCGCGGTTCGCACCGCTATCCCTGGAACAGCCATGGCTATGGGTTCGGCGGGAATGTGTACGGCAATTATGTCGTCGACAACCTGATCCGCGAGGCCCTGATGGACACGCTGTCGCCGATCCGTCGGGACATCGCGCCGATGAATGTGCGCGCCCGGGCGCGGCTGATCCATGAGGCGATGGATCCGCAGGTTGCGGTGGATCCGCGCTTCGGGCAGGCGCTTGAGGCGGCAAAGGATGACAATGTCAGCGGGTCGTGCGCGCTGTGGAACGCGCTCGCGGCGGACTATCCCGATGCGCCGGGCGTGAAGTTCAACACGGGCGCCTGCCTGGAAGCAGCTGGCAATTATGACGGCGCACAGGCGGTCTATGCCGAGGTCGGCAGGATGCCGGTCGAGCTGCCGGATCTCGTGTCGAGCGCCCTGCGCCAGATCGAGGCGCGCCGGAGCGGTGAGGCCGAGCTGGACCGGTTGCTTGGCACGCCGACACTGCCTGTCCCCGTGCCGGAGAGCTGAGCTAGGTTTCGCCGCTGTCTTCGCGCCGGTGCAGGTCGAGTACCTTGGCGGTCTTCTTGCGAATCGCCTCTTCGGCCGATTTCTCTTCCTTTGTCCGCCCGAACCGGACCCGGTTCTCCGCGGCAGCTTTCTGCAGGGCGGCCCGGGCGCGCGCCTTGCGGGCCTTGTTCAGGTTGATCGGTTCGTCAGCCATGATGGGTGTCGCGCCATTGTTCCATGGCCAGCGAGATCGCGAAGGTCTCGCGGTATTTCGGGCTGTCTGAAGGGCGGGGCGGGCGCGGCGCGGTCATGTTCATGATCTCGGCCAGCTTGTTATGCGCGGCGCCCGACTGGCCAGCACCGATATAGGCGTGCAGTTCCAGGATCGCACTGGAGAGCGGGTCGTCGGCGCGAATGACGAAATAGGGTTCGTCCTCAGCCAGATCGGTATAGCAATCGAACTGGGACGGGTTGGCCTTCGAGCCAAGGGTCGCGGAAGACATGGGGCAAAGCTCCCTTTCCTGCTTAGGTCATGTGCAATTTACCCGATTGCCCACGGATTTGAGTATGCTTGCAAGAGAAAAAGCGCGCCAGCGGGCGGCGCGCTTTTCCCTTTCCTGTGGGCAACTCACCGATCAGGCGGTTACGGACCGGGCCTGTTCGGCATGGCGGCCTTCGCAGATTTCCTCGACGATCTTGTCGTTGAACTGCGGCAGGTCATCGGGATTGCGCGAGGTGACGAGGCCGGCATCGACGACGACGGGCTGGTCGCTCACCCCGGCGCCGGCATTCTTCATGTCCTGCTGGATCGCCTCGTAGCCGGTCGCCTCGCGGCCATTGAGCAGGTTTGCCGAGATCAGCACCTGCGGCCCATGGCAGATCGCGAAGACCGGCTTCTTCTGGGCGAAGAAGTCTGACACGAAACGCTTGACCTGCGGATCGGTGCGCAGCGCGTCCGGGCTGAACACGCCGCCGGGGATGAGCAGGGCGTTATAGTCTTCCGCGCGGGCCTTTTCGACCGTGGTGCCGACATCGAACCAGTCGCCATAGTCGCGGTGCTTGTTGGCCTGGATACGGCCATGCTGGAGAGAGACGATCTCGGTCTCACCGCCGGCATTCTCGATGGCTTCCTTCGGGGAGGTCAGTTCCACCTGCTCGAACCCGTCGGTTGCGAGGATTGCCATTTTCTTGCCTTCAGCACGTTTGGTCATGTGAAACTCCTTTTGATTTCCGCGACCCCGAACCGCGGGGCCGTCACCGAATCAACGGGAGGGCAGGGGCCATGTTCCGTGCAGTTTCAGTAACCTGCCAGGAGGCGGTCAAAGGCGTTTTTCAGGGCATATTCCTGATCTGCGAGATTGCCGAGTTTTTCGCCTATTGCTGAGGTCGGTATGGCCGCAATGAGATCAAACCTCGCGATCAGACCAAGATCTCCGAATCGGACAGGTACATGTATCGGCAATTCCTCTGTCTTCATTGCACCCGCAATGAGAGGAGCAACCACCAGCGTGTCGAGACTGGTATAAATGCCTGCGCTCAAGATCGTCACAAATGTTCTGGTGCCGGGCCGCCCGACCTCATACACATCAAACTGGCTGATCATCAGATCATGCCGAATTGTTGGGATAGCGTTCCGTATCTATCAACATAGGCGCGCGTTTCGGCTATGGACTCGCGATAGTGATCGCGAAAGGTCTTGTCTGCTTCTGCGCGCAAGGCTTCGATCCCGCCTTGAGCCAGCAGGGCTTCGACATCCAGACCATGTTCGACAGAGAAGCGGGCGAGCCATTCGGGAATGGCAACGGGTACCTTGACCGTCGGTCCCTCGAAATCCGCTCCCGTTTCCCGCACGCTCCTACGATTCAGGACGCGAAGGGCATCGACCACGGCATTGAACGCCTCGGCACGAAGGCTCCCCGTCGCGCCGCGGACAAAACTATGCAGCGTAGTGTAAGCCACACCTGAACGGCGCGACAGTTCCGCAAGGGTCCAGGGCGCGGCGTTGATAGCCTTGCGCAGATCATCGGAGCTCTTCATTACGGAATAATACGGAATTCCGTAATATCCCGCAAGCCTATCGCGGCCCGATCATGTCCTCGGGCCGGACCACGGCGTCATAGGTCGCTTCGTCGACATAGCCGAGTTTCAGGGCGGCTTCCTTCAGGGTGGTACCTTCCTTGTGGGCTTTCTTGGCGATCTCGGTGGCCTTGTCGTAGCCGATGGTGGGGGCGAGCGCCGTGACGAGCATCAGCGAGCGGCTCATCAGGTCGGCGATGCGGTCTGTGTTGGCGACGATGCCGGCAACGCACTTGTCGGTGAAGGCGTGGCAGGCATCGGAAAGGATGCGCACCGATTGCAGCATGTTGTAGGCCATGACGGGCTTGTAGACATTCAGCTCGAAATGGCCCTGGCTGCCGGCCACCGTCATTGTGGTGTTGTTGCCCATCACCTGGGCGCAGACCATGGTCATGGCCTCGCACTGGGTCGGGTTCACCTTGCCGGGCATGATCGACGAGCCCGGCTCGTTTTCCGGCAGGGACAGCTCGCCGAGGCCGGAACGCGGGCCGGAGCCGAGGAAGCGGATATCATTGGCGATCTTGAACAGGCTGGTCGCCACCGTGTTCAGCGCGCCATGGGCCGAGACGAAGGCGTCATGGCTGGCCAGCGCCTCGAACTTGTTCGGCGCGGTGACGAAAGGCAGTTTGGTGTAGGCGGCCACTTCCTCGGCGAATTTCTCCGCAAAGCCCGGCTTGGCGTTGAGCCCTGTACCGACCGCCGTGCCGCCCTGGGCGAGCGGATAGAGATATTGCAGGCCCTCCTCGACGCGTTTGAGGCCGAGATCCAACTGGGCGACATAGCCGGAAAACTCCTGGCCCAGCGTCAGAGGCGTGGCGTCCTGGGTATGCGTGCGGCCGATCTTGATGATGTCCCTGAATTCGACCGATTTGTCGTTCAGCGCATTGCGGAGCTTCTGCAGGGCCGGGAGCAGGGCGTGATAGACCTCTTCGGCCGCGGCGATGTGCATGGCGGTCGGGAAGGTGTCGTTCGAGCTCTGGCTGCGATTGACATGGTCGTTGGGGTGGACCGGCTTTTTCGAGCCGATCTCGCCGCCGAGGATCTCGATGGCGCGGTTGGAGATCACCTCATTGGCGTTCATGTTCGACTGGGTGCCCGAGCCGGTCTGCCAGACCGAGAGCGGGAAGTGACCATTCAGCTTGCCCTCGGCGACTTCCGAAGCGGCCGCCACAATGGCCTCGGCCAGCTCCGGCTCGATATTGTCGAGCGCCTTGTTGGCCATGGCGGCCGAACGCTTGACCACGCCGAGCGCACGCACCAGCGGGGCCGGCATGGTCTCCTCGCCGATGGGGAAGTTGATCAGGGAGCGGGCCGTCTGCGCGCCGAAATACTTGTCGGCGGGCACCTGAAGTTCGCCAAAGCTGTCGCTTTCTGTGCGCATCGGGGTGTCGTTGGCCATGGGCCTCTCCTCAGTGAAGGATCAATATCTGCCGTGCGGTCTAGAACCTTCCCGCGCGCGACGCAATTTCGACCTCTTGCCGGATGGTCGCAGCCCCCATAATGCTCACTCCCGTGAACGATGACTGGACCCGGCATGGCAAGGTGGCCGCACGCCTGACAGAGGACGGCGCGCTGGAGGTGCGTTGCACCGGCCTCACCACCCAGGCGAAATATTACAAGACGCTGCTGCGGGAGTTTTTCCGCAAGGAATTCCAGCGCCTGCGCCCGGGCTATGGCGATTATGGCGTGCATATCTGCATGGAGTATACCGGCGATGCGCCCTGGATGGATCTCGACAATCTCGCCAAGGCGCTCCTCGACTCGCTGACCGGCAATGCCTTCGAGGACGACCACCAGGTCGCCCGCCTGTTGGTGGAGCGGCGGGTCGGGGAACGCGAGGGCATCTGGATGCGGGTGGAGGAGATTGTCTAGGATGCGCCTGTTACTTGGATGGCTCGCCGTGACGATGGTGTTCTCATCGCAAGCCGTTGCAACGCCGCCATGCCAGCCTTGCGAAGAAGACAGGGGTGCGTGGTGCTATTTTGCACCGCACCGGGACATGGAGATGCAACGAACCCACAGCGATGAGGGCGCGACCTGGTTGCTCCAAATGCCTGCGATTCATGGAGGTGCGACGCTGGCAATTGCTGAACCGAAGACCTGCTCCGGCGCATATGCGGATACCGTTGAACGTCTTGGCGAAGAGCGGGACGTTTATCAGGATGGCGCGCGTTGGGACATACAGATCATTCGGTTGCGGGCTGATGGATCTTGCGACCTGACCCTCAAGGTGCCGGCAGACAATCAATCGCTGTGGGTACAGAATGCGCTCTATTTCGCGATCTCTCCGACCTTGAACGGGGAGGCATACTGCACCCCGGATCGCCTTGCCGCGTATCTCGGGCGGTGGGAGCTCGGTCTCGGAAAGTCCGAGTAGGCACCGGGCAGCTTCCCGTTTGGTAAAGCGTTACCGCACCGCGCCATTTGCGTGCGCGCCGACATGGTGGCGGGGGGGCTGCATCTCCAGCTCGCCGGTGGTGAACTCGCGATAGTCGCAGGTCAGCTCCGTGCCCGCCGGGATGTCGACCAGGGCATAGCCGACATCGGGCGCGGTGAAGTCGCAGTTCGGCGTCTCGCTATGGTTCATGAACCGGCCCTCGTCGGCATCAAGGACATAATGGTCGGGGAAGGTCGCCATCTCGTAGGAATAGCGTTCCAGGAAGGCGCGCGTGCGCTCGTCGCTCTCGGCGACGACCGTGCGTTCGATCAGCTGGTCGAAGCGCGGGTCGAAGCGCCATATGGCTTCCCCGGCCTTGATATGGTCATGCGAAAAAACGCCGAGGCCTTCAATGGCCGACGGCGCGAGATAGGCGCGAACTAGCATCATCTGGATTGTATTCCGAAACGGGGTCCGGGTCGCCCTCCGGAGGGTCAGTGGACGCTTCGGGCTCATCCCCTATATCGCGCCCGCGCGGGCAACACGCGCAACGAAAACGGAACGCACCAAACGGGCGATTGTGCAAGCGGTTTTTCGCGAGCGGCGTGCGCGGCTCAGCCGAGCCGCCGGAACGGCATCGGGATGGCGCTGGCCGAGGCGCGCGCGACCAGGTTGCCCTCATTGTCGAAGCAGTCGGCTTCCATGAAGGCCGCGCTCTTGCCGCGCTTGAGGATGCGCGCCTCGACATGGGCCGGGCCGGGCATCAGGCGCTTGAGATAGGAGACCTTCATCTCCAGCGTCGGCGCCGTCATGGTGACATTGGAGTCGATGATCACGCAGGTGCTCATCGCTTCGTCCAGCATGGCGGCGATGAAGCCGCCCTGGACCGCGCCGGTCGGGTTGGCGAAGCTTTGCGACACCTCGAAATCCATGCGGATGCGCCGGGCATCCTGCTCGACCTCGGTCAGGCGCATGCCCAGCGTGTCCGAGCAGGGCGGGCGTTTCTTGGAATTCTGGAACCGCGCCAGCATCTCCGCATCGCTCAGGCGAGGCGGCGCTTCCGGCTTGGCGCTCTCGCTCATTTCCGGCGGAAGGAATCGAGATTGATCACCGTGGTGTCGCCATCGGAGGTGGCCGGGGCGGAACTGGCTTCGGCGGCATCGGCCAGCGGGCCGATCAGGGCGCGGTCGGAATTCGCCGCGGCATCGGATTCAAAGCTCAGCCCGAAATTCACCGACGGATCGACGAAGCGGGTAATGGCGTTGAACGGGATTTTCAGGTGCTGGGGCACGCCGGCGAATTTCAGGATGATCTCGAACCAGGTGTCGTGGACCTCCAGGTCCCAGAACTGGTGCTGGATCACGATGGTCATGTCCTGAGGAAACTGCTCGATCAGATAATCGGCCATTTCCACGCCCGGCGCGCGAGTATTGAACGTCACGTAGAAATGGTGGTCGCCCGGAGTGGTATTGGCTCCCACGGCGCATTTCAGCGCTTCGCGCACCACACCCCGCATTGCCGACTGAGTCAGCGCTTCATAGCCAATATAGTCTGTCACCAGAACCCTCTCCATCCGCCTCGATCCTAACCTAGGCACACTCATCAGCCTCGACAACTTGCTTCTCGGTCTGAGCGAGCATACGCCTGTGGAACTCTCCAACTGTGAGCGTTCCGGCTGGTCAGCACCGCGATTTAGGCTTTCTGTCCCCGTTCCGAAAGTGTTGTTTTGAACACAACTGCGTTCTTTATCATTACAGCTCCGCAAGGAAAAAGCCGAGTCGTTTCCGGCGAAGTCTCTGGAAAACCAATGCGTTGCCGGAAGATCGGGCAGGTTTCCTGACAATCTGGAGATTGCAACGTGACCGACCAGCACAATTGTGAATTGCCTTCAAAGCGGTAGTTTGCCTCAAGACGCTGCTCAGGAGGCTGCAGCCATGATTGCATTTCGTTTTTCCACCCTTCTTCTCGCGCTGGGGCTGGCCGGTATGGCATCGGCCGAGGAGGGCATGTTCACGCCCGACCAGCTGCCGGAAATCGGCGAGCAGCTGACCGGGCTGGGGCTGGAGCTCGATCCGGATTCGCTCACCACGCTGACGGACTTTCCGATGGGGGCGGTGATCTCGCTGGGCGGGTGCACGGCCTCCTTCGTCTCCGAGTATGGCCTGGCCGTCACCAATCACCACTGCGCGCGCGGCTCTGTGCAGTACAACTCCACCGCCGAGAAGAACTATCTTGAAGAGGGCTTCCTCGCCGAGCGATTCGCAGAAGAACTGCCGGCTGCGCCCGGCACGCGGATCTATGTTACCCAGTCGGTGCGCGATGTGACCGGGGAGGTTCGCGAAGGACTGGACGAGATGATGCGCGGGCGGGATGTCCATGCCGAGATCGAGGCGCGTCGCAAGGCGCTGATCTCCAGCTGCGAGATGCGCCCGGGCCACCGCTGCCAGGTCGCCTCTTTCTATGGTGGCTCGCAGTACAAGCTGATCGACCGGCTCGAAATCCGCGATGTTCGGCTGGTTTACGCGCCGGCCGATTCCATCGGCAAGTATGGCGGGGATATCGACAACTGGATGTGGCCGCGCCACACCGGCGACTTCTCCTTCTACCGCGCCTATGTCGGCCCGAACGGCGCGCCGGCCGATTATGACGAGGCCAATGTGCCTTACCGCCCGCCGCACATGCTGAAGGTCTCTGGCGGCGGGCTGGAAGAGGGCGATTTCGTCATGGTGCTCGGTTATCCCGGCCGCACCTCGCGCTATGCTCGGCTGGTGGAGGTCGAGAACACGTTCGGCTGGACCTATCCGGCCCTTGAGAACCTGCTGGAAGACTGGATCGCCACCATTGAGGAGGCTGCCCCGGAGGGCTCCGATGCGCGCATCAAGTATGAGGCGCGCCTGGCGAGCCTGAACAATTACATGAAGAATCTCGGTGGCCAGATCGAGGGCGCAGAGCGCGTCGGCCTGCTCGAACGCCGGGCCGAGCGCGAGGCGGCGTTGAACACCTGGATCATAGAGCAGGGCGACGCCGACACCGCGCGCGCCATCGCCCAACTCGACCTCCTGAGCGAGCAGATCGCCGCTGCCAACCGGCGCGCCTTCTGGTACGACAATGTCCGCCGGCCGCAGCTCCTGAGCGTCGCGCGCAAGCTCTACCGGCTCGCCCGCGAGCGCGAGCTGCCCGATGCCGAGCGCGAGCCCGGCTATCAGGAACGCGACATGGCCTTCTTCCGCCAGTCCATGCAGGCCATCGACCGGCGCTATGATCCCGCCGTGGACAAGGCCGAGTGGCTCTTGTTCCTGCAGGGCTATGCCGCCCAGCCCGATGCTGCACGCGTACGCGCCTTCGACGAATTTGTCGGTATCGGCGATTTCTATGATCGCCGCGCGGTGGAGCAGACGCTGGACTGGTTCTATGCTGTCACCGAACTGGGCGATGCAGAGACGCGCCTTGCCCTGATGGAGGCCGATGCGGCTACGCTGGAGGCCAGCGAAGACCCCTTCATGCGCCTGGCCGTGGCGATCTATCAGGCCGACCGTACGCTTGAGGATGTCGGCAAGGAACTCGACGGCCGCATGGAGCGCCTGCGCCCGGCCTATATGGAAGCCATCCGCGCCTGGCAGGCCGATCAGGGCACGACGGCCTATCCCGATGCCAATTCCACGCTGCGCATCACCTATGGCACCGTCATGCCGCCGGCGACCAGCGAGGGCGGGCCTTTCACCACGCTGGAGGAGATCGTCGCGAAGAATACCGGCGAGGCGCCGTTCAATGCGCCGGAGGCGGAAATTGCCGCCATCGAGGCGGGCAATTATGGCCGCTATGGTGACCCGGTGCTGGAGACCGTGCCGGTGAACTTCATGTCGGACCTGGATGTGACCGGCGGCAATTCCGGTTCGGCGACGCTCAATGGCCGTGGCGAGCTGGTGGGCCTGCTCTTCGACGGTACGCTCGACAGCGTGAATTCCGACTGGGATTTCGACCCCGAGACCACCCGCGCCATCCATGTCGACACCCGCTACATGCTGTGGGTGATGGACCGGGTGGACGGGGCACAGCGTGTCATCGACGAGATGACGGTGGTCGGCCTGCCGCCGGCACCGACACCGCCGTTGACGGCGGTGAATGTCGATCCCGTGCTGAACGAGCCTGTGGTGGAGGCTGTCGCGGTCGAGGACGAACCGGCCATCGTGCCCGATGAAATGGGCGAGGCGGCGCCGACGAAATAGGTCGCCGCGCCTGGCGCTTCGGGATGAATTGAAGGGGAAGGTGGAGGCTTCTGTTGCCAGGCGCCTCCGGGCCCCGCCTAGAGAGCTGAATCTCTAGGAGTTAGAAGCGGTAATCCGCGCACTGCTTACGCAGCGAGCAGTTCACCTTCAGCAAAGTTGTCATTGGCAACTATGTTGATATGAGCTTCTGACGCGGCTCATGCGGGCGAAAGCATCGTCTTTACACGTCCGTCGATCCTGTTTCGGCCCCCTGCCAACCGCCCAATGACCGGCAAGTTATGGTGGAGCCGCCGGGTACCGCCCCCGGGTCCGAACCGCTTATTGCACGCGCGTTTATCGCCATAGTCCACGAGGGACACCCCAGATATAGCGTGCCCCGCCCTCCGGTTAAAGAGGGCGGGGCAGGGCGGAGTGGGAGTTTCCGGCCCTTATCGGGTAATGCGCAGCCGCGAGAGGTCCGAGCCGATCTGCTCGAAGCTGTTGGCGAGCGAGTCGTTATCAGGTGCGTACCAGTACTTGCCGGGATCGGAGGCGCAGGCTTGGTACATTGCGCGGGTATCGGTCCCGACGCCGGATGTGAACACCACCGTATAGACGATGATGCCATCATCTTTCGCTTCCTGGCAGAGGTCGGCGATATTGGCGTTGATCTCCGAACGAGAGGCGCTGCTGCCATAGAGTTCATAAGCCACGCCGGTGCCCTGGCGGCCATAACCGGTATAGTCCGACGACCAGGAGTCCGAGCCATAGCCGTCGTAGAAACCGCTCTCGCCATCCGTCATCAGCACGATGGCCTTGCGCCAGCGCGGGCTGTCCCAGAGGGATTGGGGCGTATCTGTGCCTATCGTGATGGGGTCGATCTCTGCACTTTCGTTGAACGGGATGCCGGGCGACATCACCCGCAGCCCCCAGGCCATGCCGATATCTGTCAGCGTCCCGCCCCGGTTCCAGTGAGTCATGTTCGTGATCGCGGCATCGAGCTTTGCCTTGTTGTTGGTCAGCGGCACGATCGGGGTCGGACAACCGAGATTGGGGCCGGTGCCATTGTTCGACTGGTAGTTCTCGTTCGCGGAATCCTCATTGTACCAGTTGTAATTATTGTCACTGCCCGGCGGGTAGATGAACGGCGTCCAGTATCCGCCCAGCACACTCGGCAGGGTATCGGCCAGCGCATTCAGCACGCCAGAGCGCTCGAACACGCAGCCATGCCAGCCCAGCGGCTCATCCGTGTCGATCGTGGACAGATCCAGCGGGCTGAGCAGATACTCCGCCTCCTGGCCGGGGTTCACCATGGAGGCATAAGGCACGATGGCGATGCGCAGGTCCTCGCTGTTGTTCTCCTCGCTGAACAGCTCGTTGATCAGGCTTTGGGAGGCCCCGCGCAGGCTGGAGATGCGCGAGCCTTCCATCGAGCCGGTATTGTCCAGCACCAGGGTCACCAGGAGGCCGCCGCCGGCACGCTTGACCTCGGTCTCGGTGGAGACCTCGATTGTGCCGCGCTGGATGAGCCCCATGAAATAGGTGGTCATGGTGAAATCCCCGACGATGGAGATCTCCTGACCATTATCGACCAGGGAGATATCGTTGATCGTGGTGCCGTGGACAATGAAGTTCTTGTCGACATAGGCGCGCGCGATCGTCTCCAACTCGTCATGGTCGGCATAGATGCTGCCGACGGCGAGGGCTGCGGAGTCGAGCGCCGTCTGGAAATGGTAGCGCACCAGGCTGGCGCGCGAGGCGTCGATGGCCAGGCCCACCACCAGGAAGATCGGCAGGGCGAGCAGCGCGAACATCATGGCGATATTGCCGCGTGTGTCGCCGTGAAAGCTCGCAAGGCGCTTAAAAAAGCCGTTTTGAAATAGAGCGTTCTTCATTGGATCTGTCTCAGAATTGAAATCAGTGTCGAGCGGGGGGGCGGCGCAGGTCACCAGCACCACCACAGACGGCAGGACTGCCCGCCATTGCCGTTACCGTTGCTGTTTCCGTCATTGTCGCCATTGCCGAAGATGATGTCCCAGATGCTGTCGCCATCATCGTCATCATCGTCATCGGCATTGTTTCCATTATTCCCGTTACTGCCGTTGTTCCCGTTGTTCCCGTTGTTCCCGTTGTTCCCGTTGTTCCCGTTGTTTCCATTGTTCCCATTATTGCCTGCGGGAGTGCTGGGACCGGGAGAAGGGGTGTTTCCGCCAAGGCCGGGCGTACCGTTGTTCCCGGAGTTCCCATTGTTCCCATTGCTGTTGCCAGGATTGGATTCGTCGTAGCCGTCCTCGTCATTGCCGTGACCGTTATTACCGTCATCTTCGCTTCCGCTTCCGCTTCCGCTGGAGCTACCGCTTCCGCTTCCGCTACCGCTGGAACTGTCGCTGTCGCTGGAGCTACCGCTTCCGCTGGAACTGTCGCTCTCGCTGTCGCTGCTGCTGGAGCTGGAGCTGGGGATATTGTCCCAGTCGTCGCCATTCTCGGAGATCGCCGAATCCATGGAGATCACGCGCGAGCTGCGTGGGCGGTAATAGATCTTGCGGTCGAGCTTGGCATCGCTGAAGCCGAATGCCGTGGAGATCGCCGAGGAATAGAAGAACTGCGCATCGGTGCGGATCACCGTGTCGCCGGGATAACCCAGGCCTACCGCGTCGGACGGGTCGACCGGCAGGTGAGTTTCGGTGGCCGGCGCCGTGCGCTGCCATAGAATTTTCGGCGCGCCGGTGGAGTCAAAGCCGATGCTGGTGACCGTGATGGTCAGGTTGTCGCCCACGACGATCGGTTTCATCATCTTGTCGGCGGAGTTGCGGATGTCGCCGATATCGGCCGTGGTCAGCGAATTGTTGCGCGAGACCAGGTCTCCGGCCTGGCTGACATAGCGGTGGAATTTTTCCACGCCCTGATAGCGCAGGGTGAGTTCCGCAAGGCCCAGGGTCATCATGGCGAGAATCGGCAGGATGAACGCGAACTCGATCGCGGCCAGGCCACGCTCGTCATAGCGACGACGCAGGTTGGAGAGGAATGACTTTACCATCTTAGAAGGGCTCGTTCTTGGCGATTGAGTAGCCGACGATGATCGCGGGATCCTCGCTCGGCTGGAAATAGTTGCGCATGAGCGGGGTGACGAACTGGTGTGGGATCGAGGCGCGGATCGCGGTGATCTGCTCGCCCTCGCCCGGCTGGAAGACGAAGTTCTGCGCAATGCCCTCATCATTGAAGACCGGGGTGGGGAAGGTCACTTCATTGATCGAGTCGAAGCTGCGCACGTCGAACGAGATATCCTCGCAGCGCATGAATTCCGGCGTGTCGGCGCAGTATTCCTGCAGGAAGGTCTGCTGGGGATTGTCGCTGTTCTGGATCTCGCCGGTCTGGATGTTCCGGCTGGCCTCGTAGAGAATGTGAGACACCATGTTGCGCTTCAGGAAGTAGATCCCGAACTCGATGATGCCGATCGTGAACAGGATGAACAAAGGACCGATCAGCGCAAATTCAATTGCGCTGACACCCTTGCTGTCACGGCCGAGCTTCTTCAGACTCATTTCCATCTCCCACGATGATGGGGAGAGATACCAATTGAGCCTTTAGATCCGTTGAAATTGGTCTATGAAACTGTCCGATTCGCCTTAACCTTTCGGAAGGCGGAGCCAGGGAGCAAGCGCGCATGCAGACCTATCTGACATTGCTACGGGATGTGCTGGAACACGGCGTGGACCGCGACGACCGCACCGGCGTCGGCACCCGCGCCGTGTTTGGCCGCCAGATCCGCTTCGACCTGTCAGACCGCTTTCCTGTGCTGACGACGAAGAAGCTGCACCTGCGTTCGATCATCGTTGAACTCCTGTGGTTCCTGCGCGGGGAAACGAATGTGCGCTGGCTGCAGGAGCGCGGGGTCTCGATCTGGGATGAGTGGGCCGACGAAAACGGTGAGCTCGGGCCGGTCTATGGTAAACAGTGGCGCAGCTGGACTGCACCCGATGGCAGTGTCATCGACCAGATCAAATGGGTGCAGAGTGAGATCCTCACCAATCCGAACTCGCGCCGTCTTGTGGTCTCGGCCTGGAATCCGGCCGATATCGGCGACATGGCCCTGCCGCCCTGCCATTGCCTGTTCCAGTTCAATGTTCTCGACGGCCGGCTCAACTGCCAGCTCTATCAGCGTTCGGCCGATATCTTTCTGGGCGTGCCGTTCAACATCGCCTCCTATGCGCTGCTGACGCTGATGATGGCGCGCGCGACCGGCCTGAAGCCCGGCGAGTTCGTGCACACATTTGGTGACCTGCACCTTTATTCGAACCATTTCGAGCAGGCCCACCGCCAGCTTGAGCGCACCCCGCGCACCCCCCCGCGCATGGTCCTCAATCCCGACAAGACCGACCTTTTCAGCTGGGAGTATGAGGATTTCAAACTCGAAGAGTATGAGCCTCACCCGCACATCAAGGCGCCCGTGGCGGTCTAAGCACTCGATTTCCGATTGCCCGGACCGGATTTCCGGTGAAAGACTCCACCTGCACGGCGTCAGAGTCGCGTGTGTGGGAGGACCCAAATGAACAAACTTATCGCAGAGTGCCTAGGGACAGCGGCGCTTGTTTTCTTCGGCTGTGGATCGGCCGTGCTGGCGGGAGAATTCGTCGGCCAGCTCGGTATCGCCTTCGCCTTCGGGCTGGCGATTGTCGCCATGGCCTATGGCATCGGCCCGGTTTCGGGCTGCCACGTCAATCCGGCCGTCAGCTTCGGCGCTTTCGTCTCCGGCCGCATGAGCGCGGGCGAGTTGGTGCGCTACTGGGGCGCGCAGTTTGTCGGCGCGGTGATCGGCGCCGGCATTCTCTGGATCATCGCCTCGGGCAAGGGTGGATACGAGATCGCCGAGAACGGGCTTGGCCAGAACGGCTTCGGTCCGGGCTATCTCGGCGAATATGCCCTGCATGCGGCCTTCGTGTTCGAGGTGGTGGCGACCTTCCTGTTCGTCACGGTGATCCTCGGTGCGACCCAGGCCAAGGCGCCGGCCGCCATGGCCGGGCTCGCCATCGGCCTGACGCTGGCGGTGATCCACATTGTCGGCATCCAGGTGACCGGGGTCTCGGTGAACCCGGCGCGCAGTTTCGGTCCGGCGCTGATGGTCGCCTTCGGCGGTGACAGTGAGCCGATGATCCAGCTCTGGCTGTTCCTCATCGCGCCGCTGATCGGGGCCGGGATCGCCGGCTACCTGTTCAAGGCGAAGCTGCTGGAGGCGTGAGCCTTCAGCCCTTGAGCTGGGTCCAGGCCGTCCAGGCATCGGCGGCATACATCAGCGATGGGCCGCCGCCCATATAGACGCACATGCCCAGTGCCTCGGCGACTTCCTCATCGGTCGCGCCGAGGCGCTGCAATGCCTTGGTGTGGAAACCGATACAGCCGTCGCACTGTTTCGCCACGCCAATGGCGAGTGCGATCAGTTCCTTGGTCTTCTTGTCGAGCGCGCCGTCGGCGGTGGCGGCCTTCGACAGGTTGCTGAAGGCGGCAAGTGTGTCACCTGCATGCCCGCGCAGGCCGCCCAGGCCCTCATTGATGGCGCCGGTGATCTGCGAATAATCCTTCGTGCCCTGTGCCATGTCTTTCTCCGGTTCAAATGCTGTGCCCGCGACCTGCGGAAGGCCCGCAGATCGCCGCTTCGTTACCCGATATAGTGGGAATAAAGCCTGTGTTTAAGATTGCTATAGAGTCGCGCGACAAACTGTTGCTGTCGCCTTGAAGGGGCGGAATATCACAGTGCGGCGGGGTCGACCTCGCCGGCATCCTCGCGCCGGCGGATCGCATAGGAGACGATCAGCGCCCCCACCATCTTGCCGATGATGAAGACCACCCAGTTGGCCCAGTGCAGCATGTTGCCGGGATCGTCGCCGAGCCGGATCTGGCGGGCGAGATCGGCGCCATAAAGGAAGATGGTCGTGTCGATGGGCGCGGCCACGGCGCTCGACAACAGGATGCGGGTCGAGAGCCGGTATTTGGTGAAGGTATAAAGCGCCCAGTCGGCGGTCTCGGAGATCGCGAAGGCGATGCCCGACGCCAGCGCGATCACGGGCCAGGCATAGTAGAATGACCAGGCAATCGCGAGCGCCATCACCACCAGCACCTTCTGGCCCATCCGGCGCTGCACGAAGTCGCGGAAGACGAAGACAAGGCCGGTCACGACCGTCAGCGGATGGACATCGATACCCTTCGAGAAGAGGTCCGACGGTTCGGCGATATGCACCGGGTCGATCACGCCGAAAGACCAGTTCAGGAAGGGAATGGTCAGGAAATAGACCAGCGCCCAGGCCCGCCCGCCGAGTTGCCAGATCAGCGCCAGCGTGGTCGCAAGGCCGATGGAGACAAGCAACAGGTCATCGGGCCGTCCGCCCGTGGCCAGGCTCACGAACTGGTCCACCAAGATTTCCATACGCAACTGCCCCGAACTGCCCGAATGATTTGCGCCTAGGCGACTCCCGTGAGAACTGACACCACTGTTCCCGTTTGCAAGTCAAGAAATCCCCGACATGGCCTATCCAAAGCTCAGCCTGATTGTGGCGCGTGCCCGAAATGGCGTCATCGGTGCCCGGGGAGACCTGCCCTGGCGGCTGAGCGATGACCTGAAGCATTTCAAGGCCACAACCAAGGGCGCGCCGGTGATCATGGGGCGCAAGACCTGGGAGAGCCTGCCGCGCCGCCCCTTGCCGGGCCGGGCCAATATCGTTGTCAGCCGGGACTGGTCGTATTCCGCGCCGGGGGCGCGGGTCTATTCCAGCCTCACCACGGCACTGGCGGCGGGCCGGGCCATCGCGATCCAGCAGGGCAACCCGGAAGTGTTCCTGATCGGCGGCGCCGCGCTATATGCCGCCGCGCTGGGCCAGGTGGAACGGATCTATCTCACCGAGGTCGATGCTGCGCCCGAAGGCGATGCCCACTTTCCCGAGCTTGCGCCGGAAGACTGGACCGAGCTGTCGCGCGAATCCCATCTCGCCGATGAGCGCAACGACCATGCCTTCGACATCGTGGTGCTGGAGCGGACCTAGAGCGCCCCGCTCACCAGCCCGGCGAGCTTCGCCGTCACCGCATCTTCCGCCGCGCCTTCGCCGGACAGCACCGGCTTCAGCCGCCCGGCCATGGTCTTGCCGCGCTCCACGCCCCACTGGTCGAATGAGTTCACGCCCCACAGCACGCCGGCGAGGTATGTGCGGTGCTCATAGAGCGCGATCAGGCTGCCAATGGCATGGGCGCCGAAATCTTCATACACCATGAAGGTCGAGGGGCGCTCCCCGCCATGCACCTTCTGGGCGGCGACCGCCTCGGTGAGGTCCGGCTCCTCGGCCTTCACCGTCTCCAGGCTGCGGCCGTTTGCGAGCACTTCGGCCTGAGCGAGCGCGTGGGCGGCCAGCGCCTTGCGGCCCTCTACATCGCCATCGCGGGTAAGCGGCAGGATGAACTCGGTCGGCACGATCTGCGTGCCCTGGTGCAGCCACTGGTGATAGGAGTGCTGGCCGATCGAGCCTTCCCCGCCCCAAAGCGCCGGTGCGGTCGGGCCTTCGATGGCCACGCCCTCGGGCGTCACCGACTTGCCGTTCGATTCCATTTCCAGCTGCTGCAGATAGGTCGGCAACATGCGCAGGCGGCGCGAATAGGCCAGCACCACGCGCTGGGAATGGCCGAGAATCGAGGTGTTCCAGAAATCCGTCAGGGCGAGCTGTGCCGCGAGGTTTTCCGCCAGCGGGGCGGTGCGCACATGCTCGTCCATCGCCTCGGCGCCGGCGCGGAAAGCCTTCAGCGCCTCCACGCCGAGCACGCAGGCGCATGACAGGCTGGCCGCCGACCAGAGCGAGAATCGCCCGCCCACGCTGAGCGGCAGGTCGAAGACATGGGCATCGCCGCCTTCGAGCCATTTCTCCGCGCGCTCCGGATTGGCCGTCACAAGTGCCATGTGTTTCGTCCAGCCCTCGCCGAGCGCGGCCTTCAGCCAGTCGCGGGCGCGCGAGAGGTTATAAAGGGTCTCTTCCGTGCCGAAGGATTTCGACACGCCCACAACCAGCGTGGTGGCCGGGTCGAGACCGGCCAGGGCCGAATCGAGATCATAGGGGTCGAGATTGGCGCAGAAGCGCAGTTCGATCTCCGTCCCGCCCAGCGCCGCCAGGCTGTCGGCGATGAGGCGCGGGCCGAAGTCCGATCCGCCAATCCCGGCATGGACAATCGTGGTGAAGGCCGCGCCAGTGGAGGAGAGCGGCGCGCCGGCATGGACCTTCGCGGCGAAATCGTCAGCGGCCTCCAGCGAGGTGCGCACGGCCTCGGCTTCCGCGCCCGGCAGCGGCGAGGAGGCCCGCAGCGCCCAGTGCAGGGCAGGGCGGTCTTCGGACGGGTTCACATGCTGGGCGCCGAACAGGGCGACCAGCGCGGCGGTCAGGCTTTTTTCCTCGGCAAGGTCGAGCAGGGCGGCGCGCACGCCGTCATCGGTGCGCTGACGGCTGAGATCGACCTTCCATCCGGCTGCTTCCAGGAAGGGCTCGGCGGCATTCTGTGCGGCCAGGTCGGAGAGGGCGACGGGCGCGAGTCGGTCGGCATGCGATTGAAGGCCAGGCGTCATGGCAGCTTCTCCCTGTATGGTCGGGCTGGCGGTGATAGGGTTCCCACCCGCCGTTTACCCCTTGTGTGGGCGCATGCAAGCCTTGGCCTTGGCCTCTTGGTGCGGATGAATTGCGAACAGTGCTTGAAAGCCGGGGGGCAGGGTTGTATGTCGCGCGATCATTGGGAATTCGGCAGAGGCCGGATGACCGGTTTGCACAGATGAGTGCCCGCACTGCGGGCCGCCCCACGAAGATGAGGAGAGGCCCCGATGGGCAAGGCAAAGTTTGAGCGTAACAAGCCGCATGTGAACATTG
>OBIY01000004.1_pt1 | contig 113356 bp, 107 predicted proteins | sample 1519841 | NCBI WGS metagenome assembly OBIY01 (sample SAMN03019774, study PRJEB22545) | beach sand metagenome | biome: beach; feature: sea beach; material: beach sand | place: USA: Municipal Pensacola Beach, FL | collected 2010-07-30 | depth 30-40 cm m
TCAGCTCCAGCGGGCCACCGCCGTGCCACTCGGATACGGCGGCGGCGCGTCGCTGCGCCTGTTGTGGCAGGTGCCCTGGCCGCTGTTCGCCCTCGGTCCGTTTCTGGCCTTAATCGCCTGGAATTTCAGCGCGTTGCGGCTTCGGCTGATGACCTTGGGACGCGTTCGGCTGGGCCAGCGTGAAGCGCTGGCGACCGTGATGGCGACCGAGTGTGTCGTCAATGCCACACCCATGGGACTGGCGGGCCCGGTGGCTTACGCTACCCTGCTGAGCCGTCATGGCCTGCGCAGCGCCGAGGGCGCGGCGATCTACACCATGGATCAGCTGATCGACCTGACCTTCTTCCTCGCACTGATCCCGATCATGGCGTGGTGGTGTCCGTTGTGGCCGCCGGGCCTGGAGTTCGGCGCCATGATGGCGGTTGGCCTGCTGCTGGGGCTGGTTCTCATCGCCATCGCAGCAGTGATCCGCTTTCGCCGCATCCTGCAGTGGGGGAACACACTGGGCGGAATGACGGGCGTCACGCCGCAGGCGCGCCGTCGCATCGGCCGTTTCGCGTTGCAATTTCGCCGCCGCATCCAGGAATTGATGAGTATCCCTCGGCTCCGCCTGCTGGCGATCTATGTGGTCTGTGCACTGCAGTGGGTGACCCGCTACAGCGTGCTCTATGTGGTGTTGTGGGGACTGAATGCGCCGCTGGCCTGGGCCACCGTGTTCCTGGTGCAGATGGTCGCGCTCAGTGCGGGTCAGATCGGGATGTTGCCCGGTGGTGCCGGCGTGGCTGAGATGGGCTCGGCGTTCCTGCTGTCACCATACGTGGCGGCGCCGCAGTTGGCGACGGCATTGCTGCTCTGGCGTTTCTCCACCTATTACTGGCATCTTCTGGCAGGAGCCCCGGTTCTGTTGCTGCTGATCGGTCGCCATGGTGTGCGCAATCTCCAGCGGCGCGTGAGCGAGGGGCCCTGATCCTTTTGCCGTCCGGAGAACCGCCTGTGCATGACGAAACCGCCCTGACGCATTTTGGGCGCGACCCCGCGCGTTTCGACGGCGTGGTCAATCCGCCGGTCTACCGCGCGTCCACGGTGCTCTTTCCTAACCTGGCGGCACTGGAAGCCGCCTCGCGCCAGCCCTTCACGGGCACCTACTACGGCCGCTTCGGCACGCCGACCACCTTTGCACTGGAAGAGGCCATGGCGGCGCTGGAGGGCGCGCATCGGGCAGTGGCGGTCGAATCCGGGCTGGCCGCGATTACCACGACGCTACTGGCGTTTCTGGAGCCGGGTGATCATCTGCTCATGGTCGATACTGTCTATGGGCCAACGCGGTTTTTCTGCGACGGCTTGCTGGCACGCATGGGGATCAGCACGACCTACTACGCATCGGATTCGGGCGCCGATCTCGCTGGCCTGATCCGCCCCGAAACCCGCCTGATCTTTACCGAATCACCCGGCTCGCTCACCTTCGAGGTGCAGGACATACCGGCAATCTGTCAGCTAGCGCATGCGCGCGGGATTCCCGTGGCGCTCGACAATACCTGGGCCACGCCGCTCCATTTCAAGGCATTCGATCACGGGGTCGACGTATCCATCCATGCAGCGACCAAGTATGTGGTCGGCCATGCCGATGCCATGCTGGGCATCATCAATGTCAACGCGGCGCATCACGAGCGCATCAAGAAAGCCGCGGTGGCACTGGGACACTGCGCCGGAAGCGAGGAATGTGCGCTCGGCCTGCGCGGGCTGCGGACGCTGGCCGTGCGGCTGGCGCGCCACCAGGCCACGGCGCTCACCCTTATCGAGTGGCTGAGCGCCCGGCCGGAGGTGCGATACGTGCGTTATCCCGCTTGGCCGCAGGATCCGGGCCATGGCTTGTGGCAGCGCGATTTTTGCGGTGCCAGCGGACTCTTCGCCATCGAGATGGCGCCGTGCACACCCGAGGCGCTGGCGGCCTTCGTCGACGGACTGACCCTGTTTGGCCTGGGCTACAGCTGGGGCGGCTTTGAAAGTCTGTTGCTGCCGGTGCATCCGGAGCACACGCGCACGGCGACGGCGTGGACCACTGCCGGGCCCTGGCTGCGCGTCCATGCGGGTCTTGAGGCGCCCGCGGATCTCATCAACGATCTGGCGGCTGGGTTCGAGCGCTGGAACCGGGCGGGGGGGCACGGTTGATTCCTGAACGCGCGGGGCGTGCCGGGTGCGGGGCCCCGTTCTGCGTCCCGTGATCAGGTGCGGGTCGGTGGTTTGAGGTGATCCACCACGCCCGGATCGGCGAGCGTGGAGGTGTCGCCCAGGCCGTCGGTCTCGCCGGCGGCCAGCTTGCGCAGGATACGGCGCATGATTTTCCCCGAGCGCGTCTTGGGCAGCGCCGGGGCGAGCTGGATCACGTCCGGTTTGGCGATGGGACTGATTTCATGTGCAACCAGCGTCTTGAGCTCCGCCTCCAGCGCCGGATCGGGATCGATGCCTTCCATGAGCGTCACGTAGGCATGGATACCCTGACCCTTGACCGGATGAGGGAAGCCGACCACGGCCGCTTCGGCGACCGCCGGATGCAGCACCAGCGCGCTTTCGATCTCGGCCGTGCCGAGCCGATGGCCGGAGATGTTCAGCACATCGTCGACCCGGCCGGTGATCCAGTAGTCGCCGTCGGCATCGCGCCGGGCGCCATCGCCGGTGAAGTAGTAGCCGGGGAAGGTGGCGAAATAGGTGTCGATGAAGCGGGCGTGATTGCCGTAGACCGTGCGCGCCATGCCGGGCCAGGGAAACTTCATCGCCAGACGGCCTTCGCCCGGCCCGACGATTTCCTGGCCCGTTTCGTCCAGCACCGCCGGCTGTACACCGAACAGCGGCCGCGTGGCCGCGCCGGGCTTGAGCGGCGTCGCGCCGGGCAACGGGCTGAGCAGGATGCCGCCGGTTTCGGTCTGCCACCAGGTGTCCACGATGGGGCAGCGACCTTGACCGACCTTGTGGTAGTACCACTCCCAGGCCTCGGGATTGATGGGTTCGCCGACGGTGCCGAGCAAGCGCAGGCTGGCGCGGCGACTGCCCGCGAGCGGCGCATCGCCGAAGGCCATGAGGGCGCGGATGGCAGTGGGGGCGGTGTAGAAAATCGTCACTTGGTGTTCGTCGATCATCTGCCAGCAACGGGCGGCATCGGGATAGGTGGGCACGCCCTCGAACATCACGGTGGTCGCGCCGTTGCACAGCGGGCCGTACAGCACGTAGGAGTGACCGGTGATCCAGCCGACATCGGCGGTGCACCAGAACACGTCCGATTCGCGATAATCGAACACATCGGCAAACGTGCTTGCTGCATAGACCAGATAGCCGCCCGTCGTGTGCAGCACGCCCTTGGGCTTGCCGGTAGAGCCGGAGGTATAGAGGATGAAAAGCGGATCTTCGGCGCCCATTGGCTCGGGTGGGCAGTCCGGGCTGGCCGCGTCGACCAGCGTCTGGTAATCGGCGTCGCGGCCCTCCTGCCAGGCGATGTCGCTGCCGGTATGCCGCACCACGATCACCCGGCGCACGGATGGGCATTCGGTCAGCGCCTCATCGACCTGGGCTTTCAGGGGCACCGTCTTGCCGCCGCGCCGCGCGGCATCGGCCGTGATGACGACCCGGCAGTCGGCATCCTGGATCCGGTCGCGCAGGGCGCTGGCGGAAAAACCGCCGAAGACCACCGAATGGACGGCGCCGATACGCGTGCAGGCGAGCATGGCGATGGCCGCTTCCGGGATCATGGGCAGATACAGGCAAACCCGGTCGCCCTTGGCCACGCCCTCGGCGCGCAGGGCATTGGCGAGCCGGCAGACGGACGCGTGCAGTTCCCGGTAGCTGAGACGCCGGGACTGACCCGGTTCATCGGCCTCCCAGAGGATGGCGGTCTTGTCGCCTCGACTGTCGAGATGGCGGTCCAGGCAGTTTGCCGAGACGTTGAGCAAGCCGTCCGCGAACCAGTGCGTATGCACCGTATGAGCATCCCAGTGCCAGTCGAGCACGCGCTCGAAAGGTCGCATCCAGTCCACGCAGGTGCGCGCCCGCTCGGCCCAGAACGCCTCGGGCTCGGCCACCGAATGCGCGTAGAGCGCTTCGTAGCGCGCAGCATCCACGCGTGCCGTGTTGGCGACGTGTTCGAAAACCGGATACACCTTCGAGCCCATGATGCGTTCTCCCTGTCTGAAGCGACTTGTGCACCAGTATGGCGCGCGCCGGACGACCGGCTCAAGCATCGTGCAGCGCAGATGCCGTGATCGGTTACGTCGCGGTGGGAATGTGCCTTGGCGCTGGTCGGCAGTCGGTCATCGACCCCGTTGCCAGATCAGGCAGCAGTTGTTGGCCGGCATGGTCAGGTCCTCGACAAGGCGCAGGCCGATTGCGCTGGCGAGGGCATCGACCGCAGCCAGATCGCGGATGCCCATTCGCGCATCGCGGGCCTTGAGCCAGCGATCGAACTCGGCGTTGCTGTCGCTGGTGAATTGGCCATCGACATTGAACGGGCCGTAGATCACCACGCGGGCCTCATCGGTGAGAACACGTCCGAGCCCGGCGAAGCAGGCCTTCACTTCGGGCCAGGACATGATGTGCAGGGTGTTGGCGCTGAACGCCGCGTCATAGCCGCCCGGCGGCCAGCCGTCCGTCGCGACATCCAGCCGGAGCGGCGGTAATACATTGGCCAGCGCGGCCTCGCTCAACCAGGCGCGGATGCCCTCGTGTTGCTCGGCGCGTTCCGAGGTCTGCCACTCCAGATGCGGCAGGGCAGCGCCGAAGAACACCGCGTGCTGTCCTGTGCCGCTGCCGATCTCCAGCACGCGGTGACGGTCCGCGAAATGGCGGCGCAGCACGGTAAGGATGGGTTCGCGGTTGCGCTCGCAGGCGGGCGCGTGGGGTTTTTCGCTCATCAGCCGAGTGTCGCCGTGGCGGTGGACCGATGCAAGTCCAGCGCTGCCGCACCGCGGTGAGCGTGGATAGGCCGCTTCTCGAGCGCGGCCTGTGCACGAGCGGAGCACGGTCAGAGGTAGTAGATGGCGCCCACGCTGCCGATCACTCCTTGGCTCTCGGTGTCGGAATCACCATAGCTGAGGGAACCGTTGCCATAGTCGACGTTGTGGTCATGGTGCGCATGACGATAGCCAACCTCGACGTTCAGTCCCAGTTCGGGCAGACCGCTCAGCATGAATTCGACGCCGATTGCGGGGTAGACGAACCAGCCGTCGGAACTCCGATCCTGTTTTCCGTACTTGCTGTCGTATTCCACGTCAACATGCGCATACCTGGCTTCCAAGGAGAGCAGGAACTTCCCGTTCTCGCGAACGATCGGCGCGAAGACTCCCTTCAAGGCCAGCTCGTAGGTCGCGGCTTCGTACCCCCCGTCCGCTTCATCGCTCCGATAATAGAGTGAGCCCTGCACACCGGTTTGCTCAGTGAGCCAGTAACGACTGGTCAAGGCGACCTTGTCATCGCCTCCGCGCTTCCCAGTGTCTTGCTCAGACCCGCCCCGAGCCAGCCGGTTGTGTCAGCGGCCCATTGCGATGGGAGCAGCGACCATGGCCGTCAGTGTCAGGACCGGAATCAAGGCTTTCGAATTCATGATGCACATGTTTTTTATCCCCCAAGCAAATTCAGTCATTGACCATGCTGCTTTGTGTCACGCACGGGTTGCGCCGATCCAGCGATCGCAACATGGCGACAGCCTGTCGTCGTCCAGACAGTGCTAGCGGATGTGAAGCCTTTCGAGACGCCCGTGAAACATCTGGCAGGTTGCCGCGGACTTGGCAGATGACCGTGCATGCGAATGCATTGATGCGCCAGCTCCGCGCGGTGCTGAATCGTGTAGCCGTCAAACACGACGAAGGCCGTGGATCGGCGGCTCGCTCGCCACCGACGGACGAGGTGTTGCCGGCGTGCAATCCTGGGAGGATGTAGCGCAAGGGCGTCTCTGGATCAAGCCGGATAGACCGCGTCGGCAGCGAAGACGGGGCCGTCGACGCAGACGCGCTTCATGGCCTTGCCCTGCGGGGTCTGTACCGGCACCACGCAACCGGCGCAGCCACCCACTGCGCAGGCCATGAACTCCTCCAGCGAGAGCTGTGCGGGTAGGTCGAAAGCGCGCGCCAGCTGTGCCACGGCGCGCAGCATGGGGTCCGGGCCGCAGGCATAGATTGCCACGTTCCGGCGCTCCGTTGCGCCAAGGGTTTCGAGGTAGTGCCGCGTGAGATCGGTGACATAGCCGGCGTGACAACCGGGTTGACCTTGGGTGCTGCTCAAGCGGCAGGGAACGCCCCAGTCCTCGAGCAGGCTCAAGGTGCCGATGGCATCGGGCGGCAACCCGGGGATCAGTAGCCGCGAGGGCCGGGTCGGAAACGGGAAGGGCAGTTCGGAGCCCAGAAACGCCATGGGCCGCCAGCCGGTCTCGCGGCGCAGGCGATCGGCGAGGAAGATCATGGGCGGCATGCCGACACCGCCACCGAGCAACAGCACATGAGGCCGTTCCGGATCGGGGCGGAAAGGCTGGCCGATGGGACCCATCAGGCTCAGGGTCTGACCCACCGCCCGCTGGGTGAGCAGACGCGTGCCATGACCGACCACCTTGTAGAGAATTTCGACCCAGCCTTGCTCACGATTCACGCGCTGAAGGGACAGGGGTCGGCGCATGGGCAAGGCAGGGTCGCACTGCAGGTGCACGAACTGACCGGGCTCGGCGCGCTCTGCGCACGCGGGCGCTTCCAGCGTGAGCAGCCACTGCTCGGGGGCGGGGGCGTGATGCGCGAGGATGCGCGCCGTTTCGAGAAAAATGGTGCCGCGATGGGATGCCGTCATGACCAGTGCCTTGTATTCGCGTCGAGTCGATAGACGATCCGGCCGCCGAGCAGGGTATGCGTGACCCGCCCACGCAGCATGTGGCCCAGGAATGGGGAGTTGTGGCCCTGGCTGACCAGCATTTCGGCATCGGGCGTCCAGCGGTATTCGGGATCCATGATGCAGACGTCCGCCAAGGCGCCGTCGGCAAGCGTGCCCAGCGGCAGGCCGAGAATGCGCGCGGGGTTGGCGGACAGGCTGGCAATGGCGTGCTCGAGTGATACGGTTTCCTGCCACACGGCCTCGAGCACCAGCGGCAGCAGGGTTTCCAGTCCCGCGATTCCGGGGGTGGCGTCGGGGAAGGGGACACGCTTGGCATCCCGTCCAAGCGGATGGTGATCACTGCAGACGGCATCGATTGTGCGTTCGCCAATTGCCGTCCGCAAGGCGTCGCGGTCCGCAGCGCCGCGTAGCGGCGGATCCACTCGGCACAAGGTATCGAACGTGGCGAGATCCGTATCGCACAGATGCAGGTGATGGGCAGCGACATCGGCGGTCACCGGCAGGCCGCGTGATCGGGCCTGTTGCAGCAGCGGCAAGGCCAGCATGCTGGACAGGCGGCAGAAATGGGCGCGCACCCCAGTGAGTTCGACCAGCGCCAGATCGCGCGCAAGGCCAATGGACTCGGCGACGCCGGGAATGGCTGGCAGGCCGAGCCGGGTGCTGGTGGCGCCTTCGTGGGCGCAGCCGTGGCGGTGCAACCAGGGATCGCGCGGACTGAGCATGACCAACAGATCGTGGCTCGAGGCATAGGCCAGCGCTTGGCGCAGCGTACGGCTGTCCGTGATCGTGTCGGGTCCGGGACTCACGGCCACACAGCCGGCTTCCTGCAGTGCGGCGAGCTCGGCGAGCTGTTCGCCAGCCAGCGCGCGGGTGAGCGCTCCGACGGGATGGAGGCGCGCGCGTCCTTCCCGTCGTGCCTGTTCGAGCAAGCGTTCGGCCACTGCCGGCGTGTCAATACAGGGACTGATTTCCGGCGGAACGCACAAGCTGGTAACGCCGCCGGCCGCTGCGGCGCGCAGCTCCTGACCAAAGTCGCCGAGCGGTCTGGCGCACAGGTCGATCAGGCCGGGCAGAATCCATTGACCCTGAACGTCGAGGCGCTGTTCGGGCACGAAGCCTTCCGGCGCCGGTCCCCGTGCCAGCACGCGGCCGTTCAGCAGATGGAGATCCTGGTGGGCATCCACGCCATTGGCGGGATCGATGATGCGGCCGCCGGTGATGGTCAACGCGTTCATGCGGTCATCGCTCGTGCCGGCGCCCGTCCCAGCACCTCGGCCATGACCGCCATCCGCACAGCGATCCCATTGGTCACCTGTTCGAGAATCACCGACTGCGGGCCATCGGCCACTGCGGAGGCGATTTCGACGTTGCGGTTGATGGGGCCTGGATGCATGACGATGGCATCGGGACGCGCCAGTCTGAGCCGCGCGGCATCCACCCCGTAATGGCGAAAGTATTCATTTTCGCTGGGCAATTGCGTGCCTTGCATGCGTTCCCGCTGTAGCCGCAAGGCGATCACGACATCGCAGTCGCGCAGGGCCGGTTCGAGCCGTGGAAAAACGTGGACACCGAGGCTTTCGATGGCGGCCGGCAGCAGCGTGCGCGGCGCGACCACGCGGATGTCGGGAACGCCGAGGATGCGCAGGGCATGGATCTGTGAGCGGGCCACCCGGGAATGGGCGACGTCACCGACGATCGCCACCGAGAGGGTGGTGAACTCGCGTTTGTGGCGCCGGATGGTGAACATGTCCAGCAGGGCCTGGGTCGGATGCGCGTGGCGGCCGTCGCCGGCGTTGAGCACGCTGACATGCGGGGCGGCATAACGGGCGAAGAAATCCGCCGCGCCGCTTTCCGCGTGGCGCACGACCAGCATGTCCATCTGCATGGCTTCGAGATTCTGCAGCGTGTCCAGCAGGGTTTCGCCCTTGCGCGTCGAGGACGTGCCGACCTCGAGGTTCAGCACGTCGGCCGAGAGGCGCTTGGCGGCCAGCTCGAAGGTCATGCGCGTGCGGGTGCTCGGCTCGAAGAACAGGTTGACGACCGTCTTGCCCCGCAGCAACGGCACCTTCTTCACCGCGCGCTCGCCGACCGGCAGGAACGATTCGGCCAGGTCCAGAATGGAAACGATCTGTGTTCGGCTCAGGCCATCGATGGTCAGCAGATGGCGCAGCGGCGGGCTTTCAAGCGTAGTCGGTCGCATCATGGGCAGACGGCGAACTCCGGAGCAGGTGCAATTGCAGCGGATCGGGCCCGGCGAGTTTAATGCGTTCGTCGGCTTCAAGCGAGAGCATTTCGGCCGGAAAGTCCGGCGCGATGGGTAATTGACGGCCGTTGCGGGTCACCAGAACAGCCAGGCGGATACCCGCGGGGCGGCCATAATCGAACAGCTCGTTCATGGCCGCCCGAACGGTGCGGCCCGTGTAGAGCACATCGTCCACGAGCACGATTTCGCGGCCATCGACCGAGGTCGATACCTGGGATGGGCGGGCTTGGGCCGGGACACCGCTGCGCGCCAGATCATCGCGGTAGAAGCTCACATCGACGCTCCCCGCGGGTTCGTCCAGGCTGAGGGTTTCCTTCAACCGCTGGTGCAGGGCCTGAGCCAACCAGGCGCCGCCAGTATGAATGCCGACCAGCAGGGGGGGCTCGGTGGCTGCGGCGTAACGCGCCGCGATCGCGTTGGACAAGGCGTCGATATGGGCTTGCACCCGGGGGGTATCCCAAAGGATCATGCCGATCGTCCTTCCAGGTAGGTCATCAGAATCAGGCTGGCTGCCACGGCATCCCGGCGTGCGGCGGGAAGATCCCGGGCGAGCTGGTCGGCTTCCCAGGAGGTCAGTCGTTCATCCACGGAAATCACCTGCAAACCATAGCGGGCCGTCAGTTCCCCGGCAAATGCGGCGGCGGCCTGGGCGATTCTGCCGACGCTCCCATCGGCATGCAATGGCATGCCCACGATGAAGCCGTCGGGTCGCCATTCAGCCACCAGTTTGTCCAGCTGCTGCCAAAAGTCGACGGAGGCCGGATTGTTCAGGACGGTCAGGGGCGAGGCACTGCTGGTGACGGTCTGTCCTGCGGCCACGCCGACACGCCGGGTGCCATAGTCAAAGCCCAGCAGTGTGCGCCATCCGGCGCCGATGGTCATATTCACGCATGGCCCGCTTCACTGCTCAGCTGGCGCCAATCGACGCCCAGCAGGCCGATGGCGGCGGCCAGACGCTCCGGAGCAGGCAGGTCGAACAGAATGCTGCTGCTCGAGGGCACCGCCAGCCAGGCGTTGTCCCGCATTTCCTGTTCCAGCTGTCCGGCACCCCAGCCGGCATAGCCCAACGCCACCAGATAGCGCGAGGGTCCCTGCCCCTTGGCGATGGCGGTGAGAATGTCCCGCGAGGTCGTCACATGCATGGCTTCGGACACGAACAGGCTGGCGTCCCAAGGGCCGGGTTCCTCATGCAGCACGAAGCCGCGTTCCTCGTTCACCGGTCCGCCATGGTAGACGACGGTATCCCATTCGGGCTGTTCTGGGCCCGGCAGCTGCATCTGGTCCATCAGCTGCGAGAGCCGCAGGTCGCTGGGCCGATTGACGATGATGCCCAGCGCACCATCGGCATTGTGTTCGCACAAATAGGTAACTGTCTGCGAAAAATTACGGTCGCTCATGCCGGGCATGGCGATCAGCAAATGGTGTTGGAGGTAGCTGCCTTCGATCATGGCTTCATGGTAGGCAGTCTGCTACAGCCTGACAAGCGGCCTGAAAGCGTTTGCGCCGGCACGCATCAGTTGCCGACATAGACGCCCCCCCCACCTTCCGGAAGACCTTCCTCGCCGGGCAGGAAGCGCCACTTCCAGATAAAGCGGATGCGCTCGGTGTGTTGCTTCATCGACTCGCTGAATGGCTCGAACGGTGCGGCGAGTTGGAGAATGCGCAAAGCGGCCTGATCCAATTTGCGATGCGGTGAGGGCACCACCACGCGGACATCTTCGAGTTTGCCATCGCTCCCGATCGCGACTTCCATCGTGACGTCCCCGAAGGGTCCCTGCTGAGTGATCTCGCTGGGCATGTTGAGGTTGCCGATGGCTTCGATGCGCAGGCGCCACTGGTAGAGGTAAGGCGCATAAATGTGCGAGCGCGTGTTGACGGCGATGCGGATCTCGGGCGCAGGCTTGCCCGGCGTTCGCGTGCGCGCTTCCGGATCCGGCAGCAGCGCGCTGTTGCTGTCGGCGGCTTCGAGCATCAGGCGGGAGATGCGCAGGCGCTGGCCGTCTGGGGTAGCGGCCGGCTGTGGCGCGCTGGCCAGCATGCGCGCATTGGGTGCCGTCGTGGTGAGGACTTGGCGGCTGGCGGGTCGTGGTGCCTCATCACGCGGCGTATTGGGGTCGGCTGTGTCGCGCCCACTTAGCTCGTTGAGGGCCTCATTGCCTTGGGGAATTCCTTCATGGTTGATGGCTGCCTGTGAATTGGGCAGGTCACTGCGCGGCCGCTCCAGTGCGTCCTGCTCACCGGCACCCTGCTGATCGATCTGGGCCCAGAATTGCGGCGTTTCCGGTGCCGCTGTCGGTGCGCCACGGACCAGCGTGACTTCCAGTTTCTGATTCAAGTCAGGGCTGGCGGGGTGCTCGCGAAAGCCGATCCCCAGGATCAGAATGCCGTGAAGCACGGCGGCGAAGAACAGCGTGCCGATGAGCCGATCGTGGCTGCCGATCTCGGGCGGCGTCGGAGATTGGCTGGCGGGTGCTTGGGTGGTTTGGGAGGACATGGGGACGTTATCGGCCGGTCGGGTTCAGGGTGCAGCGATGGCGGCAGATTCGCCAAGCCGGCGTTCGATCGCATCCATCAGCAAACCGGCGATGTTGAGGCCGTACTGCCGGTCCAGTTCGCGCACGCAGGTTGGACTGGTGACATTGATTTCGGTCAGTGAATCCCCAATGACGTCCAGGCCGACGAACAGCAGACCTTTCTTGCGCAGCATGGGGCCGACCTGCTCACAGATCCAGTAGTCCCGGTCAGTGAGCGGGCGGCCCTCGCCTCGGCCGCCGGCCGCCAGATTACCGCGGGCCTCGCCAGCGGCCGGGATGCGGGCCAGGGCATAGGGAACCGGCTGGCCGTCGACGACCAGGATGCGCTTGTCGCCGTCCTTGATGGCGGGCAGGTAGCGCTGTGCCATGGCGAAGCGGCGGCCATGATCGGTCAGGGTCTCCAGAATGACGCTGAGATTCGGGTCGTCGTGACGGGTGCGAAAGATAGACGCGCCTCCCATGCCGTCCAGGGGTTTGACGATGACCTCGCCCTGATCCACGACAAAGCGCCGAAGCCGCGCCATATCGCGTGCGATCACTGTGGGCGGGCAGCAGTCCGCGAACCATGCGGTGTAGGCCTTCTCGCTCACATCACGCAGGCTTTCGGGCCGGTTGACCACCAAGGTTCCGGCCAGTTGCGCACGTTCGAGGATATACGTGGCGTAGATGTACTCCATATTGAATGGCGGATCCTTGCGCATCAGGATCACATCCAGCTCACCGAGCGGCACATCGTTTCCGGGCGCGAGATGAAACCAGTTCTGAGTGCTGTCCTGGACTGTCAGGGGACGCTGGTGCGCCCAAGGGGTGCCATCGGCCAGATATAGATCACCCAGTTCCATATACAGGATCGACCAGCCGCGGCGCTGCGCTTCCAGCAGCAGCGCCAGTGTGGTGTCCTTGACGGGCTTGATGGTGGCGATGGGATCCATCACCACGCCGATACGCAGGCTCATGGATCACCCTCCGCAATGAGTACAGGCGATGCGTCGAACGGGCTGGCGTTGGGCAGATGGCGGGCTCATGCCTTGATCTCCGCCATTTCGCGCGCGGCGGCGAGGAGGGCAAGGCGCGCAATGACGCCGTAAGTATAGAACCGGTTCGGGCCGGCATCCGGCTCGCGATTCAGGTCCGGACAGATACACGGCTCGCAAAATGGCAGCGGATGGAACTCCATGCCAGGCGCGTTGAGATTCTCGGTCGGGCCGCGCTGGGCGTGTACGCGGTAGAAGCCGCCGACCACCGTGGCGTCGATCATGTAGACCACGGGTTCCGCCACGGCGGCCTCGACACCCCAGGTTTCGGCAGTCGGGATGCCTTCCTGAAGCAGCACGCGACTGATGGGAAGTCCCTCCTTCGCCGAGCTCATCTTGGAACGGGTTTTCCGATTGATCTGGGTGAGTTCTTCGATCGAGCGAATGCTCATGACGCCCATACCATAAGTTCCCGCATCGGCCTTGACGATCAGAAAGGGCGGATGGTCGATGTCGCGTTCGGCATAGCGCGCTCGGATGTGATCGAACAGGGCTTGCCCGTTGGCCGTTAGACAGTCCAATCCTTCCCGTTTCTGGAAATCCACCTGACCGCAGTAGCGTGAGTCGGGTGTGATGAGCCAGGGATCCAATCCCAGTTGAGCGGCGAATTCGTCGGCCACTTCTGCATACAGGGCGAAGTGGTGCTGCTTGGAGCGGTGTGTCCACCCCAGTGCCGTAGGGGGCAGAACGTTCTGCTCGAGTCCGTCCAGTATCGGCGGCATGCCGCCTGAAAGATCGTTGTTAAGCAGGATCAGGCAAGGGTCGAAGTTCCTCACGCCGAGGCGGGCACCATTGCGCGTGAGGGGCTCGAGCTGCAGATGAGGGGCGATTGTCGTACCCAAGGGTTCGGGAGCGTTCAAGTCGGGCCGTAGCGAGCCGATACGCACCTCGAAGCCGGCTTGGGATACCAGGCTGGCCAGCGTTCCCAGGCTATCCAGGTAATAAGGGTTGCGCGTGTGGCTTTCGGGAATGATCAACACTCGGCTGGCGGTCGGGCAGTTGCGTTCAATGGCTTGGCGCATCGCCTGCACGCAGAGCGCGTGGCAACCGGGTGCCAGGTTGTTGAAGCCGGCTGGAAACAGATTGGTGTCCACCGGTGTGAGCTTGAATCCGGCATTGCGCAGATCCACCGACGCATACAGCGGGGGACGCGTGTGCCGCCATTGGCGGCGAAACCAGTATTCGATCGTGCTTTGTTGGGCGAGCAGCGCAGCTTCGAGTTGCCGGACCTGATCGTGGGGCACGCGATCGAGATGAGGGAGATCGGTCGGTTCGACAAAGGCCATCGGAAACTTCCTGAAAATGCCAATCAGGCGCCCATGATACTGAATCGATCGGTCAAGCGGCGTGATGCGTCAGAGAAACACGAAGATGAGTGTGGCCATGGACAACAAGCAAATAGAAATCGATGACCAGGCAGCTGGCGGGGCTAACCGACTCGCAATGCGGGTAATGGTGATCGATGACAGCAAAACCATCCGTCGGACGGCCGAGACGTTACTGATGCGCGAGGGCTTCGAGGTCATTACCGCGCAGGATGGTTATGAAGCGCTGGGGCTCGTGGTTCGTCATCGCCCTGATCTGGTGTTCGTCGACATCATGATGCCGCGCCTGGACGGCTACCAGACCTGCGCGCTGATCAAGCGCCACCCGGATTTTCGGCATATCCCCGTCGTTCTGCTCTCCAGCAAGGATGGATTGTTTGATCGCGCCCGTGGCCGCCTGGTCGGGTCCGAACGATATCTGACCAAACCCTTTTCGCGCGAGGAGCTGCTTGAAGCGATTTCCGCGTTCAAGGCTGGTGAAACAACATCGACGGGGCGGGGGCTTCAATAAGAGGGTCGGGGAAATGGCGCGGATACTGATCGTCGATGACTCGCCGACCGAACTGCACGTGCTGCGGCGTTTGCTGGAAAAACATGGCTACCAGATTCTGGTTGCCCACGATGCGGTGCAGGCCATCGATCTGGCCCGTAGAGAACGCCCCGATCTCATTCTGATGGATGTGGTCATGCCGGGCATGAGTGGATTTCAGGCGACCCGCAAGCTTGCCCGTGATCAACAAACGGCGTCCATTCCGGTGTTCATTGTGAGCTCGAAGAATCAGGAAAGTGATCGGGTTTGGGGTTTGCGTCAGGGGGCGGTGGATTATGTACTCAAGCCGGTCAATGAGCACGACATCATCCCCCGCATGAATGCGGTGCTCGGAACGTGAACGTGCCGGAGACGGCCGCGCTTCTTGAACCTGTCGATCCCTTTGCGGCGCTGTGTCGCCTGGATCGGCTGTGCCACGCCGGGCCAATCCGTCCGTCGCCCGAAGCGTCCTGGCCCGAGGTGGAGTCCCCGGAGATGGCGCAAGCACTTGTCTTCGAGACGGATGGTTGGCTGCTGGCCTTGCCTCAACCCTGGGTCGTGGAAGTGCTTCGACGGCCCCGGTTGACGCGCATTCCGAATGCACCCGATGCGATCCAGGGTGTGACCAATCTGCGTGGCATGCTCGTTCCAGTGCTTGCCGTGACCGCGCTGATGGGATGGCGTGGGGGCGGTCTCCCGCCCCCACTCATCGTGTGTCTCGCGCAGGGTTCCCAAATCCTCGGATTGGGCGTTCAGACACTTCATGGCTTGCAGTCCCTCGCGTCGGGATTGCGCCACGACGGTCCCACGCCGCGATTGCTGCAGCCAGCAATCTGGTGTGGGGGCGTCGTTCTGTCGGATGGCCGTTGGGCAGGCGTGCCCGATTGGCCCACGTTACTGCGGGTGGCGCATGTCAACCCGGTAACCTGATGGCGCATCCTGCATTCCATCGACTCAGGTGACTATCAAGACCCGATCAAGGTTGCCGATGCCAAAGGCTGAGTGCCGAAAAAGCGAGCCTGTGAGTTAGTCGCAACCCGAGGGGAGTCCACCCGCGTCATGCTTGAACCATCCCTTGCATTCATCCGTGGTCGCTCTTTGGATCGGCGTATCGCGTCCTATCTGCTGGGCGGACTCGCGATTGCAATTTTCCTCACCCTTGGCAGCTGGGCCTACCTCGCGGGCCTGGAATGGCGAGACGAGCAGCATCTGAAACTGACCAGTGAACAGCAAATCTTGACGGAGCGCCTTGCCGCGCGCAGTTTCGAGGTCACCAATGCGTTCAGCGATGAACTGGCCAATCGGCAGACGTTCAGCGAGTTGGCACGCAGCATTGAAAGTTTCACCAAGGCCAGTCGGATCCTCAAGCAGGGCGAAGCCGATATCGGGCTGGCTCCTGTACCGGATAGCGTTCAGGCCCGTGTCGATATCGTGGTGGAGGCGTGGACGAAAGCCCAGCCCCATCTTCAATCCCTTACGGCGGTGCGTGCTGTGATGCCGGGCGCCCGAGCCTACCAAGCCGAGTTTCAGGGTGCATTGCCCGATTGGATGTCGGATCTGGACACCTTGCTGGATCAGATGCGGATTGCCCGGCTGTCCCAGGAACAGGTGAACTACACCCTTCGCCTGGGGCTCGATCTGCAGCGCATGCGTGAGTGGATCGATGCGTTGTTCGACGGTGTCGGTGCCCCCGAAGCGTTGCCGGGCCAACTGACGGACACACTGGCGCACTTCGGCGATGGCCTGCAAGCGTTGTCCGAAGGCAATCGTGGCCTGGGTATCACTGCATTGCCCGCTGCGGGGCCGATGCGGCAGACCTTGACCCGAATGATGAATCGCTACGCTCTCCTCAACCAGCAGGTCGACTACATAGCCGCCAATGGATTGGCCTTGCATCGGGCCAACCGTGCATCGCGGCAGCTGGTGATCGGTCTTGCCACGGTTCAGGAAGGCCTGACGCAGCAGGAGCTGGCCCTGAAAGCGGCCATTGATACGCGATTCATGCAACCGTTCCTGCTGGTCATCCTGAGCGGCATCAGTGTGGTTCTGGTCACCTTGGTGGTCTACCGCCTGGTGACTCGGGTCCGACAGTTGCTGGGCGAGGCCCGCCATGTGAACGAAAAGAATCAGGAAGCAATCCTGAATCTGCTCGACGAAATGGGCGATCTGGCGGAAGGGGATCTCAGTGTCCAGGCAACGGTCACCGGTGATATCACGGGCGCCATCGCGGATTCGGTGAATTACACCGTCGAGCAGTTGCGGGAACTGGTGCGCACCATCAATCAAACGGCTGAACGTGTCGCTGCAGCGGTGACGGAGACTCAGGATGTCGCCACGCGGCTGTTGGTGGCCAGTGAGCGGCAGAGTGGGCAGATCGAGAGCACGACCTCGGCCATTCAGAGCATGGCGCAGTCCATCGAACAGGTTTCCGACAATGCCCAACGGTCAGCGCGCGTCGCGCAACATGCGGTGGATGTTGCCGGAAAGGGGAGCGCCGCCGTGCAGCGCACCATCGAAGGCATGCAGGTCATTCGCGAACAGATTCAAGAAACCTCCAAGCGCATCAAGCGGCTGGGCGAAAGCTCGCAGGAAATCGGTCACATCGTTGGGCTCATCAACGATATCGCCGAACAAACCAACATTCTGGCGCTCAATGCGGCTATTCAGGCTTCTGCCGCGGGAGACGCAGGCCGGGGTTTCGGGGTGGTGGCCGATGAAGTTCAGCGCCTCGCCGAACGCTCGGCTGCCGCCACGCGGCAAATCGAGGCTTTGGTGCGCATGATTCAGGCCGATACCCAGGAAGCGGTGGCCTCCATGGAGAAGAGCACCACCGGTGTGGTGTCCGGTTCCCAGCGGGCAGAAGATGCCGGCAATGCATTGGATGAGATCGAACGTGTCTCGAGCCAGATTTCGGTCCTGGTGAGCAGCATTTCCGAGGCTGCTCAACAGCAGACAGCCAAGGCGGGGGAAATGTCGATCAGTATGCGCGCCATTCGGGAGGTGACTGTGCAGGCAGCCAAGGGAACCCGCGCAACCGGACATGCGATTGGCCGATTGGCTCAGCTGGCGACCGAGCTTCGACGTTCGGTCGCGGGTTTCAAGCTACCCACGTGAGGGTCAGGTGATGCAACCGGCATCGACATCGACGAGCGATCAAATACCCCGGAGCCCGCATGCGGCGCAGATTCAGGCAATCGAGACCCTGCTGCCGGCGATCCAAGAGCACTTTGACCAATTGCGCGGGCTCTTGGAAACCATGGGGCGCGGCGATGTCACGGTCGAAGCACTGGACACTTTGCGACAGGGTTGGCAGCAGTTACGCGACACCTTTTACTTTGCGGGGCTACGGGGGCCGGCTTATTCCGCCGGACAGGCGCTGGTTGCATTGACCGCCTGCGCGCATCCGGATGCCTATGCAGACAATCTCGGCGATGCTCTGGCAGGCCTGCTTGTTGCGTTGTCCGCTTATCTCGCGCTACGGGCACGGGGCGAGCCGGAATGCCCCTCCTTACTGGTATTTCCGATCAATGCGCTGCGATTGGCGACGCACCGACCCACGGTCTGCGCCGCGGAAGTTTTCGCGTTGACGGGCGGGGCGGATCTGATCATCCAGACCGGTCCGGATACGACCGAGACGAATCGAGCCGTCATCCGATCTTTGGCGCAGCGCTATCGCAGCGGCGTGATGCATGCCACCGTTTCAGCTTTGCGGGATGACGATTGGGCGCAGCCGCTGAAAGGCTTGGTTCGGGTTGCAGAGAAGTTGCAACACGCCGCAAGTACGCCAGCCGTCGCAAGAAGCTGGTGGATCCTGGGCGGCTTGTTGATGGCGCTGGCCGAGGGAAGCGTTTCGCGTAGCGAGGTTCGCCCGATCGTGCTGCGCATCGAGCGGATGCTGGGTGGCCTGGCAGACACAGGCGAAACGGCGGAGATGCAGGACACACATCGTCACGTGGCGGCGCAGGCGCTGTATCTCTTGGCGCGCTCGCCTTCGCTGGTCGCCGACGAGGCCAAGGCGGTGACACAGACCTACGATTTATCGGCTTGGATCGTTTCGCCGGAAGAGCAGGAGCGACTGCGGCTGGCACTCGGTGATGCGAGCAGTGAAGCCATCGAGGGTGTCACCCGAACGATTCGCGAAGATTTGCAGATGGTGAAGGAATCGCTGGATGTGCTGTCTCGCAGCGCGCATCCACCGGCCGAAGAACTCAAGGTGTTGGCGGGAATCACGAGCGATCTGTGTGGGACACTCGCGATTCTCGATCGGCCCGATCTGATGCACGAGATGGCGCTTGCATCCACACGTCTCGAACGCTGGATGGAGCGCGAGAGGGTTCCCGAAGCGGAATGGTCGGAACTGGCCCAGTCGGTGCTGCGGGTTGAGGCGACGCTCGCCGGTCTGTCCGAATCATCCCCGCAGCCTGACGGCACCGTCGATGCTTTGCTCCGGCAAGCGGTCATCCATGAGGCGCTTGTTGATCTGCGGCGTGTCATGGGGCATCTGGAAGCCAACGATCCGCTGGTCGCTCACGAGACTGTGACCGGTGATCTGGCCGGAATCGGCGCAGCGCTCGCAATGGCGGGCATGAGCCAGATGGCTGCGCATTTCAATCAATTGGCCGGGGTCCTGGGAGATTGGCGGCGCGGTTCGTCGTCGCTGGATGAAGCGTTGGCAGCCGCGCTCGAGAGTTTGATGTTGGCGTTGGAGCAGGCCGAGGAGTCCACGTTGGGCGACCCTGCAGCGCAGCAACGCGCCGGAATGATGGTGAAGCGCTTTGTCGAGGCGCTCACACCAGCGCCCAGAGCGCAGCAAGTGGCGTCTTCGGCAGGGGCGGACGCCGCAAGCGCACACACCGGCACGCTCGACCTGAGCGCGATTTTTGTCGAAGAGGCCGAGGAGATCATGGCCCGGATCGAACCGGCTTTGGCAGCCTGGCAGCAGGACCGCATCGATCGCGCAGCGCTGGCGGATTTGCGTCGCGCGTTTCATACGCTCAAAGGATCAGGCCGCATGGCGGGCGCCGAAGCGATTGGCGAATTGGCCTGGGGGATCGAGCGCGTGCTCAACCAGGTGATCGAGCGGGAGGACCCGGTCGATGACGAGGTGGTCATGACCGTGGTCGAGGGGACAGCGCATCTGACCGCCCATTTGCCCGAGCTTCAGCGCCCATTGTCCGGTGAGGCGCAATCCTGTCTCGATCGCCTTGCAATGATGCCGTCGCGGCAGGACGCTGCTGAGGGACAAAGTCCACCGGGCACTGAAGATGTTTCAGCGACATCGGAATCGGTCGCGATGCCGGTGCTGGCCGCAGAGTCTGATTCAGGGCAGCACTCCAAGATCGATGCGGAGGTGCGGACCAGTCCGACGATCATGGCAGACGGCGCACTTCCGGAGCCGTCCATTGATGGGGTCGACGGGGTGCAGGACGAGGACGCCACAGACCTGTGGACTCTGTTTGAGCATGAAGCCATGGCGTATCTGTCGCGGATACAGTCCTATCTCCAACAGGCAGGCGAAAATGCTGCTCTGCCGCTCGATTCGGACGTGCTGCGCGCTTTCCATACACTGAAGGGGACTGCGCGGACGGTTGGTCTTGACGCGCTGGCGCAATGGGCCGACGAGATCGATGGGTGGGCCAAGGCTGCGCAACGGGCCGACAAACCGCTGATGCAGGGGCAGATCGCCATCTTGGGGGAAGCGACGGAAGCCTGCCGGCAGGCGGTGCGTACGGCGATCGATCCATCAATCGAGGTGGCATGGCTGCAGCGCTTGCGGCGTGATCGGGAGCGGCTGGAGCAGCAGATGAGCGTCGAGCCCGCCGATCCGGAGATTCGGGCGCTCTTTCTTGAAGAAAGTGCCGAGTTGCTGGCCCATATCGATGATTTGTTTGGCGTTGACCCGAAGGCTGACCGCGCGATCCCCGTCGATGCCCTGATGGGCGCTCTGCATACGTTCAAGGGCGGCGCCCGAATGGCGGGTGCGCTGCTTTTGGGTGATCTGGCGCATGCCATCGAGAGTTACCTCGCGCGCTTGCGGCCCGTGGAGGAGGAGATGCCGCGTGAGGCGCATGCGTTGCTTCGTCAGGCAGTGGATGCCTTGCAAGGTCAGTTGGATCAATGGGCCGAAGGACTGCCGGTCGAGTTGCCGCGCGACTTGCTCGAGAAGCTGGGGGTGGCATCCGAAATCATATCGACCACCGGGACGCAACGTTCGGTCGACGAAAGGTCGGATCAGGATGGCGGCAGTTTGGACGTATCTGGACGGCACGCTGCCGATGAGCCTGGCGGGCCGCAACCAGTGGTCGCTGAAGATGCAGCTTCGGTGTCCGAATCGGGAGGGCGCTTCGATGCCGCGAGCAGCACACTCCCGGACTGGTGGGACGCGCCGTTGCCCGGCGAAACCGAGGATGCGCCGATCGTCAGTGAGCAGCTGCGCGTATCCAGCCAGACGCTCGACCGCCTGCTGGGCTTGATGGGTGAATTGCTGGTCGCGAACGGCCGAGCGGAGCAACCCATTCGGGAATTGGCGGGTTACATCCGCGAGATTGCCCGGACCATTGACCGGTTGCATCGTCAATTGCGCGAATTGGAGATCGAGGCCGAGTCCCGGATCGTATTCCGGCCGGAAGACGGCAAGGAAGCAGCCTCGAAGGCGGATTTCGATCCACTCGAGTTGGACCGTTACTCGCGCCTGCAGCATCTCTCACGGGGGTTGGGTGAAAGCATGACCGACCTTGTCAGCCTGCACGAACTGGTGAACGGCGCGCAGCAGGCGGCCGAATCGGCCTTGCAGCACCAGCATCGACTGGCCGGCGGGATTCAGCAGAATCTGTTGCACACTCGGATGGTGGCATTCGACTTCCACAGTGCGCGCCTGCGACGCGTGGTGCGGCAGAGTGCCGAGGCGCTTGGGAAGTCCGCCGTGCTCGAAATCCGCGGCGGAGAGACTGAACTCGATCGCCAGGTTCTGGACCGGATGGTGGCCCCGCTTGAGCATCTGTTGCGCAATGCCTTGGCCCATGGGATCGAGCCAGAAGAGGAGCGTCAGCGATTAGGCAAGCCGGTCCCCGGGCGGATCCAGTTGGGCGTTCATCGCGAAGGCTCCCAGATCCTCCTTGAGATCGCTGATGATGGATATGGCCTCAACACCCGGGCGATCTTGTCACGCGCTCGGGCTCGGGGTCTGGTGGAACCGGACGAGACGTTGACGGATACGCAGATTCACCACCTTATCCTCGCGCCGGGGCTGAGCACCGCAACGGAGGTTAGCCAAATTGCCGGGCGAGGCGTGGGCATGGATGTGGTGAACAGTCAGATCAAGGCCTGCGGGGGCCGTCTCGAAATCACCTCGCAGATGGGGTTGGGCAGCCGTTTTCGGATCTGGCTCCCGTACACTCTGGCCGTGAGTGACTGTCTATTGGTACAGGTCGGTGACGAATCCTACGCTGTGCCGATGTCGGGTATCCAAGGCATCATCCGGATGGATCCCGCTCAGGTGGCGGAATGGCAGGCGGGACAAATCGATCGCCTAAGCCACTTGGATGCGGAGTATCAGTTGATGACGCTGGCGCAGCTCTTGGGGCGTCATCAATCCTCGCGAGAGCAACTATCCGGCGAGCGGGCGGCGCTGTTGGTGAACGTGGCCGGACGCCATTGGGCCTTGGTGGCCGATGGGCTCGTCGGAACCCAGGAACTGGTCGTGCGGCCAGTCGGTACACGCTTGGCAACGGTGCCCGGAATTACCGGTGCCGCGATATTGAGCGACGGTTTGGTGGTGCTGATTCTCGATCCTCAGTCGCTGATTGGCAATCGCCATCGCACCGCAGCCGCGGAGATTCCTGAGGGCAGTCCCCAGATGCCGCAATCGGCGGGCCGTGCGCTCCAGGTGATGGTCGTGGACGACTCGATCACGATGCGGCGGGTGACCGCACGGCTCCTGGCCCGGGAAGGGATGATTGCCACGACTGCACGCGATGGAATTGACGCGCTCCAGAAAATGCATGAACAAGCACCGGATCTGATTTTGCTTGATGTGGAAATGCCGCGGATGGATGGCTTCGAACTGCTCACCAACCTGAAGGCCGACGATGCGCTTCAGGCTATTCCCGTTGTGATGATTACCTCGCGGATCGGCGAAAAGCACCGGGATCGGGCCCTGGCCTTGGGCGCAGCGGATTATCTGGGTAAGCCCTACCAAGAGGCCGAATTGTTGGCGACCATCGCCCGGCATGCCGCGCCCGTCGCATTGGCCGTCTCTGAAGAGGGTGCCGAGGGGTGAATGAGGATCCCGCGTTACTCTATTGCCAAGTGCTGCCCGTGACCGGATACCGCTTGCTGATACCGAATGGGGCGGTCGTGGAGGTCATTCCACTGTCGATGGCGTCAAGGCGACCCACGGACGGCACGCCGATTTCGGTGCCGTGGCGTGAGGAGACGTTGCGCCTGGTCTGTTTCGAATCCCTTTCCGACACGGCCGCGCCGGAATTTACGCCGCGAACGCGGGTCGCCGTTCTGCGTGTGCCGGGCACCGAAGGGACGATTCATATCGGATTGTTGATCCAGGGGTATCCGCAAATGGTTCCGGTGCTGGCGGAGCAGTTGAAGGCGCTGCCTTTGACCGAGCAGGATCAAGCGCTTCCGGTCCTATGCCGGGTTCATTTTGCACGAGGAGAGATGCATATCCCGGATCTAGTTCAGATGGGCCAGTGGGCACAAGGCATGTCGCGGGCGCCCGCAGGCTCAGCGCAGATCTCCCCAGTGGGTTTGCAGGACGGCAAGGGCAGCGAGGGCAGCGGTCTCGGTGCGCAGAACGCGGGGGCCGAGCCGGAGTCCATGGAAATCGTGCCGGCGGGCGATGAGCTGCTCCTGGTCGTCGAGCCCCCCTTCGGGGCCGATGAGGAGTGCCACTGAACGGGGCGTGCCCCACTGCTGAAATCCATGTTCGGCGCGTGGTTCGAGCATCAATCGCAGATGGGTATCGAGGTCAGGAAGTTCGACTGCGTCGTTCAGCGACAAGACCTCGGACAGGATCGGCAGCCGAGCGCGGCCGCATTGTGCCGCGGCGTGAGCCAGGATGCCGCGCCAATGCAGTTGTCGCTTGGCGGCGCGTTCCGCTGACAGACGAACACCGGTGCGCGCACAGATCACTGGCACAATGCGGGCCACGCCAAGCTCGACAGCCTTCTGCATCACCAGATCCATCCGCTCTCCCCGGGAGATCCCTTGCAGCAGTGTGATCTGGAGCGGCGATTCGCGCTCTGGCGCGACAGGGGACGCGGTGAGGCGAATCCGGCCGTCCTGTCGGCCGAGCATGTCGATGATGCCTCTGCACTCCAGCCCCTGGCCGTCGAAGACCACGACCTCTGCGCCGATCGGAAGGCGCAATACGCTGCGCAGATAGTGCACCTGCTCAGGCGGGAGTGCGATATCGATTTCGGATGCGAGCGGTGTCGGTATGCAGAGGCGTGGAACGCGCATCCTCAGTCCGCCGTCGCCCGATCGATGCCTTCGCAGGCGACCGCGACCATCCGGTCGATTTCCTTCGGCGTGATGACGTAGGGCGGCATGAAATAAACCACGTTGCCCAACGGTCGCAGCAACATGCCTTGGGTCAGTGCATGGCGATAGACGCGCAGCCCCCGCCGTTCCTGCCAGGCGTAGGCCGAATGCCGGTCACCCTGGGGCGTCATTTCGACTGCGGCGATCAGGCCGGTCTGGCGAACTTCGCCGACATGGGGGTGGTCTCGCAGTGGCGCCAGTGCCTCGGCCAGATGCGTGGCCAGTGCCTGGTTGGATGCGAGCACGGGCTGGGTATCGAAAAGGTCCAGCGTGGCCAGCGCAGCGGCGCAGCCCAGCGCGTTGGCCGTGTAGCTGTGCGAATGCAGAAAGGCTCGCAGTGTTGCGTAGTCATCGTAGAAGCAATCGTAGATGGCCTCGCCGGTCAACACCGCCGACAGTGGGAGATAGCCGCCGGTCAGCCCTTTCCCCGTGCACAGGAAATCCGGGGTGATATCCGCCTGTTCGCAGGCGAAGAAGGTGCCGGTCCGGCCGAAGCCCACCGCGATTTCATCGGCGATCAGGTGAACGTCATAGCGATCACACAGTTCGCGGAGACCGCGCAGGTAAGCCGGATGATACATGCGCATGTTTCCGGCGCATTGGACCAGGGGTTCGACGATGACCGCGCAGATCTCGGCGTGGCGGGTCTCGAGCAATGCGGCCATCGGTTTAAGCATGTTCCGGCTATGGCACTCCCAATCGGTGTCCGCCGGGCGCAGATAGCAATCCGGTGAGGGCGCTTGCAGGGTGGGCATCAGCAGGGGACCATAGGTGTCCCGGTACAGATCGACGCCGCCGACCGCCAGAGCGCCCAGTGTCTCGCCGTGATAGCCGTTGGTCAGCGAGACGAATCGGGTTTTACCGTGGTGGCCTTGATTGCGCCAGGCATGAAAGCTCATCTTGAGCGCGATCTCGACCGCCGAGGATCCATTCTCGGCGTAGAACACCCGCGTCAGGCTGGGCGGAGCCCGACGGACCAGTCGTTCGGCCAGTGCCACGGCGGGCTCGTGGGTGAAGCCGGCGGTGATCACATGGGCCAGGGCATCGAGTTGGGCGCGGATGCCGGCATCGATGTGGGGGTGGCCGTGACCGAAGATATTCACCCACCAGGAGCTGATGGCATCCAGATAGCGGTGGCCCTCGAAGTCTTCGAGCCAGACGCCCTTCGCGCGCCGGATAGGAATCAGCGGCAGGGTTTCGTGGTCCTTCATCTGGCTGCAGGGATGCCAGAAGACGTTCAGGTCGCGATCACGGAGGTCGGCGTTGGTTTCGATCATGAGATAGTCCCGGATCAGGCGATGGGTCGGCGGGCGGCAGGCGCGGCACTCAAGGCCTTGATAAAGACCTTGGAGTTGCGTTTGAAGTTGTAGAGCGCTTGCCGTGCGACCGGCAAGTCCTCGATGCGGGCGGGGCGATAGCCATGTTCAATGAACCAGTGCGCTGTTTGCGTGGTGAGCACGAACAGCCAGCGCAGACCGCGTGTCCAGGCGCGCTGCTCGAGGTGGGCAAGCAGATCGTGCCCCAGGCCGAGCTCACGATAGTCGGGGTGGACCGCGACGCAGGCAATTTCACCCGCCTCTTCACCTGGAAAGGTATACAGGGCGGCGCAGGCCAGAATGGTCTGATCGCGCTCCATGAGTATGAAATTGGCGATTTCGAGTTCGAGCTGCTCGCGCGAGCGATGCACTAAGATACCCTGTGCCTCGAGCGGCGCAATCAGTGCCAGCAGGCCGCCGATATCGTCAATGGTTGCCTCGCGGACCACATCGTATGTTCCGGCCGTGATGAGCGTACCGATACCGTCCCGGGTGAACAGTTCCAGCAGCAGTGCGCCTTCCTGGCCGCGGGGGATCAGATGGGCGCGAGGCACCCCGCTGCGGCAGGCCTGAATGCACCCCATCCAGGCCTGCCGACGTGCCGGAGAAAACCCGGCCTCGCGGGTCCGGCTTTCGGCCTGTGCGGGATCAAGCTGGCTGGAACGTCCCGCGGTCACCGCCGCCGCATCTTCTTCTTCCAGGAAGATCAGTTTGTCGGCGCCCAGTTGGATCGCTGCCTGCATGGCCACCGATTCGCAGGACAGAAAAAACGCCTCCCCGGTGGTCGAGTAGCCGATCGGCGAAAGCAGGACCACTGCGCCCTGCTGCAGCGCCTGTCGAATTGCCGGGGTCTCCAGTCGGCGGATCTCGCCGCTGTGGTGATGATCCACGCCATCTCGGACGCCAACGGGTCGCGCAATGAGGAAATTGCCTGATACGAGCCGCAGGGCGGCGCCGTCCATGGGCGTCTGCGGGAGGCCGCTGGAAAATCCAGCCTCGATATCCAGGCGGGTGGCGCCGATCGCTTCTTTGAGTGCGGGCAGCGCCGCGACGGGCAGGACCGGGACATCAGCGTGTTCCACCAAGGCGATCCGGGCCCGATCCAGCCGCTGTCTGAATTGCGGCGCAATACCATGAACCAGCACCAGACGCACGCCCAGACTGGCCAGCAGCGTCAGGTCCTGCACCAAGGCTGGAAAATCCGGCGATATGACCACTTCGCCACCGAAACAGACCACGAAGGTCTTGCCGCGATGGGCGTTGATGTACGGTGTGCTGTTGCGAAACCATTTGACGAACTGGTCCATGGTGTTCAGGCCGTGGAAGGCATCAAGCAGAACTGGGTGATCAGTGATTCCAGAATATTCATCATTGGGCTCAGTCGGTCCAAGGCGAGATACTCGTTTGGTTGATGGGCCTGTTCGATATCGCCGGGGCCGAGGATGACGGTATCCATGCCCATTTCACGATAGTAGGGCCCTTCGGTACCGAATGCGACGGATTCTGACGCTTGTCCGGTCAGCGTGGTGCAGGCGGCGACCAGTGGGCTGGTCAGTGCGGTTTCGAGCGGCGGCAGGCCGTCGAACAGGGGATGGAATTCGAGGGTCAGGCCCGTATCCGCCAGTGCGGCCTGCGCCCGCGCCTGCAGGTGATCCCGAATCACCTGGGGCGCCATGCCGGGTAGGAGGCGAACATCAAAATGCAGTTCGCACTCGCCACAGATTCGGTTGGCGTTGTCGCCACCATGGATATGGCCCAGGTTCAGGGTCGGGTAGGGGATCGCGAAACCCGGGTGGTTGTAGCGCTCGAGCCACTGCCGGCGCTCGTCCATCAGAGCCGAAATGACACGATGCATACCGTCGAGGGCGTTGCGTCCGAGGGAAGGATCGCTGGAATGACCGGCGTGACCGACGATGCGAATCCGCTCCATCATCACGCCCTTGTGAAGGTGCGCTGGACGCATCGACGAAGGTTCGCCAATCACCGCATAGCGGCCATGAAAGGCTTTGGCATCGCGCAATGCACGTACCCCAGCCATACTGGTTTCTTCATCTGAAGTTGCAACCAGAACAAGCGGTTGATGGAATCTTGCTGGGCTTAGCCGGGCCACTGCGGCGAGCGCCAGGCCAAAGAAGCCCTTCATGTCGCTGGTGCCGAGGCCGTACAGTCTTCCTTCCCTGATATCCGCTCTGAGCGGATCGGAGTGCCAGCCGTCGTGATCGAACGGGACGGTATCGGTATGGCCTGCCAGGATCAGTCCACCCGGTCCGGAGCCCAACGTTGCAACCAGATTGGCTTTGCCGGCAGCCCCCGGCAGCGCCAGCACTTCGGTCCTGAAGCCAAGATCCTGACACCATTGCGCAATTCGGTCGATCACCGCGCGATTTCCCATGTCCCATTCGGGTTGTGCGCTACTGACCGAGGGAAGCGCGACAAGCTCGGAAATCAGCTCCAGAACAGGCGGAATCGGGGTGTCCATGTGCAGCATTGTGGCGGTAGCACCGTCCTTTGGGCAAGAGGAAAACTTGAACTGTCCGCAGGACATTGCTTACTGTTGGCGCCTGTTGCCGAGTTTGGCAGGCGAATCTGGTAAGACATTGACGAGATTGCAGGTGGCGCCTCAGAGGCGTTCGAAAACCTTGGGCCGATTCACCCAACGTCCCAGGACCATGCAGCGGTGGATGCGATATGCAGTGCTGGGCATGGCCCTCGGTGCGGTCGGCTGCGAGCCGGTTTCCGAACCCCTCTCGCAGGGTTTGGAAGGCATTCGGGAGCGCGGTGAGCTGGTGGTGGTGACGCGCACGGCCCCGACCACCTTCTATCAAGGCGGCCATGGTCCTCAGGGTCCTGAGTTCGACATGGTCGAGGATTTCGCTCGTCATCTCGGCGTTCGTGCGCGTTATTTGGTGGCCGATACGGTGACCGAAGCACTGCACTGGCTGGAGCAGGGACAGGCCGATCTGGCAGCTGCTGGAATCATCCGATCGCCATCGTATGAAGCAAACTTTCGCTTCGGGCCGGTTTATCGGCATATCGACCAGCAGGTGGTCTGTCATCGTTCCGATTCCCTGCCACGTTCCGTTGTGGACCTGGCCGGCCTGCGTATAGGCATCGGCAAGGATTCAGTTTATGAGGAGCGTCTGCGGCAGTTGGCGGCAGACCACCCAGACTTGCACTGGGAACAGGTCGACGGGCTCAGCGTCGAGCAACTGCTGGAGCAGGTCTGGCGGCGCGAGATCGATTGCACGGTGGCCGGGTCTCCCGAAGTGACCATCAATCGCCGTTTCATGCCGGAGTTGGAAGTCGCTTTCGATTTATCCAGCAGCGAAGAGTTGTCCTGGATTTTGCCGAAATCGTCGTCCCAGTTGGCCGAGGCTCTTGAAGAGTGGATGCAAGACTATCGTGATCAAGGGCTGCTCGCAGCTCAGGAAGACCGGTATTTCGGCCACTTGGATGCCTTTGATTACATCGATGTGACGACTTACCGAGGGCGCATCTTTACGCGCCTGCCGCGTTATCGCAATGCTTTCCGACGGGCTGAAGCGCGCTACGACATGCCATGGACTCTTCTTGCCGCGGTGGCTTATCACGAATCGCATTGGGATCCATCGGCCGTCAGTCCAACCGGTGTGCGCGGGCTGATGATGCTGACCGCATCCACTGCCCGCTCCCTGGGCGTCAATCGTTTGGATCCGACCCAGAGTATTCAAGGCGCTGCCCGCTATCTGGTGCAGTTGCGAGACAGCCTGCCGCCAGAGATTCCTGAGCCCGACCGCACTTGGATGGCGCTGGCGGCTTATAACGTTGGATTGGGGCATCTGCAGGATGCCCGTCGACTGGCTGCGCGGCTGGGTCTCGATCCAAACCGCTGGAGTGGGGTAAAGGAAGCGTTCCCGAAACTGTCGTGGCGCGCTTATTCGCGATACAGCCGCTATGGCTATAGTCAGGGGCGCCAACCCGTCCGGTATGTCGAACGTGTCCGCGATTTGCATGCCATCTTGGAGCTGGCAGCCGCCGAGCAGAGCGGCAGCAGCGACAGCGGATACTTCTTCGGTGACGATAATCGACGTGTCAGCTACCAGTGAAGGTCGAGCGGCGTACGGGGCGATTGAGGGGCGCAGTGTATCGGCCGAGCCCATTCTGCGATCGCAGACCTCTGGGCATTGATCTTTCCTTGCTGGTCATCCATGGCATCAGCTTGCCGGCCGGGCAGTTCACCGGAAATTGGGTCGAACGTCTGTTCCTGGGTCGTCTGGTGACCGGAGCGCCGTCTGAACTGGCGGACCTGGAGGGCGTTCGGGTGTCGGCGCACCTGTTCATTCGTCGGTGCGGCAAAGTCATCCAGTTCGTGTCCTTCCGCCATCGCGCATGGCATGCAGGAGTATCCGAATTTCAGGGCCGGACGCAGTGCAATGATTTCAGCATTGGGGTTGAGCTTGAAGGTACCGATACCGTGCCCTACACCGCTTTACAATACGAGCGGCTGGTTACGATATCTCGTCTGTTGATGCATGCCTATCCAGCGATTACCCCTGACCGAATCGTCGGGCATTGCGATATTGCGCCGGGGCGCAAGACAGACCCGGGCGAGTCGTTCGACTGGCAACGGTTGCGTGACGGATCAGGCTCGCTGATCGGTTCAGCAGGCCAACTCTAGAGACCGGGGCCACCCATACCGGGGCCACCCATACCGGGGCCACCCATACCGGGGCCACCCATACCGGGGCCACCCATGCCGGAGCCGCCCATGCCGGGGCCACTTGGTTGCGAAGCTGCCTCGCCAGGGATCGGCGGGGCCATTAGGCCAGTGGCAATCAGTCCGGCCATCCCGATCAGGGATGCCAGAGGTCTGTTGAGATGTCGTGGCATTGCGGGATCCTTGGTGACGAATCGACGGGGTGGCATGCATATCCCGTCCTTGCTTCCTGCTTGGACTCAATCATCTATCGAATCGGCCTCGAGGTCCATATGCCATGCCTCATAGGGGCTATTGTCTCGGGCACTGGACCAAGCGCGGTCTGCGGGACTGTTCCAGGATCCGGAATGGCCGCGATCATCGACGACGCCGGTAGGCCTTGAGCGACTTCGGGAACAGTACGCATCCCACGAAAATTCCGAGGGCAAGCAATGTGGCCGGCAGACTGGCATGGCGTTCAGCCGGATTAGCGATCAGGTCGGTCAGTGCGCCCCCGAAGTAGAACAGTGATGCCAGGCTCAGCCAAGCAAAGGTATAAGGCCGCCCGGCAAGCAGGCCGGGAACCGCAAGCAGCAGAGGGATTTCCACGCCGATCAACCATGCCCAGATCATATGGGGTGGCATCAGGCTCGAAAACCCGAGCAGCCAGTAGGCCAGCGTGGCCATCAACCCCCCCAGGCAGATCAGAGTCAGGCGCTGCAGGCTTTGAGGATGGATCATGGCTGCGCTCCGCGTTGCAGGCGTAACGTCAATTCGGCGACTCGCCGGCCCAACGCGTGGCAGAGCTCCATTTCGGTCTCGCTGACCGGCTTTTCACCTGCGCTCCCAGCCCAGTGGCTGGGGCCGTAGGGTGTCCCGCCGCTGTGCGTTTCATTCAGGGCGGCTTCGGTGTACGGCAGGCCGACGAGAAGCATGCCGTGGTGCAACAATGGCAGCATCATCGACAGCAAGGTACTTTCCTGCCCACCGTGGAGGCTGGCAGTCGAGGTAAAGACGGCTGCCGGCTTGCCGGACAGCGCGCCGCTGAGCCACAGGGCGCCGGTGTGATCGAGGAAATACTTGAGCGGGGCAGCCATATTGCCGAAACGGGTGGGGCTGCCGAGGATCAGTCCGGCGCACTCCTTGAGATCACGTTCCTGCGCGTAGGGCGGGCCATTATCGGGGATCGCGGGACTTACCGCCTCGCAGGTCGACGAAACCGGCGGTACGGTGCGAATTCGGGCGCCGACGCCAGCCACCTCTTCGATACCGCGCGCAATGCGTTGGGCCATTCGGGCCGTTGCGCCGTTGCGGCTGTAGTACAGGATCAGGATTTCAATCATGGTCCAACAGCTCCAGAACCCGTTCCGGCGGTCGCCCGACGATGGCCCACCGCCCATCCCGTACGGCAATCGGGCGTTCCAGCAGCTTGGGATACTGATGGATCGCATCGATGATGAACGCGTCGGACAAGTCGGCTCGCGCCAGGTTGAGTGTTTTGTAGGTCTCTTCGCTCTTGCGCAACAATTCGCGCGGCGGAATGCCCAGTAGCTTCACCAGTTGTGTCAGCGTCGCCGGGCTTGGTGGGTCACTGAGATAGTCGATCAGCGTGGGTTCGAGACCGGCTTGCCGGAGCAGGGCCAACGCTGCGCGCGATTTGCTGCAGCGCGGGTTGTGATAGAGGATGATGTTCATGAATCGAGTTCTTCGAGCCAGCGCTAAAGCGCACCATTGTAATGCGTTGGCGCTCAGAGAGGAGACGCTGGATGCGCGAATCAATCGAACCGCTGGGGTGCGATGCCGCCGATCGGCGGGTATCCCCGACTCCGACGCAGCGATCGCCGTGACGACCGACCAGTCCAGCGGGATGGTCTGGCGCGTTCGGGGCCGAGTCCAGGGCGTGGGGTATCGGGCCTTCTGTCAGCGCCAGGCCCTCGGCCTGGGCCTGAAGGGCTGGGCGCGGAACCTTCCCGATGGTTCGGTCGAAGTGGTCGCTTGGGGGATGTCGCCCGCCCTGGTGGCGCTTGAGGAACGGCTGCGAACCGGTCCGCGCCATGCCCATGTCGATGCGATTGAGGCGTCGATGTGGCGCCATGAACCTGCCGATGGTTTCGCTGTGTCATAGACCAATGACATGGTATGGGCATGAGTGCCCGCGTATGCTGCGATGCATGAGCGGAAGGCCAGGATCACACGTGGGGAGTACACATGACCACGCGCAATCTGGAATTTTTCTTCAAGCCTCGGTCCGTTGCCTTGATCGGCGCCAGCCGCGACGCGCACCGTGTGGGGGGCGCAGTCGCGCGCAATCTGCAGGCCGGTGGATTTGCGGGCCGGGTGATGCTGGTCAACCGGCGCAGCGCGCCCGATGCGGCGCATGGCATCTACACGCAACTCTCGGATCTGCCGGAAGTTCCCGATCTCGCGGTGGTGGCGGTTCCGGCGTCTCAGGTGCCAGAGACCGTCGGCGAGCTGGGTTCGGCTGGAACCCGCGCGGCCGTTGTCTTGTCGGCGGGTTTCGAAGAGATCGAGGGGGAAGCCGGGGTGGCTTTGCAGCAGGCGGCCCTGGAAGCGGCTAAGCCTTATCTGATGCGCATCATCGGACCGAACTGTCTGGGCATTCTGATGCCCAAGGTGGGGCTCAATGCGAGTTTTGCCCATCTCATGGCGCGTCCGGGAAATCTGGCATTCATCGCGCAGTCCGGCGCGATTCTCACCGCCGTCGTCGACTGGGCAGAAAGCCGCGGGATCGGCTTTTCGGCGTTGATTTCGCTGGGCGCTTCGGCGGATGTCGATTTCGGCGACCTGCTTGATTATCTGGCCAACGACTGGGATACCCGCGCCATCTTGCTGTATGTGGAATCGGTGCGAGACTCTCGCAAGTTTATGTCGGCGGCGCGGCTGGCCGCCCGGCTCAAGCCGGTGATTGTCGTCAAGGGTGGTCGTTATGCCCAGTCTGCTCAGGCGGTTGCATCCCATACCGGTGCGCTGGCTGGCGTCGATGCGGTCTATGCTGCGGCATTCCGCAGGGCCGGCATGGTTCAGGTGGATTCGATGGCCGAACTGTTCGACGCGGTGGAGACCCTCGGCCATTCCAGTCCGCGCTTCGGCGAACGGCTCGCCATTGTGACCAACGGCGGCGGGATCGGTGTGCTCGCGACCGATGAACTGACGCGCCTGGGCGGGAATCTTGCCGCCTTGTCGGAGAACACTCGGCATCGCTTGCGCGAGGCGCTGCCGCCCTTGTGCAGTACGCAGAATCCGATCGATGTGCTGGGTGATGCGGATCCGGGCCGTTATCGTGACACGTTGCGCATCCTCTATGAGGCACCGGAAGTCGATACCGTGGCGGTGTTCAACTGTCCGGTGGGCGTTGCCAGCAGCCAGGACGCCGCCGAGGCCGTGATCGAAGTCCATCAGACGCCTCGCAAAGGACTGCTGACCAATTGGCTCGGTGCCAAGACGGCCCAGACGGCGCGAGAGCGGTTTACGGCTCATCGCATTCCAACCTACGAAACGCCGGATCAGGTGGTTCGTGCGTACATGCATCTCATCGGCTATCGCCGTAACCAGCGATTGCTGCTGGAAACACCGCCGTCATTGCCGCAGGCGTTCGTTCCCGATAGCGAGGCGGCACGCGCGGTGATCGAAACCGCGCGCGAGCGGGGTGGCGGCTGGCTGTCCCTGGCCGAGGGGATGGAGTTGCTGGCCGCTTATCGCATTCCCGTGGTGCAGACGGCGGCAGTCGTCACCCCGGACGAAGCAGCGGCTCAGGCGGCCGACTGGGCCGTGCCGGTCGCGCTCAAGATTTCTTCGCCCGATATTCTGCACAAGCGCGCGATGGGCGGTGTGGCGCTCAATCTGCAAACGCCCGAGGCGGTCTCGGAGGCTGCGCAGGGCATTCTTGCGCATCTGCGCCAGCATCAGCCTGAGGCCCGGATCGAGGGCTTCACGCTTCAACCTATGGTGCCCAAAGGTGACAATCATGAGCTGATCCTGGGGATGACCACCGACCCGGTGTTCGGGCCGGTGTTGCTGTTCGGGCAGGGCGGGAACGCGGTCGAAGCGCTCAATGATACGGCATTTGCGCTCCCACCGCTCAACATGCATCTGGCCTGTGATCTGATCGAGCGGACACGGATTCATCGCGTGCTCAGAGGCGTGGGTGGCATCGCGGCCACCCGAATCGGCGATGTCGCACTGAGTCTGGTGAAACTGGCCCAGCTTGCAGCCGATCTCCCGGAGGTGGTGGAGATTGAGGTTAATCCGCTGCTGGCCGGCGAACGGGGCGTGTTGGCACTCGATGCGCGCGTGCGAGTGGATGTCTCGGCGCCGGCTGGGGATGCGCACTTTGCGATCCGGCCTTACCCCAAGGAGCTCGAGCAATCCTTCGAGCTCTCCGATGGTCATCGCTTGATGCTGCGCCCGATCCAACCCGAAGACGAACCGGCGCTGATCCAGCTGTTCGATGCCATGACCGAGGAAGAGCGCTACATGCGCTTTTTCTCGCCGATGAGCCATGTGCCCCATCAGCTGGCTGCCCGGCTCAGCCAGATCGACTACCATCGGGAGATGGCGCTGATCCTCACCGAGGCCGGTTTGCCTGGCCAGGCGCGTATCCTGGCCGGGGTACGCATCGCCGGTGATCCGAATGACGAGCGCTGTGAGTTCGCAATCGGCGTGCGTCATGACCAAGGCGGCAAGGGGCTCGGCATTCGGCTGATGCAGCGGATCATCGATTACGCGCGGGCGCGCGGCTACCGGGAGATCTATGGCGACATTCTCCGGGAAAACGGCGCCATGCTGGCGGTTTGCCGTAAGCTCGGATTTCATATCGACCCGGGCAGTGAGAGCAACATCGTTCGTGCAACGCTGACGCTCTGAGCGCCTCAGCGCCCAGTGAATGGTCAGAGCTGTTTCCGTTTCAGATTGGAGGACCGGTTCGAATGCGTTTTCACACCATCGCTCCCTTGTTTGTATTGCTGCTGGGTTTTATTGTGACGACCCCGCTGCTGGCGGGCACGCTGCCCGCCTTGACGGTGTACAAGGACCCGCGCTGCGGCTGTTGCGAGGCTTGGGCTCGACACATGAGCGAGGCCGGCTTTGCGGTCACCACCCGGGATGTCGCCGATCTGGCCGAGCGCAAACGGGCGCTGGGCGTACCGGCTCATCTCGGATCCTGTCATACCGCGCAGGTGGGTGGATATGTGATCGAAGGTCATGTTCCGGCGGCTTCGGTCAAGCGGTTGCTGCGGGAAAAGCCGGCCGCAGTGGGCCTTGCGGTTCCCGGTATGCCGATTGGTTCTCCGGGCATGGAGGGTCCAAATCCCGAGGCCTATGAGGTGCAGATCTATGACGCCCATGGGTCCAGGGTCTTCGACCGCTACTGAACACACCTTGCTGAGAAGATGGCGGCTGCTATAATCCGGACCTCCCGGCGCTGGCCTATCGTATGCCGGTTTCCGGTTTCGACATGGTGGCCCCGGTTGGTCCCTTCGCGACGATACATTGTGAACCCCGTGAGATCCGGAAGGGAGCAGCGGCAGCAGTGGACTCGGGCGCCGGAGTGTGGCTGGCCGGGGCCGCCGCCCATTTCGGGCATGGGCTTCAATCCGCCGGAATGGGAAGGTCGATGAGCTACACCGTACTTGCCCGCAAATGGCGTCCGCGCAGCTTTGACGAACTGATTGGACAGGAACACGTGGTTCGGGCGCTGTCCAACGCGTTGTCCCAGCAGCGGCTGCATCACGCCTATCTGTTCACCGGGACGCGTGGAGTCGGCAAGACTACCCTGGCCCGGATTTTGGCCAAGTGTCTGAATTGCCGCGACGGTGTGAGCGCCGAGCCCTGCGGCCGGTGCGAGGCTTGCGAGGAAATCGATCAGGGCCGCTTCATGGATCTGATCGAGGTGGATGCGGCCTCCCGGACCAAGGTGGATGACACGCGCGCCTTGCTCGACAATGCCCAGTACGCGCCCGGCAAGGGCCGCTTCAAGATCTATCTGATCGACGAAGTCCACATGCTCTCGACCCATTCCTTCAATGCCTTGCTCAAGACACTGGAGGAGCCTCCCGAACATGTGAAGTTCCTGCTCGCGACCACCGACCCGCAGAAGCTGCCGGTGACGGTGCTGTCGCGCTGTCTGCAGTTCAATCTGCACCGCTTGAGCGCGGATCGAATCGCGTCCCATCTTGCGACCATTCTGCAGGCTGAACAGGTCACCTTTGATCCAGTGGCGCTGCGTGCCCTGGGACGTGCCGCCGACGGGAGCGTGCGGGACAGCCTGAGCCTGCTCGATCAGGCGATTGCCTATGCCGGCGGGCCACTGACCGTAGCCGATGTCGATGCGATGCTGGGAACGGTGGACCGCTTGCAGGTCGATACCTTGCTCAGCGCCCTGGTGAATGGTGAAGCCGAGGCGATCTGGCAAGTGCTCGCGGCCTGGCGCCAGCGCAGTCTGGACTACGCGGGTCTGCTCGATGCGTTGGCGCTGCGTCTTCAGGCGATTGCATTTACACAGACCTTTGGCTGCGTGAGTGAAGAAGAGGAGCCCGTCAGTCCTGAGCTGGCGGCGGCACTGTCTCCCGCGACGGTACAGGTGTATTACCAGATCTGCTTGCTCGGCAAGCGCGATCTGGCTTTGGCCCCGGATCCCGCCAGCGGCTTTGAAATGGTGGTTCTGCGTCTGCATGCCTTTCGGCCTCCATCGGATAAGGGGACCGGCGCTGTGCGTGAGGCGCCGGTCATCGCGGCCGCCGCGGGCGATGAAGGGACGGCGGCATCCGCCCCCCAGCCCATTGCAGACCGGCCTGCGCAAGCGGCATCGAAGCCCTCGCGCGTGATGCCCGCGCCTGCCCGTCCGGTCGCCCATTCGCCTGCAGCCGCGGCGGACGAGTGGCACGATCTCCTTGGTCAGCTCGGACTGCGCGGTGGAGCTTTGGAGCTTGCGCGTCACTGTGCCTTGAAATCGCGGAGCACGGGCCGCATGGTGCTGGAATTGCCGCGCCAGCAGCATGCGTTGCGGCGTCCTGCGGCGGAGCAGGGGCTGGTGCACGCCTTGCGCGCGCATCTTCGGCAACCCGAATTGGTGCTGCAGATCGAGACGATCGAACAGGCAACACATCCGACTCCGGCTCAGCGCGACGAGGACGAGCGCGCGCAGCGGCAAGCCCTGGCCGAGGCAGCGATCCGGGAAGATCCCGTGGTTCAGATGATGGAGGCCCGGCTCGATGCGCGCCTGCAGGGCGTTCGGCCCCGGGATTCGGTGCGCTCTCACGATGGAGAATGAACTCAATGGCAGGACCATTCGATAAGTTGTTTGAACAGGCCCGGCGTCTTGGCGACGATATGCAGCGTGCCGCGCATGATCTGGCCAACCTGGAAGTGACTGGCGAGGCTGGCGCCGGCTTGATTCAGGTGAAACTCAATGGACGGCGTGAAGTGAACGAGGTTCGCATCGATCCCCAGTTGCTGCGCGATCAGGCGCTTCTGGAAGATCTTCTGGCCGGTGCCATGAACGATGCGTTGCGTAAACTGGAGAAGGCGCTGGGGCAGAAGGTTACGGGCATGGCAGGCGGATTCAAGATGCCGGGCGGCTTTCCGGGCGCTTGATCATGTCGTTGTTTGCGCCGCCACTGAACCGACTGATCGAAGCATTGCGCCTGTTGCCGGGTGTGGGGCCCAAATCGGCGCAACGCATGGCGTTCCATCTGTTGGAGAAGGATCGGCAGGGTGCGCTGGTCCTGGCCGGCGCGCTGCGTGATGCCCTGGAAATCCTGCATCATTGTCAGGATTGCCGCATGTATTGCGAAGGCGATCGTTGTCCCATTTGCCGTTCCAGCCATCGCGACGAGGGATTGTTGTGCGTGGTTGAGACGCCTGCGGATGTGGTCGCCATCGAAAACGCGGGCTTTTATCGGGGCAAGTACTTTGTACTGATGGGGCATTTGTCGCCACTCGACGGCGTTGGGCCGGAGGAACTGGGTCTGGACCGGTTTTCAGAACGGCTGCGGCGCGGTGTGCGTGAAGTCATTCTCGCCACCAACCCAACCGTGGAAGGGGAGGCCACGGCGCACTATCTGGCCGCGCAGGCAGCGCAGATCGGCGTTCATGCCAGCCGGATTGCGCATGGGGTGCCGATGGGGGGTGAACTCACCTATGTCGACAGTGGCACCCTGTCGCATGCCTTCAGCGGTCGCCACCGGGTGGCGCAGACCGATCCGGGGTCTCATCCGGCCGATGAGTCTTTCTGAACGTTTGAGGACCGCAAGGAGCGAATCGCATGGCCGACTGTATTTTTTGTCGAATCGTCAAGGGTGAGCTACCTGCTCAGATCGTGTATGAGACCGAGTCGGTGATCGCATTTCGGGATCTGCATGCGCAGGCCCCGACCCATGTGCTGGTGATTCCGCGGCGCCACATTGCCACGCTCAACGACCTGATGCCCGAAGATGCGTCTCTGATGGGCGAGATGGTGCTCGCCGCCCAGGCGGTTGCTCACCAGGAAGGCATTGCCGACCAGGGCTATCGCACAATCATGAACTGCAATCTGGCCGGAGGGCAGACGGTATACCATATTCATCTGCATGTGCTGGGCGGGCGTCAGATGACTTGGCCGCCGGGCTGAACGGGCACATCGCTACGTATCTCGGATTGGCGCCCCGGTCCGGTCCCGCACTGAAGGTGATGCGGGCTTCGCAGGCAGAATCGATGAAAGAACCGATCCTGGACGACATTATCAGCCGGTTGGCGAATTCGCTTCCGGCACCGGCGCCGGCGTGTCTGCATGAGTTCCCCGGTCCACTCAACCTGCCGCTGGATCTTCTCCCGGTACCGCTGGAGCGCCTGCGTGCGGCGTCGGTCCTGGTCCCGATCGTGCGCGATCCAGCCGGCTCACGAATCTTGCTCACCCAGCGGACCGCCCATCTGCGCCATCATGGCGGGCAGATCAGTTTCCCCGGTGGCGGCGCAGAGCCGGAGGATGTCGATGCCATCCAGACCGCCCTGCGTGAGAGCGCGGAGGAATTGGGGCTTCCATCGGATCAGGTACATGTGATCGGTTATCTCGATCCGCATGTGACGGTGAGCGGGTTTTGTATCACGCCCGTGGTGGGATTTGTCCCGCCGGATCTGTCGCTGCAGCCGGATCCGAATGAGGTTTCCGAGGTCTTCGAGGTGCCGCTCACCTTTCTCATGGACCCGGCAAATCATCAGCGACGCACGGTGCAGATCAAAGATCGCGAACTCACCTATCACACCATCGTCTATGGACCGTGGAATATCTGGGGGGCGACCGCTGCGATGATCATCAATCTTGCCGAGAAACTGGCCCTCGTTCCGCCAGAGGGCGCCTGATATGGAAGAGTTGCTACGCGTGATGGCTCAGCTGCGGGATCCGGAGACCGGATGTCCCTGGGACCGTGACCAGGATTTCCGCTCGCTGATTCCCTATCTGCTGGAGGAAAGCTATGAGGTTGTCGATGTATTGGACCGGGAGTTTCCGGATCCGGCTGCGCTGCGTGAGGAACTAGGGGATCTACTGTTTCAGGTGGTTTTTCATAGCCGTTTGGCCGAAGAGCGGGGCTGGTTCGATTTTTCGGCCGTTGCCGCCGGAATGGCCGATAAGCTTGTACGCCGGCATCCCCATGTGTTTGCGGATCCGAACCTGACGCATGACCCGGCACGTTGGGAGCGCATCAAGCAGGGCGAGCGGCAGGTATCGGGAAAGGGGGACGGGGCGCTTGTGGATGTGCCGGCCGCTCTGCCTGGACTGATGCGTGCGCAAAAACTGGGACGGCGCGCCGCCCGGGTGGGGTTTGACTGGGGCGCTGTCGCGGATATCGTGGCCAAGGTGCGCGAGGAAATGGATGAGGTCGAACAGGCGCTTGCGGCCCAAGAGTCAGCGGACCGGGTGGAAGAGGAGTTGGGAGACGTCCTGTTCTCGGTGGCGCAACTCAGCCGCTTTCTGGATCTCGATGCAGAAGCCGCCCTGCGCCGAGCCAATGCCAAGTTCATTCGTCGGTTTCAATGGGTCGAGCAGGCATTGGCCCGTGAGGGGCTTGCTCCCGATCCTGCTGTGCGGGCGCGCATGGAGGCGCTGTGGGATCAGGCCAAGCAGGTAGAACGCAATGATCGATTGCCATCTGAGTGAGGACCGAACATGAATAGTGGACTGTGGGCTCGGGCGTGGATGATTGGATTGGCGGCAACAGCCCTGACCGCACTGACAGCGTGCAATAGCTCGGTGGGCGACGGAAGTGCCCCGGCGGGCACACCGTCCATCGATTACGATCTGGTGACGCTCTCGGGCGAAGCCCGCCAGGAAATCACCAATGACTGGATGTCGGCGTTACTGGCGTTCGAGCTGCGTGATCCGGATCCGGCACGACTGGGCCGGGTGATGAACCGCAAAATCGAGCAGGCACTCGCTGGCGCGCGCGCCTATTCGCACGTGCGCTTTCAAAGCCGGAACTACCAAACCGTGCCGGAGGTCGATAAAGACGGAGCATTCATCGGTTGGCGCGCGCAAGCCCAGTTCTCGCTGGAAGGCGCTGATTTCGAGAAGAATGGCGCCTTGATCGGTGCCCTGCAGGCGGAGGGAATGGTGGTTCAGCGGGTTGATTTCACCGTTTCGCCCGATCGACGTCGGGAAGCCGAAGAGGCTTTGACGCAATCGGCGATCGCCGCGTTTCGCCATCGGGCCGAGGTGGTGCAACAGGCCTTGGATGCATCAGGCTTTCGCATTGTCGAGATGAATCTGGACGATATACGAAATGGGGGCGGTCAATTGGCGGAATCGCGGATGATGATGCTGAGCAAACAGTCCGCCGTGCCCCTGGCGAGCGAATCGGGCGTTACCGAACTGGTGGTGCGGGTCAATGGCCGGATCCAGCTGACCGCGGACTGAGTCTGTCTCCCGATCAGTTTTCCGCTGGGTCAACAAGCGTCGCCAATGGGATTGGATTATCCACAAGCGTTACTGGCCATAACCTGATCAATCGCCGAGTCACGGTGAGAGGAGTGTTCCCATGAAAATCGATATCGGGATCAAAGAAGCCGACCGCGCCCGAATTGCAGATGGATTGTCGCGGCTGCTGGCAGATACCTACACGCTCTATTTGAAGACGCATAACTTTCATTGGAACGTCACGGGTCCCATGTTTCAGACGCTGCATCTCATGTTCGAGACGCAGTACACCGAGCTGGCGCTTGCTGTCGATCAGATTGCCGAACGGATCCGTTCACTGGGTTTTCCGGCGCCGGGGACCTACAAAGCGTTCGCCGGGCTCGGGAGCATACCTGAAACCGATGGCGTTCCGGCGGCGCAGGACATGATCCGCCTGCTGGTCGAAGGCCAGGAAGCCGTCGTGCGTACCGCGCGAAGCCTATTCCCCGATGTGGAATCTGCCGGTGATGAAGCCACTGCCGATCTGCTGACCCAGCGCATCCAACTGCACGAGAAGACGGCGTGGATGTTGCGCAGTTTGCTCGAGGGCTGAGGGGGCGCCTTGATTCAGATGCGGTGCGGTCTCATGGTATCGCTTCGTATGGGCGAGGGGTTAGAGCGTGGTGATTGTACTGTCGGTCAACGCCGGTCTGGTCACCTCGCGCGAGAATCGCAGCGGTTCCGGAGCCATTCGGGGTACGTAATCGCACGGCCGTAATCGGTCATATCATCCCCTGTGGTCAGGCAGCGGCTCGCCCGGATGCGCGGCCACTGTCATCGCGCCATCCGCAGAGGGTCATGAAGCCGTCATCGATAAGGACGGATCATGACCTGTGGTGGGTGGGCCCTGCAGCGCGGTGGAGGAGATGGCCATGGTTGAACAGTCCCGGGGAGCTCCGAATCAGGGGCGGCGTCGTTTTCTGATCCAGGCATTGGCGGGGAGCGGGTTGGTAATGGCCGGCTCGCTCGCCAGCTGGCAACGTCTGGCTCAGGCCGTGCTGGCGCCAGGGGATGGTCTTTTGCGCCATCTCGGACCTTTGGGCGAGCCGGATGAGCTGGGGATTCGGCTACCGGCCGGACTCAATGCGCGATTGATCGCGCGGTCCGGCGAGCCGGTGGGCGCGAAGCTGGGCTACCGCTGGCATCTGTATCCTGATGGTGGCGCCACATTTCCAGCGCCGCGCGGGGGCTGGATCTATGTGTCCAATAGCGAAGTTCCGGCCGCTGGCGGCGTTGGAGCCATTCGATTTGATGCCCGTGGCGAGGTCATTCGCGCCTATTCCTTGCTCGAAGGAACGTCGCTGAACTGTGCAGGGGGCGCGACGCCGTGGGGCACCTGGCTGTCATGCGAGGAGTGGAGCGGGGGTGCCGTGTGGGAATGCGACCCGCGCCGTCGCCGCCTGCCGCGGCGTCGCCCGGCGCTGGGGATTTTCAAGCACGAAGCAGTGGCAGTGGACCCGGATCAGGGATACTTGTACCTGACGGAGGATGAGCCAGACGGGCGCCTCTATCGCTTTACCCCGAAGGCCTATCCGGACTTGGGCGATGGCTTGCTCGAGGTGGCGGAGGTTCAAGGCGATCCGCTGGTAGCGCCGGCAGCCGTGATGTGGCATCCGCTACCGGACCCGATGCCGGTGCTGGGTGGCTTGGGCCGAAAGACCCCGACGCGGCTGCAGGTTCCGCAGAGCACGGCGTTTCGTGGGGGTGAAGGGATCGGCTGGCATGCCGGACGGATCTACTTCACAACCAAGGGAGACGACACGGTCTGGTGCTATCAGCCCGGCGCGGCGGGCAGCGGCGTTCTGAGCGTGCTCTATCGGCGCGATCCGGCACGACCGGCCGACATTCTCTCGGGAGTCGACAATCTGACCGTGGCCGCCAGTGGTGAAGTCCTGGTGGCCGAGGATGGCGGCGACATGCAGGTGGTGGTGCTCGATGAGGCGGGCCGATTGACGCCTTTGCTACAGGTCGTCGGACAGGACCGGTCGGAGATTGCGGGGATCGCGTTTTCTCCCGATGGTCGCCGTCTGTATTTCAGCTCCCAACGCGGGCCCACCGGCAAGGGGCCATTTGGGCTGACTTACGAGATCAGCGTAGCTTGAGGCTGCAGCCGGGAACAGCACCCAGGTCCCAGAGATTTCAGGGCGCGCCATCGCTGCGCTATCGGGTCCTCTCGTGTGGGGCCCCGCTCATACTCGGTGGAGTTAAACACGACGGCTGTCGGACTTGATAGACTGCCTCCGGTGATTTGGGCAGTGGCCAAGGAGGGCCCTGGCATGACTGCGAGGCATCCACGTCAGGCATATTCCGGCACTGTTCGGCTGGCGTATTCGGTTTACGGCGAATCGGTATCGGCGGCGCCGCTGCTGATGATCATGGGTTTGTCGGGCGTGAAGGAAGACTGGCATGACCTGCCGCAGTGGTTGGCCCGGGATCGTCCAGTCGCGGTTTTTGACAATCGCGGCATGGGTGACAGCGATGTTCCCGAGGGACCTTATTCCATTGAACAGCTCGCCGACGATGCCCTGTCCCTCATGGATGCCCTGAACTGGGATCATGCCCATGTCATGGGTATCAGCATGGGCGGTATGATCGCTCTGGCGCTATCGCTTGCCGCGCCGGAGCGGGTGGGCCGGCTGGTGTTGGGCTGCACGTCCGATTGCGGCCGGTTGAATCCCGCGCCGGACCGCGAGGCCATGAGTGCCATGATGCCGACGGCCGGGACCAGCCCGCGCGACGCCTTGGCCAAGGCGTTGGCCATCAACTACACGCCCGATTGGATTGAACGGAATCCGGTGCATTTCCAGAGCCTGGTCGATCGGGCCGGGCAGTATCGACGTCGAGCCCGCGGCATCCTGGGGCAGATCAGTGCCATCAGCCGTTTCGACATGGCGGATCAAGTCCGGCAACTGACATCGCCGTCGCTGGTGATTCACGGTGACAAGGATCGGCTCATTCCAATGGCGAACGGGCAACGTCTGGCAACCCGGCTTCCCAATGCGCGCTTTGAGATGCTGATGGATTGCGGCCATCTGTTCTGGCATATGGATGACGGACGGTCGGCCGATTTGATTCGGGAATTTTTGGCATCGCCAGGCTGACCCGTGGGCCGCATCGCGCAGGCAATGATGCTAAGCTAATCGATCATCGGCATTGGCTGAAGCCCGCGCCCGGGCAGACCGTTATCGGCGGCGCTGGACGGCAGTTACGGGTGGTAAGGAGTAAGGCGTTCATGATCAAGGTCCTTGTGGTGGATGATCATCAACTCATCCGCAGCGGGATTCGCCGCTTGTTGGAAGCCTCCGGCGACATTCAGGTTGTGGGTGAGGCTGAAAGTGGCGAGCAGGCCTTGGCCCGGGTGGGCGACTTGCAGCCCGATGTGGTGTTGATGGATATCCACATGCCGGGGATCGGCGGGTTGGAAGCGACACGCAAGCTTGTTCACCATCATCCCGACGTCAAGGTCATCAGTCTCTCCGTTCAGCGCCAGGATCCATATCCGGAGCAGTTGCTTGCGGCGGGAGCGAGCGGCTACCTGACCAAGGATTGCGGCGCGGACGAGTTCATCCAGGCCATTTACAAGGTGCACGGCGGCGAGCGCTATCTGGATGCCGAGCTGGCCAAAGGGATGGCGTTGTCGCGGCTGCCGCGGGGAAAAGCCGGCGGCGGGATTGCCGATCTGTCGCAGCGCGAGATGCAGGTGATGCTGATGGTGGTGCAGGGACACTCGATTCAGGACATCTCGGACAAGCTTTTCATCAGTCCCAAGACCGTCAACACCTACCGCTACCGTCTGTTTGAGAAATTGGCGGTCAACAATGACGTCGAACTGACTCGGCTCGCCATGCGTCATGGACTCATCGACCTCAATACCGGCTGAAGGGCGTCAACGTCTTCGTTTGCTCGGGTTGTTCTGGATCCTGTAAGCCTCGAGTCGTCACATTCGCCCTCCAGTGCCTCACTTGCCACTTTCGGCTGGGGGTATCCCACCGGGTACCATGCTTTGAAATCCGCCTCGCACGTGAATCAGTCGTCAAGTCCTCCGCAAATCGCTTCAGCGACCATGTTTGATCCCGCCTGCCGCCGTTGTCCTCGCCTGAGCACCTATCGGGATGAAAACGGTAGGGCCTATCCCCACTATTACAACGCGCCGGTCCCGGCTTTTGGATCGAGTCATGCGCATCTTCTGATCGTCGGATTGGCGCCCGGCTTGCATGGTGCCAACGCCACGGGGCGGCCATTTACCGGTGATTACGCCGGAGAGTTGCTGTATCGGACGCTTCACGAGTTCGGTTTCAGCGCGGCGTCCGAATCCCGTCACGCCGGCGACGGTCTGCGCTTGCGGGACTGTCGCATTACCAATGCCGTGCGCTGCGTGCCGCCGCAGAACCGCCCTGCGCCCGAGGAGGTCAGGAAGTGTCTGGGTTATTTGAAGTTCGATCTGGATCAGCATCCCGCCGATGGTGTCGTCCTTGCTTTGGGGCGCGTGGCGCATGAGACGGTACTGCGAGCGCTGGGTCTGCGGCCACTGCGTTACCCGTTCGGCCATGGTGCGCGGCATGACTTGCCCGATGGCCGAATCCTGCTGAGCTCGTATCATTGCAGTCGATACAACACATCTACACGTCGACTGACCCCGGAGATGTTTCGTGCCGTGATGGCCGAAGCACGGAAACTGGTGGGGCCGCATGCCTGACTTGCCCGTGAGGCACTTCGATTTTCGCGGATTCGTGCGCGCCCTGCCGGACCGTCCGGGGGTGTATTGCATGCGCGGGGAATCAGGCGCGGTGCTTTATGTTGGCAAGGCCAAGCGCTTGAAAGCGCGCGTGGGGAGCTATTTTCGCCGCACCGGACAGAGTGCCAAGACCCGCGCGATGATGAAGCACGTGGCTGATATCCAGGTGACTATGACGCGGACGGAGGCCGAGGCGCTGCTGCTGGAGAGCAATCTCATCAAGGCGCACCGGCCACGCTACAACGTGGTGCTGCGCGACGACAAGAGCTATCCGTATGTGCATCTGACAGGCAATCATGCTTTTGCACGTATCCGGTTTTACCGAGGAGCTTATCGGCGCGACGGCCGTCTGTTCGGTCCTTATCCCAACGCGGGTGCCGTGCGCGCCGCCCTGAAGGAATTGCAACGCTTGTTCCGGCTGCGGGTTTGCGAAGACACCGATTTCGCCCATCGGGAACGCCCCTGCTTGCAGCATCAGATGGGGCGCTGTTCGGCGCCCTGTGTGGGGCTCATTACTGAAGCGGAGTACGCCCAGGATGTTCGAGACGCCGTGCGCTTTCTGGCCGGTCAGGGGCAGGAGGTCATCGACGATCTGGCGGGGCGCATGGAGGCAGCTGCGGCGCGGCTCGAGTTCGAGCGCGCGGCGGTCTATCGCGATCGCATTGCCCGTTTGCAGCAGGTGGCGGTTCGTCAGGATGTGACGACCCAAAGCGGTGATGCCGACATCATCGCGGTGGCGATGGATGGGGGCACGACCGTGGTTTCGCTGGGCCTCGTCCGCGGTGGACAGCATCTGGGGTACCAGGTGTTTATACCCCAGGTGCCTGCAGATACCTCGCCCGCCGAGTTGCGTGCCGCCTTCCTGAGTCAACATTACGAGCATGTGCCACCGCCACCGGAAATTCTCCTTGACGGCGAGATCGACGATGCCGAATTGATCATCGAGGCGCTTTCAATTCAGGCCGGGCATGCCGTGATGGTGCGTCAACCGCAGCGCGGACAGCGCCAGCGGTGGATTGAATCGGCATCGGCCAATGCGACGCAAGCTTTGCGGCTCCAGCAGACCAGTCGCGCCAATTTGGAAGCACGGTTCGGCGATTTGGCGGTGGCGTTGGGATGGTCTGAGGTGCCGCGACGACTGGAGTGTTTCGATGTCAGTCATACGCAGGGCGAGGCAACCGTCGCCAGTTGTGTGGTGTTCGATGCCGAAGGTCCGGTCAAGAGCGCCTATCGGCGGTTCAATATCACCTCGGTCGGGGGTGGAGATGACTACGGTGCATTGCGCGAAGCCATCTATCGGCGCTACGAGCGTTTGATTCGGGAAGAGGCTGCGCTGCCCGATATCGTCTTCATCGACGGCGGGCGCGGGCAGCTGGGAGTGGCCGAGGCCGTGGTTGCCGAACTCGGTATCCCGGAAATTGGACTGGTGGGGGTCGCCAAAGGGCCTGCGCGCAAAGCGGGAGAAGAACAACTGTTCCTGTCGAGTGCGTCGGCGCCTCTGCGCCTGGCGCCACACCGGCCCGCTCTGCATCTCATCCAGCAGATCCGTGACGAGGCGCATCGTTTTGCTATCACGGGCCATCGCCAACGCCGGGCCAAGGCGCGTACCCGTTCGGTCCTCGAGGACATTCCAGGTCTGGGCCCCAAACGACGGCAGCAGCTGCTGCGTCAGTTCGGTGGACTGAAGCAGATCATGCATGCGGGTGTGGCGGAGTTGTCCCAGGTCCCTGGAATCAGTGATAGTCTGGCGCGGAGGATTCACGCCGATCTGCATCCGGAACTGGAATGAACTGCTCATGCATCTGAATTTTCCCATCTGGTTGACCGCATCCCGCATTTTGCTGATCCCACTGTTCGTGCTCGTGTTTTACCTGCCGTGGTCGGGTGCAGGCATTCTTGCAGCGTCGATTTTCGTGGTGGCGGCCATTACCGACTGGCTGGATGGTTATCTCGCACGGCGTTGGAACCAGACCTCAGCATTCGGTGCGTTTCTGGATCCAGTGGCCGACAAGCTGATTGTGGCGGTCGCGTTGATTCTGGTGTTGCAGCGCGATGCCCGGGTGCTCATCGCCCTTCCGGTCGTGATCATCATCAGTCGGGAAATCACGGTTTCGGCGCTGCGGGAATGGATGGCCGAGATCGGGCAACGGACCAAGGTGGCTGTCTCCTGGATCGGCAAGCTCAAGACCAGTGTGCAGATGGGGGCTTTGGTAGTGCTGATTGGCTTCGAGCCCGGGCATGTCCTGTACACTGTGGGGATGGTCGGCTTGTATGCAGCAGCCTTGTTGACCCTCTGGTCAATGATGGCCTATCTGCGAGCGGCCTGGCCGAGCCTCAGCGCGCATTCGTGAGGCGCGCGATTTTCAAGAACCGACACCGGACTGCCCATATCCCTATGCCCAAACGCCGAAAAAGCAGTGCCGCGTGGCTGCGCGAGCACTTTTCCGATCCCTATGTTCAGCGCGCCAAGGCCGAGGGCTGGCGCTCCCGTGCGGTCTACAAGCTCGAAGAGATTGACGAACGTGACCGGCTGCTGCGCCCCGGGCTTCACCTTGTCGATCTGGGTGCCGCTCCCGGCGGTTGGTCACAGTACGCCGCACGCAAAGTCGGTCCAGAGGGGCGGGTGGTGGCCTTCGATCTGCTGCCGATAACCCCATTGCCGGGCGTGGTCTGTTTACAGGGGGATTTTCGCGAACGCGAGGCCCTGGATGCGGTGACGGATGCGCTGGATGGGCGCGCCGTCGATCTGGTGCTCAGTGACATGGCGCCGAATACCAGCGGCGTCGAGGCCGTTGATCAGATTCGTTCGCTGGCCCTGGCGGAGGCGGCAGAAGCATTCGCGATCCATGCGCTTCGCCCCGGTGGAGATTTTCTGGTGAAGTTATTTCAGGGTCCGGGGTTCGACGATTTCGTTCGTCGCATGCGGGGCCATTTCGGAAAGGTCGTGGTCCGCAAGCCCAAGGCTTCCCGGGAACGTAGCCCCGAAGTTTATTTGCTGGCCCGGAACTATGCTCTATAGTAGGGTCTAATCAAAAGAGTTGATCCGGCTTGGTCAGTTTGACCGGTATTTCCTGCAGGCACCTTAACGAGGGCCGACACATTGAACGATATGGCAAAGAACTTGATTTTATGGGTCGTGATCGCGGCCGTCCTGATGTCCGTTTTCAACGGTTTCGGAACACGAGCGCCCAGCGCCCAAAAACTTCCGTATTCGGACTTTCTAATTCAGGTCCAGGATGGCGCCGTCGCTCGGGTTGAGATCGATGGGCGCAAGATCGTGGGGCAGCTCTCCAGCGGAGAGCGTTTCACGACCTACAATCCTGAAACCAGCAATACCGAACTGGTCTCTGACCTGCTGAATCAGAATGTCACCGTTATCGGCAAGGAACCTGAGCAGCAGTCGCTACTGATGCAGATCTTCATTTCTTGGTTCCCCTTCCTGCTCTTGATTGGCGTATGGATCTTCTTCATGCGGCAGATGCAGGGCGGCGGTGCGGGCCGTGGCGCCATGAGCTTCGGTAAGAGCAAGGCGCGCATGCTCCAGGAAGATCAGGTCAAGGTGACCTTCGGCGATGTGGCCGGTTGCGATGAGGCCAAGGAAGATGTGGTCGAACTCGTCGAGTTCCTGCGCGACCCGTCGAAGTTTCAGCGCTTGGGCGGCAAGATCCCGCGCGGCGTGCTGATGGTCGGCCCCCCGGGAACCGGCAAGACCTTGCTTGCTCGGGCGATCGCTGGTGAAGCCAAGGTGCCTTTCTTCACGATTTCGGGTTCGGATTTCGTGGAAATGTTTGTCGGTGTGGGCGCCAGCCGCGTTCGTGACATGTTCGAGCAGGCCAAGAAACATGCACCGTGCATCATCTTCATCGACGAAATCGATGCTGTGGGTCGACATCGCGGTGCCGGTCTTGGCGGTGGCCATGATGAGCGCGAGCAGACTCTGAACCAGCTGCTGGTGGAAATGGATGGATTCGAAGGGAACGAGGGCGTCATCGTCATCGCGGCCACGAACCGTCCGGATGTGCTCGACAAGGCATTGCTCCGGCCGGGGCGGTTCGACCGTCAGGTGACGGTGGGATTGCCGGATGTGCGGGGCCGCGAGCAGATCCTCAAGGTTCACATGCGCAAGGTGCCGGTGGGCGAAGATGTCGACGCTGCCTTGATTGCGCGGGGGACACCCGGATTTTCCGGCGCCGAGTTGGCCAACCTGATCAATGAGGCCGCCTTGATCGCTGCGCGGTTGAGTCGCCGCGTGGTGACCATGGATCTGTTCGAACGCGCCAAGGACAAGATCATGATGGGCGCCGAGCGGCGCTCAATGGTGATGAGCGAGGACGAAAAGCGGTTGACGGCCTACCACGAGGCTGGTCATGCAATCGTCGGGCTGAATGTCCCTGATCATGATCCGGTCTACAAGATCAGTATCATGCCGCGTGGGCGTGCCTTGGGCGTGACGATGTTCCTGCCCGAGGATGATCGGTACAGCTACAGTAAGCGCCGGCTGGAAAGTCAGTTGGCCAGTCTGTTCGGTGGACGTGTGGCAGAAGAACTGATTTTCGGTTTCGATGCTGTCACGACCGGCGCGTCGAACGACATTGAGCGGGCGACGGAAATCGCACGCAACATGGTCACCCGATGGGGATTGTCGACGCGGCTCGGACCACTCGCCTATGGCGACGATGAGGCGGCCGGTTACATGGGTGGTGGCTACGGTGGCCGCAGTGGTTCTCAAGCCATGTCGGACGATACGGCCCATGCCATCGATGAGGAGGTACGCAGTATTGTCAATCGAAACTACGATCAGGCGCGCAGCATTCTCCAGGCTTCAATGGATAAGCTGCATGTGATGGCCGACGCCCTGATGAAATATGAAACCATCGATCGCGAACAGATTGATGCGATCATGGCCGGGCATGAGCCGCCGCCCCCCAAGGGCTGGGACGAGAAGCGCGATGATGATTCGGATTCGTCCTCCGGGAAAACGGCTGCGACTGATTCGAAGCCTAACGTTTCAGGAACCGGCGGTTCTCCAGAGTTGCCCGGACCGATTGCCTGATTGCTCCCTGTCGACGTTGCTTCCTGCGGAGCCGATGCCCAGTTACTGGGGCATCGGCTCTTTATCGTTAAGCGTTTCGTTTAGTGAATGGTTCGCGCGCATTTCCGTCTGGGATGTGCAGCCACACGGACCTTATCGGTCGCGCCGAGTGTGATCTGACCGTTGCTCGTTGCCGGTATTTGCAACGGGACAAAACAACGACAACCGCGAATGAATCCAATGGATAAGGAAGGACCCGTGCGCTTTGAATGTCTGCCCGGTCGTTGCCAGGTGATGGGAATATTGAATGTGACGCCGGATTCGTTTTCCGACGGCGGCCAATTCGATCGGCCCGAACCGGCCATCGAGCAGGGATTGCAGATGATCGAAGCCGGCGCGGATGTCATCGATGTCGGCGGTGAATCGACGCGCCCGGGCGCGCGCCCAATTTCGGCGGCTGAAGAAATTGATCGGGTCATACCGGTCATTGAATGCCTGGCACGGCGCGCGAACAGGCCGATCTCGATTGATACTAGTAAACCCGAGGTCATGCGCGCTGCCGTCGCGGCCGGCGCTTCGCTCATCAACGACGTGCGTGCTCTGCGGGCCCCTGGGGCACTGGAGGTTGCTGCCGAGCTGCAGGTGGCCGTTTGTCTGATGCATATGCAGGGTGATCCCGAAACAATGCAGGACGACCCTCGCTACGGGCCGGATATTGTCCTCAATGTCACGGATTTTCTGGCTGGCCGAATTGCGGCCTGCGAGCAGGCGGGCTTGAACAGAGAGTTGTTGATCATCGATCCGGGGTTCGGTTTTGGCAAGCATTTGGCGCATAATCTGGCCCTTTTGGCCGAACTCGATCGGCTCCGGGTGCTGGACTGTCCCATTTTGGTGGGGGTTTCCCGAAAGTCCATGCTGGGTCAGATTCTTGGGGGGCGGCCAGCGTCGGGGCGGCAGGCAGCCAGTGTGGCGGCGGCGCTTTGGGCCGCTTCATACGGCGCGGCCATCGTGCGGGTGCATGATGTGGCGCCCACGGTGGATGCACTACGGGTTTGGGGGGCGATCGGTGCGGTTCGGCTGCGGGCTGCTGGGAATGAGGCCAGATGATGAGGAAGGGCAAGATGGGGAAACGCCGGTACTTCGGAACCGATGGCATTCGCGGCTGCGTGGGCGAGTCCCCTATGACGCCGGATTTCATCCTTAAATTGGGGATGGCGGCCGGAAAAGTGCTTGATCGGGAAGGCCGGGGTTGTGTATTGATTGGTAAGGATACCCGTATTTCAGGCTACATGTTCGAATCGGCCTTGGAAGCGGGATTTTCTGCGGCTGGAGTTGGCGTTCGGCTGCTGGGGCCGATGCCCACACCCGCCGTCGCGTACCTGACCAAGACATTCGGGGCCAGCGCTGGCGTCGTGATCAGCGCATCCCATAACCCGTTTGGCGACAATGGCATCAAGTTCTTTTCGCCAAGCGGAGACAAGCTGTCGGATGAGGCCGAGCTCGAAATCGAGCAGGCATTGGCGGGTGCGCTGCCCATGGTGGACTCGGCGCGGCTCGGAAAAGTTTCACGAATTACCGACGCTGCCGGACGGTATATCGAGTTTTGCAAATCCACGCTGAGCCCAGGGATCAGTCTCAAGGGGATGCGTATCGCCGTGGATTGCGCCCACGGCGCGACCTACCACATTGCGCCCAATGTGTTTTCGGAGCTGGGCGCTGCAGTCATCCCCTTGGGTGTTCATCCCAACGGCCTCAATATCAACGACGGCTGTGGCAGTATGCATCCCGAGGCGTTGCAGCGCTTGGTGCGTGATTCGGGTGCCGATGTCGGTTTGGCGCTCGATGGCGATGGTGATCGGGTCGTAATGGTTGATGCCGGCGGAGCGGTGATCGACGGCGATCAGATCCTCTACGTCCTGGCGCGGGAGTTCCAGCGAATCGGCCGTTTGCGAGGTCCAGTCGTGGGTACGCAGATGAGCAACTTGGGTCTGGAGCATGCGCTGAAGGCACGGGGGATCGAATTCAAGCGCGCCGCAGTCGGCGACCGCCATGTCATGGATCTGCTGCGCAGTGAACACGGCATGCTCGGTGGAGAGCCCTCGGGGCATCTGATTTGCCTCGACCGGACGACAACTGGGGACGGTATCGTCGCTGCGCTCCAGATGTTGGGCGTGATGGTCGCCGGCGGCCGGAGTTTGGCGGAATTGGTGGCGCCGATGCCACGCTACCCTCAGGAGCTGATCAATGTGGCGGTTTCCGATGCCCGGATGGTGGCGCGGCATCCGCTGCTTGTGCAGGCCGTCGAGGATGCGGCCGCGGCTCTGGGGCGTGAGGGCCGGATCGTTCTTCGTCCGTCCGGAACCGAGCCTGTGCTGCGGGTGATGGTGGAAGGGCGTGATGCAGCGCTTGTGCGATTGCATGTACAGCGCTTGGTCGATATTGCAGAGCAGTGCGGCATATCCGAGCGTCAGGCCTCGGCAGTGTCAGGAACGTGAATGGATTGGATTTTCCTGGAGTAGATCATGCGTCGAAAGATGGTTGCGGGGAACTGGAAGATGTATGGGCGTCGGGCGAGCGCCCGAATTCTGGCGCGCGAGATTGAGGACGGGTTGCCCGCCGTTTTGCCAATCGATGTGCTGGTGTGTCCGCCAGCTATCTACCTAGAAGCGATCAAGGGCGTGCTCGGCGAGTCCGCGCGCGTGATGCTGGGCGCGCAGGACCTGTGCGCTCAAGGCGAAGATGGCGCAAGAACCGGCGAGATCAGTGGTGCAATGCTGCTGGATACCGGCGTGTCGCACGTCCTGGTTGGACATTCCGAGCGACGTCAGCTGTTGGGTGAAACCAATGAAAGCGTCGGCGCCAAGCTCGTTGCTGCGCTGGATGCCGGCCTGATCCCGATTCTTTGTGTGGGCGAAACCTTGGCCGAACGCGAGGGCTTGAGAACCGAAGCGGTGGTCGTGACCCAGCTGCAGGCCGTGGTCAATGTGGCTGGAAACGACGCATTCGCGCGGTGCATCGTTGCCTATGAGCCGGTCTGGGCGATTGGAACCGGACGTAACGCCACGCCGGATCAGGCTCAGGCTGTTCATGGCTTTATTCGTTCGTGGGTGGCTGAGCAGACTGACCAGGAGATTGCCGATGACCTGCGCATCCTTTACGGCGGCAGTGTCAAGCCCGATAATGCGGCGGCTCTGTTCGCCATGCCCGACGTGGATGGTGGCTTGGTCGGCGGCGCCTCGCTCAAGGCGTCGGATTTCATTGCGATCTGCCGGATGGCCGGCGAGACCGCACGCGCTGGAACGTAATTACCATGCAGACGGCTTTACTCATTCTTCACTTGGCTTTGGCGATCGCCATCATCGTGCTTGCCCTGTTGCAGCACGGCAAAGGTGCCGACGCGGGCGCCGCATTCGGTGCGGGCGCCTCGAATACCATGTTCGGTGCCCGAGGTTCCGCCAATTTTCTGAGCCGCTCCACGGCCGTGGTGGCCACGTTGTTTTTCATTACCAGCCTGGGTCTGGGCTATTTCTTTGCTCGGCCGGAAGCGCCTGACAGTGTCATGAACCGCGTTGCGCCGCCAGCCAAGGTGTTGCAGCCTGAGGTTACCGATCTGCCTCCCGGGGCGGTGGGTGCCGAGTCGGGCGGAGACACTCAGGCATCTGATCTGCCCGCGCCTGAAGAGGCTGGGAAATAGCTTCGGGCGGGTATACAATGGGCGCCCGCTTGGGTGCCCTGGGCTCTTGGCAAGGGTGCTCATCCGTAAATACGTTAGCCGATGTGGTGGAATTGGTAGACACGCCATCTTGAGGGGGTGGTGACGCAAGTCGTGTCGGTTCGAGTCCGACCATCGGCACCAGAAATCCAGGACTGTCCTGTTTGGCGCGCCCGAACGGGATTCGCTGCACCGAAAGGAGGCGGGTTTATCGTGCTGGAAAATTATTTTCCCATTCTGATCTTCTTCGCATTGGCCGCTGTCATCGGAATCGTTCCGTTGGCCGCCGGGTTCGTTCTCGGGCCGCGACGGCCGGATGCGGAGAAGCTGTCGGCTTACGAATGCGGTTTCGAGGCCTTTGAGGATGCGCGCGTCAAGTTCGACGTTCGCTACTACCTCGTCGCGATTCTGTTCATCGTCTTCGATCTTGAGGTTGCCTTCTTGTTTCCCTGGGCCATTGCCTTGCGGGAGATCGGGGGAGCGGGTCTCATCGCAATGGCCATCTTTCTGGGCATCCTGGTCGTCGGATTCATCTACGAATGGAAAAAGGGGGCGCTGGAATGGGAGTAGAGGGCGTTCTCGAAAAAGGGTTCGTGACGACAACCGCCGACAAACTGATCAACTGGGCGCGAACGGGATCTTTGTGGCCGATGACGTTCGGATTGGCCTGTTGTGCGGTGGAAATGATGCATGTGGGCGCCGCGCGCTATGATCTGGACCGCTTCGGCGTCATGTTTCGTCCAAGCCCCCGGCAGTCCGATGTCATGATCGTTGCCGGCACCCTGTGCAACAAGATGGCCCCGGCATTGCGCAAGGTCTATGACCAGATGACTGAGCCGCGCTGGGTCATCTCGATGGGGTCCTGCGCCAATGGGGGCGGGTATTACCATTATTCCTATTCCGTCGTGCGCGGGTGCGATCGCGTGGTGCCCGTTGATATCTATGTGCCCGGGTGTCCACCGACGGCTGAGGCACTGCTCTATGGCATCATCCAGCTGCAGAACAAGATTCGTCGCACCAATACCATTGCCCGCTAGGAGGGTTGATGTCTCAGTCCATGGCTGATCTGGCTGCCGCGCTGCGCAATGTCCATCCGGATGGTGGGGTGTATCACGATGCGCGAACCGGCGAGGTAACCCTGGAAGTTTCACCCGACCGGATCCACGAGGTCGCTGAAAGTCTCAAGACTGACGCGGCATTCGATTTTGCCCAGCTGACCGATGTGTGCGGGGTGGATTATCTGGCTTATGGGGATGCGGAGTGGATGACGCGAGAGGCGACCTCGCGCGGCTACAGCCGCGGCGTGAAACGCTACGAGGGTGCCCATGATCCGGATCAGGAATCTCCGCGCCGTTTTGCAGTCGTCTATCACCTTCTTTCGCTCAGCCGCAATCAGCGTCTGCGGTTGCGGGTCTGGCTGGCAGATACCCAGTTCCCCGTGATTGATTCGGTTGAGGATATCTGGCCGGCCGCGAATTGGTTCGAACGCGAGGCGTTCGATCTCTATGGCATCCATTTTTCCGGACATCCCGACCTTCGGCGCATACTGACTGATTATGGTTTCGTCGGACATCCGTTCCGCAAGGATTTCCCGCTGTCGGGTAATGTCGAGTTGCGCTATGACCCGGGCAAGGGGCGTGTGGTCTATGAGCCCGTCCAGATCATACCGAGGGTTCTGGTACCCAAAGTGATTCGTCCTGCCGCCGCAAGCATGGCAGCTGCCGAAGGGAAGAGTGCCGATGCCTGAGATTCAGAATTACACGCTCAATTTCGGTCCCCAGCATCCAGCGGCACATGGGGTGCTGCGCCTCATTCTGGAAATGGATGGCGAGGTGATCCAGCGGGCTGACCCGCATGTCGGCCTGCTGCATCGAGCGACGGAGAAACTCGCCGAGAGCAAACCGTATAACCAGAGTATCGGCTACATGGACCGGCTCGACTATGTGTCCATGATGTGCAACGAACATGGTTATGTGCTGGCCATCGAGAAACTACTGGGGATTACGCCGCCGCTGCGCGCCCAGTACATCCGCGTGATGTTCGACGAAATCACCCGGATTCTGAATCATCTGCTTTGGCTCGGTTCGCATGGTCTCGATATCGGGGCTATGACGGTCTTTCTCTACTGCTTCCGCGAGCGCGAGGCGCTGATGGATTGCTATGAGGCCGTTTCCGGGGCCCGCATGCATGCGACCTATTACCGACCCGGCGGCGTCGCGCGCGATTTGCCTGACCGAATGCCGCAGTATCAGCCAAGCCCGGTACGTGGTAAGGCGTCGCTTGATGCGCTCAATAAGGACCGTCAGGGTTCGTTGCTGGATTACATCGAAAGCTTTACGGATCGATTTCCATCCTGTGTCGATGAGTATGAGACGCTGTTGACCCACAATCGCATCTGGAAACAGCGAACGGTAGGGATTGGGGTGGTCTCACCCGAGCGCGCCATCGCGCTGGGATTCACGGGCCCCATGCTGCGCGGCTCCGGAGTCGCTTGGGACTTGCGCAAGAAGCAGCCCTATGAGGTCTATGGTCAGATGGACTTCGACATCCCTGTGGGTGTGGAAGGCGATTGCTATGACCGCTACTTGGTGCGCGTCCAGGAAATGCGTCAGTCCAACCGGATCATCCGGCAGTGCATCGACTGGCTGCGCCGGAATCCTGGGCCGGTGATGCTGGAGAACCACAAGATCACGCCGCCGAGCCGAACCGAAATGAAAGAGGACATGGAGTCCCTGATTCATCATTTCAAGCTGTTTACCGAGGGCTATTGCATCCCGGCGGGAGAGGCCTACGCTGCCGTGGAAGCCCCGAAAGGCGAGTTCGGCTGCTATCTGGTTTCCGATGGCGCCAACAAACCCTATCGGCTCAAGATTCGTGCGCCAGGCTTTCCACACTTGGCGGCCATGGATGAGATGGTCAAGGGGCATATGCTGGCGGATGTCGTGGCGGTGATCAGTACCATGGATATCGTGTTTGGGGAGATCGACCGGTGACAGGAGAGCAGACCCAGCATCCCGCAGGGCGGTTGTCTGCCCATGTGCGCGAGGAAATCGATCATTGGCTCACTCAATACCCTCAAAATCGCAAGCAGTCAGTGGTCTTGTATGCGCTGCATGCGGTTCAGCATGAGAACCAGGGTTATCTCACCCCCGAATTGATGGATGCGGTGGCCGAGTATCTCGAGTTGCCGGCCATCGCAGTCTACGAAGTGGCTACCTTCTATTCCATGTTCGAGACGCAGCCCGTGGGGCGGCACAGCGTGTCGGTCTGCACCAACATTAGCTGCATGCTGCGTGGCGGTGAGGAGATCCTGGCCCATCTGGAAGCCAAGCTCGGCATCAAGGTGGGGCAGAGCACGCCGGATGGGCGGATTTTTCTCAAGCCCGAAGAAGAGTGCCTGGCCGCTTGTTGCGGGGCGCCAATGATGATGGTCGATCACGTGTACCACGAGAACCTGACGCCCGATCAGGTTGATCGCATCATCGACACGCTGGAGTAACGCAATGGAACTCAACGCGGTCTGTTATGTGACCCGACAATTCGATGAGCCCTGGACGTGGGATAACTATCTCCAGGTCGGCGGCTATGCGTCCTGGCGACGGATTCTCGCCGAGCGGATCTCGCCAGAGACAGTGATCGAACAGCTCAAGGCCTCCGGGTTGCGCGGGCGTGGCGGTGCGGGTTTTCCAACCGGTCTGAAGTGGAGCTTCATGCCGCGCAATGTGGACGGACAAAAGTATGTCGTCTGCAATTCGGACGAGAGTGAGCCCGGAACCTGCAAGGATCGAGACATTCTGCGTTTCAACCCACATGCGGTGATCGAAGGGATGGCGATTGCCGGGTATGCGATGGGCGCAACCGTCGGATACAACTACCTGCGCGGCGAATTTATGGATGAGCCGTTCACGCGGTTCCGAACCGCCCTGAAGGAAGCCTACGAACAGGGATTGCTGGGGCGCGATATCCAGGGCAGCGGGGTGGATTTCGATCTCTATGCACATCTGGGCGCTGGCGCCTACATCTGTGGCGAGGAAACCGCCCTTCTGGAATCGTTGGAAGGGAAAAAAGGCCAGCCGCGGTTCAAGCCGCCGTTCCCTGCCAACTATGGCCTCTATGGTCGCCCGACCACCATCAATAACACGGAGACCTACGCGTCAGTGCCCGTGATCATGCGGCGCGGTCCGGACTGGTTTGCCGGTTTGGGGGTGGAAAAGGCCGGCGGCACCAAGATCTTCTCCGTTTCCGGTCATGTCAATCAGCCGGGTAATTTCGAGGTTCCCTTGGGAACACCGTTTGCCACACTGCTGGAAATGGCCGGCGGGGTGCGTCATGGCCGAAAGCTGAAGGCGGTGATTCCCGGGGGCTCGTCCGTGCCGGTCGTGCGCGGCGAGGTCATGATGGACGTCAACATGGATTACGACTCGGTCATGAAGGCCGGTTCGCTCCTGGGGTCTGGTGCGATCATCGTGATGGACGAGAGTGCCTGCATGGTGAAGGTGCTCGAGCGCGTGTCGCGGTTCTACTTCTCCGAGTCCTGTGGTCAGTGCACACCGTGTCGCGAAGGAACCGGCTGGCTCCATCGTGTGGTGCGGCGAATCGAGCATGGTCTGGGACGTCCTGAGGATCTGGATCTGCTGGATCGGGTGGCAGCACGCATCGAAGGGCGTACCATTTGCGCGCTGGGTGATGCGGCGGCGATGCCGGTGCGCAGCTTCGTCAAGCAGTTCCGAGATGAGTTTCAATACCACGTGGACCACAAGCGCTGCCTGGTGGGCGCGCCGGTAAATGCGGCCGCGGTCGCCTGATGGCCGCCGGTGACATGTGAAGGATCGAATAGGCGCGATATGAGCACTGATGAGGTCACAATCGAGGTCGACGGCGTTGCCATCACGGGACGCAAGGGACAGATGCTGATCGAACTGACCGATCAGGCCGGTATCTATATCCCGCGATTTTGCTATCACAAGAAACTTTCCATAGCGGCCAACTGCCGGATGTGTCTGGTGGAAATGGAGCGGGCACCAAAGCCAGTGCCGGCCTGTGCGACACCCGTGGCCGACGGAATGAAAATATCCACGCGGTCACCCAAGGCGCTCGATGCGCAGCAGGGCACGATGGAGTTCCTGCTCATCAACCACCCGCTGGATTGCCCGATCTGCGACCAGGGCGGCGAGTGTGAACTTCAGGATCTCGCTCTCGGTTTCGGTCAGGACGCATCGCGCTACGACGAACGTAAGCGCATCATTCCGGACCCCGATCTCGGATCGCTCGTGGCTACCGACATGACACGCTGCATTCACTGCACCCGCTGTGTCCGTTTCGGCGAAGAGATCGCTGGTGTACGTGAACTGGGTGCTACCGGTCGCGGTGAGTTCATGTCCATCGGAACCTATGTCGAGCACGCCTTGACGTCGGAAGTGGCCGGGAATGTGATCGATCTGTGCCCAGTGGGAGCGCTGACCGCCAAACCGTCACGCTACACGGCCCGTCCGTGGGAACTGACCGAGCGGCCTACGCTGGCCCCGCATGATGGTTGGGGGACTCATCTTGCCGCCCATGTGCGTGGTGGGCAGGTCATGCGCATGGTTCCTCGCGAGGCCGAAGCATTCAACGAGACCTGGATCGCCGACCGGGATCGCTTCAGCTACACTGCGATCTGCTCGCCGGACCGTCTGCTTGCGCCCATGGTTCGAGAGGATGGACATTGGCGAACGGTTGATTGGTCGACGGCACTGAGCGTGGCTGCACAGGGTCTGCAGCAGGTTAGCCCGGACGCCTTGGGTATTCTTGCCTCACCTTCGGCCACGGTCGAGGAATATTTTCTGCTGCGACGGCTGGCCGAACATCTGGGATGCGTGAATCTCGATCATCGGCTGGGAACGAGCGATGTGGCCGGGCAGGAGCATGCCGGGCTGTATCCGGATCTGGGGCTGTCGATTGCTGAGTGGGAGCGTGTCGACGCTGCCTTGATCGTCGGCAGCGATCTGCGCCGCGAAATCCCGCTGTTGCATCTGCGGCTGCGTAAGGCTGGCTTGCGCGGTGCTCAGCTGAGCGTGATCAACCCTGTTGAGGGGGATTTCCGTTTCCCCATCCACGCCCAGCGCAAGGCCAAAGACTTGTGTGAGGAACTCGCCGCGGTGGCTCTGGCTGCTTCGGAGCTTGTCAACCAGACGATCCCGACCGCGCTTGAACCGGCTGTTCAGGGGATTCAGCCCCTGCAGGCGCACGTCCAGATTGCCGAATCCCTCACGCGCGGCGCCCGGACGGGATTGCTCGCCGGTCAACTCGCCTTGGAGCAGCCCGGGGCAAGCACCTTGCTGGCTTTGGCGGCCTTCATCGCAGAGGCGACGGGATCGGTGCTCGGTACGCTTCCGGTGGGTGGAAACACCGCGGGGGCCTGGCTCTGTGGTATCGTGCCCCACCGCGGTATTGGGGGGGTGGCATCTGCGGCCCCGGGTCGCTCGGCCGCGGAACTGTTTACGGGCGGAATGCGCGGGTTTTTGATGCTCGGTGTCGAGCCGGAGTCCGAGGCTGCCAATCCTTCAGCAGCCGTTGCCGCCCTCACGGGCGCCGAGTTCGGTGTGGCCTTGACGCCCTATATCACCGAATCCCTGAAAGCAGTGGCCCACGTGCTGCTTCCGGTGGGCACCTTCGCAGAAACCGCAGGGAGTTTCATTACCCGGGATGGCCACTGGCTCGGGTTCGAGGGCTGCACGCAGCCTGTCGGCGAGGCACGACCCGGATGGAAAGTGTTGCGGGTATTGGGGAACCAGATTGGCGTCGCCGGATTCGATTACGCGGACTGCCGCGAAGTGACCGAGGCGGCGCGTGCGGCGATCGGCACGCTGGAGGCGACCGCACCGCAGTGGCATCGCCATGGCAGTTGGGAGCGCCCGATACTGCCGGCTCTCCAGCGGCTTGGACCGTTGGGGCTGTATGGCAGCGACGCCGTGGTGCGGCGATCGCCAGCGCTGCAGGCATCGCCAGAAGGCGAAAGCGCGCGCTTGCTTCACGTCCATCCCGATGATGCGGCTCGCGTGGGCCTGAAAGCCGGTGAACCGGTGCAAGTGAGGCAGGGGGATCGGTACGTCGAGCTGCCGTGGGTGGCGGACGAGGGGCTGATACAGGGCTGCGTGTGGTGGCCGGCTGGCGTATTGAATGCGCCGGCTGGTGGAGCGCGATTCGGCGCTCTCGAAATCATGCCGGTGACGGCCGGCTGAGTATTTTTCAAGGAAGCGGGTGCGTCATGCTGGAACCGATTCTCGCAATCTGGTCACAGATTCCCGAATCACTGCGGATGAGTGTGCTGATCGTCCTCAAGATTCTGGCGATCGTTCTGCCGTTGCTGGGCGTGGTCGCTTATCTGACTTACGCCGAACGCAAAGTCATCGGTTTCATGCAGGCCCGGGTAGGGCCGAACCGCGTCGGTCCGCTGGGCTTGCTGCAGCCCATTGCGGATGCCGCCAAGTTGGCCTTCAAGGAAATCGTGATCCCGACTCAGGCCAACCGGACGCTGTTCATCATGGCGCCGGTGTTGTCCTTTCTGCCGGCATTGGTGGCTTGGGCTGTGGTGCCCTTCGCCGACGGAATGGTGCTGGCCGATGTGGATGCGGGATTGCTGTTCATTCTGGCGCTGACCTCGTTTGGCGTGTATGGCATCATGCTGGCCGGCTGGGCCAGTAATTCCAAATACGCTTTTCTGGGTGCGATGCGTGCGGCCGCGCAAATGGTGTCTTACGAGCTGGCCATGGGTTTTGCGCTCATTGGCGTGCTCATGGCGGCCAATAGCCTGAAGTTGAACGATATCGTGCTGGCGCAGCAAGGCGGCATTTGGCACTGGTATTTCATTCCGTTGTTTCCGCTCTTTCTGGTGTACTGGATCTCGGGCGTTGCGGAGACAAACCGCCTGCCGTTCGACGTCGTGGAAGGTGAGTCAGAGATCGTTGCCGGATTCCATGTCGAATATGGGGGCATGGGGTTTGCGCTGTTCTTCTTGGCCGAATACGCCAACATGACGCTCATCGCCACCCTGGTGGCCACCTTGTTCCTCGGGGGATGGCTGTCACCGCTCGAAGGGCTGCCGGTGTTGGGACAGTTGCCGTTGCTGGGACAGAACGGGTTCCACTGGCTGGCACTTAAGGTGGCATTTTTCCTGTTCTGTTTTCTCTGGTTCCGGGCGACCTTCCCGCGTTATCGCTATGACCAGATCATGCGGTTGGGGTGGAAAGTGTTCATTCCCGTGACGATTGTATGGCTGGCCGTGGTCGGGGTATTTGTCCACACCGGATTCGGGCCTTGGTTCTGAGTCTGGAAAGGGGAGACGGAATATGACCGCTGTGACACGACAGATTGGCGACTTTTTCAAGACCTTCCTGTTATGGGAATTGGTCGTGGGGTTGTCTGTGACGGCGCGGGAATTGTTTTCGCGCAAAGTGACGGTGCTGTACCCGGAGGAAAAAACGCCGCAAAGTCCACGGTTCCGTGGCCTGCACGCACTGCGCCGCTATGCCAACGGCGAGGAGCGTTGCATTGCCTGCAAGCTGTGTGAAGCAGTATGTCCCGCGTTGGCCATTACCATTGAGTCGTCGATGCGCGCAGACGGAACTCGACGCACGACGCGCTATGACATCGATCTGTTCAAATGCATTTATTGCGGGTTCTGCGAAGAAGCCTGCCCAGTTGATTCGATCGTCGAGACGCGCGTCTACGAATATCATTTTGAGCAGCGTGGCGAGAACATCATGACCAAGGACCAGTTGCTTGCTATTGGGGACAAATATGAGGAGATGATCGCCCGTGATCGGGCGATGGACGCTCCCTATCGCTAGATCGTCAATTCCAGACTCACCCGCAAGACCAGGCGGAGCCGAATCCGATGTTTCAACTCGTGCTGTTTTACGTATTTTCAGCTGTTCTGATTGCTGCTGCATTGGCCGTAATCACAGCGCGCAACCCGGTTCACTCCGTACTGTTTCTCGTGCTTGCATTTTTCACCAGTGCCGCATTGTGGCTATTGATCGAAGCGGAATTTCTGGCGATTGTCCTGGTGCTCGTTTATGTCGGCGCGGTCATGGTGCTGTTCCTGTTTGTGGTGATGATGATCGATGTCGATCTGGCGACGGTCCGAGAGGGGTTCAATCGCTCCTTGCCGCTGGGGCTGGGGATCGTTGTATTGATCGTGCTGGAACTGTCGGTGGTGTTGGGGGGCGGCGAGTTTCTTGGCGCCCAAGGCCTCGTCCAACAGACAGAAGGGGAGAGCAATATTCGTGCGCTTGGCGAGGTGATGTACACCCAGTATGTCTATCCGTTTGAAATCGCTTCGGTGATTCTGCTGGTCGCAATCGTGGCAGCCATTGCCCTCACATTGCGGCGCCGTACCGGCCGGCGAATCCAGCATCCCGGTCTTCAGGCGAAGGTTCGGCCCGAGGATCGGCTGCGGATCATCAAGATGTCATCCGAGAGCCGGGAATAGGGCGCGCATCATGAGCGACTCAGCGGGGGCGAAATGATTACCTTGTCACATTATCTGGTGCTCAGCGGGATTTTGTTTGTGCTGAGCATTGCCGGCATCTTCATCAACCGGAAGAACGTCATCCTGCTGCTCATGTGCATCGAGTTGATGCTGCTTTCGGTGAACATGAATTTCGTTGCCTTTTCCCGCTTCAGTGGCGATCTCGCCGGGCAGGTCTTCGTATTTTTCATCTTGACCGTTGCAGCGGCCGAAGCCGCAATCGGTCTGGCTATTTTGGTTGTGCTTTTCCGAAGCAAAGGCAGCATCAACGTCGAGGATCTCGACGGGATGAAAGGTTGATCGAACATGCGCGAGACTTATCTGACGATTGTCCTGGCCCCTTTGATCGCCGCGATCGTTGCGGGCTTGTTCGGAAGAAGGATCGGCCGCGCTGGCGCGCATGTGCTGACGATCGCCGGCGTGGGCCTGTCCTTCGGGTTGTCGGCATGGGTGCTCAAGAGTCACGCGATTGACGGCGTTCCGGTCTTCAATGAAGCGCTCTACACCTGGGGCGTGGTGAGTGGCTTGCGTCTGGAGGTCGGCTTTCTGGTCGATAATCTGACGGCACTGATGATGTGTGTTGTCACATTCGTGTCGCTCATGGTGCATGTCTACACCATCGGCTACATGCAGGAGGATCCGGGCTACCAGCGTTTCTTCAGCTATATCTCGCTGTTCACCTTCGCCATGCTGATGCTGGTGATGAGCAACAACTTTCTCCAGCTGTTTTTCGGCTGGGAAGCGGTGGGTCTGGTTTCGTATCTGCTGATTGGATTCTGGTACACGCGCCCAAGCGCGGTGTTCGCCAACATGAAAGCCTTTCTGGTCAATCGGGTCGGGGATTTCGGCTTCCTGCTCGGGATCGCCGCTATCCTGCAGTACACCGGATCGCTCGATTATCGCGAAGTCTTCACGGCCATTCCAGCGCTGCAAGGAGAGACGATCCGTCTCATCCCGGGGGTCGAGTGGTCAGTCCTGACGCTGATCTGCTTGCTGTTGTTCGTGGGCGCGATGGGCAAGTCGGCGCAGATGCCGTTGCATGTCTGGTTGCCCGACTCGATGGAAGGGCCGACGCCGATCTCCGCTCTCATCCATGCGGCAACGATGGTCACCGCCGGCATTTTCATGGTGGCGCGCATGTCGCCGATCTATGAGCTGTCGGAAACCGCACTGATGACGATCTTGTTGATCGGTTCGGCAACGGCGTTCTTCATGGGATTGCTGGGCATCATCCAGACGGACATCAAGCGGGTGGTGGCTTATTCCACCCTCTCGCAGCTTGGCTACATGACCGTCGCGCTTGGAGTGTCGGCCTATTCCGCTGCGGTCTTTCATCTGATGACCCACGCCTTCTTCAAGGCGCTGCTTTTCCTCGCGGCCGGCTCGGTCATCATCGCCATGCACCATGAACAGGACATGCGGCGCATGGGGGGCTTGTGGCGCCGCCTGCCGATCACCTATGTCACGTGCCTGATCGGGGCCTTGGCGCTGATCGGCTTTCCCGGGTTCTCGGGCTTCTTTTCCAAGGACGCGCTGATCGAGGCCGTCGCCGAGTCTCATCTGCCCGGTGCCGGCATCGCCTATGTTGCCGTGTTGTCCGGGGTGTTCATCACCGCTTTCTATACCTTCCGGCTCATCTTCATGGTCTTTCACGGGCCGGAACGGTTCACGGCGGCCGTGGGCCACGATGACGAGACGCACGGTCATCACGACGATCATGGGCACCACGGTGCGCATGTTCCCCATGAGTCACCCTGGGTGGTGACGCTGCCGTTGGTTCTGCTCGCCATACCGTCGATCTTCATCGGCGCTATGACGATGGAGCCGATTCTGTTCGGTGACTTCTTCCGGGGCGTGATCACGGTGGCGCATTCGCACGACGTTCTTGGCGAACTGGCTGCGCACTTCCATGGTCCCTTGGCGTTTGTCGTGCATGGGTTCCAGGGTCCCGCGGTTTATCTGGCCTTGGCCGGCGTGGTCAGCGCCGGTTACGTCTACCTGTTCAATCCGGGCGTGGCCGAATTTTTCGCGAACCGTTTCATACCGGGACGTCTCGCCAACTGGGTATTGCAGCGGAAGTACGGGTTCGACGCGCTGTACATTCAGGGATTCGCCGGAATGGGGCGAGCCCTCGGCCGCTTGTTCTGGGAGCGTGGGGACATGGACCTGATCGATGGCCGCCTCGTCAACGGGACGGCGCAGCGAATCGTCGCCTGGGCGGCCAAGGGTCGCGCGCTGCAATCCGGGTATCTCTATCACTATGCTTTCGCCATGCTCATCGGCCTGACGCTGCTGTTGGGTTGGATGTTGTTTATTCGCTGATTGCCGCGCTCTGTCGCAAGGGGAAAGGAAAGTCCGCATGTTTGCCGATCTGCCGCTGCTGAGCCTCTTGATCTGGACGCCTATCGTCGGCGGTCTGTTGGTCCTCTGGCTGGGGGACCAGAAGCTTTCGCTCGCACGCGGCCTGGCGCTGGGTGTGTCGATGCTGACGTTTTTGCTCAGCCTGGGGCTTTGGACAGGCTTCGAGATCGGAAGCGCAGATCTGCAGTTCGTGGAGAAGGCCTTGTGGATTCCCTCACTGGGCGCTGATTACGCATTGGGTGTCGACGGCCTCTCCATGCCCCTGATTATCCTGACCACGTTCATGACGGTGTTCACGATCTTTGCCGCAAAGGAGTCGGTGACACAGCGTCCCGCAGCATATCTGGGCGCATTCCTGATCATGGAAGGGTTCATGGTCGGCGTGTTCGCTGCCATCGATGCGTTGCTGTTCTATGTCTTCTGGGAAGCCATGCTGATCCCGATGTTTCTGATCATCGGCATCTGGGGCGGCCCACGCCGTATTTACGCCACGATCAAGTTCTTCCTGTTCACCTTCCTCGGTTCCGTGTTGATGCTGGTGGCGTTCATTTACCTCTATCAAAAGAGCGGCGGCTTTGACGTGCTGGCGCTGCAGCGGCTGCCATTGGGCGCGGCCGAGCAGACTTGGATATTCCTGGCATTCCTTGTGGCCTTCGCCGTCAAAGTGCCAATGTGGCCCGTCCATACCTGGTTACCGGATGCGCACGTGGAAGCACCGACAGGCGGCTCGGTGATTCTGGCAGCCATCACACTCAAGATGGGGGCCTATGGCTTTTTGCGCTACGCCTTGCCGATCGCGCCGGATGCCGCCGGCGAAATGGCCGGGTTCATGGCCACACTCAGTCTGATCGCGATCGTCTACGTTGGGCTAGTGGCGATGGTCCAGGAAGACATGAAAAAGTTGATCGCCTATTCGTCGATCGCGCACATGGGATTCGTCACATTGGGCTTCTTCCTGCCCTACTGGGCCAGCGACGGTGTCGATGCGCCCGCGCTGGCGATGGGGGTGACCGGCGGGATGGTGCAAATGATCTCCCACGGTTTCATTTCCGGGGCGATGTTCCTTTGCGTGGGCGTTCTGTACGACCGGATGCACACCCGGCGGATTGCGGCCTATGGAGGCGTGACGAGCCGGATGCCCGTTTTCGCTGCGTTTTTCGTGCTGTTCGCCATGGCCAACTCGGGATTGCCGGGTACGTCGGGTTTTGTGGGTGAGTTTCTGGTGATTCTCGCCAGTTTCCAGGCGAATCCCTGGATCGCTTTTCTGGCCGCTTCGACGCTCATCGTGGGCGCGTCCTATTCGCTGTGGCTGGGCAAGCGCGTGGCGTTCGGGCCAGTGACCAATCCCGAAGTCGAAAAGCTGACCGACGTGAGTGCGCGGGAGTTTGTGATGCTGGGTGTGCTGGCCTTGATGGTGCTTGCCCTGGGGGTATGGCCTAAACCGTTGCTGGCCGTGATCGAACCCTCTGTACAACAGCTGCTGCTCCAGATCGTGCCTGGCAAGCTGTGATCGCTCCCAACCGCAGGATGATTTCGGAATGGACATGACGTTGATTGGCTCCTGGGTAAGGCTCGCCGCACCGGAGATTGTGCTACTGTCCGCGGTCTGCGCAATTCTGGTCATTGACCTGTTTCTTCCCCCGCGATTGCGCCATTTGACGCACAGTTTCAGCCTGCTGGCCTTGTTGCTGACCGCAGCCTCTGTGCTTCAGGTGGGGCAAGGGCTCGAGGAACCCATCGTCACATTCAGCGGAATGTTCGTGCTCGATCGGCTGGCGGTGTTAATGAAGGTTGCCGTGTTGCTGGTCGCCGGCGTCATGCTGATTTACGCGCGGGACTATCTGCGTTCCCGGGAGATGGATCAGGGCGAATTTTATCTGCTGGTGTTGTTCTCGGTGCTGGGGATGCTGGTGCTCATTTCCGCGGCCCACTTCATCACGCTCTATCTGGGCCTGGAATTGATGTCGCTGAGCCTCTACGCACTGGTTGCTTTCAATCAAGAGCGTTCGAGCAGTTCCGAGGCCGCGATGAAGTATTTCGTGCTGGGTGCTATCGCGTCAGGCATGTTGCTCTACGGCATGTCGATTCTCTACGGCGTGACCGGCAGCCTGGAAATCGAGGTGGTGGCAGAAACCATTCTGGCTCAGCCGGTCGGGAGCCTTCCGCTGTTGCTTGCGATGACGTTTATTGTGGCCGGGGTCGCTTTTAAGCTGGGCGCCGTGCCTTTTCACAATTGGATGCCGGATGTTTATCAAGGCGCCAGCACGCCGGTGGCGATGCTGGTGGCTTCGGCATCCAAGCTCGCAGCGTTCGCAATGGCTATCCGCCTGCTGGCGCAGGGAATGGAAGGGCTGTCGGAGGATTGGCGCGACTTGTTGATTGCGATGGCAGTTCTATCGTTGGCAATCGGAAGTATCGTGGCCATCGCCCAGACTAACGTCAAACGCCTGCTGGCTTACTCTGCGATTGCGAATATCGGATTCCTGTTGCTCGGAATTCTGGCAGCCAATCCGGTTGGATACGCCTCCGCACTGTTCTACATCCTGGTCTACGTCCTCATGGCGCTCGGCGCGTTCGGCGCTTTGACGCTGATGAGCCGAGGCGGGCATGACGCCGAGACGCTCGATGATCTCAAGGGGCTGAACAGCCGCAGTCCGTGGTTGGCTGCGGTTCTGGCGATATTCATGTTTTCCATGGCTGGGGTTCCGCCCACAGCCGGCTTCTATGCCAAGCTGATGGTGCTCGATGCTGTCGTCGAGCAAGGCTTCAGCGGACTGGCAATCGTTGCGGTCCTGTTCGCGGTCGTGAGCGCCTTTTACTATCTGAGAGTGGTCTGGCAGCTCTATTTCGAGAGTCCGGGCGAGTCCACTGCCGTTGCGACGAACACGGACGTCCGCTGGCTTCTGATGGCCAATGGTGGACTGGTCCTGGCGCTCGGTATCATGCCCGATCAATTGATCCGCGCCTGCCTCACCGCGTTCTGATATGACCTGCTGGTTGATTAATCGGGCGAGGCTTCGTATAATGGCTGCTTAGCCGGATGCGGGGTGGAGCAGTCTGGCAGCTCGTCGGGCTCATAACCCGAAGGTCGCAGGTTCAAATCCTGCCCCCGCTACCAAACGATTTTTTGCGTGCATTAGAGCCCCGGTTAAGGGGCTTTTTTGTTCCTGGAGGCTTGCAAAAAGCCGGTGATGGATGATCCGGGCTCGGTTTGGGAGGAAGTTTGTTGACGGGTTTGGTCGCGGTAGGCTCGTTGCACGAACGCCTGAAGCGTCTGCTTGAGCCGGTGGTGGAAGAGATGGGCTATGAGCTGATCTGCGTGGAATATCGTCAAGGCGATCCGCAGCGGGTGCGGTTGTACATTGACGGGCCTGACGGAATCGGGCTTGAAGATTGCGAGCGCGTCAGTCGGCAGGTGGTCGGCATTCTTGACGTCCATGACCCGGTGCCGGGGGAGTATGTCTTGGAAGTGTCCTCTCCGGGCGATGACCGCCCGTTGGTCAAGCCACAGCATTTCATGCGTTTCAAAGGGGAGCGTATCCGGGTGCGGACACTGGCGCCGATAGCCAGGCGCCGTAATTTTACCGGGCAGCTGGTTGAGGTCGCGCCGGAATCCATTGTGCTGAATGTCGATGGTGAGCAGGTGAACTTGCGTTTCGATGAGCTCGAAATGGCGCGATTGGCACCACAACTCGATACCGCCGGACCACGCCGAGGATCAAAACGATGAGTAAAGAAATTCTGCTGGTTGTCGAAGCGCTTTCGAACGAAAAAGGCGTGGACGAAGAAGTCATCTTTCGGGCGATCGAGGCGGCACTCGAATCCGCCGCGCGCAAGCGCATGGCGCTCGATGAGGTCGACGTGCAGGTGAGAATCGATCGCCGGACAGGTGCCTACACGACCACGCGTCGTTGGGAGGTTGTGACCGATGATGCGGAAGAGATCAATCCGCTGGCGCAGGTCACCTTGTCCGAGGCGCGTGCCAAACAGCCGAAGATCGACGTGGGCGAATTTGTCGAGGAATCGCTGGAGTCGCTGCCCTTCGGGCGCATCGCCGCCCAGGCCGCCAAGCAGGTGATCGTGCAGAAGGTGCGCGAAGCGGAGCGAGCGAAGATCGTCGATCAGTACCGCGATCGCGTCGGCGAGCTGGTGATGGGGATGGTCAAGAAGGTCGAGCGCGGCAATGTGATTCTCGACCTGGGTGGCAACGTGGAAGCCATCGTTCCGCGCGAGTGGATGATCCCCCGCGAGATGGTTCATACCGGCGACCGCCTGCGGGGGTATCTCAAGGATGTCCGCTCCGAGTCGCGGGGACCGCAACTTTTTCTGAGTCGCACAGCCCCCGAGTTCCTGGTCGAGCTGTTCAAGCTGGAGGTTCCAGAAGTCGGCCAGGGGTTGATCGAGATCAAGGGGGCCGCGCGTGATCCGGGACTGCGGGCGAAGATTGCCGTGATGGCACATGATCGGCGCATCGATCCGGTGGGCGCCTGCGTTGGAATGCGGGGTTCGCGTGTGCAAACAGTTTCCAATGAGCTATCGGGGGAGCGCGTCGACATCGTCCCCTGGGATTCGAATCCCGTTCAGTTTGTCATCAACGCCATGTCCCCGGCCGACGTGGTATCCATTGTCGTCGATGAGGAATCGCACAGCATGGATGTGGCGGTGGATGCCGACAAGCTGTCGTTGGCCATCGGTCGCGGCGGCCAGAACGTGCGGCTGGCCAGCGAGCTGACCGGTTGGACCTTGAATGTCATGGATCAGGAGCAGGCGCACGCCAAGAGCGAGGCGGAGGCTAACAATCTCATCAACCTCTTCGTCCGGGAAATCGGCGTCGATGAGGAGATCGCCGCCATTCTGGTGCGCGAAGGGTTCTCCAGCGTTGAAGAAGTGGCCTATGTTCCTGCAGGCGAGCTATTGGAGATCGAAGAATTCGATGAAGAGGTCGTCAATGCATTGCGGGAAGCTGCAAAGGATGCATTGCTGACCCGGGCGATCGCCACCGAAGAGCATGTGAGTGAGACAGGTCCTGCCCAGGATCTGTTGGACCTGGGCGGTATGGATCCAGAGCTGGCGCATCGATTGGCTCGCCATGGGATTCAAACTCGGGAAGATCTGGCCGAGCAGGCTGTGGATGACTTGATCGAGATCGAGGCGCTGGACCGGGATCGGGCGGCCGCCTTGATTATGACCGCTCGTGAACACTGGTTTGCGGATCAACAGGGGTAATCGTAAGGATGGTTCGCAGGCGTGGGGGTGAGCATGATTGAAGTGACGGTAAAACAATTTGCGGAAACAGTCGGGATTCCTGTCGAGCGATTGCAGGAGCAGCTGGCCGAAGCGGGTATGCCGACAAAGGGCCCTGAAGATCCCATCACGGATCATGAAAAAACACAGTTGCTCGGCTATCTGCGGCGTAGTCGGGGGCAAACGCCCGAGCCCCAGCGCATCACCCTCAAGCGCAAGACCACTAGCGAAATCCGGCTCGCCGGCGCGCAAGGCCGTGGGAAAACGGTCACCGTCGAGGTGCGCAAGAAGCGCACCTATGTGAAACGCGCTCCCGTCAGTGAGGATGCCGTCGCCGAAACTGCAGAGGGTTCAACGGCCCAGGTGGCGGAAGCAGTCGAAATCCCGCAGGTCGAGGCGCCGCCGGTTTTGAATGAAGCGGTCGAGGTGCCTTCTGCCGCCGCGAGCGCGCCCGAGGACGGCACGACACCGGCACTGGCTGCCGGGCCGGCTGATACGTCGTCGGAGGCGGACGTGCCTGGACTGGCTCCGGAGGTGACGCCGCCGGGCGAGATCGACTCCCGAGCACGCGAGACGCAGCAAAAGACGCGCGGCGATACGAGTCGCCCGGCGGGTGCATCCCGTCGCGGCCCGGAGCATGGACGGCCTGCCATGGCGCCAAGTCAGCCCGAGCCGGCTGGAAAGCGGGGCGATGGGCGCAAGAAGGGCGGTGGAGGCCAGGTCGAGCGCCGGGATCGCAACGAGCGTGGCCTGGAGGTCACGCGGCGTGGAGGCAGGCGCAAAGGTGGGCGATCGGAGTCGGCGCCGGCTCGGCACCAGTTCGAAAAGCCATCGCAGCCGGTCGTGCGCGAGGTTCAGATTCCGGAAACCATTACCGTCGGTGAGCTGGCGCAACGGATGGCCGTGAAGGCACCCGAAGTGATCAAGACCTTGATGGGAATGGGCGTCATGGCGACGATCAACCAGGTCATCGATCAGGAAACAGCGTCATTGCTAGTTGACGAGATGGGCCATGTGCCAAAGATTCTCAAGGAATCGGCGCTCGAGGAAGAATTGGTCAGCGAGGGCGAAGCTCATCAGGCAGAAGCCGTCGCGCGCGCTCCGGTGGTCACCGTCATGGGGCATGTCGATCATGGCAAGACCACGTTGCTGGACTATATTCGGCGGACCAAGGTTGCCGATCGCGAGGCCGGTGGCATCACGCAGCATATTGGTGCCTATCATGTCGGTACGCCCCGTGGGATGATCACCTTCCTCGACACCCCGGGCCATGCGGCCTTTACGTCCATGCGCGCCCGCGGCGCCCGCTCCACGGATATCGTGATCCTGGTCGTCGCCGCCGATGACGGCGTCATGCCGCAGACCATCGAAGCCATTCAGCATGCGCGAGCAGCCGGAGTGCCGATCGTCGTTGCGGTAAACAAGATCGACAAGGCAGGTGCCGATCTGGAGCGCATCAAGAACGAATTGGTTCAGCATGAGGTCGTCCCCGAAGAGTGGGGCGGCGATACGATGTTCGTTCCCGTGTCCGCCAAGCAGGGCACGAATATGGATGCCTTGCTGGAGGCCGTTCTGTTGCAGGCCGAGGTTATGGAACTCACCGCTGTGGCCGAAGGGCGCGCGGCGGGCGTGGTGATCGAATCCAGTCTCGAGAAGGGGCGCGGATCGGTGGCAACGGTTCTGGTTCAGAAAGGGACTTTGGAGCGTGGCGATGTGCTGCTGTGCGGGCAGGAATGGGGTCGGGTTCGCGCCATGTTCGATGAGAGCGGTCGTCCGGTTACCAAGGCCGGCCCGTCGATTCCCGTGCAGATCCTGGGGTTGTCGGGAACGCCCAATGCCGGTGATGAATTCATTGCCCTGACCGACGAGCGCAAGGCGCGGGAAATTGCATTGTACCGGCAGGGCAAGTTCCGCGATGTGCGTCTGGCCAAGCAGGCCACGACGAAACTGGAAGATGTGTTCAATCGCCTGGAAGAAGGCAACCTCCAGCAGGTCAATCTGATCGTCAAGGCGGATGTTCAGGGTTCGGTCGAAGCCCTGAGCGATGCGCTCCTGGCGCTCTCCAACGAGGAAGTGAAGGTCAATGTCGTGGCGCGCGGCCTCGGTGGTATCACCGAGTCGGACGTGAACCTTGCCGTTGCCTCCTCGGCCATCATCATCGCCTTCAATGTGCGTGCGGACGCTGCGGCGCGACGCCTGATCGGCGAGAGCGGCACCGACGTGCGTTATTACAGCGTCATCTACCAGGCGATCGAGGAAGTGAAGAACGCCATTACCGGCCTCATGGCGCCCAAGGTAAAGGAAGAGGTGGTGGGAATCGCCGAGGTTCGCGACGTGTTCCGTTCCTCCAAGATGGGCGCCGTTGCCGGCTGCTTGGTGGTCGAAGGCATGGTTCGCCGGCACTGCCCGATCCGCGTGCTGCGGAACAACGTCGTGGTCTTCGAGGGTGAACTCGAGTCGCTGCGCCGCTTCAAGGATGACGTGAACGAGGTTCGATCGGGTACCGAGTGCGGGATCGCCGTCCGTAATTACAACGATGTGCAGCCGGGCGATCAGATCGAGGTGTATCAACGCGTCGAGGTGCCGGTCTGACATGCCTCGGGAATATCCGCGTACCGTGCGAGTGGCGGAACAGCTGCGCCAGGAACTGAGCCAGCTGATCCGCGAGGAAGTGAGTGATCCCCGCCTGGGCCCGGTCACCGTCACCAGTGTGCAGGTGGCACGGGATTTTTCTCATGCCAAGGTATTCGTATCGTTCCTGGGGCAATCGGCCGGAATCGACGAAAAGCTGGCCATCCTGCAACACGCAGCGCGAGCACTCCAAGGTCTGCTGGGAAGGCGCTTGCGTCTGCGCGTGATTCCGTCGTTGCATTTTCAATACGATGAAGTGCTTGATTACGGGCAACGGATGGACGCGCTGATCACCAAGGCCCGTGCTGCAGATGATTTGCGCAGCGATCCATCTGCCGATGCCGCCGAAGAGTGAGTGACGCGGTTTTGACCAGGACCCCGACCAGACGAAGGCGTCGCATCGTCGACGGCATTCTGCTGTTCGACAAACCGCTGGGTATGTCCAGCAACAAGGCGTTGCAGCACGTTCGGTGGCTCTATGCAGCGGCCAAAGCAGGGCATACGGGGAGTCTTGATCCATTGGCCACGGGCTTGCTTCCGCTGTGCTTTGGTCAGGCGACGAAGGTGTGCGGCTATCTGCTCGATGCCGATAAATCGTATGAAGTAGTCTGCCAGTTCGGTTGTCGAACGGTAACCGGTGATCGCGAAGGAGAAGTCGTCGAAACCGGCCCTGCTGATGCCGCGCGACTGGCAGGATTGGCTCAGGCCTTGGACCATTTTCGAGGCAAGATCGATCAGATTCCCCCCATGTATTCCGCGCTCAAGCATGAGGGCGAGCGGCTTTATCGGCTAGCACGTCAGGGGAAGGAAGTCGTTCGGCCCGCGCGGCCGGTCACGATTCATGAGCTCACCTTGATAGAGCAGGCCGGCGCAACCGCTATCCTGCGGATACGGTGCAGCAAGGGAACGTATGTCCGTACCTTGGTCGAGGATATTGCCGCGGCGCTGGGGACAGTCGCCCATGTCCACGATTTGCGCCGCCTGGCCCTGGGACCATTCAAACTATCCCAAGGGGCTCATGATATGGCGGCGCTGCAGTATGTCGCTGATGCGGGCGACTGGGAGCGATTGGATGCCCTGTTGCTGCCATTGGACGCGGCTCTGCACCATTATCCTGCCGTGACCCTGAGCGAAGCCGTGGCGTTTCAGATGACGCAGGGCAAGGTGGTCAGTGTGCCGGATACGCTGACCAACGGCCAAACCGTTCGATTGTATGGCCCTGACGAGCGGTTTCTGGGAATGGGAGAAATGCTGGGAGATGGACGCTGTGCGCCAAAGCGGCTCATGCAGGGCGTGCCTGGTCAGAAGCCCCGCAACTTGTTGTCAAACGGATTTCAGGGCTAAAATTGATCATTTGAAGTGGGCGGAATTGCCTAATTAGGAGTTTTTCAATGTCTTTGACAGGCCAGACCAAAGCCGACATCGTGGCCGGTTTCCAGCGGGATTCCTCGGATACCGGTTCCCCTGAAGTCCAGGTTGCTCTGCTGACCCAGCGCATCGAACATCTGACAGGTCATTTTTCGGTTCACAAGCAGGACCACCATTCCCGCCGCGGCCTGCTCAAGCTTGTCAGCCAGCGTCGTAAACTGCTCGACTATCTCAAGAAGACCGATGTGGGTCGTTATCAGGATCTGATTGGCCGTCTCGGCCTGCGTCGCTGATTACGACGCGATCCCAGCTGGATTTCGGACAGGACACACGAACGGGGCGGTAGGAAAGCATTGTGACAATCACTGTGAAACGTTTTCAATATGGCGAGCATCTGGTTACGCTCGAAACCGGACGCATCGCTCGGCAGGCAACCGGCGCCGTTCTGGTGAGCATGAGCGATACCGTGGTCCTGGTGACCGTGGTTGGCCGCAAGGAGGCTGCTCCGGGCACGGATTTTCTGCCGTTAACGGTGAATTACCAAGAGCGCACCTACGCCGCAGGTCGTATCCCCGGGGGATTCTTCAAACGTGAGGGACGTCCCTCGGAAAAGGAAATTCTGACATCCCGCCTGATCGACCGTCCGCTTCGTCCCTTGTTTCCGAAAGGCTTTCATCACGAAGTTCAGGTCATCGCAACCGTCAAGTCGGTGAATCCCGATGTGGATCCGGATATCCCGGCCTTGATCGGCGCATCGGCGGCACTCGCTATTTCCGGCATTCCGTTCCAGGGGCCTTTGGGCGCTGCCCGGGTGGGCTACGCCAACAATGCCTATATCCTCAATCCGACGTATCCGCAGATGGAACGTTCGGATCTGGATCTGGTTGTGGCTGGCACCGCAGAGGCGGTTCTGATGGTCGAATCGGGCGCGAATGAACTACCCGAATCGGTGATGCTCGGCGCGGTCCTGTTCGGTCATGAGCAGATGCAGGCCGCCATTCAGGCAATCAACGAATTTGCGGCCGAAGCCGCCAAGCCCGCATGGGAATGGCAGGCAACTCAGGCTGATGAGGCCGTGATCAGTGCCGTTACCGAACTCATCGGGCAGGACCTGACCCAAGCCTACAGCATATCCGAGAAGCAGCCTCGACAAGACGCCATCGCCGGCCTGCGACAGCGGGCGGCATCGGAGCTGGTCGTCACCGAAGGGGTCTTCACCGAAGCGGCGGTCAAGAAATCGTTCGAGTCCCTGGAACGCCGGATCGTGCGTGAGCGGATTCTGAGTGGCGCCCCGCGCATCGATGGTCGCGACCTCAAGACGATCCGTCCGATCAGCATTGAAGTGGGTATCCTGCCGCGCACACATGGCTCGGCGCTGTTTACCCGAGGCGAAACGCAGGCCATCGTCGTGACCACGCTCGGCACGGCGCGTGACGCCCAGGTCATCGATGCCATCGAAGGGGAGCGCAAGGAGCCGTTCATGCTCCACTACAACTTTCCCCCCTATTGTGTCGGTGAAACAGGTTTCATCGGATCGCCGAAGCGGCGTGAAATCGGGCATGGCCGTCTGGCGCGGCGCGCAATCGAAGCCGTGCTGCCGGATATGGACGCCTTTCCCTATACGATACGGGTGGTTTCCGAAATCACCGAATCCAACGGCTCCAGCTCAATGGCGACCGTGTGCGGTACCAGTCTGTCACTGATGGCCGCAGGGGTTCCGGTGAAATCGGCGGCTGCCGGTATTGCCATGGGCCTGATCAAGGAAGGCGATCGCTACGCCGTGATTTCGGACATCCTTGGTGATGAAGATCATCTGGGTGACATGGATTTCAAGGTGGCCGGGAGCGAACGCGGCGTCACCGCTTTGCAGATGGATATCAAGATCAATGGCATCACGCGGGAGATCATGGCCGCTGCGCTGGAGCAGGCCCGTGCCGGACGCTTGCACATTCTTGGCGAGATGGCCAAGGTCATTGATCGTCCCCGCGAGGAAATGTCCGAGTGGGCACCTCGCATCCTCACCATCCACATCAACCCGGAGAAAATCCGCGATGTGATTGGCAAGGGTGGGGCGACCATCCGGCAGATTACCGAAGAAACGCGGACCACGATCGACATCAGCGACGACGGTACGGTCAAGATCGCCTCGGTGGATCGGGCCGACGGCGAGGAAGCCCGCCGCCGCATCGAACTCATCACGGCCGATGTTGAAGTGGGCGCAGTCTATCAGGGCAGAGTCAGCAAGCTGATGGATTTCGGTGCTTTTGTGACCATCCTTCCCGGTCGCGATGGATTGGTGCACATCTCTCAGATCTCCGACGAGCGCGTCGAGCGTGTCAGCGATAAGCTCAAAGAAGGTGATGTCGTTGACGTGAAGGTACTTGAGGTCGATCGACAGGGTCGGATCCGTCTGAGCATGAAGGCGTTGAATGCCGCACCGACCGATGGATGAGGCGTTCAGCCTCCACCATCTAGACAGCAAAACGCCGCCTTTGGGCGGCGTTTCTGTGTCAGGGGCCAAGCAAGGGGATCAGCCGGTGTTCTGCAGCCCCAGTGAAATCGCGTTGACCGTGATCACCAAGGCGCGGAACAAGGTCTCGTCCTGACGATCACCAGCGCGCCAGCGTGCCAGTAGATCCACCTGAAGCAGACTGACTGGGTCGAGATAGGGGTTTCGGGTCCGAATCGACCGCTGCAGGATGCGATCCTGTTCGAGCAGGCTGCCCGTACCTTTCAGCTCGAAAACCGCGGCCACCGTGTGTTCGTAGGCCGTTCGCAACTGATCCGCCAGTTGCCGAGCCGACTCAGGAACCAGCTGAGCGTAGCGCTCGGCAATGCCCAGATCGGCCTTGATCAGCACCATCTCGGCATCATCGAGCAGGTTGCTGAAAAAGAGCCAGTCCGAGGCCAGTTGCGACACGTAGTCTTTACCGAATGTCTCCATGGCGGCCTGCAGACCATGTCCCAGTCCATACCAACCGGTGAAGAGATAGCGATTCTGTGACCAGGAAAACACCCAGGGGATGGCACGCAGATCCTTGATGCCTTCCATCTTCCGGCGCGATGCCGGCCGTGAGCCGATCTGCATCCGTTCGATGACGTCGATCGGCGTCGCATGGCGGAAGAAGGTCATGAAGTTGGGTTGTTCGACAAAAGCTCGGTAGTGTCGCCGGCTCTCTTGAGCGATGCAGTTCATGACATCCCGGCGCAAGGCGTCGTCGATCACCGGGGATTTGGCAGTGGTCAGGGCGACCGCGCTGACGGTCTGCTCCAACGTACGGATGGCGATGCCCCGCAAACCGAACTTCTCATTGATGATCTCGCCCTGTTCGGTGACCCGAAGATGGCCCCGGACGGCGCCCGGGGGTGAGGAGAGGATTGCGCGGTGCGTCTTGCCGCCCCCACGGCTGACCGTTCCCCCACGGCCGTGGAAGAGAATGAGATCCACATCGGTGCCGTCCACCGTTTCGACAAACGCACCCTGGGCTTCCTGAATGCGCCAGCGCGAGCAGGCAAAGCCGCCGTCCTTGTTGCTGTCCGAGTATCCGAGCATGATGATCTGGCGTTGGTTTCGCCGAGCCAGGTGGGCCTGGTACAGTGAGTCGGCGAACAGGGCGGACATCACCTCGGGTCCTTTCCGGAGATCTTCGATGGTTTCAAACAACGGGGCCACATCCAGCGGTATCCCGTTTTGGTCCCCGAGGCCTGCCCATTGTGCGAGCAGCAGGACGGCCAGGACGTCCTCAACGCCTTGGGCCATGCTGATGATGTACGGACCGATGGCGTCCGCTCCATGACGACGGCGCATATCGCGGATGGCATGAAAGACCGCCAGTGTCTGTTCGACTTCCGGATTGTTCGGGACGCGCGGCGGATCAGCGCTGATCAGGGCGCGGCGCACGACGCTCAAGCGCTCATCGGGAGTACGGTCCAGCCAGTCGTCCAAGCCCAGGCACAAGCCCACGACGCGCCGATGCACCAGACTGTCCTGACGCACATCCAGCGTCATGCCATGCAGGCCGAAGGTTTCGACTCGTCTCATCAGTCGCTGAATCAGGAATAATCCGGCATGGCGGCCCTTGTGAGCTTCAAGGCTGTCCGCCATCAACTGGATGTCATCGAGCAAGGCTTTGGCATCGGGATAGGCATCATCGAGATCACGGATGGTCGCGTTCAAACGGGCATCCATCAGGCGCAGCATGACGCGATAGGGCATGCCCCGGTGCCGCGGCGCGATGCTGGCGAGTCGCTCGGGGAATCGCTGGCTGTAATCGTCGATGCGCTGACTGAGTGAGGCACTGATGGGCACGCGCCCCGTTGACTGACTCAGTTCGCGATACAGCGCTTTCAATTCGCCGCGGTAGTGAGCCAGAATTTCGCTGCGTTGCTTTTCCAGCACGCGACGGATGCTTGCGGCGGATACATTGGGATTGCCATCCATATCGCCGCCGACCCAGGAGGCGAAACGCAGCAGGGCGGGAGACGTGAATCGTGCCGCTTGTTGGCCATAAACCTGCCGGACGGCGGCTTCCAGTTCCTCGTAAAACGCCGGAACGACGCGATAGATGACTTCAAGCAGGAAAAACAAGACGTGTTCGTGTTCATCATCCACAGTCGGACGGACATCGGGATCGCTTTCCGTTTGCCACGCAATCGACAGATGCATGTGGATGTTGTCCAGAATTCCAGCTGCTTCCTGGGGCGTCAGATTGGGGTTCAGGCGCTCCACCAGTCGTTGCGCAATCCATTGCTGTTTCTGCAGTAGCGTGCGGCGGCGAGCCTCGGTGGGGTGCGCGGTGAACACCGGCTCCACCCACAGGTTCTCAAGCAGGGATTCAAGCCCGGATAGGGTCATTCCCGCCTGATGAAGCTGGGTCACCATATCGAGCAGGCTTTCCGGTTGGGGTACCGTGAGCTGACGAGCGTAGTGGCGCCGGCGGCGTAACCGATGCACCTTCTCGGCGATATTCACGGCCTGAAAGTAGGATGAAAAGGCGTAGGTGAATTCGGTTGCCGCTTTGGGGGACAAGGCGGAGAGATGGCCGCACAGCGCCTGCTCGGCTTCAGCGGATCCTTCCCGGCGTGCCTCGGAAAGCCGATGCGCTTCGTGGAATAGCTGGTCGAGCGGCCAGGTCGTCTGCTCGCGCAGTGTCCTCTCGAGCAACTGACGCAGGACGTCGATATCAGCCAGAAGGGCCTGGATTGGATCCGTCGACAGCGCAGCAGACAGTTGGGTCATGCACCCTCCCGGACCGGATGGGTTCCCGCCCGGTAGATTCCGGTGCGGCTCAGTTGGTGTTCTCAGTGCCGATCAAAGCATCGACGGCGAATACCGCGGCAAGATTCTGCGTTTGCTGCGGCAGCCCCTTGAACCGGATTGTCCGGCCCGCTGAATGGGCCATTCTTTTCCAATGCAACAGGAGTGCCAGGCCAGCGCTGTCCATCCGGGCAACCTGGGACAGGTCCATCTGCAACTCCGGATTGTTGCCCTCGGTACAATACGGTTCGAAGGCCTGGATGCCCGCTGTGACCGAGCTGAAGGTCATTGCACCCCGAACGCGAATTGGCCCGGCGCCGTCCCGGCTGAGCGCGATGGCGTCATGATGTCCGGTCTGGTCGGTCTTATTGGGCATGCGCCTGCTTCACCGGAATGTTCTGTGTGCGCATCTTCTCAATCAGTCCATCAAGACCCAGGCGCCGGGCGTCCTCCTGCAGAACGTTCCGGTAGCTCATGATGAAGCTGACGTTTTCGGCCACGACATCATAGACTTTCCACTCACCCTGCGGATTGCGATAGAGATAGTATTTGACTTGCACCGGACGTCCGTCTTTCAGCACGATTTCGGTCGGGACCGCCTTGTCCCAGTCGAAATACCCGCCCGTCGGACGCTTGACGCGAATCGGTTGGTCTTCATAAGACAGCAGGGCATCGGCGTAAGTTCGCATCAGCATGTCCTGGAAGGCATCCATGAATGCCGCTTTCTGTGCGTCCGTTGCCTGGCTCCAGAAAGGGCCCAGAACGAGGCGCGAAGTGGTTCGAAAGTCGGCATGAGGCAGGATGCCTTCGTTGACGAGCTGGCGCAGTGCCTGGCGGTCATTCTGCAGGCGGGGGCGTTCGGTTTTGATCGTCCCGAGTACCTGATCCATCAAGGTCTGGATGAACTGGGCAGGGTTGTCAGTCTTGAGCTGAGCCTGCGCGAAGGTGGGCAGGGACAGGCACAGGACGAGTAAAACAGCGGATATGATGCGCATGGGGGCCTCCGTTCGCTTGATGCGAAGTTCTTATTTATTCGGGGTCATTGCCCATTTGGGTCAGAAAACGGCCGATCAGATTCTCCAGCACGATGGCCGACTGGGTGAAACTGATTCGGTCGCCATTTTTCAGATTGTCCATCGATCCGCCCGGTTGCAGTGCAACGTACTGTTCACCCAGGATCCCGGCGGTCTGAATCGCGGCGCTACTGTCTGTCGGCAATTGATTGTAGCGCTCGTCGATGGCGAGTTTGACCTCCGCCTGAAACGTTTCGGGATTGACATCGACGGCCGTCACCCGGCCGATTCGCACGCCGGCCAGCGTCACGGGTGCACGCACCCGCAGGCTCCCGACGTTGTCGAAACGTGCCTGTACGGAATAGGTGCTCTCGCGCCGCAGGTCGTTTTGCGTACTCACCTGGAGGGTCAGCAGGAATATCGCAGCGAGACCCAGGCAGATAAAGAGTCCCACCACGAGTTCCATGAGGCGGGTCTGGTTCATTTCAGTCTCCTGTAAACATGAGGCCGGTCAAGATGAAATCAAGACCCAGAATCGCCAATGAGGATACGACCACGGTACTGGTCGTTGCGCGGCTGACGCCCTCTGAAGTCGGTGGACTGTGGTAGCCCTGATACACGGCGATCCAGCTCACGACCACGCCAAATACCACGCTCTTGATCACTCCGTTGAGGACGTCGTCCTCGAACGTTGCGGCATTCTGGATCTGACCCCAATAGGCTCCGGCATCGACGCCCAGCAAATCCACACCAACCAGAGAGCCACCATATATTCCCAGCGCTGTGAAGATGGCCGACAGCAACGGCATGGCCACGGTTCCCGCCAGAAAACGGGGCGCCACGACCCGACGTACCGGATCGACCGCCATCATTTCCATCGCCGAGAGTTGTTCGGTGGCGCGCATCAGGCCGATCTCTGCCGCCACGGCCGAGCCCGCCCGGCCTGCGAACAGCAGGGCTGTAACTACCGGTCCCAATTCCCGCAACAGGGACAGCGCGACGATGACGCCCAGCGACTCGGCTGCACCGAAGTTTCGGAGTGTATTGTAGCCCTGCAGACTGAGCACCATTCCGACGAAGGTGCCCGAGACCATGATGATGATGAGTGATAACACACCGACCGAATAGATCTGCTGGACGACCAGACCCGGGCGTAGCACCAAGGAAGGCAGGCCCGCCAGTACCCGCAACAGAAACAGGGTGGCCCGGCCCAGGCCGGCCAGCATATCCGACAGAACGGTGAGACTGATCGGGCGTTGGGCCATCAGGCAGCCTCTCCCAGTAAATCCTTCGCGTAGTCGGGGGCCGGATAGTGGAAGGGCACTGGGCCATCATCCAGCCCCTTCATGAATTGCCGCACCCACTCGGAATCGGAGTCCGTCAGCGCTTGTGGCGGTCCGGAGCCCATGATCCTGCCTTCGGAGAGCAGGTAGCATTCATCGGCGATCGCTGTGACCTCGTGGACGTCATGCGTTACGATGACCGACGTCAATCCGAGCGCGTCGTTCAAGCGACGGATCAATCGCACCACGACACCCATGGAGATCGGATCGAGACCGACGAACGGTTCGTCGTACAAGATCATCATCGGATCGAGCACAATGGCGCGCGCCAGTGCCACTCGTCTGGCCATCCCACCGGAGAGTTCTTCAGGCATCAACCGCGCCGCGCCGCGTAACCCCACCAGTTCCAGTTTCATTAGCACGACATCGCGGACCAGCATCTCCGGCAGGTCGGTGTGTTCGCGCAGCGGGAAGGCGACGTTGTCGAATACCGACAGATCGGTCAGCAGCGCACCGCTCTGAAACAGCATTCCCATGCGTCGCCGCAATTGGTAGAGCGCCTTGCGGCGAAGCTTGGCGACGTCGATCCCATCGACACGGATACGGCCCGACTCCGGGCGCAATTGGCCGCCGATCAGCCGCAGCAGGGTGGTTTTCCCCGTTCCGCTGGGGCCCATGACCGCGGTGATCTTGCCACGGGGAATGGTCAGGTCGATGCCGTTGAAGATGACGCGGCGGCCGCGCCGGAACGTCAACCCCTGAATGGTAACCAGATCGTCCATGAGCGTCTCCTGACCGAGAGGCGTTAATCCGATGCGTATTCCGCCGCAGGCGCCAGCAGGAACTCGAGCAGTGCCTTCTGCGCATGCAGCCGGTTTTCCGCCTCGTCCCAAACGACGCTCTGCGGGCCGTCGATGACCTCGCCGGTGACTTCCTCGCCGCGATGCGCGGGTAGGCAGTGCATGAACAGTGCATCGGGCCGTGCAAGCGCCATCAGTGTGGTATCCACCTGATAGGGCATGAAGCGGGCGCTGCGTTCAGCCTGTTCGGCCTCCTGGCCCATACTGGCCCAGACGTCTGTGACGACCAGATCGGCATTCTGGACAGCCTGGCGTGGATCCCGCAGGACCGTGATGTGACCATCCGCCTCCGTCAGCAGCGCGGCATCTGGCACATCCTGTTCGGGACAGGCAATGCGGAGCTGAAAATCCAGCTGCTTCGCAGCGTGGACGTAGGATTGGCAGACATTGTTTCCATCGCCGAGCCAGGCCACGGTCCGTCCAGCGATCGAACCGCGGTGCTCCTCGTAGGTCTGCAGGTCGGCCAACAATTGACAGGGGTGATGCCGGTCGGTCAGTGCGTTGATCACCGGTACCCGTGAATTCGCCGCAAACGTCTCCACCATCTCATGGCGATGGGCGCGGATCATCACCGCATCGACCATGGACGAGATGACCCGAGCGGTGTCGGCAATCGGTTCCCCGCGCCCCAGCTGGCTGTCTCGCGGTGACAAAAACAGGGCATGGCCGCCCAGTTGTGTCATGCCGACCTCGAAGGAGACCCGCGTGCGGGTCGAAGCCTTCTCGAAAATCATGGCCAACGTCTTGTGGCGCAGGGGAAGATGGCTCTCCCCTCGGTGTTGCGCAGCCTTGAGTGTATGCGCGCGCTTGAGCAGCGCCTTGAGTTCCCCGGTGGTGAAATCGAGCAGTGTGAGGAAATGGCGAACCGTCACGAAAAGTCATCCTTGGCTGATGAGGCGGTCCAGCGCGCGGCGCAGGCGCGGAACCAGATAGTGCGTATGCTCCTCCTCCCAGATCAGAGGGGGTAGCAGGCGGATTACTCGCTCGGCGGTCACATTGATGAGGATCCCTTCCTCAAGCGCCAGAGCGGGTAGGCTAGATGCCGGCCGGTCCAACTCGATGCCGATCAAGAAACCCTGATGGCGGATCTCGCGTACCATGGACAGGTCCGCGAGTGTCGCACGCAGCGTGTCGATCAGGTGCCGTGCGCTTGTCGCGACACGGTCGATCCAGTTCTCGGCTTCGAGCGTATCGAGCACGGCCAGGGCCGCGCGGCAGGCCAGCGGATTTCCACCGAAGGTGGTGCCGTGGCTGCCGGGCTGAAGCGCCCCGGCTGCCGCGCCGCGGGCCAGGCAGGCGCCAATGGGCACGCCATTGCCCAGCCCCTTGGCCAGTGTCATGACATCCGGCTGGATGTCCGCCAGCTGATGGGCGAACCAGGCACCCGCACGCCCCATGCCGGACTGGATTTCATCGACCATCATCAGCCAGCCTTGCTGATCGCACAGCCGGCGCACGCCCCGCAGATAGCCGGCTGGCGCAATGCGGATGCCGCCCTCGCCCTGAATGGGCTCCAACAACACCGCGACGATCCCGGATTCCTGCGCCGCAAGGCGCTCCAGAGCGGCCAGATCACCGAAAGGCGCGCGGACGAAACCGTCCACCAAGGGCTCGAAACCCTGTTGGGCCTTGCTGTTGGCCGTTGCGGTCAGCGTGGCCAACGTGCGACCGTGAAAGGCGCCTTCCATCACCACGATGCGCGGCAGATCGATCCCGTGCGCATGACCTAGGCGACGGGCCAGTTTGATGGCCGCTTCATTGGCCTCGGCACCGGAGTTGCAGAAAAAGACCCGATCCATATCGGCGAGCCCACACAGCCGGGCGCCCAGTGTTTCCTGCAACGGGATGCGGTAGAGATTGGAGGTGTGCAGCAACGTGGCCACCTGCTCGGCCAAGGCCGATGCGACGGCAGGATGAGCGTGACCCAGGCCGCAGACCGCGATACCGCTCAGGGCATCGAGGTGGCGTCGACCCTGCTCATCCCACAGCCAGACCCCTTCGCCACGCGCGAAGGCGATCGGCAGGCGGGCGTAGGTCGACATCAGATGTTCCTTCATGGCGCCGCGTTTCCTGGATTTCTTCTGGATCGGTCATGGGCATGGGACGGTCAATCCCAGGGCCCGCAAAACAAACACAGGGCCGTCCGTTCCGGACAGCCCTGACCGCTCTGCCTGCTTGATGTGTGGATCAGGCGCTGAGATTTTTCGCAACAAACTCCCAGTTTACCAGATTCCAGAAAGCTTCCATGTACTTGGGACGGGCATTGCGGTAGTCGATGTAATAGGCATGTTCCCAGATGTCGCAGGTCAGGAGGGGAACGACGGTGGTGTCGGTCAGCGGCGTGGCGGCGTTGGACGTTTCCACGATCGCGAGGCTGCCGTCGGATTTCTTGACCAGCCAACCCCAGCCCGAGCCGAAATTGGCGATGGTCTGGTCAGTGAAGGCCTTCTTGAAGTCAGCGAACGAGCCGAAGCTCTTGGTGATGGCCTCGGCCAGCGCCCCGGTCGGTTCACCGCCGCCGTTGGGCGACAGGCAATTCCAGTAGAACGTGTGATTCCAGACCTGGGCAGCCTGGTTGAACAGCTTGCCCGTCGATTTTCCGATGATTTCTTCGAGGCTGAGCTCGGCGTATTCGGTGTCGGGAATCAGCGTGTTGAGCGTGTCCACATAGGTCTTGTGGTGCTTGCCGTAGTGGAATTCAAGCGTTTCCTTGGAGAGATGCGGTTCCAGGGCATCCAATGCATAGGGCAATTCGGGCAGCGTATGAGCCATGATCGCTCTCCTTATAGAGGGTTGACAAGGAAGTCGGGTTGCCAATCGACGATGCGGTCACCGTTGCGACCCTTGGGGCGGCACCTGCGCCCTCAGGTTCGGTGAGAGGCTCTACGATAGGCGAGCCCTGTGTGTGATGCAATCCGATGGCGGAGCAGGATTCGTCGGCTTCACGAGTTCCGCTGAATCAGTTCAAGGGCATAGCCATCCGGGTCGCGGACAAAGGCAATGTGAGTCTGGCCGTGTTTCATGGGCCCCGGTTCACGGGTGATGCTGCCGCCGCGCGTGCGGACCTGTTCGCAGCAGGCATAGAGGTCGTCGGTTTCAATGGCGATGTGTCCGAAAGCGGTTCCCAGCTCATAGTGATCCGTGTCCCAGTTCTCGGTCAGTTCGATGACCGCTGTATCGGTCTCCTCGCCGTAGCCCACGAAGGCCAGCGTGAAGCGGCCCTCGGGATAGTCCTGGCGGCGTAACAGACGCATGCCCAGGACGTCGGTGTAGAAGTTGATCGACCGGTCCAGGTTACCGACGCGCAGCATGGTATGAATGATTCGCATGAGATGAGCTCCCGGTGCAGGGGTGACACTGGTGTGGCGATTGGACCGGCGCATCGACGGGGGGTTCCACCCGGAGCTCGGGAGTCATCATCCGGTTTCCGCCCCATCGGTGGACAGTTCGATGGCAATCGCCAACCGGGCGATATCCCGCGCTCGGGCCCGGTACAAGGTCTGTGCGGCGGCGACCGGAAGTGGGCTGAAATAGAGTCTGTCATCGGCGCGCAGTTGTGCCAGGCGAGCATGATCGACACGCGCGACCGTGCCGAGGACGGGATATCCGCCGGTGGTCTGGCGGTCTGCGCCCAGCAGGATCGGCTGTCCGTCTGGGGGGAGCTGGAGCGTGCCAAACGTCACGCCGGCAGAGAGACGCTTGGAAGCGTCGGATACGCTCAGCCGGATTCCGGACAGACGCAAACCCATTCGATCGAAGCGATGATCGACCTGCAAGGCGCCGCTGGTCAGCGCGCGGCGTGCCGCCTCGGGAAGGATTTTCCAGTCGGGACCCGGCACGAATCGCAGCACCACCCGCTGGTCAGCGGTCGGCATTTCATGGGTGGCCCACCAGCGCGGCCAGCAGGGCCGGTCGTCCGGCAACGGGGGAGGACGCGTGCAGGCGCCGATCGGAAGTCGGTCACCGTTGATCAGGCGACGCCCGTGGAGTCCGCCGATCCCGGCGCGAAGGTCCGTGCTGCGGCTGCCGAGCACAATCGGTACATCGATGCCACCAGCCAATGCCAGATAGGCGCGACAGCCCTTTCGGATGCTGCCGAAAACCAGTTGCGCGCCGGGTGGAACCCAGATCGGGCGCCAGCCGGGCAGTCGGACACCCGCCACGGTCCCGGGCAGGTCGGCGCCGGTCAAGGCGATCCAGTGGCCGTGTTCGAATGTGATGCGCGGTCCGGTCAAGGTGATTTCGAGTACGGCCGCGCTGGGCGCGTTGCCGACCAGCAGGTTGGCGATGTGGGCCGCATCGACATCCATCGCGCCGCCCGGCGACAATCCGAGCTGCTGATAGCCCGGGCGGCCGAGATCCTGCACGGTGGTCAGCAGGCCGGGGGAGTCGATGTGGATCACGGCGCCCGGGCCAGCGTGGCGAAGCGGTCGGCATCGATGGCCGTAAAGCGGACGCGATCACCTGGCGCGAGAAGACTAGGTGGTGAGCGACTCGGATCGAAAAGCGTCAGCGGCGTCCGTCCGACGATCTGCCAGCCACCCGGTGTGGCTTGGGAATACACCCCTGTCTGGGCGCCGGCGATCCCAACCGATCCGGCCGGTACCCGCGCGCGCGGGGTGGGCTTGCGTGCCATGGCCAGCGCCGGGTCGAGTCCGCCCAGATAGGCAAATCCGGGGGTGAATCCCAGGAAATACACGCGATAGACCTGGGCCGCATGGCGCTCGATGACCGCCTGCACAGACAGGCCGGCATGGCTCGAGACCTCGGCGAGATCGATACCGAAATCCGCTTCGTAACAGACCGGGATTTGAATCTCACGGGTCGGCTGGCGCGGGTTCTGGTTGGCATCGTCGGCGCTGAACAGTGCAAGCACGGCGTGCTGGAGGGCGGCGAAGTCCCAGTACAGCGGATCATAGTGGATGGTGAGCGAGGCATAGGCCGGCACCAGGTCGATCAAGCCGGGAAGTGCGGCGCTCTGGATGCGCCAGGCCAGCGCGTGTACCTCGGCACTGATGGCCTCGCTGATCTGCGCGCCCAGCGTGATCTGGAGCGCACAGTCCCCAAGCGGAAGAATGGACGGGATCATCGGAAGGGTGAGAAACCGCAGGCAGTCTTCGAATATCCAGGCATGACCCGCTCACAGCAGTGCGACGCTTTGTCGCATGCGAATCGGGAACCCGATTTCAGGCGCAGTATACGCGCTTTTGACAGCGGCTTGGAGGCCAGAGGTTTGCCATGGAAGGGGTTCGGATGGTCTTTTCGCGACTCACCGTAGTCACGGTCTTGATCCCATGGGCAGTGCAGGGCGAGCCGGCGCCGGCTGACGCCATGCTGGAGGCAGTGGTGGTGCAGGGTAGGGGCGCCAGTGCCCCTACGGTTCCTGAGAATCTTCCGGCTTCGACCGCGGGCGTGGATGCCGGACTGATCGCTGAATCGGTCAACGCCATGACCTCGGCCGAGACGCTGAAATATCTGCCGAGCATGCTGGTGCGCGAGCGCTACATCGGCGATCGCAACGGCATCGTTGCGACTCGCACGACGGGCTCGATCGACAGCGCGGGCTCGATTGTCTATGCCGACGGGCTGCTGCTGTCCAATTTCCTCGGCAACAGTTACAGCTATCCGCCACGCTGGGGCATGGTGTCGCCCGAGGAAATCGCGCGTGTCGATGTCATCTACGGACCGTTCTCCGCCCTGTATCCCGGCAACAGCGCAGGGGGCGTGGCGCTGATCAGCACGCGCGACCCGGAACGTCTCGAGGGGCACCTCAACGCCCAGGGATCGGTGCAGGATTATGCCATCTACGGCACCGATGAGCGCTACGACAGCCACCATCTCAGCGCCTCGCTGGCCAACCGCATGGGCCGTGGTTCGTTCTGGCTCAGCGCCGACCGGCTGGACGCGCAGGGCCAGCCCATGTCCTATGCCACGGCCGCCCTCAGCCGCACGTCCATCGATCCGGAGGCGCCGCCGCCCGCGGTGAGCGGCGCCTATCGCGACGAGGACCCCACGGGCGCGCAACGTCTGGTGTTCGGAGCCTATGGCATCGATCATACGGTCCAGGACAACCTCACGTTCAAACTCGCCTATGACCTCACGCCCACACTGCGCGCCGCCTATCGCAGCGGCTTGTGGCAGAACGACTCGGAAACCGGCGCCCAGAGCTATCTCCGCGACGCCGCCGGCCAGCCGTTCTACAACGGCAAGGTTGCGATCGACGGGACGCTGTACACCGTCCGCGGCCTGAGCCCCGGTCAATCGGAAAGCCTGCACTATCTGCACGGCTTGAGCCTGAAGTCCGACACGGAGGGCCCTTGGGACTGGGAGGCGGTGGCCAGTCTCTACGACTATGACGAGGACGAATCGCGCAGCACAACCGCGAATGCGGGCGCTGATTCCGGTCTCGGAACCCGGCGCCCATCCGGCCGCATCACCGACATGAGCGGCACCGGCTGGCAGTCCCTCGACGGTCGCGGGATCTGGCGTTCCGCGGGGCAGCCCGGCAGTCCGCATGAACTCAGCTTCGGATACCACTTCGATCGCTACGAGCTCGCCTCGGTAGCCTACGCCACCGACGATTGGCTCACCGGAGGGCGGGGTGATGTCCAATCCGCCTCCGAGGGCAAGACCGAAACCCACGCGGTCTATCTCCAGGATGCCTGGCGGCTCGATCCGGACTGGACGCTGGTCCTCGGCCTGCGGCCCGAGTATTGGCGGGCCTTCGACGGCGTCAATGCGACGTCGACCGCAAGCCAGCCCTATGCAAGCCGGAGTAAGACCACGGTATCGCCCAAGGTGTCCTTGTCCTACCAGCTTGCCGCCGATTGGCTGCTGCGCGGTTCAATCGGGCAGGCCTACCGGTTTCCGACCGTCACCGAGCTGTTCCAGAAGATCAGCGGAACCACCAGTGACTTGCAGAACGACCCCGATCTGAAGCCCGAGCAGGTGCTGGCTTCCGAGTTCGCCGTGGAGCACGCCTTGCCGGGGGGACTGTGGCGCACTTCGCTGTTTCACCAAAAGCGCGAGGATGCGCTCTATACGCAACGCGACGTGACCGTGTTTCCCAATCTGACCAGCGTTCAGAACGTTGAAGAAATCCAGCTCTACGGCATCGAAACCGTGCTGGAGCTGGCCGATCTGCTGATCATAGGATTGGATGTCCGCGCCAGTGTCACCTACGCCCATTCGCGCATCAAGGAGAACACGCGCAATCCCGAAACCGAGGGTAACTGGCAGCCGCGGATCCCCGATTGGCGCGCTACTGTGCTGACCATCTATCGCCCTTCCGACGCCTGGGCTTGCGCCCTCGGGCTGCGTTACAGCGGCGCGCAATACGGCAATCTGGAGAACACTGATACGCATCGCAGTTTCGGTGACAGCAGTGAGTATGTCTTCCTGGATGCCAAGTTGTCCTATTTCCCCAATGCGAACTGGACCTTCAGTGCGGGTGCCGACAACCTTACCGATTACGAGACCTATGTTTACCACCCATGGCCGGGGCGGACTTTCTTTGCCAACGTGAAGTACGCGTTTTAGGCAGGCAACGGATTCGCCCGTGCCGCGTTGCCGTTCATCGCATGCGAGCGTGGCGCATACGGTCGCGCCCGCGCGGCATTCGCGGCTGTCAGAGCCGGGATCGGTCATCCAGCAAGCCTCCCAGACGCCTGGGATATCCCGGAGCGCGCAAATGGGCGTGCCGGGAACGCCATCGAACCGGTTTTCGGAACCTTTTATCCGTTGCCCCCGTCTTCTGGGAATAAAGCGGAGGAAGCGCGCCCATGCGTATCGGTTTGATGGTCATCGGGGATGAGTTGCTCAATGGACGGCGCAAGGATCGGCATCTCGCGCATCTGATCGACGTGTTGCAGGCCCGCGGCCGGGAGCCGGACTGGTGTCTGATGATCGGCGACGACCCGGCGTATCTGACGGAGCAACTGCGCCGCACCTTGGCGACCCCCGACCTGGTGTTCTGCTTTGGCGGCATCGGCGCAACGCCGGATGATCACACGCGCCAGTGTGCGGCCCGTGCAGCGGGGACGGCGCTGCGGCGACATTCAGAGGCGGCTGCCCTGATCGAAAGGCGATATGGGGAGGCTGCCTACCCCTACCGCATTCGCATGGCGGATCTGCCCGAGCGAGCGCGACTCATTCCCAACCCGGTCAACCAGATTGCCGGCTTTTCGCTGGGTGATCATCATTTCGTACCGGGCTTTCCGCAAATGGCTTGGCCGATGGTGGAATGGGTCCTCGAAACCCGCTACCCGACCCTCGGGCATTCCATCAAGCCGGTTCTGCGGACCTTGACGATCGAAAACGTGCCGGAGAGCGCGCTGATTCCGGTCATGGAGCAACTGTTGGCGCAGTACCCGGGCGTCAAGATCTCCAGTCTTCCTCACATGGCGGCACGTCCCTGGATCGAACTGGGCCTGAGGGGAGAGCCCCAGTTGGTCGGTGCGTCATGGGCGGCACTCATCCGATGGCTCGATCAAGCGGGGATCGACTACACAACTGGGGACGTCCTTGAGGCGACGGGAGGTGGATGATGACGGTGGAATCGGAACTGCTCTACCAGCGGGTGGCCGTCGTGACCGGAGGCGCAGGCGCAATCGGGCTTGAAATCTGTCGCTTGCTCGCCGCCGCGGGGATGCGGGTCGTGCTTACGGCCCGTAGTCACGCGCAGGCGGCGCAGGCGGCAGGGGTGCTCCAGCAGGAAGCCGATGTGCACTTGGAGCCGGCGGTTCTGGATGTGACCGATCCGGCTTCCGTGCAGTCCTTCGGCCAATGGCTTGCTCATACCCTCGGTCGAGTCGATGTCCTGATCAACAATGCCGGCGTGGCGCCGCGCGGGCACGGCTTCGTCGAAATGTCCGATGCGGAGCTCGATCTGGCGATGCGGACCCATTTTCACGCGCCACTGAGTCTGATCCGGCTGGTGCTGCCCTATATGCAGACACAGGAATACGGCCGCATCGTCAATGTGTCCTCCAGCCTCGGGCAGCTCTCGCAGATGGGCTCGCGGTGGCCCGCTTATCGGCTGTCCAAGGCAGCGCTCAACGCATTGACGGCGGTGGTGGCTGCCGACGTAGCCGGTCAAAACATTCTGGTCAATGCGGTGTGCCCAGGTTGGTGCCGAACACCCTTGGGCGGCCCGGATGCGCCGCGCAGCGCGGCGGATGGTGCGGCCGATATCATCTGGCTCGCGATGCTACCCGACGATGGGCCGTCCGGTGGCTTTTTCAGGGAGCGGCAGCGCCAACCCTGGTAGCCGTTTTCGGCCCACCGGCGGATGCGGCCATCATGGCGATGCAGTGGCCGGGAACCTGCCAGGACTGACCGAATGGCGGCGTCCGAAAGCAGGCTGGGTGAGCGGCGGTCGCAATGGGATCGGATTCGGGCGCACGCAGCCAAGCGGCCACAACGGGCCGAGCAGGTCGTACGGCCAGCGCCTTGGCCAGATCGATCAACGGTTGCTGCTGGCCATCCTCGGCCAGGCGGAAGGTTCCGTAGTGGATGCCAAGCGCGTGCTGCGCGCCGAGGATCCGCCACGCGGCGACGGCTTCGGCCGGATTCATGTGGACCGGCTTCATGAACCAGCGCGGAAGATACGCGCCGATGGGCAGCACGGCGAGCCGAAGTTCGGGAAAGCGCTCCGCGACCTGCTTGAAATGCGGACCGAATCCAGTATCGCCGGCGAAATAGATCGCCCCGGCGGGTGTATCGATCACATAGCCTAACCAGAGTGTCCGGTTGCGATCGAACAGCCCGCGCGAGGTCCAGTGCTGCGCCGGGACCCCATGGATTTGGACGCTGGGAGTCAGCGCATGCGCCTGCCACCAGTCGGTTTCCACTACGCCACCGATACCCGCCGCTTCCAGGGTGCCCCGATTGCCCAGACCGACGAAGATCCGGGGCCGATCACGCAACCAGAGCCGCTTCAGGGTCGGGAGGTCCATGTGATCGTAGTGATTGTGGCTGATGATCACCGCATCGATCGAGGGGAGGTCTTCGAAGCGGATGCCGACCGGAACGTGCCGGTCCGGGCCTGCGAAGGAAACCGGACTGGCTCGATGTGACCAGATGGGATCAGTGAGGACATTCACGCCGGCGGTCTGGATCAGTACCGTGGCGTGATTAATCGGGGTGACCTGTAGCGTGGCGCCGGTGATGCGCCGAGGGGGCGGTGGGCCGGGCGCCCGATCCGACATCGGTGCCCAACGCCCTGGCTCGCGTTGCAGCAGCCATTGCACGTAGTCGGATAAGTGGCGCTCCCGTTCGATGACCATGTGGAAGTGGCGCCCGTCGAAATGGTCGCTCACCGGCCCTCGATACCCGCTGCCATCCAGCGCCCATCCGGCGTAAAGCAGGGCAACCAACAGTGCCAGAAGCAGGCCGCGAACCATCTTGCATCTCGAGTGGAGGTAACGAAAGCCATCAGTCTAGCAGTATCGCCGTCATGCACCGCCAGCGCGCGGCGGGCCGACTGGCTTGACAGCGGGGGGGTGAAACGACAAAATTCCGCCTCTGCGCAAGGCGCATGGTTCCGGATTGTGGCTAGGTAGCTCAGCCGGTTAGAGCGCATCACTCATAATGATGAGGTCGGCGGTTCGAGCCCGCCCCTAGCTACCACATTCGACGAAAGGCGGCACCGGCAACGGCGCCGCTTTTTTTTGCGGCGGTGTTCTTTCTGTAGAAATCAGAAGGGTTTGGTGACGGCCAGCAGGACGATGACGACCAGGAAAGCCGAAGGGACTTCATTGATCCAGCGATAGAACCGTGCCCCGCGACGTCCTGGGTGTTCGGCGATCTGGCGCATCAGACGCCACAGGTAGAGGTGATAGCCTGCCAGCAAGGCCACCAGCGTCAGTTTCAAATGCAGCCAGCCGCTGCTGGCGTAAGCCTGCCAGGCATAGCCGATCAGCAGCCAGATCCCGAGCAGCGCCGTGCCTGTGGCGCCAATGGTCATCATCACGAACAGCCGGCGCTCCATGATCTCGAATCGCGCGCGTTCCGCGGCATGGCCCGTCTCGCAGTGATAGACGAACAGCCGGGGAAGGTAAAATAGGCCGGCGAACCAGGTCACCATGAAAATCACATGGAAGGCCTTGACGGTAAGCATGCGCGAAGCTCCTTTCTGGGGCTGTTCTTTGGATAGGTGCCCGTCGGCGATCATGGCAAGCCTGACGTGGTGTCGCAAGCGGGTGCGCAACCCGAACCGACTGGGGGGAAGACGAGTGATTTCAGCAGGCATTGTGGGCGGAACGGGCTATACGGGCGTGGAATTGTTGCGCCTGTTGGCCAGTCATCCTGAGGTTCGCGTGGATTGCATGACCTCTCGCGGCGCGGAGGGGACGGCCGTGGCGGATCTCTTTCCCAGCTTGCGGGAGCGCATCGATCTGATCTTCAGTGGAATGGATGTCGATCATCTGTCGCGCTGTGATGTCGTATTCTTCGCAACGCCCCATGGTGTGGCGTTGGAGATGGCCGGTGCATTGCTGGCAGCCGACACCCGCGTGATTGATCTATCAGCGGATTTCCGCCTGCCGGATACCGCGCTGCTGGCGCGCTGGTACGGTCTGACCCCGCCGGATGAAGCGGTTTTCAAGCAGGCGGTTTACGGGCTTCCCGAAGTCAACCGGAAAGCGCTACGTTGCGCACGCCTGGTTGCGAATCCCGGCTGTTATCCAACGGCCATCCAGCTTGGATTCCTGCCGCTCCTGGAGCAGGGTCTCATCGATCCCGCACGACTGATTGCGAGCGCGGCCAGTGGGGCGAGCGGGGCCGGCCGGGGCGCCAAGATCGAGACTTTGCATTGCGAGGTGGCCGAAAATTTCCACGCCTATGGAGCCACCGGACATCGTCACCTGCCTGAAATCCAAATCCATCTGGAGCGCGTCAGCCGGCAACGGGTGGGCCTGACGTTCGTGCCCCATCTGGCACCCATGAACCGGGGGATTCACGCGACCTTGTTCGGCTTCCTGCGCGAGGGAATCTCGGAGGCGGAGTTGAACGCCCTGTACGCTGCGCGCTACGTCGACGAGCCGTTTGTCCAGGTTCTGCCGCTCGGCCAGCATCCGGCGACCGCCAGTGTGCGGGCGGCCAATACGTGTCAACTGGCGATTTTTCGGCCCCAGGAAGGCGATACCGTGGTGGTTCTTGCGGTGATCGATAATCTGGTCAAGGGTGCAGCCGGGCAAGCCATTCAGAACATGAATCTGATGTTTGATCTGCCCGAGACGATGGGTCTGGAGGCCTTGCCAGTCACGCCCTGAGGCGCGATCGCGCATTGCGACCCCCCTGGGCCGAGGCTGCATCCCATGGGGCAGCCGGCACCGCTGGTGCTGGTGTTGAACGCTTGGTTTGTGGTATCAGTTGGCGTTGTTCAAAGTCGTCTGGACTGCTATCCCGGCGTTCCACTGCATCGACCTGGCGAGGCTTTGCAGACCATTCCAGCGGCCGGGCTTCGAGACGGGCACGATTCACTAATCGTGCAGGCACCAATCGATCCAGTATGATCGCCCCGCAAAGCTTGAGAAGGAGTTCAAGCGATGAATTTCAAATTTTCCCAAGATCAGGAAATGATGCGTGATTCGGCCAAGCGCTTGTTGGCCGATCTGTCAACCTTTACGGCCGTGCACAAGATTCTCGATTCGGATGCAACCCACGACGCCAACCTATGGAAGCAGATGGCCGACGCCGGCTGGCTGAGTACGGCCATTCCCGAGGAGTACGGTGGTGCCGGCATGGGTTATCTCGAGCTGGCCGTGCTGGCCGAGGAAATGGGCAAGTCGCTGGCCTGCACGCCCTTTGCGTCCTCCATCTATTTCGCGGCCGAGCTGATCAAGGCGGCCGGTTCGGAATCTCAGAAAGCCAACCATCTGCCCAAGCTGGCCATGGGCGAGTCCATCGCGACCGTGGCCTATGCCGAGAAAGGCCGAATCGATGCCGGCGGGGTGCAGGTCAAGGCCCAGGGCGGCAATCTGACCGGCACCAAGACGCCGGTGGCCGACGGTCTGTGCGCGGATCTGGCCATCGTGTCGGCGCGGGACGACCAGGGCGTTTCCCTGTATCTGGTCGATCTGACCGCTGGCGGTGTGAGCCGGGAGTCGGTCGCGACCATGGACCGCACCCGCAAGCAGGCACGGCTGACTTTCAACGGCGCCCAGGCAGAACTGCTGGGACAGGCCGGCCAGGGCGGAGCCCTGCTCGAGGAGGTGTTCTACAAGGCTGCAGCTCTGCTGGCTTTCGAACAGGTGGGCGGTGCGCAGAACGCGCTCGAAATGGCGACCCAGTACGCTAAAGAACGTTATGCTTTCGGGCGGCCGATTGGCTCGTTCCAAGCGATCAAGCACCGCATCGCCGATATGTTCGTGAAGGTCGAGATGGCCCGCTCCAGCGCCTATTATGCGGCTTGGGCGCTGGAAAGCGCGCCAGAGAAGCTGCAGCAGGCAGCCAGCGCTGCCCGCGTGATGGGCATCGACGCCTACGGTTTCGCCGCCCAGGAAAACGTCCAGATCCACGGTGGCATCGGATTCACCTGGGAAGCCAATCCCCACCTTCACATGAAGCGTGCCAAGCACTTGGAGAGCCTGCTCGGCGGCAGCATCGTCTGGCGTGAGCGACTGATGCGCAGCATGGAAGCAGCCGCCTGATCGGGCGGGATTTAGGATTGGGAATCTTCAGGAGGAAAGGAACATGGATTTCAACGATACGCCGCAGGAAGCGGAATTCCGAGCCGAAGCCAACCGCTGGCTATCCCAGAACGCCAAGCCCCGTAGCGAATCGGGCAATATGATGAGCATGTTCGCCGAAGCTGAGGGCGGCGATCTGCGCGGTGAGGCGGAATGGAAAATGGTCCGCGATGCTCAGGCATGGCAGCGCAAGAAGGCCGACGCCGGTTGGGGTGTGATCACCTGGCCGAAGAAGTTCGGCGGTCGTAGCGGCAATATCATGCAGAGCGTGATCTGGGGGCAGGAGGAGTCGAAGTTCGAGACTCCGGCCAATATCTTTATGATCGGCATCGGCATGGCAGGTCCGACGATCATGACCCACGGCACCAACGAGCAGAAGGACCGCTATCTCGAACCCATGCTGCGCGGTGAAGAGGTCTGGTGTCAGCTGTTCAGCGAACCCGGCGCTGGTTCCGACCTCGCCGGTCTGCGTACCCGGGCCGTCAAAGATGGTGACGACTGGGTCATCAACGGCCAGAAAGTATGGACGTCAGGTGCCCACTATTCCAAATGGGGCATCCTGGTCACCCGCCACGATCCCACGCTGCCCAAGCACAAGGGCCTGACCTATTTCATCGTCGACATGGAATCGCCGGGCATCGAGGTGCGGCCCATTCGCCAGATTACAGGCGGGGCCAACTTCAACGAAGTGTTTTTCAACGACGTGCGCATCCCCGACAGCAACCGCCTCGGCGCGGTGGGCCAGGGCTGGGCGGTGTCTATCACCACCCTCATGAACGAGCGCATGAGTATCGGCGGCGGTGGCGGACTGTTCGGCGGTGACAATGGCCTCGGCAGCATCATCGCGCTGTTGCGCGACCTCACGGTCGACGGACGGCCAGCGCTCGAGCACGACGCCGTGCGCCAGAAGATGGCCGAGTTCGCGGCCCGCTTTAAAGGGCTGGAACTGACCGGTTACCGAACCCTGTCGGCCCTGTCGCAGGGCGCCATGCCGGGCTCGGAAAGCTCGATCATGAAGCTTGCGATGGGCCTGCTGGTGCAGGAAATGGCGGCATTCATCATGGAACTGCAGGCGGCTGCGGGAGTGCTGACCGACAAGCAGGAAACGTTGATGGACGCCATGTGGCAGCAGGCATACCTCGGCATCCCGGCGATCCGCATCGCGGGCGGCACCGATGAAGTCCAGCGCAACATCATTGGCGAGCGGATCCTCGGCTTGCCGACCGACATCCGTCTGGACAAGAACGTGCCCTTCAACGAGGTACCAACCGGTCCCAGCAAGAAGGGATGAAAACGCGCGCGTGACACACAGTCCCGGCATCGCCTAAGGATGCCGGGCCTTGCCCGATTCAGCCCGCCCTGGTCTTGGGGCGGGCATTTTGATTTTCATTCATCAAGGAGATTTGGCCATGGCCAAGCAAGTGCCTCTTGAAGAGGGCTATCTCGTCATTCCCGAAGGCGAGGGCGAACGTCCGCGCCTGCTTGGGTCCTACAGCCCCGAGGCGAAGAAATACTTCTTTCCGCGCCGCATGCAGTGTCCCATTACTGAAACCCCCGTCGAGGATGTGGAATTGTCCTCCGAGGGCGTTCTGTATTCCTGGACCTGGGTGCTGATGCCCTTCATGGGCGCCGCCAAGATGGGCGATGGCAAGGCCCATGGCGTGGGCCAGATCGACCTGCCCGAAGGCGTGCGCATCCAGGCCGTGATCAGCGGCCAGATGGGCGACTGGGAAATCGGCATGCCCATGGGGCTGGTCGCGCTGCCGGTGAAGAAAAAGGGCGATACCGAATTGTGCACCTTCGGCTTCGAGCCGATTCGCAAGGGAGAATGAGGGATGTTGGAAGACGTCTATGTGGCCGGCGTAGGGATGCATCCCTTTGGCAAACACGGCAAGAGCAACAAGGAAATGGCCTATGTCGCCGGCAAGGCGGCGCTGAAGGATGCGGGCATCAAGTTTCGTGACGTCGGCGCGCTGTACAACGGCTACATCATGGGCGATATGACCGAAGGCGTGGCCATCGCCAAGGATTTGGGCCTGACCGGCGTGCCTGTGGTGCATGTGGAGAACGCTTCGGCCACCGGTTCCACCGCGTTTCGCGAAGCTTGCCTGCGCGTGGCGTCGGGCCAGGCCGATATCGCCATGGCGCTCGGTTTCGACGACATCGTGCGCATGGGCCAGATGATGATGCAGATGTTTGCCGCCCAAGGGCCGCGCATCGAGAGCATGGTGCTGCCGGCGGCATTCTTCGCCTTGTGGGCGGTGCGTCGCACCCACGAGTACGGCACTTCCCCGGACATCTATGCCCGCATCGCCGCCAAGAACTGGAACCATGCCCGCCACAACCCCATGGCCCAGCGCCAGTCCGATCATGAGGTGACGCTCGAGGAAGTGCTGGCCTCCAAGCCGGTGGCCCATCCGCATACCACCATGATGGCCTGTGCCACTGGCGGCGGGGCGGCCTGCGCCATCGTCACCAACAAGAAATGGGCGAAGAAGCTGGCCAATGGCCGGCCGTTGGTGCGTGTGCTGGCCTCGCAGCTGCAATCCGAACAGTACGTCGACGGGCACATCTTCATGGGCGCCGTGGTCGGCCCCAGCGAGCTGACCCGCACCACCTCGCAGGCGACCTATGAGGAAGCCGGCCTGGGTCCCAACGACGTCAGCCTGGTGCACGTGCATGATGCGTTTCCGATCGAAGAGCTCATGTACTACGAGCTGATGGGCTTTTGCGGTGACGGCGAAGGCGACAAGCTGGTGCTGGAAGGCGCCACCGAAATCGGCGGGCGCATTCCGTTCTCGACCGACGGCGGCCTCATTGCCCGCGGTCATCCGGGCGGTCCTACGGGCCTGGCCCAGGTGTGGGATGCCACCCTGCAACTGCGCGGTGAAGCCGGCCAGCGCCAGGTAAACGATGCGCACACCGCGCTGGTGCACATGATGGGCGCGGGTTCGGTCTGCGTCATGCACATGCTGCATCGCGAAAACGCCTGAACCGTCTTCTGGCGTTCGCGCCGGTTTTGGGTTCATGGAGTGCCCCCGGTCTGACCGGGGGCTTTGTTTCACCTCAATCGCTCCTCCGCATGACACCTCATCTCATCCGAATCGGGTCGGTTCGCCCCGACGCGGCCGGACACACTGAACAAACCGCTCCCGTCCCGCTCTAACCAAGCACGTCATGCGGACAGCGTCGCCGAGCTGTCGTCATCGAATGGATTCATTCGGGTCTCCCGATGGCCGGCAGTCTGCCGGCTTCTCCCAGGTGCCGTGCAACTGCGGCGCAGGTCCGCGTCTTTCTTGAGCCATCTCAGGAGACACGCCATGCGAAAAGAGCAAGCCGCTTTGCGCAATGCACTGATCCTCGCTGCGACCCTGGTCGTGTGCCTCGTCATCCTGGTCGTGATGGCGCACGGCCTTGCGGGAGGGTAACCATGAAGCGCATCTGTTTTCTGTCCCCCGATGAAGTCCATGCCCATGCCGCGATTCAGGCGCTGCGCGAGCAAGGCGTTCCCGATCGCCACCTCTATGTGGTCGCGGGCGAGGGCGTGCAAACCGAAGGGCTCCCGGACGCTGGGCCGGAGGACGACGATTTCATCCCGGCCTACAAGCGCGGTCTGGCGTTGGGTGGCGCCGGTGGGCTATTGGCAGGCCTTGTCGTGATGACCTTTCCGCCGGCGGGCCTCGTGGTGGGTGGTGGGGCGCTCACTCTGGCAACCTTGGCCGGGGCCAGTCTGGGAGGACTGGCCACCGGCCTGGTGGGCACCGGATTTTCGAGTACCCGGCTTGAGCAATTCAAGGCCGCCATCGAAGCTGGTTCGCTTATCATTCTGGCCGATGTCGAAGATGCCGACGTCGCGCACTGCACGGCCGCAGTACAGGCGCTCGGCCCCGAAATCGAGGTGATCGGCTTCGAACCGCCCGCGCCGATCGTCCCGTGAGGAGGGTGCGCTCCCTGTTTGCCGGTCGGGAGTTGCGGACCGGTGCATTCAGGCGATGGAGAAATACCTCGCGCCCGGATTGAAGCGGCATCGTGTGTGGCGCATGATGCCTGCTTTGGTTAACTACGGGTGACTCAACAATGCACCTCGACGCCTGTCCCTGGTGCGGCCAGGATCCGCTTTATCGCCGCTATCACGACACCGAGTGGGGCGTGCCGGTGCATGACGATGCGGTCCTGTTCGAGTTCCTGGTGCTGGAGGGCGCACAAGCGGGTCTGAGCTGGCTCACCGTGCTGCGCAAGCGCGAGCACTACCGGCAGGCGTTCGCCGGGTTTGATGCCGAACAGGTGGCGGCATTCGATGCGGCGCGCATCGAGACCTTGCTGCAGGATCCGGGCCTTATCCGCAACCGGCTCAAAATCGAATCGGCCGTGAGCAATGCACGTGCCTTTCTGGATGTTCAGGCCGACTTCGGTAGCTTTGACCGCTATATCTGGGATTTCGTGGACGGACGATCAATCGTTAACCATTTCACGTCCATGGCCGAGGTTCCCGCCGTCACGCCGCTGGCCGAAACCATCAGCCGGGATCTCAAGCGCCGGGGCTTTCGCTTCGTCGGCCCGACTATTGTCTATGCCCACATGCAGGCTACCGGTATGGTCAACGACCACCTGACGGCGTGCCCCCGGCACCGCATCTGTGCCGCGCTGAGCTAGTCAGTGCAGGACCCTTGGAACAGGCGCCCGGGGTATCTCCAGGTTACCCGACGGCGTGCGGATCCTGCGGGCTGGCGTGATCCGGATCGCCCAGCGATGCCTCATGGCGCAAGAGATCCGCAAGAGTCTGTTTGCCCAGCACCGCATGGCGCGCCTCACCCAGCTGTCGGATCAGCGACCGTATGGCCGGTGGGGTGCGGCTGGATGCGGGTGTGACCGTTGGCGTGAGAATGGTTTCGAGCGTGATCTGTTCCGGTGCTCGGGCGAGAACCAGGCGAGGGGGGTCATCGGTGGAGCGTACCAGCAGGTCCTGTGCGATGAGCCAGCGGACCGCGTTTCTCAGGGAGGCCACCGGAATGCCGATGGTGCTGGCCAGCGTTTCCAGGCCCGCCGGTGCCAGGCCGTCGTGATGACGGCGTGCCACGGCATGCAGGAGCGCCAGCGCATGATATTCCGCGTCGGATTCGTCCAGTTCGCCGGCCCCGGGGAGGGTAGCAGCCGGATACTGCACATAGAAGGCAATCTGGGCGCCGACGAGCAGAATGGTCCAGACCACATTCAGCCAGATCAACAGCAGAATGAGAATGGCGAAACCGGAATAGATGGCGTCATAGTTGGTGCTGCCCGCGACAAAAAACGCAAAGGCCTGTCCGCCAACTAACCAGGCCAGCGCGGCGAACAAGGCACCACAGAGCGCCGCATGCCAGCGGACGTGGGTATTGGGCAGATAAATATAGATAAAGCTGAAGATGGCGGTGAAGACGACCAGCGGTGCAACACGGGTAATGAGCGAAAGGGCCATGCCCAGCGGCTGCCAGTCGCTGAGACCCCGCACCACTTCGGCGCCCATCACGGAGGCGAAGACCCCGGTAGCGACCAGATAGAGAACCGGCGCCAGCAACACCACGACCAGGTAGTCGTTGAAGCTCCGGGCCAGTGAGCGCGCTTCGCTCACCCGCCAGATCTGGTTGAATGCGCGTTCGATCTTCTGAATCAGGGAGACCACGGTGTAGAGCAGGAATCCCAGACCCACCGAACCCAGTACCCCGACCTTCATGTTTTCCACAAAGCCAATGATGCGTTCGGTCAGCTCCGCGCTTTGCGGACCCAGGGGCGCCAGCAGTTGAGCGATGAGCGGCTCGGCGACGTTGTGGGCGCCAAAGGCCTTGAGGATGGAAAAGGCCAATGCGAGGAGCGGCACCAGGGATAACAGAGTGGTATAGACCAGGCTCATCGCCCAGAGCGCAATCTGACCCTGACCCAGGTCCCGTGCGGTGGCCAGCGCAGCTCGCGCCGCCAGCAGCAGAATGCGTCGGGGTCGGGAGAGCCGGCCCGGATCGATCGATCCGAGCCGGTCCAGCCACCGACGTGGCGAGGAAGGCGTCACGCCGGCGCGGCCTCCGGCAACAGGCCCAGTTCTTGCTTGAGCTGGTTCTTGAGGATCTTGCCGTTGGCGTTGCGCGGCAGAGGCTCACTGCGCAGCTCGATGCGCACCGGCACCTTGAAACGGGCCAGATGGCCGCCTACATGCGCCTGCAGTTCCTCGACGCTGACGGAGTGGCCTGGTGCGATCTGAACCACGGCACCGACTTCCTCGCCCAAGACCCGGTGGGGAATGCCGACGACCGCCGCATCCATCACGGCCGGATGGCTGTAGAGCGCATCTTCCACCTCGACGCAGTAGATGTTCTCGCCGCCGCGGATCAGCATGTCCTTGGCCCGATCGACGATATAGAGATAGCCGTCCTCGTCCATGCGCGCCAGATCGCCTGTATGCAGCCAGCCATTGGTGAAGGTCGACGCGTTGGCTTCCGGTCGGTTCCAGTAGCCTTTGATGACGTTGGGTCCCTTGACCCAGAGTTCGCCCACCTGCCCGCGCGGCAGCTCGCTGCCGTCGGCGCCGACGATCTTGATCTCGGTGACGGGCGCCGGGCAGCCCACACTGTCCGGTCGGCGGTGATACTCCTCGGCCGAGTTGCTGGTGCACAGTGCCGAGGTTTCGGTCATGCCGTAGCCGTTGCCCGGATCGACCTTGGGGAAGGTCTGGCGGATGCGCTTGAGCAGTTCGGGAGCGGCCGGGGCGCCGCCGTAGGCGATGTTGGTCACGCACGACAGATCGTGGTTGGGCAGTTCGGGATGTTCCAGCACCTGCCAGACCATGGACGGCACGCCGCCGAAGGTGGAGATGCTTTCGGCCTCGATCAGTTCGATGGCCCGCTGGGCGTCCCACTTGTACATCATCACCAGCTTGCCGCCGGCCAGCGTCATGCCGATCAGGAAGCCGTGGCAGCCGGTGACGTGGAACAGCGGTACGGAGAGCAGCATGCTTGGCCCCACCATCTGCATGCCGCCCGTCGGGTCCTCGCCGCGCAGGACGCTGGCGCGCATGCGCACGAAGGCGCCGCTGATGAGATTCTGGCAGACATTGCGATGCGTGCCGAGCGCGCCCTTGGGTTTGCCCGTGGTGCCGGAGGTATAGAAGATTGTCGCGTCGTCATCCGGTGCGATGGTGGCCTTCGGCAGCACCGCCTTTTCCGGCAGATCGCCCCGGAAACTGTGGAAGTCCAGTACGCCCTCGGGCAGAGCGCCGGAGCCGCGGGCGACGATGATTCGTTCCAGCGCCGGCAGGCGGTCCAGATGGGGCGTGATACGTTCCAGACGCTCGGCGTCGCAGAACAACACGCGGGCGCCGGAATCGGCCAAGCCAAACTCCAGTTCGTCCCCGGTCCACCAGGCATTGAGCGGGACGATCACCGCGCCGATCGACACGGTAGCCCAGAACACCATCGGCCATTCGGGCAGGTTGCGCATGGCCAGTGCGACGCGGTCGCCTTGCTGGATCCCCAGGTCTTCGACCAGGCGCGTGGCGAGCGCTGCAACAGCCCGGTAATGCTCGGCGAAGGTCCAGCGCTCGTCTTCGTAGACCAGATAATCCTTGGCGCCATGGCTGCGGCTGATGTCCAGCACCGTGCGCAGCGAGGGCGGGGCGGCCTTCCAGACCCGCGTCGGCACGCCACGGATGTCGATTTCCTCGATGTTGAAGAGACCGGGCTTGCTGGTGAGCTGTGTGTTGGCCTGCTCGATGGTCAGGGACATAAATGCACTCCTTTGCATTGGATCGTTTTGTGTGGTGAGTTTACCGGCTTCGCGCCAAGCGCATGCGACAGGGTCGGGCCTGCCGCCGAATCGATTGCGGTCGCTTCGAGTGTATCAAGGCAAGGGGATTCCCTCATCCTCCCCGGTAACGCAGCCGGGTGCGCTGATCCAGCCGGCGCAGGAATTCAGCCATGATTTCCTCGTAGAGCTGCTCCTTGAGGATCTGATCCTCTACGCCGGCATCAATGTTGGGATTGTCATTGATTTCGATGACGCAGACGCCTTGCCGGGTCTGCTTGAGATCGACGCCGTAGAGGCCTGTACCGATCAGCCGCGCGGCTTTGACGGCGGTCTTGATCACCGCAGGCGGCACGCGTTCGAGCGGCAGGGTACGCGCCGCGCCTTCCACGACACCGCCACCGGCCTTGTGCTGATAGATCTGCCAGTGATCCTTGCTCATGAAGTACTGGCACGCGTAGAGGGGTTGGCGGTTGAGCACGCCGATGCGCCAGTCATACTCGGTGTACAGGTATTCCTGGGCCAGGATGAGATCGGATTTCTGAAACATGCGTTCGGCGACGTCCTTGAGCTCCGCCGCATCGTGCACCTTGGTGACGCCCACCGAGAAGGCGCCATCGGGGATCTTGAGCACCACGGGATAATCCAGCGGCGGTTCGAGCTCAAGCGTGCGTTCGCGCCGCAGGATCTGAGTGGCTGGCGTGCGGATGCGGTGCGTGCGCAGTAGCTCGGCGAGATAAACCTTGTTGGTGCAGCGCAGGATGGAGATGGGATCGTCGATCACCACGAGCCCTTCGGCTTCGGCGCGCTTGGCGAAGCGAAAGCTGTGATGGTTGATGGCCGTGGTTTCGCGGATGAACAGTGCATCATATTCGGCCAGACGGCCGTAATCCTTGCGGGTGATCAGTTCGACGTCGAGCCCAAGGCGCTTGCCTGCACGGATGAACGCCTTGAGGGCGCGTGGATTGGAGGGAGGCAGGGCGTCGGTGGGATCGTGCAGGATGGCCAGGTCGTAGCGGCCGGGTGAACGTCGCCGCGGATTCTGCCAGACACCCGCCAGGTAATGCTGCAGCGCCTCGGCGAACAGTTGACGCTGGTCGCGATCGAGTTCGGACAATCCGATGGGGCGCACCCGATGGATCTGCCAGCGATTGTCCTGGTGCAGGTCGACGGCCAACAGCGGGCACGGCAGGCGCTCGAACAGATCATCGGCCAGATCCTGAAACGCCGGATTCGATGCGCGACCGAGGAAGATCCACAACCGGATCTCCCGCGCATCGTGGCCGCGCAGGTATTTTTGGAGGTCTTCATCGAGGTCTTCGGTCAACGGCTCGTAGATGGTCTTGCGGGACAGATCTAGCGCCGTGCCGACACTCGGGAGAATCCGCTGGCCCCGCGCTTCGGCCAGGAGCGAGCAGTAATAGCCCATGCTGCCGTAGCGATAACCACGGCACAGGTTGATGACCCGGAGTTGCCGGTCGGCCGCCAGATCGGTTTCGTCGTTGGCATCGATGAAATCCTTGGCCGTCATCAGCGGCAGCGGTGGCAGGTCGGAAGGCCAGTCTGCGGGACGTTCGATCAGAATCAGGTGTTTGCTCATGCGTGGGTTGCAATGCGTGGTGGGCGGCGGCGAAGGATGATGACGGCGCGCTGGCCGCTCTTGCCATAGCGCGCCATGCCGGTGAATTCGGCTTTCAGAATGGGAAGATTCACGCAATCGGTCGGCGTTTTCCCCATCGCATAATCCACATAGGGGTCATGCATGTAAAGGAAGTGTGCATCGAATCCGGTCACCACGACCCAATGCGGGAATTTCTCGCCGTAAAGGCGATAGGAGCTGATCATGACGATGGGCACACCGCCGGTCTGCAGCTCCTGTTCGAGATCGGCCACGGACACCAGCCCGTATTCCAGGCGGATGTCGCTTTGGCGGATTTCCTCAAGCTGGTCTTCCTGCACGAGCGCAATCACGGCCTTTTTTTCCGGCGAACGGACCGAGTCGACGAACAGCGCGGTCTGGTCCTTGACCCGCATGGTCACCTCGAATCCGCGCCGGTGGGCTGCCAGCGCCAGCCCGTACGGACCGCAGCCGCCATGACCGGATGTCATGAAAATGGTGGTCGCCTCGCGCCACAGCCGCAGCTCGAGCTTGCGGTCCAGCACGATGGTTTTATCCAAGGTTTTCATGGCCATCATCAGTGCCGCCGGTCCGCAAGTGAACTCCAGCGTTTGTTCATAGAATGGGACGTGGGTCAGCGATGGCTCGGGCCTGGTCTCGAGGGTTTTTTCCAGCCGCAGCCCGTCGCCATGGTCTTCGTAGTATCCCGGTAGCAGGCGCATTTCCCGATAGCCCGCCCGATGATAGAGCGCGCGCGCCGGCTGGTTGTCAGCTCGAACTTCCAGACGGAGCGCGGCGTAACCCCGCGCCAATGTGACGGCTTCGGCGGCGCTCAGCAGGCGGGCCCCCACACCCATCCCCTGACGTTCGGGCAGCACTGCAAACGAATACAGGCGGCCAAGCGCTGTACCGGCGTGGAACAATACCAGGACATAGCCGTCCACGACCGCGCCGGTTTCATGCACCAGCGTGACCGCCTTGGCACGGCTCAGCAGATGGCGGAAGCTGCGCCGGCTGAGCCGGTCGGTCACGAAGCAACGCTGCTCGATCTCGAGCAGTGCGTCCAGGTCGCTCAGTGTGGCGGTGCGAACGGTACTGGCCGGGTTTCCGGGGAGATCGGGCACGGGTTCGTTCATGCCACGGGGAATTCAAGCGCCCAGGCGCACTGCTCGAGTCGGGTGAGACCGCGCTCGGCGAAGCGCGGTTCTGCGGCGAGCGCATCTTCCACGGCGAGGACGCGCGCCTCGGCCAAGGGTCCGTAGAGCGTCCGTACCTCGGACTCCGGAACGGAAAAGGGTGGGCCTGCCATGACCTCTTGCGGGTATTCCAGCGTAATCAGTAAGCCCCAGGCGCCGGAGGCGAGCAGATGGGCGGCGTGGACGGCGTAGGCCGAGCGGCGCTCGGGAGGCAGGGCGATGAGCGCAGCGCGGTCGTACAGGCCGGTGCAGGGTGCGCCAAGGTCGGCCGCGGTGAACTCGAAATAATCGCCTTCCAGCAGGGTATAGGGCCCGGCCTGCCAGATCCGGCCCGGACCTTGCGTGCTCACGGCTGGCTCGAGTCCGTGCTCCGCGAAAAACGCGTCGATAGCCGCCGCGCTCAGTTCGATGCCGACCACCGTGCAGCCAAGGCCGGCTAGGTAGACCATGTCGAGGCTCTTCCCACAGAGCGGGACGAGGACACGTCGCCCGGCGAGTGGCGCCCCGTATCGGGCGAGCATGGGGTGGACACGGTCAAGGTGAAAACCAATTTCCCCGCGCGCCCAGCGCGCGTGCCAGAACTGCGGATCCATGCGCATCCATCCCCGAGACAAGAGCGTCGATTGATGCGTCATCATAGCGCATGGCCGTGCCGTCGGCGGCGTGGTCATGATGTTGCCATCGGCCCGGTTCATCCTGAGGTAACACGGACGGCATCAAGGAGCAACGCATGCCCGGGACCCGAATGACCGCCAGACTGCTCAAGGTGGTGGATGGCGACACGATCAAGGTCGAGCTGGATGGGCGCAGCGAGTCGCTACGGCTGACGTGTCTCGATACCGAGGAAAGCTGGCCAGGCGGCACCAAGCCGGTGACCGAAGGCGGGCGGCAAGCGTCGGCGTGGGCCAAGGAATGGTTCGATGCCGATGCCGAGGGCGCGCCCACGACGGAGGTGATGCTGACCTTGGAATTCGACACTGCCGATCCGCCCTCGTTGGCCATGCTGCGCCATCGAGGCAATTACGGTCGGTTGCTGACCTACATCTGGCGCGATGCGGTGAACTACAATCTGGCCGCCGTGGCGGCGGGCTGGAGCCCCTATTTCGTCAAGTACGGTCGTTCCCGGCTCTATCATCGCGAGTTCCTGGCGGCTGAAGCGCACGCCCAGTCCGTCGGCAGCGGTATCTGGGATCCTGATCTCAATGGCCATGGTCCGACCCGCGACTACACCCGGCTAATCCCGTGGTGGCAGATGCGCGACGGCTGGATCGAGGGCTACCGCGCGGCAGGGCCGCATACCGGCGCGCTCTCCGTGCGGCTGGATCACGCCCATCTGGTCACCGCGGCCCAGCGGGGCGAACCGGTCACGGTGTTCTGCGACCTGCAGGGCGGCATCAACCGTTGGGTCGGCGATAGCGCGCTGATCTATGCCGGATCGCCCGCGCAACCCTTCAATCTGTGGATCCCCGATCGGCAGGCGGCCTCGGCGCAGGACCTGTTGCGTCTGTTGGCGACGCGCTATACCGGCGAGGGCCGGCAGAACTACGTCTACGTCACGGGACAGGCAAGCCTGTATCCGCCGCAGGACGGCGGCAAGCCGCAGATCGTGCTCACCGATCCGGGCCAGCTCAGGGATCTTCCGCCGGGCTGACGCCGCGGGTATGCATGGGTTGCGGGGCAGTGCTCTTACCGCCCCATGCGGCGCGTGATGAGCGTCTGGGTGACCCGGCCGATATAGCCGGACGGATCGAACAGGCCGGTATGGACCGCGCCGAGACCATGGTCGAACAGTTCGGCGCGTGCTTCCAGACAGATCCATTCGGATACCGGCAGTCGCAGCAGATGCAGGCTGATGTCCGCATTGATGCAGCCGGTCTGGTTATCGACATGGAGCTGGCCGAGGCCGTTGCCGAAGTCTGCCAGCGCGGCGACGCGCACGAACGGGGACAGTTCTGTCCCGTGCACCACCGGCACGGCGCAGCGTAGCCAGGCCGTACCCTCGCCGCGCAGTGCGAATCCGTGGACTCGCTTGGCTTCGATGCAGTGGTGCATGCTGGGACGCCGTTGGTCGGCATCGGGAAGTGCGCGGCCCATCAGATCGGTGACCGGCAGGGTGTCGGGATCGGCGGGAAGCGGACGCTCCGGTCGAGCGTGATCCGGCACCGTCACGTCATTGGGCATCAGCTTCAGCGCCTGCGCCTTCACCACGATCCGGTCCTCGTGCCGTAACGTGATGTCGAGCACGCACAGGCGGGTACCGCTGCGGACGACGGCCACATGGGCCGTCAGCGGGGCCAATGGCACCGGGCGCAGCAGGTCGATGCTCAGCCGGGCGAACTGCAGTGCGGGAGCGGGGTCGGCGGCCTCCAGTGCATGCGCGACCAGACCGCCGGTGGCACCGCCGTGCAGCAGGCGTGGATCCCACGGGCCGATCGCATAGCGGGTCGGGTGATAGCGCCCTTGGTTGTCGGTGACGAACAGGGCAGGGGTCGTGTCGTCGATCATCGTCGTATGGCCGGCGGTGGTGGCGGCTTGTCGCCGAATCAGGGAATACGCGTATCCGATCGGGTTCGGGCAGGATCCGAACCGGCGGCACGCCGCGAAGCAGCGCAGTTTAACGGCTTGAGGATGGCGCGCAAGTGTGACCGCGTGGCCGGGGCATGCGCGTGACGGACTCGCCTTGGGTGGCCGCTTATGCTTAACATCGGCGTTTGCGCCCCGGGGCTCGTGTCCCGGACCTGTACCGAATGACCCGTGTCGTACGGGATATCGTTGGAGTAGTGTCGAGCGATGAACACCGAAACCGCCCTGACCCAGGAACGGGCCGAGCTGTTGCGTGACAGCCTGTCCGGCATGATGCAGAAACTCTTCGAGGCGGGTCCGCCGGATCCAGCAGATGAGCGCAGTCCCATGCAGCGCTTGATGGAAGGGCCCGCACGGGATGAATTCATGACGATGATGAAGCTGATCACCTTTGCGTTCGTGCAGAAGCTGATGCCCTACATGGGCGGTGGTGATCCCATGGACCCGTCGATTCTGGGACTGCAGGGCGCCGCGGTGTCGGTGTCTGGAGAGACCGCAACCTACAGACTCAAACCCGGCCGGCTGATCACGCACTGGGTCAACGAAAAGGGCCAGTACAAGGTTCAGGACGTGGACTTCAAGGTGAACTGGTGGTGGGTGCTGTGGAACTGGCGGTTCGTACGGGATATGCGCCGCAAGATGAAGGAACGGCAGGCTGCATTGCCCGCGCCCGGCGCATCCTGATTACGAAGGCCTCGGGTTCTCCGAGCTACGCACTGCACCGGCGCATTGCCTATCGAGGACACCTGCATCGGGATCGAAGCGTGCGGCCGGGATCCATGATCCGGCTACACGCCTGCCGGCCTGATCAGTGGTGATGGCCGCCGGACCCATGCACATGGCCGTGGGTGACTTCTTCATCGGTAGCCGGCCGGACTTCACGCACGGTGATGTCGAAGACCAGGGTCTCACCGGCGAGTGGATGATTGGCATCCACCACGACCTGATCGCCTTCCAGGCCGGTCACGGTGACGATGTGGACTTCACCTTCGGCTTCGGTTTGAAACTGCATGCCGATTTCCATGCGCTCGATGCCAACGAACTGATCGCGGTGAACAACCTGGATCAGTTCGTCGTGACGCTCGCCGTAGCCCTGTTCCGGAGGCACCGACACGTTGAACGAATCACCGGCGCTTCGGCCGGCGAGTGCCTGTTCCAGACCGGGCACGATATTGCCAGCGCCGTGCAAATAGGTCAGCGGTTCACCGCTCTGGCTGGAGGAATCGATCAGATTGCCTTCAGGCGTTGTCACGGTATAGTCGATGACGACGACGGTGTTGTCGGCGATTTGCATGGGAATGCTCCGGAATCGGGGGGATGAGGAAAGACCACGCGTTTGGGTGGCCCGGCAAGCAGGTGGATAGGCGCAGACTAACTCAGCGCGCGCAAAAAATCGATCAGGGCGCGGCGGGCCGTCGCGGAGAAGTGGCTGAATAGCGCGAGCAGCTCCTGCTCTTCCGGGGTGATCGTCGTGTTTTGACGCCCCTTGACAGCGCGCCCGCGCATGGACCCATGCCCGGTTGCGAGCCACTCGTAATTGACCGCGAGCAAACGCGCAATTTGCTCCAGCCGGTCCCGGCGCGGCGAGGTGCCGCTCCCCGACTCCCACTGACTGCAGGCGCTGCGGGTGACGCCCAGCAGCTGCGCCAGGCGGGTTTGGGAAATGCCCGTTCGTTCCCGGGCTTGCTGAATACGTTGGCCGATCGTCATGAGAATTTCGCCTGTCGGACTGATCCAGATCAACTATGACTTTAAATATAGCTCGACAAAAACCAATGTCCGGCCGAGCCTTGCTGAGTGCATCGGCACGCCGGGCATGGGGCTTGAGATTCCGCGCAAGGCGCCGGATTTCGGCGTTGCACGAGACACGTCGAGCCGATTGTCAGGATGCACCCAATCCACTCGTAATTGCATACTGTCGCTGAATTCCTTTACAGAACATGGCTGTTTCACTAAGGCGCGGTCATCGACGCTTCCGCAACGGGTGAGGTGGCGTCGGGCGAATGGGTCAGCAGCCGTTCGGCGGTTGCATTCTCTGGATCAAACCGCTGCACCATCCGCGCCAGATCCGCTGCCCACCGGCGATCTCCCGTTGCCTCGGCGAGCGTCATGGCTTCACGCAGCAGCTGCTGCCACGCCGCAACGCGCTCGGGCGGCATGCTGATGCGCGACCAGGGCAGCGCGTCCAGCAGCGTTTCGAGTGCGTGCGTCGGCTCATCCTGATCGGCGAGCAATTGCGCCAGTCTCAGGCGATGCGATGGATTGGCCGGATCGCGCGCGACGGCCAATGCCAGGATGTCATCCGGCCGCTCCGGAAAGTCTGGCGCCATGTGCGGGGCGAGGCTGGGGAAATGCCACAGCAGCTGGCCCATCGCGTCATACACATAAGGATTGCCGCGGCCGGCCAAGAGCCAATGGCGCGCATGCGTGACCGCAAGGCCTGCCCAGATCGCTCCC
>OBIY01000010.1_pt1 | contig 90268 bp, 86 predicted proteins | sample 1519841 | NCBI WGS metagenome assembly OBIY01 (sample SAMN03019774, study PRJEB22545) | beach sand metagenome | biome: beach; feature: sea beach; material: beach sand | place: USA: Municipal Pensacola Beach, FL | collected 2010-07-30 | depth 30-40 cm m
TTCTTATTGTGCTCATGGTCGTCGTATTGCTTCAATGAGAATGAAAAGTAGACGTCCGCCATCGAGTGCCGGGAATGGTAGTAAGTTGATAATGGCAAGGTTTACAGAAATGAATGCGGTAAAGTACAACAGATAGACAAGCCCCACTGACGACGCGTCACCCACAAGACTCGCAATACCGATTGGACCGGCAACGTGTGACCAATCAGCATTGCCGATAAGTGCTGCAAACAAAAATGTGCCGAGACCTATCGTTACCGTTTGCACAGCAGTGACGGTATTCATAAATCCCCTCGCAACTGCTGCTGGAAGCGAAAGAGACTGATCTGCAACCAGTGCCATTGCCATACCGATAGCTGGTGTTCCGGGACTTTCGTTAAGGACACCGTGTGCCGGTGTTACTCGTATACTCTCAATCTCTGCAGTCTTTGGGTCTCGCACATACATCAGTGTAAGCATTTTTCCACCACGCTCCTGGATGAATGTTGCTGCAGTACTTGGGTACAGCACGTCAAGACTTTCATCACCTGAGCTGATTGCAACAATCTCGTCCCCTGCAACGATTCCTGCCGCTGCGGCAGGCGAGCCAACAACTACAGAACTTACAATGAGCCGAGTTGGCATTCCTGCTGCATCCGCCTCATCAATAGCAGTAGGTGCACCAAGCATGAGTGTTGCGGAAAACAACAACCAGGCAAAGAGTAGGTTGAATGTAATACCGGCAAGCAGTACCGCCGCTTGCGCGAGGCGCGACTTGTGCACAAATGCTTCTTTTTTCTCGTCAGGAGTGTAGGCGACATCATGCCGCTCGCCGAAAATACGCACAAAGCCACCAAACGGAAGCCAATTTATCGTATAAGTTGTTTTCTTGAGTGTCCCAAGCGTAAAAGCACGAGGCGGGTATCCGATACCAAACTCTTCAACACGAATGCCAAACCACTTTGCGACAAAAAAGTGCCCAAGCTCATGGACAACAATGAGAACGACGAGAACGACGAGAAAGAGCAGAAAAGACATAGAGTACTAGTATGTAGATTAGTTTTGAATTTCAGTTTCTTTCTTTTTAAACAGCTCCTCAAGCGCTGCATTAGCTGCGTCGATGCGCTTCTGTAAGTCACCTTTGAATTTAAATTTATCGTCCTCGGTGATCTCAGACTGACGCTCTTGTGCTTGAATGTCGTTCCAAGTATCTTCTCGCGCTGCACGTAAACTCTGACGTGCGTCTTCGAGTTTGTCCTTTGCAATTTTTATAAGCGACGTGCGACGTTCGGAGGTGAGTTCGGGAAACGAAACGCGCACCCCTCGTTCGTCGGCGGTAACACCGACTCCGAGATTTGCGTTGGTAATCGCTTTTTCAATCTCTTTTATTTGTGATGCATCCCATGGTGCAACTCGCAATGTCCGCGCATCTTCAGTGCCAATATTTGCTACCTGATTCAGAGGCATTCGAGACCCGTAGCTCTCGACTTGAATACCATCAAGTAGTGCCGGCGTTGCGCGCCCGGTGCGCAGCGACTGATACTCCTTGTGAAGCCACTCGTTGGTTTCAGATATTTTTTGGTCTAATGGTTTAAAATCGTACATACGTAAAAGTATACCTAGTTGCAATGGCAGTGTCTATAAAAACAGCCAATGTCATAGGCGCGGAATAGTCAGCGCAACGCTTTCCATTAAAATCTTCAGTGATGCCCCCTTGTCGTTGAGCACGTCGCGCACGGAGATAATATGCTCTACCACCTTGGGATGCGTTGCGTGCACACCGCGGCGATGCAACTCTGTCTCAATTGAATTTAATAATGCTGTTGCAGCGTGTGTATCCTTTTCCTGTACCAGTGGTGTGAGCAATGCGATTCGCGCAGCAGGTGTAGCGTCGATAAGTGTTGCGCCGGTAAGGCCTTCGTTAGTGGTAGCGCTGTCAGTTGCGGTACGATGTAATACCAACGCGCGCGACCGAAGGGTTGGAAGAATAGCCTGAATACTTGGAACACAGACAAAAAAATGAGTATTCGACGGCGGCTCTTCAAAAAGCTTTAAGAGGGCATTCTGCGCCTCGCCGGTACAGCCATCCATACGATAGAGCAACAGTTGCTGCCCAAAGGAGCGCAGGTGTGCGAGTCGCACCAATTCTCGACTATCATCGATACCAAACGAATCGAATTCTCGAATCGCGTACTCCGCATTCGGATACGCAGCCCTAAGTTGCGCTTGTAGCGCAGCAAAATCATCTGCAGCGCCCTCAATGAGGTAGGCGTGATGTAATTCTTGTGAAATGAGATGTGCAAATCTATCTGTCACCATCGTAGTATACCGCCGCTATTAGCCCGCGTCACCAGTGACAACGCTTACCGCTTTGAAAGAATAGCCTTTTTGTAGACATCCAAGTGCTGCAGCGCGATGCCAGTACCTTTTGCCACACTGTACAATGCGTCATCAGCAAGAGTCGCCTTCACACCAGTTCGGCGAAACACAAGCTCGGGAAGATTGCGTAATTGTGAAGAACCGCCGGACATAATGATGCCGTTATCGATGATGTCTGCAGCAAGCTCTGGTGGTGTATCCTGCAGTACGTCTCGAATAGCTTTAACGATTTCTCGCAATTCGCGACCAATCGCCTTCACCACTTCATTGGTGCTCAATTCAACGGAACGTGGCAGCCCGGTCAAATAGTCCCGCCCTTTGACTGTCATAGTAAGTTCTTCTTCCAGAGGAATCGCGGAGCCGATTTGGATTTTGATATCCTCGGCAGTCTTGTCTCCGATCGCGAGATTGAATGTCTTTTTTATGTGCGCGGTAATTGCTTCATCAATACGGTTGCCGGCACACTTTACTGATGTCGAGGCGACAATACCGCCAAGAGAAATCACTGCTACGTCGGTAGTTCCACCACCGATATCAACAATCATGTGTCCACGTGCTTCGTGTATCGGGATGCCCGCACCGATGGCAGCAAGAATTGGTTCTTTAACCACTTGCGCAGTTCGTGCGCCCGCCTTTACCGCCGCTTCGATAACCGCACGTCGTTCAGCTGAGGTAACACCGGCAGGTACTGAAATCATCACGTCAGGACGAAAGAAGCTCCACCAGCTTGTCGCCTTGCGCATGTAGTAGCGAAGCATTGCTTCGGTAACACGATAGTCTGCAATAACACCGTCTTTCATCGGGCGATACGCAACAATGTCATCAGGTGTGCGTCCGACCATTTCTTTCGCTTCGTCCCCTACCGCCAAGATTTTGTTTTCCTGTTCAGATACCGCAACGACGGAGGGCTCGCGTAAGACGACTCCTTTACCGGGAACAAACACCAGTGTGTAGGTGGTTCCAAGGTCGATACCAAGCTTGGGAGTCAATGAAAATCGCATATACGTAGCAGTGATTGTACTTGTTTGTGGTGGTTTTACAAATGCTACAGGCACCACTCGATATATCGCTACTTTCTGAAATCTTATGGTCCGATCCCTCTTGCTTTGCAAAAAGGAAGAAAATTACGTACATTTGCAGCATGAAAAAGCCGCAGAAAACCAAAAGTCGTATATACATTCTCAGTATTGCAATAGCCGCCGCAGTATTAGTACTTGGCACCGGTGTATTGCATCAAGCTGGCTTTGTACGTTCGGGTGCGTATCTCGTACGCGGTGGCACACTCGTTATTGAAGGCGCTCGCGCAAACAGTACGGTTTTTATCGACAATAAGCGGATCGGTACTATTGATGAAGATGGTTCGCGTTCGTTTGGCGCAATCAAACCGGGGGAACGCACAGTTATTGTGGCACATCCACTTGCATGGCCATGGATTTTCGATTTTGAGGTTGGCTCGTCTGAGACTCGAACGCTCTACCCACTACAAGTCACGCAAGAGCCGCAGCGCGTTGCACTGACAGAACAATCCGACATGTATCGGCATGCGGCAGCGCAACTTGATGGCTATCGAGAACCGGTGCGCAACCAACCGCTTGAGCGTGGCGACCACCGAATCTGGATTGAAGGAACAGTCGTATTTGTACAGAAGAACCAAGATGTCTATAGTGTCTTTTCTTCAATTTACCCGATACGAAATGTCTCATGGTACGCTGAACGCGCCGACACGCTTATTCTTGCAGTACACAATGATGTGTTCGCGCTTGATATCCGGAAAAGCGATGTACAGAATTTCCAGCCTATTTACAGTGGCACTACGCCGGAAGCAGTGAGCGACCCGACTGACTCATCACGCGTACTCCTTCGCGATGCAGAAAACTACTTCAGTATAGCGCTATAAACCGGCTAAATCACCAAAATGGGCCCATTTTGGTGATTTATTAAGTTACTTACTAATCGGCAGTTTGTAGTTTATAAGCGCGACCAGACCCCTCATTCCCAAAGGGAATGAGGGGTCTGGTCGCAACTGCCAACTATAAACTACAAACTCTTCTCTAGAGCTCGCTCACCACTTCAACGTGTGCGCCGATTTCGGAAAGTCGCTCGGCAATACGCTCATACCCACGCTCAATCGAATACACATTGCGAAGCAGCGATGTCCCTTCAGCAGCAAGCATGCCGATGAGCACTACAACTGCCGGACGCAGCGCCGGTGGACACACCACCTGCGCCGCCTTTAGTGGCGTCGGACCAGTCACGAATACACGGTGTGGGTCAGCGAGTTTTACATCGGCACCAAGTCGGTTCAGTTCAGTAAAGTAAATAGCTCGCCCTTCCCACGCCCAATCATGTATAAGCGTCGTCCCCTGTGACTGTGTTGCAATTGGAACAAAAAATGGAAGGTTATCGATGTTGAGACCGGGATACGGCAACGGATGTATTTTTACCGGCGACGCTCTCAACTCGGACGGAAATACCGTAATGTCTACCAATTTGGTTTTCCCATTGTGTGCAAAGTACGGTGCGCTCTGTTCGTACTTGAGTCCCATGTAGCTGAGCTTGAGTAGTTCAACCTCAAGGAAGTCAATTGGGCATCGCTCCACCCGAAGTTCAGAACCAGTCACGATAGCGGCACTCAAAAACATCATGGATTCAATCGGGTCTTCACTGTTATAGTGAGTTATTTCCTTATTTATTTCTTCAACGCCATACACAGTGAGCGTGGTGGTGCCCACGCCATCAACACGAACGCCAAACTGACGCAGCAAGAAACATACATCCTGCACTTGATAGTTTGGTGGTGCGTATTTTATGACCGTCTTCCCAGGAATAAGTGCAGCAATCATAAGTGCGTTTATTGTCGCAGTGTCGCTTGCCTCATACATGACTATTTCAGCAGGTTTCAATTTTTTGTATGCAAACGCATAGTGTTCTTCATGTGTTTTCACGCGCCCACCAAATGCTTCAAGTACATGCTTGTGTGCAGCAATCGTGCGGTCACCCATGTTGCAACCACCGGCATGTGGCAGTGCAAACTCGGCTTTTTGATGAATCATCGGACCAATTAACATCAATACCGAACGCATACGTCGCGCTGCCGCTTTATCAATTGATGCTAGCTTAAATTGTGTAGGTGGCGTGATGCGCAACGTCGTTCGATCAAGAGAATCGATTTGCACACCGATACTCTTAAAGACTTCTATCATTCGATAAATTTCTTCGATGCGTGGTATACCATGCAACACGGTGGGTGCTTTGTTAAGTAACGCCGCACACAAAAGTGCGAGTGCTCCGTTCTTTGAGGTGTTGGTGACCGCGCTCCCGTGTAACTTATGACCTCCTTCGATTTTAAAATCAACACTCTCCTTGAGACCAACAACCTGGTGATGCAACACGTCACTTATCTTCAATAGCTGGCCAGTAGAGAGGTTTTGCTCACCCTTCTCAATGCGTGCAACGGCGGATTGTGAAGTTCCCAATGCCTGAGCAAAGGACTTTTGTGTAAGCCCTCGACGACGACGTAGCTCTTTGATAAAGAGTCCTATTTTCTTGTGAGAATCTGAAGACATGAAAAATGTCAGTAGCACTATGTTATATCAGATATGATATAACGCAACCTATTCTGTGCATATGCTATGCTAGTGGCGTCATGTTTATTGTCCACGTTATACCAATCACTAAATCAAAAGTGGGACAACTCTCCTATTACTCTCCCCAAGCATTCACGCCTGGGAGCGTCATTTTCGTACCGCTACGAAACAAAGAAGTGCCGGCACTCATTGTCGGCACTGAAGACGCACGGGCTATCAAATCAATCTTGCGTACGAATGTGTATGAAACACGAAAAATACGCTCGCAGGAGCCGATGCAGTTAGTTACCCCCGGGTTTGTTCGTGCAGCTGCAGCCACAGCGAAACACTTTGGAACTTCAACGGGGAGCGTACTATCCGGTTATATTCCCACTGCAATACTCACCGCCGCAGAAAGAGGCGAATGTGTATCGCCAAAAACGTACAATGAGCGTGTTGGGCAATTCGAGCAAAGTGTGTTACAGCTGTCACAAAATGAACGTGTTGAGAAGTATAAGACGATTCTTCGTGGGCACTTTGCGCAAGGACACTCAGTATTTCTATGTGCACCTACTATCCGGGAGGCGCGTTTTTTTGAACATCAATACAGTCGCGGCATTGAAAAGTACACCTTTCTACTTGAGAGTTCGCAGAGCAAAAAGAAACAAAAAGAAGTATGGAATGCGATTCTCAATGAACCCCATCCGGTGCTTATCATCGGAACACCAACCTTTGCGAGCATACCACGAACCGATATCGCGCTATTTATTCTCGAACACGAAATGTCGTCTGCATACAAGCAGCAAGTGCAACCATACGTTGATGCTCGCACCCTGCTTGAGTACGTTGCTCGCGAAACCGGCAGCGGGCTCGTACATGCCGGCACAACCGTTAGTCTGAAAGTGCATCAGGCGCTTCTGGATGGATTTGCAACCGAACTGGAAGAACACACCTTGAAGCTCCGAACCAATAGTTGCGTAGAGATTATCGATGTAAAAAGCGTGCGGAAAGCAGCAAAAGAAGCCGGGCGACCATTTCCGGTACTGAGTCCACAATCAATTTCCAAAATACAAGAGACGAGCGATTCAGGTGCACATACATTTGTTTTCGCCGCGCGACGTGGCGTTGCCAGCCACACCGTCTGTAACGATTGTGGTACGACCGTCACCTGTGCGCAGTGTGCGTCTCCGGTAGTGCTGCACACAAGCGGAAGTACACGTGAACTACTCTGCCATCGATGCGGACAGTCGCGCGATGCGCACGAAACTTGCGTCACCTGTGGCAGCTGGAATCTCATTGCACTTGGCGTAGGTATCGAACGCATCGAGGAATACGTACGTGCCACATTACCCAACGTACCAGTGTTTGTCTTAAGTAGTGACACCGCAGCAACCCCCGCACAGGCACAAAAGATTGCTGATGTATTTTACGATACAAAAGGTGCAATACTGCTCGGTACTGAACGTGCGCTCGCTTATCTGACGACACCGGTGCAATGCAGCATTATGAGCTCTATTGACTCACTCTTATGCGTACCTGACTTTCGCATCGAAGAACGTCTCTTTGGCATCATTGCACTTTTACGAGAACACTCCGACCGCACTGTCTGTATTGAAACAAGCACGCCGACGAACGCCATGCTCAAGCACGCACAACGCGGCTCATTAACCGAGTATGCCCGAGAGGAACTTGAGTTGCGTAAGAAACTGCACTACCCACCATACACACGACTTATTAAAGTAACTATCACAGGGAACCGCACGACGGTCATAGCCATGATGCAGCGCTTTGTTGCATCGACCGAAGGGTATCGTCCTCGTGTATTTGCCGGATTTATGAAGAAAGGTACACAGGTGGCACTCCATGCACTCATTCGCGTCCCTGCTTCAAAATGGCCGGATGAGAAACTTTTGACAATATTGGATACTCTGCCACCGTCAGTCACTATAAACGTCGACCCTGAGCGAACGCTTTAAGCATTGTTCTTTTCAGAGTATAGTGTGTGTATGAAGAGCATAGTTACTGTTGAAGACCCGATTTTGCGCGCCATAGCGGCTCCCGTTCCTCATGAGGCAATCACGAGCAACCAGACACGTGAGACTATTCGTGATATGCAAAAGGCGCTCGCTGCTGAGCGTTTTGGTGTTGCAATCGCGGCACCTCAAATTGGGGTGTCAGTTCGTATATTCATTGTTTCAGGAAAGGTATACGCGTCCCACGAAAAGTCTGAGTACACGTCAGAAGCGTATCCCGACCGCATTTTCATAAACCCGGAAGTGCTCAAAAGTTCACGTAAACAGCGTGTAGGAAACGAAGGATGTCTTTCCGTACCATTCAAATACGGCCCACGAGTGATGCGCAGCGAACAGATAACGCTTCGCTACTATGACGAAAATGGTGAGCAGCACGAACACGGAGCATCAGGTTTTCTTGCGCAAATATATCAACATGAAATTGATCACCTAAACGGCATTCTCTACATCGACCACGCACAGGAAGTCATCGATGTTGATGAAAACATGAACCCACTTGAATAGTGTAGCCAACTTGGTAAGCTCATATAGTATCGTTGGTGCCCAACCCGCCCGGCCCCACCGCACGGCGGCGCCAGCGATGCAGGTATGGAGGAGGTCCCCTGAGTACTCCTCACGCGCCGCGAATTCCCAATCCCCCCCAGGAGTTCGCGGCGCACTTTTTTATGTGCACTTGAAAAAAGTGTGCGATTACGTACAGTGTACTATTCAAAGTATACGCAGGGGGTGTGTCACCATGCCCACTGCACCGCCGGAGCGACAGTGCCCAGATACACTGTCGGACTGCCGGCTGAGGGGAGGCGGCGCGACAGGTTTTGCAAATCTGACGCAGACGCCTCCCCTTTTTTTTCTTCTGCTTTTGCATACAATACGCTACACTGTGTCCATGCAGACTCCACATTTTGTATTCTTTGGAACGCCATATTTGGCAACTATTGTCCTTGATGCACTTGAGGCAAAAGGGTTACTGCCAGCACTCATCGTTACGGCGCCGGACAAGCCAGCTGGGCGTGGCATGCGCATACAAGCATCTCCAGTAAAACAATGGGCACAGGCACGCCACATTCCCACATACGAGCCGACAACATTCGATGCGGAAACGCTCACGACACTGAAAAAAACTGATGCTGATGTGTTTATCGTCGTTGCCTACGGAAAGATTCTGCCGCAGGCGGTGTTAGACATTCCTCCACGCGGTATTTTGAATGTGCATCCGTCGCTACTGCCAAAGTTTCGCGGACCATCACCCGTTCGTAGTGCAATTCTTGCAGATGAACGCATTGTCGGTGTATCAGTAATGAAAATTGATGAAAAGATGGACCATGGACCACTCCTCGTACAAGAAATATATGAGCCTGAACACTGGCCGCCAAACGCGCGTGAGCTTGATGAGTACCTCTTCGCTCGCGGTGGAGCGCTACTCGCAGACATACTTCCTAACTACGTAGCTGGTGCCGTTGCTCTACAAGAGCAAGACCATGACGCTGCAACGTACTGCAAGTTATTCAAAAAAGAAGACGGACTGCTTAATCTTGATGATGACCCGTACACAAATCTATTGAAAATACATGCATACGCGGGTTGGCCGGGTACGTATTTCTTTGCCGAAAAGGACGGAAAGCACGTGCGCGTAAATATACTTTCAGCACATATCGAAAATGACTCTCTGATACTCGACGAAGTCATTCCTGAAGGCAAGCAACGTATGTCGTACGCCCAGTTTACGCAAAAATAAAAAAAGAGTATGGAACGAAAGGAACTGTATAAGAAATGGGTGCGAGCTATGAACGAGCGTGCTTTGGAACCAGGAGAAGAACGTATTGACGAAATGGCACCCTGGAAAATAGCAGGACTGCGAAGAATCATCACACAAGAAATGCAGGCTGCTGGTATAGAAGAACCGTTTCGTGTTATTTATTTCAGAACAGAAGGCGATAATTGGATATGTGGTGTGCGCACAAAAAGCACAAAGCGCACATTCAGCGGAAGCCTTGCTGATTTAGAAACAGGCGTAACGCCGAAAAAGCCGAAGTAACTACTCCCAAAAACGCAGCATTCTTTTGATGCGTGCGCCGCCCTTGCGAATCATATCGGTTCGTTTTGACTTCCCTCGTAATAGACGACGAGACAGGTCATCTTTTGCTTCATCAATTGCCGCATGTAGTGTTTCCCCGTGCCCTACCGCATGCGTTCGCTCTGCTCCTGCATGTATCGTTATGTCTGCACGGAATACGTTCCCCGACTGCTGATGCTGGTCTCGCTGCAGCTCAACCTCAGCACGCATATTCTCTTCAGCAACACCATGCAGCAGCTTGTAGAGCATTGCTATTTTCTCTTCTACATAGGTGCGAATCTCATCATTAAGATCAATCGTTGGTGCTTTAAAATCAATGTTCATATGCTGATTGTTAGTTAGTAACAATGAATACTTTTTTGCGGGAACGCTGCCCCGTCTGCATACGCACATGCTCTATAGTAACACCAAAAGCGCGTGCAACGCATTCACGTATACGCATGTTTGCCCTATTTCCTTGGGCAGGCTCACGTACATATATCTCGAATGTATCGTCTGCGAGCTGTACTACTTTTTCCTTACGTGCATCAGGAAATACCTTAACGTACACCGTCTTTGTCGCCATAGGTTTGTGTAAGGTACGTAATGATGTCGTCACTCTCATATAGCGATACGTTGTTAGCTGTATCTACCAAGTACGGTACCTGCCGCTTGCCGCCGAGCGCGATAAGTTCATCCGTAACTGCTTTGCTCGAATCAATATCACGCAAGTCAAAGGAAATACCGTTACTCTCCGCAAAGGTGAGTACCTTAATGCAGTATGGACATAATGGACGATAGTATAGGGTAAGCATTGTGAATGTGGTTACGTTAATTATCTGTTTTCTGGTCTATTATACACTCCGATAAGTTCGGCTTTGGCCAGTATGTGGCCGCGCATTGCCGCGCGCACCGCTTCTTTGGTTGCGCCTTCCTGTTCATCGAGCATGGTATTAAGCGCGTACACCATGAAGAAGTAACGATGTTCTCTGTCTGGTGGACATGGACCGCCATAGGAGAGCGTGTTTGCGGTAGTGAGTCCGGCTACGCCTTCCGGTTTCTGCCCTTCTGCAATTTTTGCAGTATCCGGTGGAATGTTAAAAACAATCCAATGATCCCACATCCCGTCCTCACGTACGAAGGTTGGTACATCCGGGTCTTCAACAATAAGTACAAGCGATTTTGCTTCCCGTGGCGCGTTCAAAATGCGAAGCTCGGGAGAAATATTAGCGCCATCGCACGTATACTTCTCAGGTATCGCTTCCCCGTTTCCAAATGCCGGGCTGGTAAGTTGCATGTCGCTCATACGGGTATTGTCCCGCACACATCGTACCGACGCAACCCGAAGAAACCATGAAGATATCGCGCATTGAAAAAGACCTCGTCTCGTGTAGAATACGTCAGTTCCTTCGGGAACATACCGTCGTGCCAGCATTGCTGTCACACACCGTATTCCGCGGTAGCTCAGCGGTAGAGCAACCGGCTGTTGGAACACTCGTACGCAAAGTACGTCCACTAGCAGCTTCCTGGGGAAATCCCAGGTCGAAAAACGAGGTGAATTGTTCCGGTTTTGTTTTTGAATAATTCAAAATCGTGAATGCCGTTTCAGAATAAATGTTTTGATTCGGCACTGGAAGCCCTAACGTGAAGTCGAGGGTAATCAGCAGCCAAGCTTAATTGAAGGTTCAGAGACTATTCCGAAAGGAAGTACTGTCCGCCTAAAGCGGATGGGAAGCGCCTCGCACCCCTCAAGGGTGATGATATAGTCCACCCCCTTTGGAAACATCGGGAAAGAGGTGTAACCGGTAGGTCACTGGTTCGAATCCAGTCCGCGGAGCTTGTATACGTTAAACCCCAACATGTTTGTTGGGGTTTTACGTATACACTGTGCCGACTGGATTCGAAAGACGGAGGCGGTATACAAGACGAGGAGGTACGACGAGTGCTTGTCGCCGAGTCCGGGCAGGAGCCACTTATCCTGAGCCTGTCGAAGGATTAGTGAGCTGACGCCGAATCCAGTCCGCGGAGCCCAAAACGTTAAACCCCAGTGTATAGCACTGGGGTTTACGATTTTTTGCTCTGTCCATATGATGAAATGCGAAGAGCCGCTTGCACTTATGTGCGTGCCTTGTTCCATGCATTGAGTCCCCCCTCGAGATGCTCGATAGTATACCCTCTCTCTTTTAGCTCACGTGCAACGATCTCGCAACGACTTCCTGATTTGCAGATGGTGATAATTTTCTGATCTTTCGGTAAGTTGCCTTTGGCGGCTTCCACAAACACTTTGCCCATGGGAATGTTTTGTGAGTTCGGTATCGCCTCTCCTGCTAAAAACTCCTCTGCTTCACGAACATCAAGTAGCATCATACCGCCTTCTTCTGCTAGTTTCTTTTTAAGTTCATCAACATTCATACATGTGTATCGGTTACCTATAAGCGGAGGTTTCGCAGAGCCATCGCGTTTATCACAACAATCACTGTTGAGAGACTCATCACAAGCGCGCCGATCTCTGGACGTAAAAAGAATCCCCAGGCAGCGAAAGCACCCGCTGCGGCAGGAATTGCGACAATGTTGTAACCGAGTGCCCACACCAGGTTTTGAATCATCTTTCGATATACTTTTTTGGAAAGTGTTATCAAGCGAAAAATGTCTAACGGGTCACTATTCGTTAAAACGACATCGCCCGCCTCAACGGCAACATCGGTTCCTGCTCCAATTGCAACACCGACGTCTGCCTGCGTAAGTGCCGGGGCATCGTTAACACCGTCGCCAACCATGAGTACCACCCCCTCGTCTTCCTGAAGTTTTTTAATGTGCGTATATTTGTCTTCCGGTAAGACGTTTGCAAAGTACGTATCGATACCCAGTGTTTCGGAAACTGCTTGTGCAACATGTTCGTTGTCACCGGTAAGCATCGCGACTTTAACACCCATATCGTGCAATTTTTGAACTGCCTCCTTGGCAGTTTCTTTTATCGCGTCCGAGAGCACAAGGTATCCGAGTACCCTGTCTGTGTCTGCTACAAAAACGAGTGTTCCGGCAGCATCCACTGGCGCAGTAAATGCTGGACTGTTCAACTCGCGCATAAGCCCCTCGTTGCCCGCAAAGTACTTCTTCCCTCCAATGGTTGCCGCTACACCCTTGCCGGCTATATTTTTGAAGTCATTGATTTCAGAGATGGTGGTCTTGCGTGCACGCACATACGTGAGTATCGATTGTCCAATGATGTGTGAAGAGCCTTGCTCAAGAGACGCGGCAATCCCAAGAAGTTCGTCTTTACTTTGTCCGTCAATGAGTACTACGTCGGTAACACCAAACTCGCCCTTGGTAAGGGTTCCTGTTTTATCGAATACAACATAGTCAACTTTCCTGAGTACCTCAATCTTGGACAGATCTTTAATGAAGAAGCCGTTTTTTACCGCAAGCGAAGTGGTGATAGTGGTCACGGTTGGAATCGCCAATCCGAGCGCGTGCGGACACGCAATCACCAGCACGGTAATCGCAAGGGTAACAGCAAACACAAACGGTTCGCCGATGACAAATGTCCAAATGAGGAGCGTGCCGAGAGCGGTTAGTCCCGCCACAAAGGTAAGTACTGCAGACGCCTTATCGGCAATTCGTTGTGACCGCGGTTTTGTAAGACCTGCCTCTGTAATAAGTTTTTGTATTTGCCCGACCGTCGAGTGTTCACCAACACGCGAAAGTTGGATGGTGAGTGAACCATCTAAACAAATCGACCCGGCAACGACGCCCATTCCCTCTTTCTTCCCAATTGGCTTTGACTCGCCACTTACATGCGATTCATCCACATGCGCGGCACCTTTCATAATCGTGCCATCAGCAGGAATTTTCTCTCCCGGCTTTACAATGACAATATCGCCCTCTTGCAATTGTGTTGTGTCAACATCAATAGTTGTTGCACCCTCACGCTTATGCGCTTTCTTTGGTAAAAGCTTTGCCACTTCTGAAAGTGCGTCGCCAGCTGCTCCACTTGATTTCGCTTCAAGGTAATGCCCAAACAAAAGCACCCACACGAGCGTTGAGATTTCAATGTAGAACTCCGCATCTAGTGCGGGAATAAAGGTTGAAGCCACAGAGAACAGGTATCCGCTTCCAACAGCGAGCGAGACGAGCGTCATCATGCCGTACTTTCGTGACTTTATTTCATGCCATGCGTGTTGGAAGAATACGAGTGCAAAACCAAAGATTACCGTCGCTATTCCAAATTGAACCCACTTACTCAGAGCGAACGAAATGCCAATGATTTCAGAAACTGCCGGATGCACGAGCACGAGCGGAATAAGGAGAAACGTAACAATCCAAAAGCGCCGTAGGTACTGACTGGCAGAACCGTGGCTCATTCCCTGTGCCGAATTCGTGTGTTGGTGATGGGTAGTGTGTGCCATATCTAAATAGTCATAAATACGTCACCCTTAGCGCCATCATGGGTGATTTCATAGATAACAAAGTCGGACGTTTTTGGTCCGGGCATTCCTGGAGAACCTGATGGCATACCTGCCATGCCGATACCTTTGATGTCGGGACGTTCAGCCAGTAGCTTTTGAACTGCTTCCTCTGGAACATGCCCCTCAACAACATATCCATCAATCTTCATCGTGTGGCAGCTCTCAAGTTCATACGGCACATCAAACTGTTCTTTAACCGACTGCATATCTGCCACACCGTCGATAGCGACGCCATATCCTTTCTTCTCTAAGTATACTGCGTATTGTCCGCAGCACCCACAACTTGGTGATTTATAGATGGTGGCCAAGAGTCCGTTCGCAGGAGCCTCAGAGATTACTTTTCCTCTTGGGAGTGTCTGCATCGCCATGACACCGATAACACTAATGACTGCAACAACGAGTACTCCGATAATGAGGTTGCTTTTCATGCTAGTTTTCATTGAACCATGTTTGTAGCCAACCTTTCATCTGCTCAACTTCAGCTGACTGACTTTCAATGATGTTGTTTGCAAGTTCAATGAGTTCTGGGCGATCAGTTTGCTGGAGTAGATTCTCTGACATTCTGATTGCACCAAGGTGATGCACAATCATGCCCCGGAGCCATGCCTGCTCGTATGCAGCACCGGTTTGTCCTCGACCGATAAGCATCATTTCATCCATCATGTGCATCAATTCACCGTCACCATTCACGATGTCGTCTTCGTAATACCCACCCATGTGTTCTTCCATTTCCTCATACATTGATTCACTCCCGAAGAATCCTCGGTGCGGCATGTTGTTAGCACCAAAGAAGTAGCCGAGCAGGAGTCCGACAATAAGGGCGAGAAGGCCGATAATGATTGTTTGATTTTTATTTTCCATATTATTTATCTTTTTTTAGCTTTATTAAAAATAGTAACAATTTCATTAATTGCTTTCTTTTCTTGGCCTTGCTTCATCTGATGAATTACATGTTCAGATAAGTGGTTTTCGAGCATCATATTCTCGACAGCCGAGAGTGCGCTCCGCACTGCGGATGACTGCGTAATGATATCGACACAGTATTGTTCTGTATCCACCATTTTTAACAGTCCGCGCACTTGACCCTCAACGCGCCTAAGCCGATTTTCTACCTGCTTCTTGGTCTCTGCTTTCATATGCGCGTATTATACCCCATAGGGGTATACATGTACAAGTAGCGATGTGGAAAGAAGTGTATATCTTGCACTTGAAACAATACCAGGAATTCAAATTGTAGAGGTGTTATACTGCCGAGATGAACAAACAATCTATGATTATTCTCGGAGGAGCCATACTACTCTCCGCTGCAATTCTCGTTCTTGGGGAAAGCAGGTATGCTACACCGAAGCCAGCACCGGAACACCCGGGCACAGCAATTGATGACCGGGCTTTTTTGCTGAACATGATTCCGCACCACCAAGAGGCCGTCGATACGGCAAATGAAGTGCTTGAGCGCGGTGGCGTTATACCCGAGGTAAAAACACTCGCAGAAAATATTATTGATGCACAAGAGCGAGAGATAGCCTCCATGAAACAGTGGTATGAGGACTGGTACGGAGAACCATACCGATACACAGGTGGGTACCAGCCAATGATGCGTGAACTTGAAACGCTCTCAGGCAAGGAGATAGATCTCGCATTTACGAATGACATGTGGATGCATCACATGGGAGCGATTCATCTCGCACAAGCGGTCTTACAAAATACACAACGTCCGGAGCTGAAAACAATGGGTAACAACATTTTAATAGTCCAACGTAACGAGATGATAGAGATGCAAGAAATTTTAACAAACAACGCACATGAATAGCGGCGACCACGCATATTTGTATGAAAACAGAAACACTTTCCTCAGGTACCATACACCCTCTCCCCGCAGACTTTCGAAGCGCAATTAGCGGTGATGCAAAAGTGAAAGCGGTGTGGGCAGACATTACCCCACTGGCACGAAATGAGTGGATTTGCTGGGTGACCTCAGCCAAAAAAGATGAGACCCGAGCGCGCCGCATCACTGTTGGACTCGACAAAATGCGTAAAGGAATGCGTCGCCCCTGCTGCTGGGCCGGTTGTCCGCATCGCTAATTGCTTCGTAATTTATCTCTATAGATAATCGAGACGAGTGCGAAACTAAGTATCAGCAATAAGAACCACGAGCCAAGCTTATTGAGGGAAACCAGGTGCCAATACTCAAGCTGGCTTGGATACAGCCAAATAGCGGTGAACGTTCCAATGTTCTCTGCAATCCACACAAACAAGGCGACGAGCACCGCAGTGACTAGGAACGGTAATGTGCGTACTTTTTCGTACACTTGAAAGTGGACTTTCGTGCGCCAGAACAGAATGAATACATACGCAAAAAGTAGATAGCGGATGTCGTACACGAAGTGGTGCGTGAAAAAGTTTATGTAAATAAGCGCCGCAAGAATCCACACATGCACGTACGCAGGAAACTGTTCATATGAGAGCTTCAGAAACGTGAAGGCGCGTGAAATGTAGCTACCTACCGCCGAGTACAAAAATCCAGAAAACAACGGAACGGTACCGAGCGCAAACACCACGCCGCCCATAGCCGGGTACGTCCACGAACCGATTGCAGGATGTGTCTTAAATAACTCCATACCAGTTGCCAGTATGTGGAACAGAAAAATAACGAGAAATTCGCGTGGTCGTTCAAATCGAAATACGAGTGCGCATAGCTGGAAACTGATAGCTGCTAGAAAAATAAAGTCGTACCGACTAATGAACGGCACCGTGACTACTTCAGTCACAAGAAAAATTGAAAGCAAGAATGCACCGAAATAACTCGCCCGCAGGTTTGCCAAAAAGAAATACCACAGTTCGAACATCAGGTTACGCATGGCTACATTATGCATTACATTCTGACATATACAGATATGATTGACAGTATATGCTTTTTATGTTATAAGGAAAACCGCTGAAAGTCATTGTTCAACGAAAGGACTTATTATGGGTAAGATATTGGGCGGTAGCTTGATGGCGATTGCCGGCCTTAGCATGGCCGTGACCGCGTTAACTGCGAAGACCAACCCAAATGATGCAAACGTCCTGCTTTTCATGTCTGTTCTCGTCTTTCTCATTGCCGGACACCTCATCCGGCAGGGACGTAAAGAGTACAAGGAAAGCATGGATTTCGACGACGACTAGCTGAACAATGCGAACCCCGCGGGGATAGGAGTGTCCCCGCGGGGTTTCTATATATCTCATGGCTTACTTCCCTTTCTTATATCTTATATAGCAGTCGTGCCGCTTTAAACGGATTCAAAAAGATACTAGACAAGGAATACCGATCGGCGCCAGCAGTTCGGTAATCCTCGACATCAGCAACGGTGTAGATATCGCCGCCACCAATCACCGTAATATGTGGATGCCGCTTCTTAACAACCGGTAATCTCCATCGCAGCAATGGAATATACCGTATCGCTCCTAAAGGTTCGTACAGAGCGTATCCCCGGGTTCTGAAAGCCAACTCTATTAACCCACCCTCCGGTAACTGGACGCGTCGTCTTAAGCAACCTATACAGTTTTGTAAGATTCGATCCGCGAGGGTGCAAAGTGAACGTTCCCCGAACCGAAGTACACTTCCGATGAGTGAGGATATTTCCAAACGGTGGACTAATCAGAAACCGTTTCATTCTTTTGGTGAAATAACTTATGCTGTGCGATTAGCTCCTCGATAGCAAATTGCAGTATTTCATCGCGCTTTTCGGCATACAACACAGGGCATCCACGATCAAATGTGCGACCACTTTGGTCTGCAGTAAGTTCTTTCTCTTTTGCAAAAGCATGCACTGTGTCAACAAAAACTTCTTTAAACTTTAAAGTGTCATCGCCATCGAGATAAAACATCCTCGATTCGTATTTTGTCGCTGGAGGGAATAGTTCACCACTTCCTGTCATGATATCAAGACTTTCCTGTGTCTGTGCATTAAATGCAAGCAGGCCGCCAATGACTCCATCCAAAGCAATAAAACGAAGCAAAAAGTTTGGCATATTCGTTCGTAGGGCAGAGTAGAATAGTTCTGGAGTATACGCTTCTGCATATTTCTCTTTTAAAAGAGTTTCATACACTTCAGCATACAAGCTGAGTAAGATATACAGCTCAACACTTGATACTGCTTCACGCTCATGCCTTTCAAGGCTGGTAAGGGTTAAGTATGCTGCTTCTCGTGGATGTAAATCCACTCCAGTATTTTCTTGGAGTGTCTTGTCGGCCTTCTCGCTCAACTCCTGCCAAGCCTGCATTTCGAGTGATTGAATTGTTGATACATATGTAGCCGAAAATGCCTCATAGAAATCTTCTCCAGCACGTATCTCCGGCCGTTCAAAATGTTTCATCAGCGCGTCTTCGATATAATCAATGAGAATCGCCTGCGCTGCGTGCCCTATATCATCCTTTTCATTAGAATCTTCTGGGATCAGTACGATGCCCTCGTTTAGAGATTTCGGGAGTTTTTTCCAAAACTCACGGCGCAGCGGTAGCGGTTTCCAACGTTCTTTCTTTTCATGTTTCGGCGACTCGGGCATAGCACGTAGATACATGCTTATTGTACCGAATATACACGCAAATAGTAGTTTGGGGTGAATACGTGTGTACGGTATGCTGGTTATACATGACAGAGGCAATCCCAACCAAGGTGCAATGCTGCATCGCCGGCGGAGGTCCAGCCGGCATGATGTTGGGCTTTCTACTTGCGCGCGCTGGCATTGAAGTAGCCGTACTTGAAAAATGGCCTGACTTTTTTAGAGATTTTCGCGGTGACACTATTCACCCATCTACGATGGAGCTACTCAAAGAACTTGGACTACTAGAAACATTTCTTCAACTGCCACACCAAACCTCCCCGCAACTTGCCGGCATGTTCCATGGGCAAGAAATAGTACTCGCTGACTTTTCCCATCTTAACGTGACAGCGCCGTATATTGCATTCATGCCTCAGTGGGACTTCTTAAATTTCATTGCGTCCCAAGCAACAGCGTATCCAAACTTCCACCTACTCATGGAAACAGAAGTAACAGATCTTGTGCACGCAAAGGGTCGCGTGTGCGGTGTACAAGTACTACACAATGGTCGCTCAGAGACGATTACTGCTGATCTTGTTGTCGGCGCTGATGGACGTCACTCCGTTGTACGAAAAAAGACAAACCTCAAAAATATCACAACGAATACACCCATCGATGTGCTCTGGTTTCCCGTGCCGCGCAAAAAGACTGACCCAAGTTTCTCTTTAGGGTACATGGAGGCTGGTCAGTTTATGGTGATGTTGGAACGTGATTCCTACTGGCAGTGTGGCTACGTAATCCCGAAGGGAGCGTTTGAAGACATGCAGCAAGGACCTATTTCAAAATTCCATGAGTCCCTCCAAGCACTGGTGCCGCTTGATGATGATCGTTTTCGTTTCGTGACCCAGTGGGACGACATTCGTTTACTCTCTGTTACTGTAGACTATCTGTCTGTATGGCACAAACCAGGCGTGCTCTGTATCGGCGATGCAGCGCACGCCATGTCACCAATCGGTGGTGTTGGTATTAATCTGGCTATTCAAGATGCGGTAGCGGCAGCTCGCATACTTGCCCCAAAACTTTCAGGAGGAGCTATTTCTGAGGACACACTCGCTGCAATACAAAAGCGACGCATGTTCCCTGCACGCGTAGTACAACGCATACAAGTACTTCTACAGAATAGAGTTATCCTCCCTATACTGCATGCGGAGAAGCTTACTCGCCCGGCCCTCCCCTTTCGACTATTACAAGCATTCCCTGTCCTACGCAGGGTCACGGCCCACCTCATTGGCATCGGCATTCGCCCAGAACATATAACGAAATAACGCGTATATACCGAGAAGGTTTGTCATATGTTGCTTACTGGTCGTACTCCCAATCCCGTTCATCGTGAAAGTCGATATGGCAGAGACGATAGGTGCTTCCTGCTTCGTCTCGCTCCTCGTACCTATGTCGTGGTTTCATGGCGTTGTAGTTACTTCTTATAATGCGCTCAGCTAGTATGCAGCACTGGCGATGAACGAAAGATGAAGCAAGTTCATCTACGTAAAAACCCGCCGAACATAAGCTTCGGCGGGCACTGAGTTCCTTTCCATAGGTGCTATGTTTTCTTAGATGCAAGCTTTTTCAGCTCCTTCTGACTCATAGATTCATACATCCGTTTAGATGCACCCTTGAGAGCTGCCTTCTTACGCTGCCCGCGCTTTGCGGAGAGCGCAGCTCCAGCAGCCTGCTGTTGACGTTTCGTTTTCGCCGGCATGGATTTTTAGAAAATAAAGTTGATAAGTAAGAGTACTGCAACTGCTCCAACGACCGCCCAGAAAAAACTTAGTGCAGACGAAGGCCGTTCAGCACCACGACTATTGCTCGCACCAAGCACGTCGGCAATAAAGCCACCAACGAATGCGCCAAGCACTCCCAACACGATGTTTCCAATAATGCCAATGGCGGCGTCACCAGAGACTACAAGGCTGGCAACCCAACCAGCGATACCTCCAAATACAATCCAAATAAGAATGTTTACTGCTGTTCCTGTCATACACTATGATGATTAATTACTAAATGTATTACTTCTACACGCTTCATTCCTCAGAAAACGCGGACATGAGATCAGCCGGGGTTTCATATTCCCGATCTGGAAGGTCGCTGAGTACATCGAGCACGTCGTCACTTGCCCCGTTACTCCGTGCAAAATCAAGAAGTGCACCGCGACTTGCCGGGTAGCCTGCCCCGGAAAGGGCCTTTTGTATATCAATAGGATTTGCCTGTGCCATACAATGTAATTGTTAGGCTAGTAAATGCGTGTGTGTACTGGCAAGTATCCCACAGGCAGGTGAATGTAGTATGAATACCTCATAATCAAGAAGTGCGTGCCTCGACTCAAGAAACCACCATTTTGCTCGTGCACATTGGTGATGTATACGTCCTCTAATGCACATATATGCCGATGGTGGACGATGTACTTATGGCTGAATATGGTACCCTTTGGGGGTACACTTTTATTTACGTACTAATTTTGAACTAGCATTTGTATGAAAAATATCGCTATCGCAGTTGCTGTTGCAATCGTTCTTGGTCTAGGCGCGTGGGCGTTCATCTCGTTTGATGGCGCAGCACTCCTTAACAAAGGCACTGCAACTGGAACCACGACCGTGGCTACGGTAAACGGTGAGCCTATAGAAGAATCCGAATTCAATACCCTACAGGCGCAAGTCATTGCTGCACAAGGAATCGATGTCAGCACACTTGATGCAAGCGCACAGGCACAGCTAAGTGCGCAGATTGTAAACGCACTCGTTTCGCAAAAGCTACTCCAACAGGCAGTTGCATCATCGAATATAACGGTGTCAGATGCGGACGTTCGGGCAGAGCTTGATACGGTGAAAGGTCAGTTTGAAGATCAAACCGCATATGAAAATGCACTTGCGGCACAGGGACTTACCGAGAATGTGCTGCTTGCGCAAATACGAACCGAACTCACGACGCAAGCATACCTTGAACAAGAACTTAATCTCTCTGCAGTTACTGCCACAGAAGAAGAGATAACGATTGCATACGAAGGCGCAGTGACTGAAGACACGCCACCGCTTGAAGAAATTCGCGATCAAGTTGAGGCATTTATAATCCAGCAGAAACAGCAAGAGCTCATTAATGCATATATCGACGAGTTGCGTGCTGCTGCCGAAATTGAGGTTCTCTAGCACTCTTCCATAGAAACACAAAAAGACGTATACTACGTCCTCACTAATTCAGTAAAAAGAATATATGGCAAAACGAAGCACGGGAGTCGAGAAAGGAAAGAAAACTCGTTCACACAAAACAGCAAAACGACTTGCAATAAAAAGAGAGATGCTCGCACAACGCGCAGCAAAAAAGAAGCGAAAATAATGTAAACCCGGGGTTCTCCCCGGGTTTATAGTTTTGTGTAGTACATGTTATTCGCCGTCATCAAAGATATTTTTTGAGTACGAAATCTATAGCCGATGCGTATGTAGAGCAATATCTTTGTGGATATGGTCGTCACCTGAGTGATTTTTGAGGAAAATCACTGCTAACAACGTCACTATTGGCACCGTACAGACGATACCGATACTACCGATCAATGCACGAATTATTTCGGTGGCGAACACTTCAGTATTTATAATATTTGCTGCCGCATCATTGGAAAGAGAGAAAAGGAGCAACAAAGGAAGTGCGGCACCGGTGTATGCAAGCACCAAGGTGTTTACCAACGCACTCACATGTTCCCGCCCAATGCGCATCGCTTTTTTATACACTTCCCAACGAGCAATACGTGCCGGGGTCTCATACAATTCTCGCACCACCGCAACTTGTGTAACCGCAATATCATCGAGTACACCGAGTGCTCCGATAATGATGCCGGCAAGTAACAGTCCGACGAAATCAAGTGTACCCCCGGTATTGAGATTCAAGTACACACTTTCATCCGAAGCAAAACCGGTTAAATCAGTAATATGAATTGAGAAGTACGCAAGAATCCCGGTAAGCGCAACCGCGAGCAATGTGCCACTAAATGCCACTACCGAGCGTCGATTGAATCCGTGTGTGAAAAATATTGCAAAGAAAAGAATAGTCGAGGCAACCGCGACACTTATGGGAATTGGTGAGTACCCTTTGACCAATCCGGGAACCAGAATATACACAATGACAAGCAAACTTCCAAAGAGAGAAACGAGTGATTGCAACCCTTGTTTGCCCGCGAACAGTAGTATTACAAGGACAAAAAAAGCTAGTATCCCAACAAGCTCCGCTCGTCTATCTATTTCACGAACAGAGTAAAATTCCCCTCCATTGATCGTTATCATGTAATTAAGGTAGAACGCATCTCCTTCTTCAAGCTGAATGTAGTCGTTTTCAAATACGACAATTTCGCCTGCACGAGCACCAGTTAAAATCTCAGCCTGTACCGTTTGTGTTTCGCTTGTAACATTTGTACCGGGAACCGTGACTGTCCGTTCGTTGCGTACATCAGTCACTTTTGCCCGCCAGACACCTTGAATATCCTGATAAAGCTCCTGGCCCTGCACTACGGCTGGCATACAAAACAGTGCGATGAGTAACAATATTCGCATACAAGCAATTGTACTAGATATACACTAATGATGCGCTATGTACTACGCTGGCACGAGTTGCAGACGCTAAACAGTTCAAATGTATGACTGGTGATGTCCTCAAAGTCCTTCGATTTCTTCGAGATATCATTAAGAAGGGGGTTTGCACAAATTGAAAATTCTTCCTGATGCCCACATTTTGTGCAGGTTATGTGATGATGATGTTCACGTTGCAACTCATAGTAAGCCTTTCCGGAACGTAAATCGGTTTGGTATACAATCCCTGCATCAACAAACTGCTTGAGCATTCGATACAAGGTAACAAAGTGAATTGGCTCGGTGAGGCTGGTATGTAGGTCTTCAATAGCTATCGGTTTATGCGCTTTGCGCAATGCATGTAGTACAGCAATCCTCCCTCGAGTCCGTTTTAGGCCCGATGTTTCCAGAAGTGAATCTATTTCGTTTGCGGTATAGGTCGCCATATCGTTGTAATGATACCATAGACAGAATATCACGAACGTTAACTATTTGCATTTAAAAGATAGTTGTTGCGATTGAGTATCGCCGTATATGTCGACGTTGTGAAGATCATGTGGTATAGTGCCGGTAATCAAATGACCACTGTAAGGGAATGAGAGTCGAGTGTTGTCGTACAGTATGTAGCCGTTTGAATACGTTAGTAAGTATAGTTCTCTTACAGAACATGCAAAAAGGAACAATCGCCCGTGTTACTGACCGTGGATTTGGATTCATCAGTCAGGAGGGTGCAGAAAAGGATCTTTTCTTTCACGCAAACGAATTGCAAAATGCGCAATTCAACGACCTTCGTGAAGGAGATGCCGTTACTTTTGATGTAACTGAAGGCCCTAAGGGTCCAAGTGCAACAAACGTAAACCGCGTATAGTACGCGCATTAAAAAACACCCTGCCTTGGCAGGGTGTTTTTTAATGCTAGGCTTTTCGACGCATCTTCGAGCGCTCACCTTCGGTCAGATATTGCTTACGCAAGCGAACTGCATTTGGTGTTACTTCCAAGTATTCATCTTCGCGCATTAAACCAAGTGCTTTTTCGAGTGTTAAATCAAACGGTGGTACCAGTTTAATGTTTTCGTCAGACCCGGCAGCGCGCATATTGGTTAGCTGTTTCCCTTTAGTTGGATTCACCATCATATCCTCTCCTTTTGAAGTATTTCCTACCACCATACCCTCATATATTTCTGTCGTTGGCCCAATATAGAGTACACCTCGTTCTTGCAAGTTTGCGAGTGCAAATCCAAGTGCTTTCCCACTCGCCATAGAAACCATCGAGCCGAGTTCCGTCTTTTCGATACTTCCTGCATATGGCCCAAAATGACTAAAAATAGAAGTCATAATTCCCTCTCCTTTTGTATCAATTACCAACTCGTTACGGTACCCAAGCAATCCTCTCGTCGGTACTTCAAAGGTGAGGCGTACTTCCCCGTGCTCTTGCCCCATACTGGTCATCACACCACGCCGTTTGCCAAGTTTTTGTATTACTGCTCCGGAGAACTCCTCAGGCACCAAAATGCTCACCTCCTCGTACGGCTCGAGTTTTTTACCATTTTCTTCTTTGAAGATAACTTCCGGCTGCGACACGGCAAGCTCATATCCTTCACGGCGCATGTTCTCGATAAGCACTGCCAAGTGCAGCTCACCACGCCCATACACTTTCATACGCCCGGTGTCATTAAACTCAACCCGAAGCCCCACGTTCACTTCAAGCTCTTTTTCGAGTCGTTCGCGTATCTGTCGTCCGGTCACAAACTTTCCGGCACGCCCGGCAAACGGTGAATCATTTACGAACATGAACAGCGAAATAGTCGGCTCATCGACAGTGATGGCAGGTAGTGCTGTACCATCTTCAACACTCAATAGCGTCTGCCCGATATAAATATCAGGAAGTCCTGCAATCATAACAATGTCCCCCGCGCTTGCCTCTGAAACTTCAGTTTTCTGTAGTCCTTCAAAGGTATAGAGCTTTGTGATGCGACCCTTAAACTGTTTACCGGCATTATCTTTTACAAAGATTTCCTGCTTATCTTTTATCGTACCTTCATAGATGCGCGCAATGCCCATACGACCAAGGAAGTTATCGTACGCAAGGTTAAATACCTGTGCTGAGAGTGGCTGCGTCTTGAGATTGTCTCCTGATGCTGGCGCGACTTTCTCGAGCACCACATCAAGAATCGGAGTTAGGTCAATTGCATTATCTTCCATGGCACGCTTCGCGATGCCATCGCGTCCGACCGCATAAAGTGTCGTGAAGTCGAGCTGCTCATCAGTTGCACCCAAATCAAGAAACAGCTCATACACTGCTTCCTCGGCAAGCTCAACGTTTGCTGCCGGCTTATCAATTTTATTCAATACCAATATTGGCTTGAGTCCCAATTCTAAGGATTTTTTGAGGACGAACTTTGTCTGGGGCATCGGTCCTTCTGCTGCATCCACGACCAGTAGCACCGAGTCGATTGAGCGAAGTACACGCTCTACTTCAGAACCAAAGTCGGCATGGCCCGGAGTGTCCAAGATGTTTATCTTGGTACCTTTATAAAAAATACTCGTGTTCTTCGCGTAAATAGTAATGCCACGCTCCTTTTCGAGCGCGTTCGAATCCATGGAAACACCCTCTTTAACGCTTCCGGTTTGACGCAATAGAGCATCAGTAAGTGTTGTCTTACCGTGGTCAACGTGAGCGATAATTGCGATGTTCCGAATTTCCATGATGGATTTGTAAATTATGTATATATTCCAATGTGGTCAACGTGAGCGCCCAATTTTTCTTAGAGCTCTGCTCTTAGAAATAATGGAAGTGCCCTTGGGGCACGATAATTGCAATATTCCGAATTTCCATAAAAAAACTCCGCGCGTGCGGATACTGCTAAGAACATAAAATATACCTTGAAATTGGCTCCTAAACAAGATGTTAGCAAGTATTCCTCATCAGCCATCATACATACAGAATAAGCCGCGCCCAGGGGGCGCGGCTTTTATTTTTCAAGCTCCAGTCCTTGCTACTTATCCAGTATCAATCTTCTCAAACCACAACCACTTATGTGCCATGGTTATGGGGAAAAGAAACGCCAGTAGCAAGTATAGAACTGTGCCTTCCGGATCAGCAGTCCACGCCGTTCGCATACTGGCGCTGGCAACACTGAGCACAGCAAGGCTCACGAGAGCAAGTACTATGCTGGTTCCGAGAAACCGACGGTTCTGCACTACTGCCCATATGAATGCCGCGCACCCTGTAAACCAGCAGACCATTGCGAGGAATATAAATGTGGAGCTGTCACCTTGCAGCATCACTCTCGGATTAAAGAGAAATGCCATCGCAAGTACCAAGGTAAGCAAAGCTATCCCTTTTTTCACTATAGTCATTGCAGACTCTCCCTTCAACTGATCAATGCACTACATCTACTTTGATTATGTGAGAGTATTCTATCAGAGTCAATACTCGTATGAGTCCTATTCGATGTAGTACTCACTATACTTATTCAACCTTTTCTTTTACTTCTTGCTGCTTTATGAGCTTTGCAGCTTCCTGCATCTTCTCCCAAAGTTGTATATAGGCACCCACTAACTCCTTGCTATTTCCCACCTTTTTAATTTGTTCGTTGTTTGGGTTGAAGTTAAAACTCTTCCTTGAGTTTTTCCATAGTAGCGGACCAAGAAGACCCGAGCCAGCGGCTCGCTGCAAATCGCTATCTCCAGCCATACTCATAATTGCAGGGGTGACGCTTGCTTCTTGCGAAAACTCGCCGAGCGGTCCTTGTATATCAATCCGCACCTTTGCGCCGCCTTCTCCTTCGGTCAAATCAAATTGTACAGAGTGTCCAGTGCCGAATTTTTTGTTAATACTTCTTTCAAAACCATCACGGGTGATTTCAATGACCGGAAGAAGCGCCTCTACCCGCTGCTTGATCACTTCAGGGGTGGTTTCATTCTGTTGTTCAGTAATACGTTTAATAAGATCATTGAAGTACCCATCGAATGTCTCAAATGGCCGCTTCTCTTTTCCTTCCCCTTTCTTGAAGTTTTGAGCGATTTTCGCTACCTGCTTCTCGAAGTCAGGTCGTGTAAACGGAGCAACGGTTTGCACCGCCTTTGCCCACCACGATTTATCATACGCGTATAAGTACTTTGATTTATATGCCTCAGTAAGTTCCTTTCTCGCCTTGTCATACTTGTACAACATGTGGCTCTTTGAGAGATTTTTGAACAATTCTTCGATGCGCTTTTTCCGTGACTCTAGCTTATTCTGCAATGTAGTGAGACGTCCTTGTATCTGGTTACGCACGCTCTTACTTTCTGCGGCAGCTCTAAACGTATTCGCCCAGAGATCATTACCATCTGCTTGTACATCTTTCGCGAGCCGCACTCGTGCAAGTCCCTTTTTGGCAACCGAGACAGTGTCACTAACAGCCTTTTGAGCGAATCCTTTTCCGGTCTTGAAAAGCTGCATTATTTTCCCATCTGTATTTTTATCCAACCACACTTCGTGTAACGCAATATCAAGTTCTGCCCGACGATTATACTCACTCAAAGCAGCTATTTCAAAAGCGCGAACATCTTGCTCGGGCGTGAGCTCAGCCATATCGTGCCAGCGACTCGTAATAGGCGGTGCTTTTTCTTTTCCTCTTGTTTTCTCTCCAACTTCCTGCTGCATCCGTTTTATATGCTCTCGCCCATCATCCCAACCTGGCAGCAGTTCGCTTATAATCGTTTGAGTATTTTTGGCTTTACCAAGCGCAAAAAGCCAGTTTGAATACCGATTGTTAACTGCCAAGTCAATATCCGGTCCTCGGTTAAAGAGTTGGCGTAATTCGCCTTGATTTACAAAATCTTTGTTCCCCACAGAGCGAAGCACCCTCCGGACATCTTGTTGTGATACTGACTCATACGGAAACGCAAACGTGATGCTTTTATGTTTCTTCTCTAAACGATTAATTGTGGCATGTGACTCTTGTATGAGTTTATTCATTCGCTTCTGAATAAAATCAACAATTTTATCTTCCGCGTTAGAAATGAGTTCTGAATGTTCGTCTCCCCATTCTTCTTGGACTTTCTGTAAGCGCCGTATTGCCGGCAGGTTTATGGACAGAAGCATCGCAAACTGTATAGACAATGCCATAGAGACTATTTTGAGTGTTTCCCAAAAGATACGCTGATCACGAATCTCTGGATCAAGTGCCTTTCCACCTTCTAACGCAACAATCGCTTCAATCTCATCAAACGGGCTTATAAAGTCTGCCAGACGGTCAAGCCGTATACCCGCATCTTCAAGATGCTCTGCGAGTCGAGATTGTTCACGGATTGGATCTGTAGATACATCAATCTGCACAGAAGACGGCGCATCAACTTGCTGCATTGTCGTCTTTATGTCTGAAACCATCTTATCAAGGTTTGTGAAATCCAAACTCAATGCCTCAGGTGCCAATTTAATCTTATTTACATCAATAGAGGATGCGCCGGCAGTGTTGTAGGTAACATATATTGACTTAATACCCTGACCGATAGTTTGACTCAAATCCGTAGTACGCTCACTGTATTTTGTGTACTCCTTCTGAATATCGAGTGCAGCGGCTTTGAGTTGTTCCGCATAGTAATCAATGTCGTCGGGGCTTGTTGTTGGCTGTCCAGTAAAGGTTTGAACGAATGCCGTTGCATCTCCAGTTGCTGTTATAGCGTCGATAGCATAGAAGAAATTGTCATATTTATTAGTGTACGTAGCAATTTTTGGGGCCAGCGCATCTCCAAATTGTTCAGACAACGCCGTAAGTACCGATTGTGGATTCATCAGTTCATCTTCTGTCAGATATTCATCAAGCCCATTTGCAAGGGCAAAGTCACGTATCTTACCTTGCGCTTCACGAACTCCTTGTGGTACATCCTGTACCTCGCCACTCTCAAGCCCAGTAAGCGACTGGGCTTCCTCAAGAGTCATCCCAAACAACTGCGACAGTGCAATGGCTCGAGGCCCAAGTCCCGCCTTTCCAGAAAGTGGGACTCCCCATTGGCTGGCCTCTCGCACCGCTGCCGGGTCTCCTGCTTCAGCCTGAATAGACACCTGCATGCGACGCAAGAGTTCAGCTGGTTGTGCATCGACTCGTTCAAGAATGGTCATGCCGTCCCCAGCCTTACGTTCTTGCGGCTGATTCGATTTGCTTGAAAGTAACCCTTCGGGCAACAGTTTGGATACATCAATAAAGCCGTCAAACATCTTCATACCCGGCGTAAGTCCCTCAGCATCCTGTAGAACACTGAGTTCCTCCTTAACCGCATCGATATGCCCTGCAACACCTTGCTCAGTTACCGCTTGAGATTGCAGTGATATAAGTATCGCCTTTGTTAATGCACTACCAACAGCCCACGTTGAGGCTCCCGCAGCAAGTGCTTTGATGGGGTTTTTCGCCGCAGCTTTTATGAAGATGCCGCCAGTCTCAAGTCCACTTGCTGCAAGTCGCAACGGCACCAACCATGCAGGTATGCTTCGTGACAATCGATTCTTTGCTTTTGCTGCTTCTTTTTCAACACTCGATTTAAAAGCCAACGACAAGGTCGCTAAAAGTGTAGTTACAGTAGCGAGTGCGGCCCATCCGGCAGGATTGTTTGCAATGGATATAGCTGGGATAGCAAGGGTAGCAGCAATACCGTATGAGGTTGCAGAGATGAGTGCAGCATCCTCCCCAACAGAAGTAACAAGCTCACCCGCTCTTCCGACATATCCTTTTGCTGCAAACTCATGTGGCATCCACCAACGAAAATGCGTTTTTGGGTAAAGTGGTTGCTTACGAATATCACGATCACCAAATTCGTTAAGTTTCGCTACCTCAACGGCTAGCTCCTGAGCCAATTTCTGAGCAGTCTCACGACTCGCCTTGAGATCTCCTGATGCATTACGCGGATATAAGGATGCAACCTTGTCCTTAAAATTATTTAAAAATTTTGTGGTGTCCGAGAATTTTGCCTTAGTACCCTTTTTTGTCTTCTCTAAGAAGGTACGTCCATGTTCGAGCGCTCCCTGTATAACATTTCGCTTTTCGGGATTAGCGCCAGCAGAAATTTCTATGGTCCACTCTTTTGCAATTTCTTGTATCGGGGTCTCAAGTGGTGCATCTTGTGCTTTCTGCTTAAGTTGAGCAAAAAACTGACCTTCAGTTTGTATGTCCTTTTGCAAATCTTCTAATTGCTTATTGATTGCAGCTTTGTCTTCTGGTGATGTAGCGTTTCGTTTCTGTGTCTCTAGCTGCTTCACGTTAAGCGCAGCCTTTTGGGTAAGTGTACTAATCTTCTTTTCGATCAGGCGTAGACCGTAGAGACGTTCAATAACTTGACGGAGCGCTATTTCGTTTTCCTTTTTTCCAAGTTCTTGCTTATGTTGTGGGTATGCTTCTTTGACGCTTTCTACCGCACGAGCCAAATCACTCGACGAAATGTTTGGGTTAAGATCGCGAGAACGCTGTAATGCTGCCTCAACAACCTTTTGTACAAGCTGTGGCACATCTGCGAGCTCTCCACTTCCTTCCAACGCTTTTTTGATTGCCTCAATAGTTAATTCTTTCGTCTGTGCCTCAATGTTCGATGGAGTAGTATTCCCAAGGTTTTCAATTCCAGCCATATAATTTCGAAATCCAGTAGTTAATTATGCTAAATAACGTACCCTGAGTTGCGCACTCTGCGTACCATACAATGGTAACATGAAGACTCCATGGATATGACAGACAATAGAGGGTGTGGGTATAAATATCAGTCCAGGCTATATTAACTCCTCGGCTTGGAAACACTCAAAATCCACCATGTTTCGCGTGGTGTTTCTCTCGCTCACGTCGCTAATAAATCACCAGTTTGCTAGAGCAAACTGGTGATTTATCCGTTCATCGCACCCTATCGTGGCGCTATACACTGCACACCGACTTTGTTAGCATAGACAATATGATTGCCACTTCGTACATTCCACAGTGGATACGCCCACATCTTCGCTTCCTTCCAACCATTGCACTGTTTGCCGGCTTCATCTTCGACGCCTTCACGCTCAATCGCCCCGACGCCTGGTTTGAAAATATTGTTATCCTCGGCTACCTCCTGCTCAGCGCCGCTGCAATTCTTGCACTCCAAGCACGCAAAGACTCTGAAGACGAAAATGTACGTCTCTTGCTTCTTGGTGCTCTTCAGTTCAGCTTCGGAAACTTGACCAGTGCACTACTCATTTTGTACGCGCACAGCGGAACACTTGCCGGCAATGCGATTTTTATGGGTATGCTCGCAGCACTGCTCATTGGTAATGAAATGTTTCGCAGTCGGTACGCGCGAACCCACTTACGTGTGCTTATCTGGTTCATTCTGATGCTCACCTACAGCACACTCATTGTGCCAGTCGTACTCAGTAGTATTGAAACATACGTGTTCATCATTAGTGTCGCGGTTGCCCTTGGTGTTATCACGTTCTTAATCGGACTTCTTTCAGCAATTACTCGTGCGTCATTTGCACGGACCCGTCGCAATATATTTATTTCCATAATTGCGGTGACGGTTACATTTATTGCACTTTACGCCAACCATCTCATTCCACCCGTGCCGCTTGCATTGAAACATATCGGTATTTATCACTCGGTCGTACGCGACGGCACGACTTACTCAGTAACGTATGAGAAACCGGAATGGTATATGTTTTGGAGAGATACGAATGAGGTCTTCCATACAACTCCCGGCACACCGACATTTTGTGTTACTGCCGTTTTCGCACCAAGTAAGCTGAAAACAGAAATTCGTCACGTCTGGGAAAAGTACGATCCCGCAACAGAAACGTGGCGCATGATGGCGCGCATCCCGTTCGCCATTACTGGTGGACGTGCTGAAGGTTTCCGTGGATACACACAAACGTCACAAATTGACCAAGGTACCTGGCGTTGCAGTGTAGAAACATCTCGTGGTGCGCTTATTGGTCGCACACCGTTTATCGTGGAGAACGGAGTACCAGAACTTACCGAAACAGAGATTTAGCGATAGTGTGACGCACGCTGCTGCTCAATTGTTCGCGCCTGTTGAACCGCTTCCTCTGGAGTGATTTCGTTGCGCAGCATTGCAGAACGAATATTCATAATTGCGTCTACCTCACTATCAACCGGTCCCATACGCATCTCGACAAGAATACCCTCTAGAGCCTGCAAGGCTCCATTCTGTGTGATCGTTTCACCTGTTATATCTTCCATTGGATATATGGTACCTGAATATCTGCCATTGAAAACAGAACTGAGTATGCAATACTCGTATACGCCTTACCAACATCTACTTGGGAGGACATATCAATGGGAATTGAGCATAAAAGAAAGCTTCCAGAAAAAGTCGCACGGGCAATTCGTGGCAATGATACTGTTGGCCTCAAGAACATGGCCAGAGCAGCTGCACGAAAGCGTGCGGAGAACGCAGACCTCAAAAAAGCTGTAAGTGAGTTTCTGGAGCAGCGAAAAACCCAAAGAGACCAAGAAGAGATGTACGAACGGGCACAGCAAGCAAATGAACACATTGTGCCTGTCGATGAGGATTGACCGCTCGCTACTTAGCGAGCGGTTTTCTTTTACCACTCAATTTCTTCTCGGCCGTGTTTTTTGAGATACGCGTTTGCTTGACTGAAATGTTTAGAACCAAAGAAGCCGTTGTGTGCTGAAAATGGAGACGGGTGTGCTGCTTCAAGTACTAAATGTTTTGAACGATCGATGATACTTCCCTTTTGCTTTGCATAATTCCCCCACAACATAAACACGAGATGCTCCCGTTCATCAGAAAGCGCTTGTACCGCGGCAGTTGTAAATTCTTCCCACCCTTTTCCTTGATGACTTCCTGCCGTATGCGCACGAACCGTAAGTGTTGCGTTTAGCAACAAGACGCCCTGGCGCGCCCAGCGTTCTAAGTCCCCGCTTCTCTCAACAGGTCGTCCTAAGTCGCTCTCTATCTCTTTGAAAATATTTTGCAGTGACGGTGGTAGCGTGACGCCCTCGTTTACCGCAAAACACAGTCCATTTGCTTGATTGTCACCATGATACGGGTCTTGTCCGAGTATGACCACTTTCACTTCGTCGAAAGGACATACGTCAAATGCTCGAAATATCTGCTTCGGGTGTGGAAACACTTTTGCATGCGCGTACTCCTCGTGTACGAACTGTGTAAGTGCAGAAAAGTACGGCTTTTCCCATTCTGCTTGTAAATGTGTATTCCAACTCTCTTCGATACGGACATTCATACGTACAAAAGTATACCAATGAATGTATGTTGCAAGGCAACGTAAAAAGCGCCCGAAGGCGCTTTTTAGCTATGCTTACTTTCGGAAGCAGTCGCGACACTTGAGGTTGCTGGTGTCACGTGGCTCGAATGGAAGACTTGTGATTGGTCCGCCACAGTCGGCACACGTCCAGTTACCCTGGAACATTTGTCGGTCGTTGTCACGGCGCGGACGGTCACCTTGTCGCTTCTTGTGACAGTCGCGGCACATGAGTGAACCTTCGCGCGCTGGATCTGGCTGGAATGGAAGCTCAGTAATTGCGTTTCCACACCCGCTACATGTCCAGTTGCCCGTGAACATTTTTCGTTCGTCGTTCATTATAGAAATGTTGTTTGCTATTAGTACGTTCTCCAGTATCGACTCGATTGCTGCATACTAACGCTCTGCAAACAAACTACACTCGAAAACCAAAGGAATAGTAGCACATGTGATATACTGTTGCATTCTTTCATATGGATACCCAGGCACCAGCCCTTGAAATACAAAACTTGCGCAAAGAGTACCCTAAAACTGTCGCCGTTGACGACATCTCTTTGACACTGCCTCGTGGAGCTTTTTTGGGACTCCTTGGCCCAAACGGTGCCGGCAAATCAACCACCATCAACTGCATCGTGGGCGTCAATCGTATCACCAGCGGCTCTATTAAGACGTTCGGATTAGACGTTGAACACGAATACCGAGAATCACGAAAAACCATCGGTATTGCCCCACAAGAATTTAACATCGATATCTTTGGTAAAGTTGAGCGATTACTTGATTATGCTGCCGGATACTACGGTATGCGTAAACCAGAACGCAAAGAACGCGTCGAGGAGCTCCTGACACAGTTTGATTTGCAAAAGCATCGCAAGAAGGCATTCATGGAACTCTCAGGAGGACTCAAGCGTCGCGTGATACTCGCGCGAGCAATTGTGCATAACCCAGAACTTCTTATTCTTGATGAACCAACGGCAGGTGTTGACGTAGAGCTACGTCGAGAGCTATGGAGATACCTGAAGCAAATTTCACAAGAGGGGAAAACCATATTACTTACCTCGCACTACCTTGAAGAAGTCGAGATGCTCGCTGACCGGTTTGCATTTATACAAGGTGGCAAAATTGTTGCTCAGGGCCCAAAAGAAGAAATGCTTGCAGGCGGAAAAAAGCTCGAAGATGTCTATCTTGAACTTACCGGTAAAAAAGACGTGGTATGAATCCCGTTAGAAATAGATGTATGACTTCACTACTGCCTAGAAAAACGCGTTTTGAAAGTACTAGCATGCTGTATGGTTTAATAGCTAAATTTCTAACGGGATGAACTGGATAGGCTTGTACACGCTAATACGACGAGAGGTTGAACGCACATTCCGTGTCGTTATTCAGACCATCTTCAGTCCGCTTATCTCAGCGACACTGTTTATCTTTGTCTTTGGAACAGTGGTTGGCACAAAAATTGATCAAATCGGCGGTGTTTCCTACATTGTCTTTGTATTTCCCGGTATTCTTATCATGAATGTGCTTACCTCGGCATTTTCACAGGCGTCGAGCACCGTGTACTTTGCAAAGTGGGCACGAACTATAGAAGAGCTATTGGTTGCCCCACTTTCCTACTTCGAGATCATGGTTGGTATGGTTTTGAGTTCTGTGGCACGTGCACTCACTGTCGGTTTGGTCATCGTATTAGTCGGTATTCTGTTTGGTGCGGTAAGCATGCACAGCTTCCCGCTGTTTATCTTCTACATACTCGGTATCTCGATTGTGTTTGGATTACTCGGCATTATTACCGGTCTTGTCGCAAAGAGTTTTGAGCAGCTCAACATATTAAGCACATTTATCATTCTTCCCTTTTCATTCCTCGGCGGAATGTTTTATACACTGGACATGCTTCCTGAATCAGCGCAGAAGATTGCCGTGCTTAATCCATTCTTTTACTTCGTAGACGGCACCCGCTACGCCATGGTTGGTATTCACGACTCGAACATCCTGTTTGGCAGCATACTCGTGTCGCTACTCATTCTCGTTCTTGGTGGTATCGTTTGGCGAATTTTCTACACCGGCTGGCGTATTCGCGAATAAGTACTACACTTTTTCTATGGTGTTCGTAAAGCTCACACTCGCTGTACTCCTTTCGTTTCTTGCATTGATTTTGTGGATGAGTGTTCGGTAGATTCCCCTATTTTTGCTTGAGTCGACACGCCGGACATTTACATCCCTTAGGAGCAATAAATTCATCGAAGTACTCTTCGCCGTAATCATATCCGAGCTCTTCTCCCGCTTTGATATTTCGTAGGGCGAAGAACTTTATTTGTCCACGCACAATTTCAGCTTCTACATTTGGTTTACAGAAGTGATTTATGTATCGAGCAACATTCTCGCGCGCAGCGCCATCAATCACATGCTTTTTGTCGAGCTCAAATAAGTACTTGGTGTTGCGCTTGTCCGCTTCGGCATTTGTAATAAGTTCGCCAATGTACTCCATAATGAAATCTCCTTTTGCAATCGGCTCAGCAGCAAAAAGTCCGAGACCCATTCCTGATGTAGAACGCTTTACCTTAAATGTTTTTTGTGGTTTTTTCATGCAAACGGTACTATAGTAAACGTCATGGATAGTTACACAGATACACTAACGACACAAGCGCAAATCGCAGTGGAAAGTGCATCGCTTTCGGTATGGACACTCGCGTTTGGTGCACTTTGCATTATCTTCCTCATATACAGTGGCGTGCTTATTTTCCACTGGTTTTCATATAGTATGCATCCACGTGTTCCGATATTCGTAACCATACTCTACCTTGCCATAGGAGCGGTATTTCTCTTTTTCTTACTTGCGAGTGTACTCGCACTAACTACTCTCTAGCTATGTATCACTCGCTCTTAGAACGCAACGTGCATTTACAAACAGACGAAGAAGTGTTGATGGTGGTACGCAAGCACTGGTTCATCCATCTTTTGGATTCTACCGGTGTACTCATTACCGGTATCGTACCCTTTGTGCTGGTCCTCATCATTGCCCCATTTGTAGCCGCAAACGCTGCGGTCGTTACGTTTCTCACTGCTGCATGGCTATTAATAGTGTGGATGATGCTATTCACCGTGTGGACCAACTACTATCTTGATATTTGGATTGTGACCGACAAACGCATTATCAATATTGACCAAATCGGCCTCTTCCGTCGTGATGTCTCAACACTCCGAGTGGAACGAGTACAAGACATAAAAGTAGAGACACACGGCTTCTTTGCCACCATATTTAACTTTGGCAATTTACAGGTGCAAACCGCCGGTCCTGAAGCAAACTTTTATCTCATTCGCGGCATCGCTAATCCGGACATGGTGCGCAATGCCATCCTACAGCGCGTTGATATCGCAACCGAACATAAAGATCGATTTGAATACAACGTTGATCAGCGTCCGTCGCAAAGCCAGTAGTTTCCTTGGTCGCTTGCTCTTCTTTTGCTACTATTGCCGTAATGAAACTTTCAACCGACAGCTACAAAGGAGTACGTGACTTCTATCCTCGCGATAAATTCCTACACGACTACATTATCAACACATGGTCACAGGTGTGTGAAAGCTTTGGGTATGAATCATACAACGCCTCGATTCTTGAACCGGCAGAATTGTACAAGAGCAAAACGAGTGATGAGATTGTAAATGAACAAACATACACTTTCGAAGATCGAGGGGGTCGTGAAGTGACACTCCGCCCTGAAATGACTCCAACGGTTGCACGAATGATAGCCGCTCGACAACGCGAACTCAGCTTTCCGCTGCGATGGTATTCGACACCAAACTGTTTCCGGTATGAACGCTCTCAACGTGGACGCCTCCGTGAATTTTGGCAACTAAATGCCGACATATGCGGCATCGCACACCATGATGCTGACGTTGAAGTTGTTCTGCTCGCTTGGAAGATACTAACTGCATTCGGCGCAACTGAAGCTGACTTTGAGATACGTATCAACGACCGTCGTGTGTTCGAACACATTTTTGATGAAGTTGGTATTGATGCAGGTACCCGGAAAAGTATTATGTCGCTCCTGGACAGGCGCGCAAAAATCGACACCTTCGAAACCGAGCTCGCGTCACTAGCGGGAGACAAAGCAAAACAACTCATGCAGTTGTTGGACACCGCAGCGAGCAACCCCCTCCTCGAGGACTTGCGCAATCGCTTAGTTGCACTGGGTGTAACCAACATCATTATTGATACCAGTATTGTACGTGGCTTTGACTACTATACCGGTATGGTTTTTGAAGTGATGGACACAGCAAAAGAGAACAACCGTGCAATTGCCGGTGGAGGCCGATACGACAATCTGCTCACACTATTCGATGCGGACCCACTACCAACTGTCGGATTTGGTATGGGTGACGTAACCATGAAAGATTTCCTTGAAATCCACGGTTTGATACCTGAATACACATCAGCAACCGACCTTATGCTGTGCGTCCTATCAGATGATGCCACTGCTTTCGCTGACGCCTTGGCACTGAAGCTGCGAGACACCGATGTGAATGTTGCAGTGAATTACTCGTACAAAAAAGCTGGTGATCAGATTAAAGTCGCTGACAAAAAAGGTATCCCGTTTGTCATTTGCATTGGAAGCAAGGAGTTGGAAGGTGATACTGTTACCATAAAGCACCTTGGTAGTGGTAATCAGAAAGAAATCAGCACAGACGCTATAGCTGACTACATCGTTACGCACGAACTGTAAAATATCTTTACACACTGTGTCGTGTGCTATACTCTTCGCTCATGCGAAAAATTGTTTTTGATATCGAAACCAGCAATCAATTCTCCGATGTTGGTTCAGCAAATCCTGCAGCGCTTGATATCTCTGTTGTGTGTATATACGACTCTGAATCAGACGCGTATCTGTCGTTTGAGCAAGAGCAATTTTCTGAACTATGGAAATATATTGAGTCTGCGGACATGCTCATCGGCTTTAATTCCGATCATTTTGACATCCCATTACTTAATAAATACTATCCCGGCGATTTGTCACACATAAAGAGTCTCGATTTGCTCAAGGAAGTATATGAGTCGCTCGGCAGACGTATTAAGCTCGATACTATTGCTGAGGCAACGTTGGGAAAGAAAAAGAGCGGTCACGGACTGCAAGCTATTCAATGGTGGCGAAATGGAGAAAAGCAGAAAGTCATTGATTACTGTATTCAAGACGTGAAAGTTACGAAAGAAATATATGATTACGCGCGAGCGCACAATAACGTGAAGTATAAGGATCTTGGAAAAATCAAAGAAATTCCACTCGACACAGCAAAATGGGAGGAAAAGCGCGACGCCGCACTGACGCACACGCTCCCGTTTTAATATCTACAGCGCCAGTACCAGAACAATGCCGAGTGCAAGTAATACGCGGTACCAAATAAATACGTGCAGTGTGTTGCTGCGCAGAAACCGCAGCAAGAAGTGAATTACCAGCAGTGCAACCACGAACGCCGTTATTGTGCCAACAAAAATTGGCATCGTGAACTCAGCAAGACCGAGCTCGAGTGCTTTCTTTGCTCCGGCGCCCAGAAGCAACGGGACTCCAAGTAGAAATCCAAAAACAGCTGCCTGCTCACGACTCATACCGAGAAGCATGCCACCGGAAATTGCCATACCGGAGCGACTCATGCCGGGAATGAGTGCCAACGATTGGAACATGCCCACGCCGAGCCCTCGAAGAAATCCTGCCGTTTTTGGTACAAACTGCGTCAAGCTCCCCTGATATTTCTCAGCCAAAAACATTATGCCTGACCCAACTATCAACGTCACGGCGACAAGCGCAGGATTACGAAAAAGTGTCGCCATAATGTCTTCTAGCAACAGACCGAGGAGCACAGCAGGAATCGTTCCCACAAGCAATGCAAGCACTGCTTCTCCATCAGGACTCAGCGAGTGTCGCCCCAACCACACTCGTGGAAGTACTACGGCCGCTTGTATAAGTCTCCATATGTCACGCCAAAAATAAAGCAAAATTGCGGCTGCGGTTGCAAAGTGGAGCAACGCATCAAACGTAAGATCTCCAGTGCTACTCCCCTGTCCGAGCCATTCGTGGACCAAAATAAGGTGTCCTGACGACGAAACCGGCAACAGCTCAGTAAGTCCCTGAACAATCCCAAGAATTAGACTGTGTATAATGGCAGCTTCAAACATGTGTGCTACAATCCTACAACATTAGTGGTAGTTAACCAATTTAGAACTTATTGTTATGAAGGACCAGAAAACTAACTTTGCAACCCCAATTGCTATTATAGTAGCAGGTGCGCTTATTGCAGCGGCGTTATATTTTGCTCTTGGAGCAAGTAGTACAAACACTGGTGGTGTTACTGACACACAACCAACAGTACCTGTTGCAGGCGTACAGGCAGATGATCACATCAAGGGAAATCCTGACGCAAAAGTGGTTATCATTGAGTACTCAGATACTGAGTGTCCATACTGTAAGCAGCATCATGATACGCTCAACCAGATTATTGAAAAATACGACGCAAGTGAAGTAGCGTGGGTATACCGTAACTTTCCAATCGCACAACTTCACCCAGACGCATCAAAACAAGCAGAAGCGCTTGAGTGTGCGGCCGAGCTTGGGGGTAACGAGGGGTTTTGGACTTACACAGACCGGCTGTATGAAATTACACCATCAAATAACGGGCTTTCCTTGGAGGAGTTGCCAAACATTGCTGAGTACGCCGGACTCGACGCGGAGGCATTCCAACAATGTCTCGACAGTGGCGATATGGCAGAACGAGTTGAAGCCGACTACAACGAAGCGGTAGCAGCAGGTGGTCGTGGCACGCCACATAACATTATTCTCTTCAACGGCGAGCAGTATCCGATTGAAGGTGCGCAGCCGCTTAACGTCATGGAACAAATTATTGACCAACTCCTAGCACAATAACGACAACGAACACAAAACACACTACTGCGATACATCGCAGTAGTGTGTTTTTTCGTTTCTACCAACTATCAGCTAAAAACTATCAACTCTCATTTACTGCATCAAATCGCGTAACGCACAGTACTCGCAATCCCCCGTTCGATGCTTATCGCAGCGCGTATCCCAAAACGACAGATTCAGTACTTCTTTTGCCATACGCGAAATGTCTTCTTTAAGCGCATCAACATCATCTTGTGTGATATTAAAGTGCTCTTGCACGTACACTCCATTGTCTTTGGGCTGAACGAAATCAATAACGCCATCTTTCATCGTGAATTTACCTTCTGCATCAATAAGCATGCGATAAAATACGAGTTGTCGGAAATAATCACCCGAGCCAACTGTTTTGGTTCCACCAGTGATGTGATTCCGAGACTTTGGCTTACCTGTCTTATAGTCAACAACCGTGATGCCGTCATTGTACACTTCAACTTTATCGAGCTCTCCACGCACTCGCATTTGCGGAAGCTCCTCGAGTGTGAGTGGCACGGTGAGATCTATTTTGTATGCGCTGCGAGTGTCTTTACACCACGTTCCATCATACGTATCAAACCATCCGGAAAGTGCGTCGTGCCCCTGCTCATACATCTCGGCGTACGCACTACCCGAGAGTGATGTTTGTTGCAGCGCCTGTTCATACGCATCAAGCAAGAACTCTTTGGTTACTTCTCGTTGTGCATAGGCAGTGAAAAATGCTTTGAGTGCTTGGTCAACCGCAGTACCCAGTATCATGTATTTAGTCGGTATCTTTGGAATGCGCACGAGGTTACTATAAAAATATTGCCACGGACAGGTTAGATAGTTATTAAGTGCAGTTACCGAGAGCCCCTGCTCTACGAAAAGCTCTTTCAAATAGTCACTGTCAGCAATACTCAAACTCTGTACTTCAGGTTGTGCTCGCAAGAACACTTCAGGTGAAAGCCTCTCTTCAAAATCGCTCTCATCAATAACCTCCTTGTGTTCATCCTTTATTTCCTCAATAAACTGTGAGGGTAATCGTTCGCTCCCGGTTGGTGAAACCCTGCCATAGCTCACGAAGACTCCAACACGCGCACGAGTGAGCGCAACATAGAAGAGGCGTCGTTCATCGGCATTGTCCTGTTCCGTCAGTGCCTCAATAGGGAGACTAAAGTTTGACATCTTACGCCTATTTCCCCAATGCGTATCCCATGCACCAACCAAATACACATAATCGAACTCTAATCCCTTAGAGCGATGCGCGGTCATCAAGCGCATCCCGCGACGCGCTCGCTGCACACTGGCTGACTGTTTTATTGAGATGTTGTACTCGTCCATCAAGTCTAGGTGCGCAATAAGGTCAGACAGTGTATACGTACGATTTCCTCGAGCCAATTCTTCCACTGTCCGTGCCAGTGAGTGAAGCTTCTCGAGCATCTCGACGGAACGAATCGAATTGAGTGCAGTCGTGAGAAACCCGGACTCATCAAGCACTGTGTTAAATACATCTGTCACCGGGTCATTGTTGCCGGCTTGCGCCCACTTCGACAAACGTTTCGCGAAAACGGAAAATTTTTTTACATCACTTACACCAATCTCCGCCAATATTTTCTCTGAAAACAGACAGTCGTATACGGGAATCTTATGTCGTGCACTGTATTTGAGTATTTTAAACACGTCGATTGGGGCAAATCCCAAAAAGCGCACATGCAATACCTGAGACACCAATTCCTTGTTACCAAAGTCTGCAACGGTTCGTAGCAACGCCACAAATTGCGCAATACTCGTATCATCAAGAATATTCCTGCTCGACTCTATAGAGTAGCTAATGCGCTCACGTTCAAGTGCATGCGATATATATCCGGCATCGGCATTTGTTCGATACAACACGGCAATCTCACTTGGCTCAACCCCTTCTTCTATCAAACGCTTAATGTCACGAGCGACCCATAATGCCTCAATTTCATCAGAGCCAAATACTCGCACTTGTACCGCTTCTTTTTCAATTGCCGCACGCGATTCCAGTGCAATACGTTCAAGTGCATCATCTGAAGATGAGATTACGCTATGTGCGGCATCAAGTATTTTTTGACCCGATCGATAGGAGTGTTTGAGCTCAACAACACGCGCACTCGGATATTTGTTCTTGAAGTATAAGAAATTCTCAAGCGATGCACCTTGGAAACGATATATTGCTTGTTTTTCATCACCAACGATAAATAGGTTCGGCTCGTCATGAAAATCGACAAGCAACTCAAGTAATCGATTCTGAGACGCATTTGCGTCTTGGTGTTCATCAGCAAGCACATATTGATACTCCTCTTGAAGTCGTTGTAGGACATCTCTATCTTCGTCCAGTCGCCGCACTGCGACACCAATCATATCGTTATAGTCATATAATTTTCGCTCTCGCAGCGCTTCCTCGTATGCCTCATACAGTTCGGCGAGCTCTTTGTTTTTCTCGATATCTCGTTGTGTTTTTTGATGCACCGTCTTCATCTTGCCTTTATAGGCACCTTTCTCATTGTACAAATCGTCACGCGACAAAAAGATTTGCTCACTCGTAAGCACTATCTGCTTGAATTGCTTCGGCTCGATATATTCACTCTTTAAGCTTCCAATAGCGTCAAGACTCTTCTTTGCATATGCAAAGTTATCGTGGAAGGGTCGAAGTAAATTAAGATGGTCTCGTTTCTCTATCAACTCCCGCATGAGCAACACTTGGTCAATATCAGTAATTTGTTCCGAGCTAATGAGACGCGGAAAGTCCTCAGGAAAACGCTGGATAATCATGTTACAGAACCCATGGAAGGTGTAGATGGCAACTCGGTATGCATCAGAACCAATCATGGAAACAAGGCGCTTGCGCATCGCCGCGGCGCCAGCCTCGGTGAAGGTGAGTGCGAGAATTGAAGATGGGTCAGTATCCGTTTGCTTTAGAATATTTGCAATACGGAGTGTGAGTATCTGTGTTTTGCCAGTACCTGGTCCTGCAATAACCATGACCGGTCCCTCAACCGCATCAACTGCTTCCCTTTGTTCAGCATTAAGCAGTGCGTACTGCTTATTAAATTCGGGAGTTGTTCGTGGACGAACCATTGCGCTAAGTATATAGAGCACACACTATGGTGTCGAACGTGCCTTATGTGTTCTTTACTGCGTTTGAAACTGCCTCAACGATACCCTCTTCAAATGGTCCTGGGATAATTCGTTCAGCCGTTGGTTTTTCTACCAATGCCGCCAGCGCTTCCGCCGCCTTAAGCTTCATCGCATCAGTAATTTGTGAAATACGCGCATCAAGCGCCCCGCGGAAAATACCAGGAAACGCAAGTGCATTGTTTACTTGGTTAGGATAGTCAGAACGCCCTGTGGCAACTACTGCAGCACCGGCGTCGAGCGCTGTTTGTGGATCAATTTCTGGAACCGGGTTTGCCAAGGCAAATATAATCGGGTTTGGATTCATAGTAGCAAGCATTTCCGTAGTGAGAATGTTTGGCGCCGAAACGCCGATAAATACATCTTTGCCAACCACCGCTTCAGCGAGACCACCGCAAACCTCACTTATTGCACAACATTGCAATATCTTTTCTTGTGCCACATTCAGATCTTCACGACACTTCGAGACAATACCACCGCCATCAACAATAGTAACGCGTGGAAACCCCGCTTGCTGCAACAATGACACAATGGCGATGCCCGCCGCACCAGAACCAGTAACCACAATACGTACTTCCTCTTTTGTTTTCCCGGTAACCTTAAGTGCATTAATGAGACCCGCGAGTACTACGATGGCAGTCCCGTGTTGGTCATCGTGAAATACTGGAATCTCGAGTGCCGCGCGTAAGCGCTCTTCAATCTCAAAACAGCGTGGTGCAGAAATGTCTTCAAGATTAATGCCACCAAATGTCGGCGCAATGCGAAGCACTGTTTCAACAATTTCGTCTACATCTTGTGTCGCTAAGGCAATCGGAAAGGCATCAATGCCGGCAAATGTCTTAAAAAGTGCACACTTTCCTTCCATTACTGGAAGCGCCGCCTCAGGACCAATATTTCCCAATCCGAGCACCGCTGATCCGTCAGTGACCACCGCCACCATATTTTTAGTCGCTACCAAATCACGCGCTCGTGACCGGTCAGCTGCAATTTCCTGACACACTGCCGCAACACCCGGCGTGTAGGCAATAGACAACTCTTCTGTGTTAGTAACCGGTAGTGTACTTTCAATTCTCAATTTACCACCGTGTCGTTCGTGCTGCCTAATAGATTCTTCACCGTAATTCATGGGCGGTCAGTATACCATAGCTCACACAGGACTAAACTGTGCACAGTAACCCTTGCACTCTGTGTACCACAGGTATATAGTTGCGCGCATCTATGATGACAATTAACGGTAAATCCTATTCGATTGAGGACATTATGCGTCCTGCAGTCTTTATTAGCAGTGATGCAACGCTCCAAACTACTTTGGAGAAAATGATTCACGAGCGACGTAATTCGCTTGTAGTTATTGACCAAAAAGGTGTCCTTTTGGGCATGGTGAACGCCATTGACATCATTAAAGCGGTACTCCCTGATTACCTTGAAGAAAGCAATCTCGCAGCCCGTTTTTCAAATATTGACCTTCTTAAAGAAGACGCTGAGCGTGTAAAAGACATGGCAGTAACTGATTTCATGGAAAAGAAGGTTCCAACCATCAAAGTGACCGGAAACATTATCGAAGCAGCAGCAATTGCGGCACATTCAGGCCGAGGACGTATCGCAGTTGTCGATGCTGATAATAAACCGGTTGGTGTGCTAACTCGCACCGAACTTAAACAAGTTATCGGTACCACACTTGGTATGTGCGGCGACTGTTTCTCGGACACCGCAGATAAATAACCTTATCAAAAACGCAGAAGGGCCACACCGTAGTGGCTCTTTTGTATGTAAATAATTATATGACAATAGCAGCAATAATCAGTAGTCTAATTTTCGGAGCGACTTTTGCGCTTATATTAACAGAACGAGTCCACCGAACCGTCGTTGCAATGGCGGGAGCGGTGCTCATGGTACTTGCGGGTATCATCTTCGACTTCTACCATCCAGAGGACGCCCTGCACGCAGTTGATTTCAACACACTTGGTCTGCTCTTCGGAATGATGATACTGGTGGTTGTGCTCGAACGCACCGGTGTGTTCCAGTTTTTGGGTATCTTTACTGCAAAAAAGACAAAGGGTAAACCGTGGTTGCTTATGTTAGCACTTGGTTCACTCACTGCGATACTCTCAATGATTCTGGACAACGTCACTACGATTATCCTAATCGTGCCAATAACCATCATCATTGCGCGTATGCTCGGTATCAGCGCAACGCCAATCTTGCTGGTAGAGGCAATGCTTTCAAACGTTGGAGGAACGGCAACACTTGTTGGTGATCCGCCAAACATCATGATTGGTTCAGCTGCCGACTTCACCTTTAATGCCTTCCTACTTCATTCACTTCCTACCGTCATTCTGGTAGCCGGTATCACCTTCTTAATGTTTAAGTTCTTGTTCCGCAAGGAGCTCGCAAAAGAACCTGAAAACATCAATGAACTCATGCAAATGAATGAGTGGGATGCTATCACTGATGCAAAAACACTTAAGAAAGGTCTTGCAGTACTTGCCGGTGTTGTGATTCTCTTCTTCTTGCACGGGGCACTGCATTTGGAGGCATCGCTCATTGCACTTATGGGGGCGTCACTCATACTGTTCTTGGTAACTGCGACAAAAGATCCGCAGCCGATTATAGAGAAAACAGAGCTTTCGGTATTACTCTTCTTTGCATCGCTCTTTATTACCGTTGGTGGTCTTGAGCATGCAGGAGTACTTGAACAACTCGCACATTTCATTACCGCAAGTGCAGAGAGCAATCTCTTGCTCACCGCAATAATTATCCTCTGGGTGTCTGCTATTGCGTCAGCAATTGTCGACAACATTCCGCTTACTGTTGCCATGATTCCTATCGTACTCTACCTACAGGAATCAGGTATTCCTGTTGACTTGCTCTGGTGGGCACTTGTCTTCGGAGTTGGTTTTGGTGGTAACGGATCACCTATCGGTTCAACCGCAGGTATCATTGTGGTGACTAAGTCAGAACAAACAAAAGAACCTATCACGTTTAAGAAGTGGCTCAAGTACGGAGTGCCTGCAACAGCTGCTGGACTCACCATCGCAAGCGTCGTCTTGGTTATCTTCTATTACACTGAGTTTGTAAATGTAACTACTCCACACGTTGAGGCAAGTACCTCAGTAATTGAAGAAGTCATCGATATGGATGCAGCAGGTGGTCACTAAAAACATGGTGCGCATGTCACAAAAAGACCCGCATTAGCGGGTCTTTTTTAAATTACATAAAATTCTAGTAGTTCTTTAGTTGGGCGGCGCGTTCGTGGTAGCGAATCTTTTCGAGTGCCTTTGCCTCAATCTGACGGATACGCTCTCGAGTAACGCCAAACATCTTACCCACTTCTTCGAGTGTGTGGCAAATGCCCTCATCATTCAAGCCATTACGCATTTCAAGAATCTTTCGCTCCTTGTCTGAGAGCTCATCGAGTACTGCATGAATATGCTCTGAGAGAATACGTCGGCTTGCTGCTTGATCTGGCGACTCCATCTTGTCGTCAGCAATAAAGTGCCCGAGGGTGGACTTGTCCTCGCCCTCATCACCAACTGGTGACTCAAGTGACACTGTTGCCTGACTAATCTTCTGAATATGATGTACCTTATCGACATCAAGCCCCATCTCAACCGCAATTTCCTCCGGCATCGGGTCACGTCCAAGGTGTTGTGAGAGTTCACGTACCTTTTGCTTATATTTTGCAATCGTTTCCACCATGTGTACCGGGATACGAATGGTTCGTGACTGGTCAGCAAGTGCACGAGTAATAGCCTGGCGAATCCACCACGTTGCGTATGTTGAGAATTTAAATCCCTTTGTGAAATCAAACTTGTCTACAGCTTTAAATAGACCAAGGTTTCCCTCTTGAATGAGGTCAAGCAACGTTAAGTCGCTTGAGCGACCAACGTACTTCTTTGCGATAGAAACAACCAGGCGAAGGTTCGAACGCGCGAGAATACCACGCGCTTCATCGTCTCCTGCCTCAATGCGCATTGCAAGTTCACGTTCTTGCTGCGCAGTAAGAAGTGGATACTGTCCGATTTCTCGAAGATACATCTGTACCGAATCTCGTGATGATTCACTACCTGAGCCAAACTTTCGTCGCTCAAGCAATTCGTCCGTATTGTCTTCGAGAATACCACCACTCTCGAGGATATCGATACCGGCAGCTGAGAAACGTTCGTACATCTCCTCAAGAAAAAGAATGTCTGTTTCAATAGTTGGAAATTCCTTCAATATCTCATCGTAGGTAATGTAACCACGCTCATGTCCCTGCTTAATAAGTCGTTCCGCCTGCTTTTCCTTTTTGGTGGCTGTGGCGCTTGGCGGTGTTCGTTTCGGAGTCATTTTTTTGACCGAAGTAGTCTTAACTACCGCCTTTTTCTTAGGCGTTGCTGTTCGCTTCTTTGGTGCTGCTTTTTTAGGAGCCGCCTTCTTTGAAGCCACTTTCTTCTTTGCACCCGCTGATGTCCCTGCCTTTTTAGCAGATTTGCGGGCAGTTTTCTTCACCGCCTTCTTTTTAGCCATAATTTCTACTACTTTATAGTTTTTTTGCTAATTTACAAGTGATTGTCAAGTTGTCGCAGTCGAGTAAGTAGCGCCTGGTATTTTTGTTCATATTCCGCTACCTGCTCCTCATCCCCCTCACTTTCTGCTTTTCGGAGCGCAATACTCGCTGCCTCCACCTCTTTTCTGAGCTCTTTCTTAGTAAGACGGTCAAGGAGCTCGTGTATTGCGTGCTTCATGCTCTCTTCATCGTAGTATAGTGCTTCAAATATAAAAGCTGCTTCACGGTTTTTTGCAAGTCGCTCTCGTAATGCCTGGTATCCAAGTGGTGTAAGTGCCTCTTCTATCTGCTTTTCAAGTGCCTGCAAATCGACGAGTGGCTTTGGGAGTGATTCTTGCCATAGATACATAAGTACGAGTTCTTCTTCAGCAGCACGTGATGTATCCTTCTCTTTCGAACTCTGTGCGTGTGAAGTAATTCCTGTATTTGGTGTAGCACTTTTCAATTTTGACAGCTCTTGCCGAACCGCTTCTTCACTCACACAGAGCTGCGCTGCGACTCGCTGAATGAAGTGACTTTTGTCTATTTCGTTCTCAATATCATGCAAATATGGCAATACTTCTTTTTGTACTGAGAGCTTAAACGTACGATCGTCCTTTGCCTGCTTTCGGTGGTACTCAAGCAGAAAATCGATAACATGCTTTGCGGTTCGCACTTGCTCTTTCCACGTATCAACTGCGCCTGCTGCCAACATATCTGCTGGGTCAGTTCCCTCAGGAAGAGCAACAATCTTTACATCGAAACCGGCACGCAATGCCGCTTGTGCTGACTTGCCGGCACTTTTAATACCTGCAGTATCAGCATCGAGTGCAATGCAAAGGTTTTGCGACATCCTGCCAAGCAATGTGAGGTGCTCTTGAGTAAGTGCAGTGCCAGAGAGTGCAACAGTGTTTGTATATCCTGCCTGGTGTGTTGCAATCAGGTCCATCTGCCCTTCAACTAGGACTGAGAAATTCCGTTTTCGTATTGCCTGTCGTGCTCTGTCGTAACCGTAGAGAATTTTTGATTTGTGGTACAAGGCTGTTTCAGGAGAGTTTATATACTTTCCTGAAGGGTCGTCTTGTTTTTCGAAAATGCGTCCTGTAAATGCGACTACACGGCCAACACTGTCGGTAATCGGAAACATAATACGAGAACGAAATCGATCATACATCCCCTTGCCCCCCGCTTTTATGAGACCTGCGCTTTCGATATCTTTCTCAGTAAAACCCTTTTCTTTCAGGTGTGTAAGAAGAGCATCCCACGCATCAGGTGCAAACCCGATACGAAAGTCGTGTATCGTTGCGTCTTTGAGACCACGCTTCACCAAATACTCTTGAGCACGTGGCGTATGGGTCAATGCCTCTTCATAAAATGAAGTTGCTGCCTCAAGAATTGCATACAAGGTATCGGTTGTATCCTTCTCGCCCTTTCCTTTCTCAAACATCAACGTAACCCCGGCCTTGTCCGCCAATAACGTAAGAGCTCCCTTGAAGTCCAATCCTTCGATTTCCTGGATGAATGTGAAGATATCCCCTCCAACACCACATCCGAAGCAGTGGTACGTCTGACGCGCCGGAGATACCATAAAAGACGGTGTCTTCTCGGGATGAAATGGACATCGTCCCTTCAAACTGCTTCCTGCGGGCTTTAATTCGACGTACTGTCCAACAACCTCTTCGATAGAGAGTCGTTCTTTTATTTGTTCCACATTACCGGTTGCCATAGATACCTATATGCACATGGTACCACGCCCTCACCGAGGACGTGGTTACATCATGTGCCGACTATCGGAATTATTCTTCGCTACTGGTGTCGTGAGCTGCAAGTTCGTCTTGAAGCGCGCGCATTGATTCGTACTTCTTGCTTCCCTGGAAACCGGTTCCGGCAGGGATAATGCGTCCAACGATAACGTTTTCTTTGAGGCCTTCGAGTCGATCTTCAGCACCACGCACTGCTGCTTCCGAAAGCTTGCGTGTCGTGTTCTGGAATGACGACGCTGAAAGGAAGCTGTCTCGTGTGAGTGCCGTTTCGGTAATACCGGTTACGAGCTGGTCAGCAACTGCCGCAGTGCCACCCAACTCCTTCACACGCGCATTTTCACGTTCAAGCTCAACGTCCTCGACAACCTGTCCGATTGAGAACTTGGTGTCACCAACGGTTCGGATCTTTCGTCGAGAGAACATTTGCTTAATCATGACTTCAAGATGCTTTCGTGAAACTGCAATACCCTGAAGCTCGTAAATCTTGTTAATCTCAGAAATGATGTACTCCTGCACAAGCTCTTTACCAGCGTAGAGGTACAAGTCTTCGAGTTCTGCCGAACCATCAGTCATAAATTGCCCCTTGGTTACCGACTGCCCCTTCTTTACAAGAATCTGACGTACTGATGGAACCTTATATTCGAGGTCGCGTTTTCGAGAATTTTTACTGCTTCCTTCCGGCAACAGTACAATAACTGAATCCTCTCCTTCCTTGATGATATCTGAAACGACTCCATCAATTCGTGCAATTACTGCCGGGTTCTTTGGAGAACGTCGGTCAAATACTTCTTCAACACGTGGCAAACCTTGCGTGATGTCTCCACCAACTGATGCGGCACCTCCGGCGTGCTTGGTGTTCATTGTTAGCTGTGTTGATGGCTCTCCGAGTGATTGTGCCGCTATTGTTCCAACTGCTTCACCAATATCTACCAATTCGTTGGTTGTAAGGTCATATCCGTAACATTGCTGACACACACCACGCTGTGTTTTACAGGTCATTGGTGAGCGTACAATGACACTCTGTACTGAAGAGCTTTCAATCTTCTCGGCATCAAGTGCTGACACAAGGTGTCCGCGCCCAAAGAGTTCAGTACCGTTGTCCACAATAGCTTCAGCAAGTACTCGTCCCTTCGTTGCACGTCCCAATGAAACCTCCATGCCGAGTGCGTTCACACGGCTGACACTTACCCCTTCTTTGGTAGCACAGTTTGCTTCAGTTACCACGATGTCTTGTGCGACATCAAATAAACGTCGAGTAAGGTATCCGGCTTGTGCTGTCTTGAGCGCCGTGTCGGCAAGACCTTTACGCGAACCGTGTGTCGTAATGAAGTACTCAATTGGCTTCATACCTTCTTTGTATGAGGCAATTACCGGCGTTTCGATAATGTCGCCATTTGGGTTCTGAATAAGACCCTTCATACCGGTCATCTGTGTAAGCTGCCCGATAGAACCACGAGCTCCAGACGTAATCATGTCACTGACTGAACCATGCGGATCAACAGCTTCCATTACTGAGTCTTCAATTTCTGTTTTTGCACGCTGCCAGATTTCAATTGCCATACGTCGGCGTTCACCGTCGCTAAGCAAACCTTCGTTGTACTGGTCGCGAAGCTCAAGCACTGCCTTGGTACTCTCTTCAATAATCTGTGCTTTCTTCGCAGGTGTTGCAAGGTCAGAAAGACCCCATGTAATACCGGCGTGTGTTGCGTACTTGAATCCGAACACTTTGATTTTGTCGAGAATGTTTGGCATTCCGTCGAGACCGTAGCGTGCGATGAGGTCGTCAACAATCTTGTTCATGCGACGACGGTCAACCGTCTCATTGATGTATGGGAAGTCTGTTGGTAACACTGAGTTGAACAAGAGACGCCCTACGGTTGTTTCAAATAACTGCCCATTGAATTGTGCATACTTTGCAGAGTCACTTGGCAACACCTTGATACGTGTGCGGAAGTCAACAACGCCATAGTCGTATGCACTGATGGCACGGTTAGTTGTCTCGAATATCTGTCCTTCTCCCTTTGCACCTGCTACTTCCTTGGTCATCCAGTAGATTCCGAGAATCATGTCTTGTCGCGCGTTTGTGGTTACATCACCACTTCCCGGCTTCAAGATGTTTTTCTTTGAAGACATGATGGTGCGTGCCTCGTGCTGCGCCTCGTCTGAGAGCGGTACGTGTACTGCCATCTGGTCACCGTCGAAGTCAGCGTTGAACGCTTCACAGACGAGTGGGTGCAACTGAATAGCTGAACCTTCAATAAGTACCGGACGGAACGCCTGCATACTCTGTCGGTGCAACGTCGGGGCACGGTTGAGCAATACGTGTTTATCACGAATGACTTCCTCGAGTATTGCCCACACTTCCGGGATACCTTCTTCAATCAAACGTCCGGCACCACGGATATTGTATGCAATTTCGCGCTCAAGAAGTCCTGAGATAACGAATGGGCGGAACAACTCAAGAGCCATGTGCTTTGGTAGACCACACTGGTCAAGTGCCAAGTCAGGACCGATGACAATAACAGAACGTCCTGAGTAGTCTACTCGTTTACCGAGCAAGTTCTGACGGAAGTATCCCTGCTTTCCTTTAAGGTAATCTGCAAGCGACTTCAGTGGACGTGATCGCTGACCACCTACTGAGTAGGCAGTGTTTCCACGTCGTACTGAGTTGTCGAGCAACGCGTCAACAGCCTCTTGCAGAATACGCTTCTCGTTTCGCAAGATAACGTCAGGTGCGTAAATGTCTTTCAGTTTCTTTAGACGGTTGTTTCGGTTGATAACACGTCGGTAGAGGTCGTTAATGTCTGAACTGGCGTGTCGTCCACCTTCGAGCGCCACCATTGGGCGAAGTGCCGGTGGAATAACCGGAAGCCGTGTAAGGAACATCCACTCCGGTCGGACATTAGCTCCCTGCATTTGTGTTACAAGCGAGATACGCTTTTGTAACTTCGCACGGTCAGCGGCACCTGCTTTGTCGTATTCAGTAAGGAGACGCTGCTTGAAGTCTTCAAGGTCAAGATTTGCAAAGATATCGTAAATCGCTTCAGCTCCGATACGTGCCTCAAAACATGAAGAGTACTTGAGTGCAAACTTGTGGTAGTCAGCTTCATCAAGCACGATTCCTTCTTTGATGCTTTCGATTTCCTTCTTTGCAACAGTGGCAAGATCTTTGAGTTTCTTCTTTGTCTTCTCGTCTTTAACGTCCTTGCTCTTTGCTTTGAATTCACTTTCCAAGTCACGCAGTAGTCGCGACTTTGATTCCTCATTCACTTTCGTAATGATGTATCCGGCAAAGTACACTACCTTCTCCACTTCAGCTGCTGAAATGCCGAGCAGAAGTGCGATACGTGACGGAATACCACGGTGGAACCAAATGTGTGCAACCGGTGTTGCAAGCTCAATGTGTCCCATGCGCTCTCGGCGCACCACGCTGCGAGTGATTTCAACACCACACTTTTCACAGATAATTCCTTTAAAGCGGATACCGCGGTACTTCCCACAGTAACACTCAAAGTCTTTTTCCGGTCCAAATATTTTTTCGTCGAACAAACCGTTCTTCTCCGGTCGCTGTGTTCGATAGTTGATTGTCTCCGGCTTTACTACTTCACCGCGAGACCATTCTAGAATTCGATCAGGTGACGCAAGTTTGAGCGTAACCTTGTCGAAGTCGTTGATGAGCATTTCTTTGTTTGTCTTCATACGCATTACTTGTCGTCGTTATCCCTTTCTAAGTTGATGTCGAGCGCCAATCCTCGAAGGTGGCGTACCAACACATTGAACGTCGCCGGCACATTCGGATGTCGAATTCGTTCACCTTTTACAATCGAGTCGAATGCTGCTGAACGTCCGAGAATATCGTCAGATTTGATAGTGAGCACCTCACGCAGCGCGTATGCCGCGCCATAGCCAAGGAATGCCCACACTTCCATTTCTCCGATTCGCTGACCACCGTTTTGTGCTTTACCACCAAGCGGTTGCTGTGTCGTAATTGAGTACGGACCAACAGAACGCATGTGAATCTTGTCTTCCACCATGTGGTGCAGCTTCAAGATGTACATGTTTCCAACTGCAATCGGTTGGTCAAATGCTTCTCCGGTGCGTCCGTCGTGTAATGTAATTTTTCCAGTCTCAGGGAAACCAGCTTCCTTGAGTTCGTTGATAATTTCCTCTTCGGTCGTTCCTGAGAACGGCGGTACGATTGCCTGGTATCCAAGCTCTTCCGCAGCAAGTCCGAGATGCATTTCGAGAATCTGCCCAAGGTTCATACGAGATGGTACTCCCAGCGGTGTGAGAATGATGTCGATTGGCTCACCGTCTTTCGTATATGGCATGTCTTCTTCCGGAAGTACACGTGAGATAACACCCTTGTTTCCGTGTCGTCCCGCAAGCTTGTCTCCAACTGAAATGTTTCGTAGCTGTGCGATTTCGATGTGAATACGCTTGATAATACCTGACTCAAGTTGATCGCCATTGTCTCGTGAGAATACACGTACGCCCACAACACGACCACGCTTACCTGCCTCCATACGAAGTGATGTGTCTTTCACATCCTTTGCCTTTTCACCAAAGATAGAACGAAGAAGACGTTCTTCCGGAGTAAGCTGTGTTTCTCCCTTAGGTGTTACTTTACCTACCAAAATATCCCCTGCGCGAACTTCAGCTCCGATGCGTACCACACCCTCTTCATCAAGGTTACGTAGCTTCATTTCAGATACGTTTGGAATGTCGTACGTCGTTACTTCAGCTCCAAGCTTAGTGTCACGAACGTATGCCACAAACTCTTCAATGTGAATTGATGTGAACTTACTGTCCTTTACAAGGCGCTCTGAAATAACAATCGCGTCCTCGTAGTTTGAACCTGCCCATGACATGAACGCAATGCGCGCGTTTTGCCCAATAGCGATTTGTCCGTTCACACTTGATGATGTGTCCGCAAGTACGTCTCCGCGCTTTACTTTGTCGCCCACCTTTACAGAAACACGCTGGTGGAACACCGACATGTTGTTAGTTCGTGAGAATGAAACGAGTGGATATTCCTTTTCTTTGCCCTTTGCATCCTTTACAACAACCTTGCGTGCGTCGGCAAACGTTACCACTCCGGCGTCAGCAGCAATGATAAGTCGTCCCGAGTCACGCGCTGCGTTTTCTTCAATACCTGTTGCCACGTATGGCACTTCCGGCACGATACATGGAGTTGCCTGCTTCTGCATGTTTGAACCCATGAGTGAGCGGTTTGCATCGTCGTGCTCAAGGAATGGAATCATGGTTGTTGCAACCGAAAACGCTTGTCCGGTTGCCACTTCCATAAACTCAATGTCCTTTGGCTCCACAAAGAATGGCTCACCTTTCTTGCGAACTTCAATAAGCTTCTCGACTATTTTTCCTGTCTTGTCGCGCTCGGTTGCGGCGTGCGCGATGTAGTACTTCTCTTCATCAAGCGCGTTGAGGTATACCACTTCGTCGGTAACCTTTCCGTTCTTCACGCGTACGTATGGTGTTTCGATAATACCAAAGTCGTTCAAACGTGCGTGTACTGCAAGACGCAAGATAAGACCAATGTTTTGTCCTTCAGGAGTCTGAATCGGACACAAACGTCCGTAGTGACTGGTGTGCACGTCACGCACGTCAAAGCCGGCACGCTCACGTGTGAGACCACCCGGTCCGAGTGCCGAAAGTGTTCGGAGATGCTCAAGCTCACCGAGGATGTTGTTCTGGTCCATGAACTGTGAAAGCTGGTTTGTGGAGAAGAACTCCATAATTGCAGCCGCAAATGGACGTGGATTTATGAATTGGATTGGTAGTGTTGTTTCAGCATCAACAGTCGACATGCGGTCTTGAATGTTGCGCTTCATACGGCTCATACCGATGCGCACTTGGTGCTGCATCATCTCGCCGACGTAACGAACGCGACGGAATCCAAGGTGGTCAATGTCGTCTTCAGTTGCACCCTTTGTGCTGTTGAGCTCAATGATTTTTGCAACAATGCGTACAACATCGTCTGTTGAGAGTGTCTGTTCATCGAGTGCTTTGTCGGTGGTTGGAAGTTCAAATCGGTGGTTGAACTGGTAACGTCCAACGCGAGAGAGGTCATATCGCTCCTTACTGAAAATTGAATCAACAAATTCACGAGCACTATCCGGAGTTGCAAGATCACCGTCACGAAGCCGTTTGTAAATCTCAATGTATGCGTCAGCGGTCGATTCAGTGTGGTCATTCGCAAGAGACGCCTTGATGACATCTTCTGCTCCTGTCACACCTTTGAGGGCTTTAAGCATTGCCTTCTCGTCGGTAAGACCAAACACCTTGAAAAGCGTAGTGATTGGGAACTTTCGCTTGCGGTCAATCTTTACATAGATACCACCATCCGGCTCACTGTCGATTTCTACCCATGCACCGCGAGCAGGGATGACCTTTGCACCGAAGTACTCACCTCCCTTGATTTCGTTCTTCAAAAAGAAGACTCCGTATGAACGAGCAAGCTGCGGCACGATAACACGCTCAACACCGTTGATGATGAACGTCCCGTGGTCAGTCATGTATGGGAAGTCAGCAAGGAAGATTTCCTGGCTCTTTGTTTCTCCCGTTGTCTTGTTGGTAAGTTTGGCATCAATGCGAAGTGGCACCTTGTAGGTAAGGCGCTTGTACTTTGCGTAATGCTCATCGTATTCGGGTTCCCCGATACTAAAACGAGAAATGTCGAGATCAAACTTCTTGCCGGAATAGTCAGCAATCGGTGAGAACTCTTCGAAGACGGCTTTGATGCCTTCTTCGATAAGACGCTTGTACGAATCGAGTTGTTCTCGTACAAGGTTTGGCGTCTCAGCAAGGTTCTGTGTGAACTTGCCGAAATGCTTCTTCGGTAGCGCAGTGTTACTCATATGACACAACAAAACGAAATGCTCTCTCCCTAAGGTCGAGCCTCGTTTTCATTTACACACTATGTTGATAAAGGAGTTCCGCGGGGACTGGGAGCCATTACACCGCGCAACACAAGTATTAAAAACTTTTCGTAACACAGCCTCACCCAGAAGCCTGCCACAACACAATCCACAAAAAGATGGCGGTATTCTAACCCTTAAAGCAAGGTGTGTCAAACGACTATTTTCGCTTTGTGAAGATGCGTTCTGCTACGAAGTGAGCAAGATCTTCATCTTCGAGTGGTGCAAGGTGTCCTCCCTGCACTGAGAACTCTTTCGCGCGATCCGTAAGCTGGGGCTTCAGTGCGTTTTTTACGAGCGCACGCTGTCCTGCCGGACTCACTAATCTATCGTTTGCCGGGATGACGACATCAACGGTGAGGTTCTTTGGCCAGTCGCTTGGTGTGAGCGAACCAAGTGTCTCAGGCCGCATCATGAGTGCATATCCTTCGCCTCCGGCAGTCGGCACTTTGCTGTCTACGATACTTTTCTTGAATTTTTCACTCTTCAATGGACCAAACAACTCGACGATATCCTTATCGGCCATGTCCATATCCTCCCCACTAAACAATTGCTTCACGTAACTTTTAGAGAACGGGACCGAGAGCACGTTACGCACTATTACTCGTATGAACGGTGGCGCAACAACAATCTGTTTGCGTGCCTCTTTAGGAATTGCGGGTGCAAGCAAAATGATGCGCATTTTGGGGAGAGTCCATCCTTCTTTCTTTGCATCTTCAACAAGTGTCGCGATAGCAGCAAGTGTTGCAGCACCACCAGCACTATGTCCTACAATTGTTAATTCTTCTGTTTGTTCCTCACGTAATGCTTCATAGATGGCCTGTTCAACAAGATGAACACGGTCATCAAAAGATTCGTGTTTCTTCTCTCCTTTGGAAACAATACCAAGTATGGGCGAGGAATCCTTGGATATGGGCTCTTGCGCCTTTTGTGTGCTTTCTACATGCTGAAACTCCGAGAATGCTTCATCATGTGTATTGACCACGTACAACCGCGCAGTTTGCATAGCCCCCTGAGACTTTTGTGACTCAACACCTCGCTCTGTTTCTATCTCTCGCAAAGAATGTGTCAGAACATCAAATATGGGACTCGTTTCTGACAAGCCAGGGACAAAAATAGCGGCACGTTTCTTTCGCAATTGCTCGTGCCCTTCACGCTCTCTTACATTGTCGTTGCTAGGCGTTCTTTCTACAACCATTACAGATAGTGTAACACTAGAAAACCTTAACAAGACGAAAGCGTGGGTATATAGTACCGTGAGCAGTACACATCGGAGGGAGTGCCGTGATACAACGCGAAATCTGCGAGATACTTCTGCAGAGCGGCATACTGTATACGCATACCCAGTATTGGATGCACGCTCTTGCCATTTTCGGGATTATCTGTGGCGCGGGTTATGCAATCTACAGATTTGACCGACCTAAGTATGCCCCCATGTTTATGATTGCCTCGTTTATAGGCATTCTAATTGCAATGGGTGTCGCTTCGATACTATTTCTCCATATAACCACACTCAGGGCATGTGCTGCATGAGCGTGGGCGAGAACAAAAGGCGGGAGTAACATCCCGTCTTTTTCTTTTTGTAACCACGTGTTATAGTCGTTGCCGAAAAACAGCAACCACGGAGTATTTGGATGTATAACTGTTTTATTAGCAGTGTCGAGTTCTACGGCTCTCAGTTCGTGACCGCCTATGGCGACAGAGCCTTAGCTACGATTCTGATTCTGTGGCTGACAATTACTCTGAGCATATGGCTCAGACGCCACTCCTACAACAGGAAGAAGGACTATTCTCGCGAAGCAATTGTTGGTGGTACACAATATACGCTACTGGCAATGTTTGTCGTCGTGATCCTCTTTCTCGTGTGGGTGTTTTTCAGGATGCCGCTTGTCTGTACGTAATGCAGCAATCGGCAAAAAAGGTCGGTGCCTCGCGGTTCCGACCTTTTGTTTTGCAATGCAATAGAAGAGCCAGTGGCATCCACCTAAGGACGCCACTGGCTGTTTGTCGCTTTTTGCTGCTGCTCAAAGCATGACGAGATCACCAGGAACCGAGCATACTGATCGTCCATCGACGTGTGCACACCAACATCGTTTCCATTGGTCGAAGGATAAATATCTGACATGGCCCGCTTCCAACACCATGCGTTCGGGGAACAGTCGTACACCATACTCATCTGAAAGATGGGTGCCCCCTATCGTGGACTCGGCAATTTCGTCTCCACCACGCGTGGTAAACTGAGCAATACGCCCAACAATCTCTTTTGTCTCCTCCGGCAAACCGATCCGAACCCGCGCTTGCGCAAGCTTGTTCTTAGTCGGTTGAGTTAACGCGACTACTACTTCTTCCATGTAATTGACCTCCGGTGTTACACAAAAGCTGCGGGAGAATACCGCGCTTTATAGAGTGAGTCAATCTCTACTCAAATCGCTTTTACTTCTTTTTACTTTGTTTCCACTCCTCGATTTTCTTGTGATGTCCTGACAACAGTACTGCCGGTACTTTATATTTCCTTTTCTTCCACTCAAGTACTTCCGGTCGGGTGTACACTTCCGGGCTCGCAGTTCGTGTATCTTCAAGTGAGTTCGCATTTCCCAGCACACCTGGCACGTTTCGCGTTACGGCGTCCGCAACTATCGCCGCAGGAAGCTCACCCCCCGTGAGTACGTACGGGCCAACGGAAACAGGTTTTGCTTTTAGTATCTTTACTACGCGCGCATCAATACCCTCGTAGTGTCCACACAAAAAGATAATATGCTTTTTGGTCTTTGCGAGTTTCTGTGCGTCGGATTGTACGAACTGTTTGCCACTAGGTGAAAAGAAAATGACTTCCACATCTTTTTTGTCTTTCCGTCCGAGCGCTTTCGTCGCAGCTCGCAACACACTCTCGGCTTCAAGTACCATGCCTGGACCACCCCCGTATGGTTTTTGGTCGACTCGCTTGTGTTTGTCTTTAGTGAAGTCCCGTGGATTGTAGAACGAGACTTTGATTTTTTTATCCTGTTGTGCACGCTTCAGCATCGAGGCACCAAAATACCCCTCAAGAGACTCGGGAAATAACGTGATGATATGAAAATGAATCATGCGCAAAAGTAAAGCATATAAATATGTTACAGCAAAACCGCCACGCACGAATGTGCGTGGCGGTTTTTTCTATCAACTATAAACGAGCAACTACAAACTCTCTTAGAGTCCGAGATCTTGCATCGCTTCATCAACTGACTTTGATGCCTGGCTGCGCTCTTCTGAAGACATCTCATTGCGCTGTGCAGGAGCTGCTGTGTCTCGTGTACGCGGTTCTCGTGGCATGCCACCTTCCGGCTCGTTAATTTTAAGGTTTACACGAGCGTCGTACTTCATACCAACGACGCGCAACAGTGTGCGGATTGCCTTTGCGGTGTTTCCGGCACGACCAATAATCTTTCCCATGTCATCCTTGTTCACATCAAGAGTAAGGAGTACTCCCATTTCGTCCACGGTGCGGTTAACCCTTACATCGTCAGGGTTATCCACTAATGCCTTTACTACAAACTCAAGAAAATCTTGATCCTTTTCCATGACTATCTGAATTATTTCTTTCTAAAAATGTGTCGCGTACTGCGACACATTCATTATTACATGCAAGTGTGGTAAGTCAACGAACTTACGCTTCTTTCTTTTCTTCTTCTGCTTGCACTTCTTCCGCTGCTGACTCTGCTCCTTCAGTAGCGCTCGGAGCCTCTTCTGCAGCTGGTGCTGTTGCTTCTTCAGCAACTGAATTTTCCTCACTTACCACCGGAGCTTCTTCAGCCTTTGCTTCTCCTGCCTGCGCAGACAGGTCAGCTGGTTGTTCTGTGACAATCGGAGTTTTCTTTGGCAATACGTTAACAGTATTTCCTTTCACGATACCTGCCTTCACCAGCATGTTATGGACAGTGCCACTCGCCTGTGCGCCGACATTGAGCCAGTGCTGAATGCGTCCCTCTTCGAGTTTTTGTTCCTTTGTCTTTGGGTTGTAAAAACCTACGCGATCAACGTGTTTCTCGCTCTTTGAACCCCGAGTATGTTCCGTAACAACCACGCGAAATGACGGGTCGTTCCTTCTTCCTATTCGTTGTAATCGTATCTTTAACATATCTTCAAATGAATGAATGAGCGCAACTATAACAAAATATCACGCAATGTCTATACTTAGAGGCAATTCTGGTGTATGGTGTCAGAAACAGTCCTCGGCACAAATTATTAGGCGCCCCCTTATATAAGGGAGCGCCCGTACCTTCCCTGTTACAGGAAGAACAATGAACCGACTGCGGTCAATGGTACCATAGTAGCAACTGACGACCCTGTTGATAGATGGTTATGCAACATAAAAAAAAGAACAACAAGAAAACACGTACGCGAAAACCGAGCACGCATCGGGCTCGCACTAGCTCACAGAAAGGCAAGACGCAGCACCTGACCGGCATATTGAGCGTAACAAAAAGCGGCATTGGATTCTTCATGCATGAGTCCATAGAAGAAGATATCCGCATCGAACGTGCACACCTCAATACCGCACTCGATGGCGATACTGTTGAAATCGTTCGCCTCCCAAAGATGCCGCGTGACCCCCGACATTTCGGGAAAGTACTCCAGGTGGTAGAGCGTGCACAACGCCAATTTGTAGGTGAGTTACGAAAAGAAGACAATCAGTGGATTCTTGTACCTGACAACAAACGCGTGTACACACCGTTTCTACTTGATGACGTTCCAAAGGACACACCTCTCAGACACAAAGCGCTTGTTGAGTTCGTTCGTTGGGAGCCCACCGAAAAAGCACCACACGCGGTTATCCGCGAAGTTATTGGGCGCGCTGGAGAGCACGAAACGGAAATGAAGGCCATTTTGCTTGCCCGCGGATTTGTGAGTGAATTCCCTCCGGCAATAGAACAAGAAGCACGAGCGCTTCTTTCCCAGCGAGAAGTGCCGTCTGAGGAACTTGCCTGGCGAAAAGACTTTCGTGATGTGGTAACCGTCACTATCGACCCACATGATGCCAAAGATTTTGATGACGCACTCTCGATACGAACGCTCCAGAACGGTAACACCGAAGTCGGTGTGCACATTGCGGATGTAACTCACTATGTGCGCCCGGGAACGCTTCTCGAAAAAGAAGCGCAAAAGCGTGGCACATCGGTGTACCTGGTGGACCGAACTATTCCAATGCTCCCAGAAGTACTTTCAAATGACCTTTGTAGCTTACGACCACATGAAGACCGTCGGGCATTTGCAGCTGTATTTGAACTCAATGAAAAGGCAGAGGTGGTGCAGCACTATTTTTCAAAGACACTCATCCGTTCCGACCATCGCTTTACGTACAAGAGTGCACAAGACGTACTTGATGGCGTCGACACACAATCTCCATTCGCGGACTCTCTCACGACTCTGTGGGCACTTGCACGGAAACTGCGAAGCGGTCGCGTTGCTGCCGGAGCAATAGAATTCGAAAGTGACGAAATACAGTTTGAGCTTGACGCCCAGGGCAAACCACTCAAAGCATATGTAAAGGAACGACTAAATACCATGAAGCTCATTGAGGAGTTTATGCTTCTCGCAAATCGATATGTGGCGACACACATCGCATCACACAGCAAGGGAAAGAATCCCTCGGACTCAATGTTTGTGTATCGTATCCACGACATGCCAAATGTCGACAAACTCGCGGAGCTCGAAGTATTTTTGCGAGCACTTGGACACGAACATCTCAGTGGTAAAGACCCGCAACAAATTAAGGCACAAGACCTGGCAAAGCTCATGCGCGATATCAAAGGCACGCCGGAAGAAGCAGTGGTGCAGATGGCGACCCTTCGTTCTATGGCAAAAGCAGTGTACAGCGATAAGAATATCGGGCACTTCTCACTCGGGTTCACCCACTACACACACTTTACCTCCCCTATCCGTCGCTATCCGGACATGATGGTGCATCGCATTCTAGCAGCACACCTCGACAAATCACCTATTCCCGCTGATGAGATCAGTGCGTACCGACGGCTCGCTATTGAATCAAGTCAACGTGAAGTTGAAGCAGTGAGCGCCGAACGTGAATCAATCAAGTTTAAACAGGTTGAATACATGCACAATCGTATTGGAGAACTCTTTGAGGGCAAAGTGACCGGCGTTACCAAGGGCGGTATGTTTATTGCCGAAACCGTCACCCATGCTGAAGGTATGGTTCGCATGAACAGTATTCCCGGTGACTGGTTTGAATTAAATGAAAAGCAATACTCCATTGTAGGGCGCAAAACAGGCAAAACGTACCGCATCGGCGACACTGTACGCATTCGCCTCCGAAATGTGAGTCTTGACGCCCGTGAAATTGATTGGGAAATTATTGAGCACTAAAATACTCCAGTTAACTGGAGTATTTTAGCACGCGCAATTGCGAAATTGATTGGGAAATCGTCGAATAGCTCGCCACATTCTTTTCCACCCCCACCCCTTCCAAACTTCATGGACATGCTATTCTAAATCTATTAGAAAGCATAATTTCGAGTCGCTATGGGAATGGAGAATTTACAACCCACCAAACCACAGGAGAAACCCGAAGAGCAGCAAATTGCAAAGCCGGAAATTATCAGTCCGAAAAAATCGCAAGAGAAAATCAAAAGACCCACATTGCGACAACGCTATGAAAGAACATTCGGCACTGAAGAAAGTAAGAGGCTGGCAATATCGGGCTATTTACATATAACTCGTCGCGGAGATGGATATGTATCGACACTTAAGTATGGAGACGTTTTCATTAGTGCCGAAAATTTGAAGACTGCTTTTCCTGGAGACTACGTTACGCTTGTTGATAAAAAACCAAAGAAACGTGCTGGAAGAAAAGCCCCCGAGGGAATTATTGCCGAGGTAAAGCCTACCCGTGAGCTTTTTGTTGGTGACTTACGTGAAGTCAAAATGGCTGGCGGAAACACCGAATTCATCCTCTCACCAGAGAACGTACACCGAGATGTTTCTTTCATTCTTAGTGGGAATGTTCCACGAAACTTAAAGGAGAGCGATAAAATTGTCGTTCGTTTTATCTCTTGGGATGGATCCTCGGATAAGATGCCGAGAGTAGAATTTGTAAAAAGGCTCGGAAAATCAGGTGAATTCAGAGCCGAACGTGATGCGATTCCGTATGCATATGGATTTTCAACCGAATTTCCAAAAGAAGTTCTAGATGAAGCAAATGAGATTGCACAAACGCAACGTGACATATCACCAGAAGAGCGAGCGCAGCGAACTGACATGACCGATAAACCATTCATTACCATTGACCCACATAATGCAGGAGATATCGATGATGCTCTCTATGTAGAAAAGCAAAAAAACGGCAACTTCAAAGTGCACGTTGCTATAGCTGATGTTGCACATTACGTACAACCAGGATCAGCAATTGAGCGTGAAGCGGAAAAACGCGGTACCTCAGTCTACTTTCCACATGAAGTGCTACACATGCTCCCACCGGTCCTTTCAAAAGATTTATGTAGTCTTGTGCCAAATGAAGAGCGTCGTGCGAGTTTATATACTGTTGAAATCAATGCTAAGGGGAAAATTGTCACTCCGATGACGTTTGAAAAAGCGATTATCAAATCCGCTCGCAAATTTACCTATGCAGAAGCACAGCGTTTACTTGATAAAGAAATCGAGCGAATTCAGAATGAAAAGGATCATGAGTTTGGTAACTTATTTAGACGTCTTGTGTTTGGTGAAGAGTCAACTCAAGGCGCCGCGAAACCGAATGCAGAAATGTTACGGGCCGCATGGAATGCTGCTCGCGCTCTAAAACGGCATCGTTTGAATACTTTTGGCTCGGTTGAGCTTGGTTCAGATGTTGAGTCTACGTACACGTATCAAAAGGGAGAGCTTGTAAGCGTTAAGGCAAAGACCCTCCAAGACACTAATTCTCTCATTGAGGAGTTCGCACTTGTGAGCAACTGGGGCTCCGGAGAAAAGATTTCTCAGAAATATGCGGGTAACAATAAACTCTCAATGGCTATTTTCAGAGGACACGACATGCCTGATCCCCAAAAAATGCAGAAGCTAAAAAAGCAACTCGAGAAACTTGGGCTCACTAAAGCTGCGCGCACAATACCTAAGAAGGGAGAGATGGACGCACATGCTATGAGGCGATTACAACGAGAAATTGACGAATCATCTGCAGAAGAAATGGTGCGAGTGCAGATAATACGCGCAATGAACAAGGCACGATACACTCCTAAGCCGGAGCCTCACTTCTCGCTTGGCATCCCTAGATATGCACAAGTCACTTCGCCGATTCGACGCATTGGAGACATTTTCAATACCCGCGCACTCGAAAAGAAGACTCCGCTCCTTCGTGAAGATATGGATAGAAATCTTCTTATTTCGCAAAGGGCAACTGAACGCTCTCGTGCAGCCGATAGAGCCCAGGAAGAAATGGAAAAATTAGTAAATGCTGACTTTGTATCGAAACAAAAGGAAAGGACGAAGGTGCGAAAAGGACAAATAACTGATGTGCAACCAGGAAAAATTGAAGTTATGGACCTAGATACAGGTATCGAAGGTGTTGTGTATTTTAAAGGCGAAGAATGGAAGTTTGACGGGCAAAATTGGTTACTCGCTAACCAAAAGACCGGTGAACAATATACCATTGGTGATAAGCTGAATGTTTCAGTTAAAAACACCAACATTGCTCGCAGACACATTGAATGGCAGCTAGTGACTACTTAGCTACACTGACCGCCTCATCGAACTTCACCCCAGTACCACATCCTCCACTCCGTTTCGGCTGGCTACGGGGCAAGCAGAAAGATTAGTCGTTACTTCGCAACACTGAGCGCGTCTTCAAACTTTACAGACAATAACTTACTAATGCCATCACTACCCATCGTGACACCATAGAGCTCACCTGCCGCTTCCATTGTCTGGCGGTTGTGTGTAATCAATATGAGCTGACTACGCTCTGAGAGCGTACGAACCATTTGTGCGTACTTACGTGAGTTTGCCTCATCAAGCGCCGCGTCTGTTTCATCAAGAATAATAAATGGTGGCGGATTGACCTGACTCATAGCAAAAATCAGAGCAATTGAGGTGAGTGCGCGTTCACCACCTGAGAGCACATCAAGCGTGTTTACTTTCTTTCGTGGCAATTGCACTCGCACTTCGATCCCCTCTTTCACTTCCTGTTCCGATACTTCTTCTCCATCCTCTGTAGTTGTCGTTCGTACCTTTTTAACCAACTTCAGCGATGCACTACCACCATCGAAAAGCATGGCGAAGAAGTTTTGGAACTCTTCATTTATCTTCTTTAATCCATCTTCAAATCGTGTTGCAATCTCCGCATCAAGACTTGCAATAATGTCGAGCAGTGTCTGTTTCGAAGCTTCCAAGTCTTCCAATTCTCGCTCCAAGAATGCATCACGCTTTTGTGTGTCTTCGTACTCGCGAACGGTGTCTTCGTCGACAATACCAGACTCTTCTAGCCGTGCTTCGATACGTTCTATTTCTCGCATTGCATTTTCTTGTTCTTCCTGTGTACGAACCTGATGCACCGTCTCACTCTCGAGATGTGCGCCAAGATCTTGTACTTTGTACTCAACGTCCGTGAGACGCTCACGCACCCGAGCAAGTGTAGTTTCTTCGCGCTGTATATCTTCAAGAATTCGCTCTATATCACGCTTTTGTTCCTTGAGCTGGAAGTATCGTCGCTGTGCTTCTTTTTCTCCTTCTTGCTTTTCAGTTATCTGACGAAGTGCATCTGCTCGTTTTGTATCCAATGCCGCCTCCTTCTGTGCAAGCGTTGCAAGTGCTTCGCGCACCTCGTCGAGCTCTTTGGTGAGTGTTTTAAGAAGTTCCGGATTCTGGGGTTCCGGTACATTTTCAGCAGAACGAAACTGGTTCAGAAAAGTACTGAATCGCGCCAACGTTTGAGTAAATAATGAAATATCGCCCTCTTTCTGTACCGTTCTAATATCGTCCTCAACTTCTCCAAGGAACGTTTCGACCTCAGCAAATGGTACCGCGCGAGTGCGCGATTGTGTGTGTGTCGCGGCTGTTTTCTCTACAAGTGCTATCTGCCCCTCAATGCGTCCGCGTGAGTGCTCTAGTGAACTTCGCTCGCGAGTACATTCTTGTATCTGTGTATCAATAGTACGAAGCTCAGCGGTTTCTTGTGCGTATCCTTCCGGCTCTTTCTGTTCCTGCAATTCACTCGATACATCTCGCAATTGCTGTTCCGGCTGTACACGCGCAGTGGTAAGTCGTTGTGTTTCTTGCACTATACGAGCACGCTCGTGTGCAATATATACTGCATATGCAGTGATGAGCGCCTGTTTGAGCTCGCGCGAACGTTCGAGTTTTTTCATTTGCCGCTCAAGGAATGTGAGGTGTGGCGCAATCTCACGTCTGAGAATACTCACCTCTTTCATGTTCTCGGCGGTTCGCTCAAGCTTACGTTCGCTTTCTGTTTTTTTGTATTGATAGACTTTGAGCCCAAGTGCTTCTTCAATAATTTCTCTCCGCTCCTTTTCTGACGCCCCGAGAATTCTATCCGCCTCACCTTGCGAAATAATATGGTGTCCGGAAGCGCCAATCTTTGCACCGGAGAGAAGCTCGTGTATATCCTTGAGTCGTACACGACTCCCGTTGATTGCATATTCGTTTGCACCATCACGATAGACGATGCGTTCAATCACCACTTCATCAAAGTCGATATCGAGTAGCTGTTTTCGGTTATCGAATGTTACGGCAACTCGTGCTCGACTCGCCTGTGGTGTGCGTTCATTCCCTGACCAAATGAGGTCAGGACCACGTTTGCCACGCATTGTCTTCATCGATTGCTCTCCAAGGACAAAACGAAATGCCTCAGCAGTGTTTGATTTACCTGAGCCGTTTGGTCCAACAATTGCAGCAATGGGTGACGTAAACGTGAGCTCGCATTTTTTTGCAAATGACTTAAAGCCCGAGAGCTCAATAGACTTTAGATACATACCTCCATAGTGTAGCGTAAAGCCTTTATACTTGGTAGTTGTGTGTACTGAAAAATCACCAATTTGCTAAAGCAAATTGGTGATTTACACACGTGTCTCTTTATACAATCAACAATGTCCTCTAGACCCACTTTTTTACTTCAAGCGCTCGACGAGCCGCAGATTGCTCCGCTTCCTGCTTCGAGCGACCTTCCCCTTGCGCAATCGCTTCCCCCTTTACAAGCGCTGCTACAATGAACTTCTTGTCATGGTCGGGTCCTGCTTCCCTCACAAGTTCATATGAAGGAGTGACTGAGTATTCTTCCTGCACCTTTTCCTGGAAATAGCTTTTGGCATCCTGCCAGAGTCGTTTTTCGACAATTTCATCAATCTTACTGAACAGACTACTTTCGATAAACGCACGAGCTGCTTCATATCCTTGGTCAAGGTAGAGTGCTCCGATAAATGCCTCAAACGTGTTCGCAAGGATATACTGTCGAGCGCGCCCGGTGTCTTTCGCTTCTCCCTTTGATAGAAGTAGGAAGTCATTCATGCCGAGCTCGGTCGCAGCCGCAGAGATACTTTGTGTGTTTACCAGTGCCGCACGAAAGGCGGTAAGCTCTCCTTCCGGACGCTCTGGAAATCGGACAAACAAGAAGTCAGTGATGACGAGCTCGAGTACCGCGTCACCTAGAAACTCGAGTCGTTCGTTATGTTCTTTGGCAACATCGCGATTTTCATTCACATAGGAACGATGCGTAAACGCAGTTTGCAGAAGTTGCTTGTCTTCGAATGTATACCCGGTCTTCTTCTCAAATAGACTAAAATCTTTCATATGATTATACGTTTGTGACCGGAAACGCACTCAAGACAAAATCGTACTAAGCACGATGCTGAATGAGCACATTCACGGCGCGAGTAATGATAGGTAAGATATCATCGTAGAAATTCAAATCAACAATATCAGCAAGTTTAAACCACTGTGCGTCGTCGAGACCACCTTCACTCTTGAGCGTTAAGTCTTCAAATTCAGTCTTCACAAGATAGTACGTTCCATGACGTTTTTTCTTGCCTTCCTCGGGATCAGAGGCAACGTAGGTATTCTCACCAAGCGCACTGACGATAGTACCGGTGAGGCCTATCTCCTCTTTTATCTTTCGCAGCACTCCGTCTTCGCCTGTTTCTCCCTCGTGTAGCTTTCCTTTGCAAAGCGTCCAGTGTCCGAATACATCATGGACCAATGCAACAAATAATGTTCCGCCTTCCTCAGCGTACACCACTGCGCCGACAACCTCCTCGGTACGCAAATCGGCATCACTGATAGCAGCTTTCCCTTTCTGCTCTTTTCCGGGCTCGCCCATCTCTTTATATACGGCACCTAAAACACCGTTGATGAATCGCCCACTTGACTCACCACCGAATTCCTTACCAAGCTCAATTGCTTCGTTGATAGCAACCTTGGGTGGTACTTGATCGCGATCTGCGTAGAGCAACTCAGAAAGACCTAGCCGCAGAATATTTCGGTCTGTTGTCGCTATCTTTTCGAGTGGCCACTCGGGTGCTGCTTTTGCGATGATTGCATCAATTTCCGCCTGCTTTGCCAGTGTGGTATCCAAAAGCTGCTTCATGAATGGAAACAGACTTGAGTTAGGAGCGAATTCGGCTGCGTTATTTACCAGAATGTCTTCGGCACGAGACTTATCCAAACCATCCGAGTCGAGTTCGAACAGCGTTTGAAGAACAACAGAACGTGCAGTGTGCCGGTTTGACATAAGAACAGATTACATAGATTTTAGCACATCGTGCATAGCAAAATACACACCGAGGGTGTGTATTGCTTATTCTTCGCTTGATTTCTTTTTCGCGGTCTTTTTAGTCTTCTTATCCTCTCTCTCTTCTGCTACCGCTGCTTTTGCTTCTTTTTCGTTTTCATTTGCCGTACCTTCTCCAAATGCTCGGTTCTTCTCCTCACGACGCTTCATACGAGCTTCTTGCTTTGCAGCTACGTTAACGACTTCACGACCACGGTAGTTCCCACATTGCGGACACATACGGTGTCGGAGATGCTGTGCATTACATTTTGCACACGTTGAAAGACGTGGCTCTTTAAGCGCGTGATGTGAACGGCGATTACCGGTATGTGCGCGGGTGACCCGCATTCGTACTGACATGGTGTGAGATTATACGTAAAACTCCAAAAAAGGCAATAGTTTCCTGAATATACCAATAAAAAGGGCGCCCGAGCTCTCGCTCGTGCGCCCTTCGCGTCTTTACTTTGTCTTGGAAGACTGACAAGTGCACCGAGCATTCTGAGCTATCGCCAGTGCGTGGATTCTGTCACCACGCGCTATTGCAACGTGCGGTTGATTGGCAAGAATCTGCGTATGGACTTCCCGTTCATATGCTTTTCCATCACTGACAAATTCCGGCTTGAGCACGAAATGACTGTCAGCAACGCAATCGTGGCCGCATGCCGAATCCACACGTTCGTAGGCACATAATGTGCAGCACACGCTCCGACTCCCAAAGACCGTACTCGGTAATTCGACTCCGGCGAACATTATTCGCAGGAGCTCTTGCCTCGTCATTACTGTTGGCCCCTCATTAGACACTCAAATTTCTCCTTTAACTGCCTTGTGGTTTACCAGACGCACGCACACTGTATATCCTCATACACGCCGTGTCAAAAAACTTTTTCGGTGCGAATCGCATATCCCAAATGTGCGTATGGCTTTGTAGTGATCCCTTGTACCATAGCCTTTATGTCCATCAAATCCATATTCGGGGTACTGAAAACTGAGCGTGCGCATTTTCTTGTCCCGCGTCACTTTTGCTGCAACCGAGGCAAGTGCAATAAGCGGCTCCTTTTCGTCCCCTTTTATAATCGTTGCCTGGTTTATGAACGTCGTCGGTGCATGGAGCCCCCCATCAAGCAATACTAAAATATCTTCTTGTGCCGTACCGTCCGGAGTGAGCCTGCGCAATACACGCCGTATCGCCAACTCAATTGCAACGTTAATACCTTCTCTGTCAACAACTCGCGGTCCAACCAAAGCAACTGCGTGGTGTAGTTCTTTGTGTCTTCGTATCCACGCAAATAACTGTTCCCTCTTGCCAACGGTTAGCTTTTTTGAATCTCGCACTCCTTTAGAGAAATATTCGTGCTCGATTTTCAGAGAAAGCGGCGCAAGTACCGCGCCGACCGCAACCGGACCAGCCACTGGACCACGTCCCGCTTCGTCTATTCCGATAATATATCGTGCACTCACAACCTTATTTTAACACTTTTATCGAAGTCTATTTGGCCGTGGTATCTGTGGAATACGTACTTTGCTATACTAGACGGTAATGAGCGCTGACTTTACACATCTACACGTGCATAGCCATTTCTCGCTACTCAATGCACTACCTAAGATTCCCGACTTGGTCGCCGCGGCAAAAGCAGACGGTCAAACCGCACTTGCCCTTACGGACGACGGAAACCTGTATGGCGCAATCGAATTCTACAAGACGTGTCAGAAGGAAGGAATAAAACCAATTATCGGCGTTGATTTTTATGTAGCTCCACGCACACGACACGACAAAGAACATCGCATCGACAACCTTACCTCACGCCTCGTGCTACTGGCAAAAAATAAAGCTGGTTATGACAACCTCATTAAACTCGTTACTTACTCCTATACCGAGGGATTCTATTACCGCCCACGAATCGATGAAGAACTTCTTACGCAATACGGTAAAGATGTGATTGCTATCCTTCCCTCGTTCGCATCCCCGGTGTCACGCGCACTCAGTGAGAACGACCTCGAGAAAGCAGCTGAACACCTTCGTGCATACAAAAAATTGTTTGGGTCAAATCTCTATCTTGAAATGACACATCACCCGGAAATTGATGGTCATGAAGCACTGCAGGAACAAATTGTTACCCTCAGTAATGAACACGATGTGCCACTCGTCGCAGCGCATGATGTGTACTACATGAACCGCGAAGACAACTTAGCACGCGAGTTGGCACGGAAAATCCAAAGCGGTACACATCTCATGGGTGACGAAGCAGACCGCCTTGATGATTTCTCATTCATCACACAAAAGACTGCGCAAAGTTACTTCAAAAAATTCCCGGAAGCACTTGTGAATTCAGTAAAAATAGCGGAGATGTGCAATCTTGAATTAACACTTGGAGAATGGATTTTTCCTGAGTATCCGAAAGAACCAAACAAAACTTACGACCAAATGCTGAGGGAAGCAGTTGAGGAAGGCTTACGGACGCGAGAGATCACCACTACACCAGAAACGGCAGCGCGTATTGAGCACGAGCTCACCATTATTCGCGATAAGGGCTTCTCGCCGTACTTTCTCGCCGTGTCCGACTTGTTACAGCACGCCAAAAGTGCCGGCATCTACACCAACACCCGTGGCTCTGCTGCCGGTTCGTTTGTGTCGTATTTAATTGGCATTACCAACGTAAACCCACTTGACTATAATCTTCCCTTTGAACGCTTCCTAAACCCCGAACGTCCATCTGCTCCCGACATCGACATGGACATTGCCGACGATCGTCGCGATGATCTTATCGACTACGCTCGACAAAAATATGGTACTGACCACGTCGCACAGATTGGTACGTTTGGAACCATGATGGCACGCGCAGTGGTACGAGACGTTGCTCGCGCACTTGGGCACTCATACGCAGTTGGCGACCGTATTGCAAAACTCATTCCCATTGGAGCACAAGGGTTCCCGATGACTATCGACCGCGCACTTGAAATGGAGCCGGAGCTCAAAGAAGCGTATAAAAATGACGCCGAAACACACGAAATTATTACCCTTGCAAAAAAGCTTGAAGGTAACGCTCGACACATTGGTGTACACGCTGCCGGTGTGGTCATTTCTCCAAAACCTGTTATTGAATACACGCCACTGCAGCCCGACCCAAAGGGAGGTAAGACCATCACCCAGTACAACATGTACTCAATTGCGGATGAATACGGCGGTGTTGGGTTGCTTAAATTTGACTTCCTGGGACTCAAAAACCTTGCCGTGCTTGCTGACTCTATAAAGAGAGTACGGAAAATCCATGGAACGATTATTGACCCTGATGGTATCCCACTTGATGACTCGAAAGCGTTTGAAATGTTGGCCACCGGACACACCATGGGTGTCTTCCAGATGGCGAGTGCCGGCATGACACGCTACTTGATGGAGTTGCAGCCGACAAACATCAATGACATTAACGCGATGGTCGCACTCTACCGACCTGGTCCAATGGAGTTTATTCCTGACTACATTGCACGAAAGCGAGATCCATCGAAAGTAAAGTACATCGACCCACGACTTGAGAAATATCTTAAGCCGACACACGGTATCCTCATCTACCAAGACGACGTCATGCTCATCGCTGTTGAACTTGCCGGCTACTCATGGGGCGAGGCGGACAAGTTCCGTAAAGCCATGGGTAAGAAAATCCCGGAAGAAATGGCAAAACAGAAGGACCGATTCTATGAAGGCTGTGTTGAACACGGTATGGAGCCGGATGTGGCGCGCAAGTTGTGGGACATGATTGAAACGTTTGCTGCATATGGCTTCAATAAAAGCCACTCGGTCAGTTACGGTAACTTAGCGTACAAGACCGCATACATGAAGGCGAATTATCCGCTTGAGTTCATGTCAGCATTGCTCACCGCCGACTCAGGCGACGTTGATAAAATTGCGGAAATCATAGAAGAATGTCGTTCAATGGGCATTGAGATACTGCCACCTGATGTAAACGAAAGTTTTGAGGAATTCTCGGTAGTGCCGGGCAAAAATCAAATTCGTTTCGGATTGAAGTCAATTAAAAACTTCGGATCTAACGTTGCTCATGCAATTGTGGAAGAGCGAAAAGCACACGGTGTATACACCGACATAGAGAATTTCTTGGAGCGCGTACGTGGTGCAGGCATGAATCGCCGCGGACTTGAGTCACTCGTACAAAGCGGCGCGCTTGACCGATTCGCCACTCGCGGCATCTTGCTTCATAACGTTGAGATGTTACTTACATTCCAACGTGAAATGAATAAGCGCCCCGAAGGGCAAGACTCCCTGTTTGGTGCCACTGAGTCAACCCATGCACTTACTCTCGCTGCGTCAGAAGATGTTGGTATGGAGCAACGTCTTGCATGGGAGAAAGAGCTTCTTGGATTGTACGTATCCGGACATCCACTTGAAGCGCATGCAAAGAAGCTCAGTGGGAAACCAAATATTTCTGAAGTAAAGAAAAAACACACGGAAGGAAGCGTGACGGTTATTGCCGGCATCGTTGCTGAAAGCAAAACGATTCTCACAAAAAATGGTGAAAAAATGTCGTTCATACGACTTGCTGATCTGGAAGATTCAATAGAGGCAGTTGCATTCCCCCGTGTCCTCACTGAACATGGCGAGCTGCTCGTTGCCGACACCTGTGTACTCCTTAAGGGGCGCGTGTCGAAGAGAAACGATGAGGTGAGCTTCATTATAGAAGCCGTACGAGCACTGTGATTCAAGTTGGTAGTTGGTAGTAGTTGATAGGAACAGCGAGTAAAACATGTAACTTACAGCAGGATGAAAGGATGGTTTGCCGTAACTTATCAGCAATGATACTATTTCTATATTCGGAGATTGCTTTGGCTACCACCCAAAGACTTGCGTGTCGTAAGACCTAATCCGAAACAAAAGAGTGCCTCTGCCTGCCGTGAGCATGCAAGAGGAAGCTAGGTGGAACCGCGGCTACATTTGTAGATCGCCCTAGTAAGTACACGACGATTTGTCGTTTTCTTACTAGGGCGTTTTGTTATTAAAACCAACTTTTATTATGAGTACACTCGAACATATTCGTCATACCCTTGCCCACATGCTCGCTCAGGCAGTATTGGAAAAGTACCCACATGCAAAACCAACCATTGGCCCGGCTATCGCTGATGGCTTTTACTACGACTTTGATTTTTCCGGTGGCGACGCCCCGGGAGATGCAGACATTGCTGACTTACAAAAAGCGATGCGTAAGAATTTAAAGAAGTGGACACAATGGGAGCGCGCAGTGGTGAGTCCGGAAGAGGCACGAAAAATGTTTAGCGATAACCCCTTCAAGATTGAACTTATCGATGAGCTCGAGAAGGAAAGTACCGAGATTACTCTCTATACTGCCGGCGGCTTTACTGACCTATGCCGTGGTGGACACGCAGAAAACCCTGCCGAGGAGATTGATCCGCAATCATTTAAGCTCCATGCGATAGCCGGAGCGTACTGGCGTGGTGATGAAGCAAATCCGATGTTGCAGCGTATCTATGGGTACGCATTCGAGAGTGCTGAGGCACTTGATGCACATCTTGCAATGCTTGAAGAAGCAAAGAAACGTGACCACCGTAAGCTCGGTAAAGAGCTTGATTTGTTTACCTTCTCAGAGCTTGTTGGTCCCGGACTCCCACTATGGACCCCGCGCGGTACCGTGATGCGTCGCGAGCTTGATGCATTCGTACAAGCGCTCCGTAGCAAATATGGGTATGAGCCGGTCACCATCCCCCACTTCACCAAGCGAGGCTTATACGAAGTGTCCGGTCACTGGGAGAAGTTTGCGGATGAGCTCTTCCGTGTGAAAACTCGCGAGGGCAAGGAGTACGCAGTGAAACCAATGAACTGTCCGCACCATACGCAAATATTTGCACGGCGACCGCATAGTTACCGAGAAATGCCGAAGCGATATTCAGAAACCACCATGGTGTACCGCGATGAGCAATCGGGTGAACTCGGCGGGCTCACCCGTGTCCTCTCTATTACACAAGATGACTCACATGTATTTTGTCGTGAAAATCAGATAAAAGAGGAATTCTTTGGTATCTGGGATGTTATCGATTCGTTCTATGGTGCCTTTGGTTTTCAAATTCGTGTTCGTCTATCATTCCATGAGCCGAGCGAGCAAGAAAAGTATTTGGGTACAAAAGAAGTATGGGAGAAAGCAGAAACTGCCCTTCGCGAAATCGCACAAGAAAGAAATGCAGACTACTTTGAAGCACAGGGTGAAGCGGCAATGTATGGACCAAAGCTCGACTTTATGGCGCTTGATGCCATTGGGCGTGAACATCAGGTTGCTACTATACAACTAGACCTAACGCTGCCTGAGCGTTTTGACCTTACGTGTATTAGCGAAGAAGGTACGAAGGAACGTATTGTTATGATTCACTGTGCCATCATGGGCTCCATTGAGCGTTTCAGTGCGGTACTCATTGAACACCTTGCGGGCAACTTCCCGTCTTGGCTCGCACCTGAACAAGTGCGCGTCATTCCTGTTGCTGATGTGCACGGTGCATATGCAGAAGAGATTGTACGAACACTCAAAGATGCAGGCATTCGTGCCGTGTTTGACCCTGCCGATGAATCACTTGGAAAACGAATCCGTGGAGCAAAAATTGCTAAAGTGCCGTATGTCTTAGTACTCGGTGATCAAGAGGTCAGCGAGCGAAGCTTAATGGTAGAGAGCCGCGACGACGGCAAGATTGGTGCACTTACTGTTGATGCCTTTATTGAAAAAATTCGCTCAGAGCGTGTGTATTAAGTAGATATACAAAAAGCGCCCCGAAGGGCGCTTTTTGTTTTAATGCAATGCTAATTAGTAGCCTGCGTAGTATGTACTATTGCCGAACCGTGGGTGTGCATAGCTTCGTGCTTGCCATTCCGCGATTGCCCGATAGTAGTCACTTACGAAATAATCAGGTGCTACTGGATATGTTGGACGATATGTGTACCCGGTATATGAACTGAGTCGTGGGTATGCATATGCGCCATTGGTCTGTCCGTATGATGGGTATACAGTGGAGTACTGACGTACTGGTTGACTACCATACGAGAGCCCGGCATGAATGCCATTAAAGGCAATGTGACCGCCGTAGCTATTTCCTCGTATGTAGCCACCGCCACATACACCGTCATAACACAAAGAACCACCGATGCCATTAATTACTGCTGCTTTCGCATGCGTAGGGATCGCAGCGACTGCAAACATGGCAAATGCACACGTTACAATCAGTGCTGGTACCCCCTTTTTACTTAAGGTCATACAAGGTTAATAATAGCACAACACAATATACCTGTCAATAGTTTTTCTTCCTTTGAAAGGGGTGTTGGTGCAACAAAAAATCGCTCAGTAGAGCGCTTTTTTGCTATTCTTGCGTGTCTTCTTTGCTGCTAGTAGTAGGTTCCTGTTGTGTAGTTACAGTACCCATAATTCCAACAATATGGCGCCTGCCCCACTTGTCCGTACCACGTAGTGTATTGCGGATAGTAGCCGTAGTCGTATGTGTAGTAATCGTACAATGAGTAGCCATATGATGGATAATAATCATAGTAGTCATACACGTACTGGACTGGTTGCGTGTACTGGTAATACCCGTAGTTGTATTGCCAACACGTTGGATGCGTATACTGATACTGATGCTGGGTATTGTACTGACATCCCGGGTGCTGTGTATTGGTGTACGGATACCTATTGTAATGCCAGTATGTATTTGGGCTCTGGTGCTGCGTCGTTGGGTGGCCAACGTACGAATATGCCTCAGTGGTCTGCGGAGTGATAAAAAGGACTATTCCACTAATAATAACTGCGCTAAGCAGCAAGAATGCGCTTATTGGTGCAGTAAAATATGTTGTGTTCATACGAAAGGAATAATGCTCCTGTAAGGATGGGTTTGTCAATAACGCGCTAGTTTGTAGTTAATAGTTGGTAGTTGATAGTTCCTTATCTCATAAACTGAAACACACCTGCACATGTATGTGCAGGTGTGTTTCTTCTATAAACTATCAACTAAAAGACTGCCGACTCCGTTACCGTTGCACGAATGAGAGCTTTGGACCGTCAGCGCCACGTGTAATTGCAAGCGAATTACTTCCCTCCTGTGTATCGCCGATAGCGATACTATCATCTACCTCCTCTGCCGGTACTTCGTCAAAGAAGAAGTGGTCGTTTTGACCAGTTGCAGTAGCGTATGCGTTACGCAAGCCGCCAATCAACTGCTCACGGAAGAAGAATGCTCCTCCAGCAAGTGCAGCTGCGATAAGCATCAGCACGTATGCAACATCCTCGGTTCCGGTGTATGGCACTTGGTTAATGTGTACATAGCGAGTACCTGAAACGGTTACCGTTGGAGCGGCCTGTACGACACGTGGGTAGCTATATTGTACCGGTGGATAGTACGTCGGGTACGATGGATATGATGGTGTCGTATTGGTGTTAATGTTTGTATTGGTTACGACACTGTTGTCGATATTGTTATTTACCGTGCTTTGAACGTTGTTGTAGTAGCTGTAGTTTGACGACGGCGTGTGGTAAATCGGTCGCTGTGGCTGGTAGTACGCGTAGCTTGGCGAATAGTATGAGTATGACGGGTAGTATCCGTAGTCATAGTCATATGATGGTGTGTACGACGGGTAATAGTTAGGGGTATACGATGGGTAATAATCACCGAAATTATAATCGGTATAGCTGCTCCCAAAATTGTAGTCGGTGTAGTAATCCCCTCCAAAGTTGTAGTCGGTGTAGGCGGAACTACTGCCAAAGTTATAATCAGTGTACCCGCAACAACCATCTCCAAGGTCTACTCCGTTACCGCCGAAAGAATAGTCGGTATAGTAATCCCCTCCAAAGTTGTAGTCGGTGTAACTTTGAGCATGTGCAGTTGGTGTCTGCAGCACGACAAGCAGGAAGAAGGTCACCGCAAGCAACACAAAAGTGCGTACTTTTAACGATTTTGACATAAATGTTTCTTTACTACTATTCATGGCGGTTTTTAATAATTTATATTATACAATGATAAATACGAAAGTCAAGGTGCGCAGCAGGGGTTTTTAAGCCCCTGCTGTGACACCAAACTCTTATTCCTCGTTTCAGTCGCGCACCATATGGATACGGAACACACCCGTGCGAAGGAGCTCTTCTCGATCCGCTGGGCCCAGACCTCGTGTGTCATACGTGTTGCAGATCACGGGGAAGGTGGTCTTTTCGACCCATGCCCTCCCGACACAAAAGCTGCCGTTTTTTCCTGCCTTTTTCTCATATTGACGCAGGGGCGGCTTGGCTTTCTTTGGATCAGGGTTGTAGTCCGTGGTATTCGTGTAGAACGAAAGGACGATCGGACCGGGGTTCTCCTGAGTGAATTCGATGCAGACTCGCTGCACCGTGCTTGGTTTGGGAGTCGTATACGTGGCGCTCTGCATCGCCTTGCATTGACTACCACACGACCCACTTCCTGCAAGCGCTGGAACAGCGAACAGAACGAAGGCAAGAGCGACAAAGAGCTTGTACAACATTTTCCAATTCCTCTTCTTCTGGCTAGATGTTGCTAGTCCCACATAAGGACCTTACTAATCGTAATTATGAAATCACGTGTAGAGAGGTCACTACGTAGCGAATGCTCGTATCTTTCTTGGTCAGAAAAAGGGTTGCGGCGAGCGATTGGATTTCTCCGTCGCTCGCCACCACATGACGCATCAGGCTCGCCGCTTGATGCAGGCTGCGTTCACCTGACTTTCGGTCACCTCGATTTCGTTCCAGAGAATTCGAATCGTCCGTCCACTGTTGCGAACCTCGTAGCCGTTGCCTTCCGACATACCGAACTCCTCGGCGAGACATTTTGCGAATGCCACCGCCCTCGGGTCGGTAAGCTTCTGGCTGACCACGGGTTCCTGTTCAGCAGCCGGCACAGAATTCGTATCGCGCTGGGTCGAATTCTCGGCGACTTTGGTCGACCCGTCACCGGAGTGACTGGTCCCGTACAGGTAGCCGCCATAGGCGACCACACCGACGACGATGAGCACGCCGCAAGCAAGACCGAAGAACTTCAAGAACTTGTCCATGTGTATTCTCCCTTTTGAAGTGCCCCCTCGTGGAGAGCTGAAGAAATATAGTCTTGCTACGTCCCTTCAGCTCTCCACAACAAGAGAGCACTCATGTTGTGAATGAGCTAAAAGAGCTAAAAAGAGCGGTGGAGAGACTTTTTATAGACCTCTCCTTGTGTTTTAAATACTATCACACATATGAGAATGTGTCAATGTGTTTAAGGGCTGCAGAAATCCTTATCGACTGTAGGCAGTAGTAGATGTTTTTCCAATGAATTCCGCTTCCACTACCCATCGGTCGGTTTTTGCACCAAAGGAATCACAGGTAAGCAATGTGAGGCGGTGCCCATCCACAGCTAACGCTATCTTGTCATCGTTCGCGCTTGCTTGGTATACGTTTGTTACCTCATACGTATAGGTTTCACTCCCCGACTGTACATAAATAACGTCTCCATTGGTGAGTGTCTCGATGTCATTAAACGCCTTATACAGCTGATTACGCACTACCGGCAAGCGACTTGAGTGCCCAAAAAGCAATACGTTTCCGCCGCGTTGTCCGAGTGTTGCGGAATCAGGATATCGAACGGCAGCTGTTTTTAGTGCTTCGTCAAGCGCTGCGATGTCACGAGTCTGCGGGTTACTAATTGGCAAATCGGTACCAATACTCGGAATCATCAAACGGTCAGGAAACACCGGTATGCTGTCAGTTGTGTAGAGCTGCTCTTGTGTGTTGTGTTGATACGCAACATTTGCCGCTTCCGCAAGACGCTCATTTTCTGAGAGAATAGTTTCTACTTCTGCATCACTGAGCATGCGCATATTGGTGACACTAATAGCAATACCTGAGCCAATAACCACTACAAAGAGCCACGCTGCAAAAAGGCGTATGAGCGTTTTCGGCTGGAACAAAACCCGTGTTATGTCGTCTGGTGTAGTGGTGTACTTCATATGAATATGAGCAATATTATGCATTTAGTATGCATATATGTCAATATACTCAAAATGGCTCTGCTGCAAGGTGTACCTCGCTATAGCACTCGGCGGATATTGTTCTGTACATCACTATTGCGATTCTATTGACATATATATTCTATCGTGGTATTAATTTAAAGTAATTAACACATCACATTATGGCTACAGAAACGAGTAAACGCGGCATGAGCATGAAAAATATTTTTGCGATTCTCGCTTTTATTATCTTGCTTGGCATAGGTATCTGGAGTGCCGTGCAGGTAATCACCTTTATTCCCCGACTCTTCTCTGATTCGGGTACTGCTGTTAATGCGATTGAGTTGGGCGACCGAGATATTGTCGCTGTATTGAGTGCTCAAACTGTTTCCTCAGGTGAGCCACTTAGTATTCAATTTGCTCATCGTGGTGACGACGAAGGTGTTCTCTCTTTCTCGTATGCATGTACCGATGATCTCCACTTTGAAGTTGCCGGAAGTAAAATTGCATGTAATGAACCCTACAGTATCGACCTCAGCGCTACATCACTTACCGTAACGCCCGTATCGACAGCAGTATCAGTTGCGGTACCACTGGCAATAACGTACACCAATGCTGATGGTGAAAGTGTCCGTGATGCACATACGCTTACTGTAACCAATGATGAAACAACAATACCAGTAAGTGAAGTCGAGACAGACGTGTCCACCACAACCACCTCACACACATCAACGAACGCTCCGCGAGAGCCTGAACCAGTCGTCGGCGTACCTGCTCCAACCGGATACTCAAGTCAGATTAGCTATGTGGCAAGCAATCCGTATGGAACACCTGACTTACAGGTAGCGATACTCGCTGTAGGAGAAATCAATGCGTACGGCGCATTTGAAGCTAAGGGGTACGTGCACCCATACGCGCGTGGTGCTGCAAAGTTCCGTGTTACCAACCTTGGAGACAAGAATTCCGGTACGTGGTACTTCTCTGCAGTGTTGCCAACACAAGGTGGATACCTCTACAACTCAGAGCCACAAGTGTCACTCGCTCCCGGTTCATCAATAGATGTATTCATTACCTTCGACCAAATGATTCCGGGTACTCGATCGTTCAATGTGCACGTTGACCCATACAACGCAATCTACGAACGAAACGAATACAACAACATCGCCGGACAACCAATTACTGTTCTGGGCTACTAGTAACGTTACTGCAAAAGCCCCGCAAGCAAAGCTTGCGGGGCTTTTACTATCAACTATAAACTATCAACTCTTTTAGATATCGAGTGTTGCTTCACGTGCATGTGACTGAATGAAGGCCTTACGTGAGGCAACGTCAGTACCCATCAATGTATCAAACACACTATCAGCCTCTTGCCCATCTTCAATGGTTACCTGTTTGAGCACACGGCGCTCAGGATCCATGGTTGTCTCCCACAATTCCTCAGGATTCATTTCTCCAAGACCTTTGTATCGTTGTACTGACACTTTACCTGATGCCTTCTTTGCCGCTGCTTCGCGTGCTTCATCTTCGTCGGCTGACGAGCTGTCACCATCGTCCTCGCTTGCTTCCCCGTCAGGCTCAACGTCTCCGGCAAGCGCAATCTTTGCTGCCTCAGTATATGCGTAATCCACCTGTTTACCGCGCTTTATTTTGTACAGTGGCGGCTGTGCAATGTAGACGAAGCCGCCTTCAATGACCGGCTTGAAATAACGATAAAAAAGCGTTAGAAGCAGTGTTCGAATGTGTGCACCGTCTACGTCGGCGTCTGTGGCAATAATGATTTTATGGTACCGCAACTTTGAAATATCAAACGTGTCTCCAATTGCGGTGCCAAGTGCAACAACGAGCGCTTTTATCTCATTGTTCGCAAGCATCTTGTCTAGACGTGCACGCTCAACGTTAAGAATCTTTCCACGAAGCGGAAGGATTGCCTGTGTCTTACGATCACGTCCCTGTTTGCCGGAACCACCAGCTGAGTCTCCCTCCACAATAAATATTTCTGACTCCTCAGCTGACTTCGACTGACAATCCGCGAGTTTACCCGGCAATGTAAAGCCATCGAGTGCACCTTTGCGTAACACTGAGTCTTTTGCTGCCTTAGCAGCCTTGCGTGCCTTCATGGCAAGCACTGCCTTTGAGATGATTGCCTTCGCGTCATTTGGATTCTCCTCAAGGAACTCACCGAAGCTTGCCGCAAACACAGCCTCTACTGCACCGCGAGCCTCGACACTTCCAAGTTTACTTTTTGTTTGTCCTTCAAACTGAATTTCCTGCATCTTAACGGACACTACCGCAGTGAGCCCCTCAAGTACGTCCTCACCGGTAAAACCGGACTCGAGCCCTTTCAAGTTCGCTTTTTTAACGTAGTTATTGAGTGTTCGGGTAAGTGCTGTCTTGAATCCGGTGATGTGTGTTCCCCCCTCTGTGTTGTATATGTTGTTCGCGAATGCTGAAATACGGTCAGAAATGTCGTCTACGTACTGCAATGCAACTTCAACTTGTACATCATCCTGTTCCCGTTCGACATAAAAAATCTTTTTGTGTAGCTCTTTCTGGTGTCGGTTCTGAAACGCAACCAAACTGGTAAGTCCGCCTTCGAAGTAAAACGACATCGCTGGAACATCCAGCTCCTGTTCACGTAGATAGAACGTCTTCGTGTCATCAAGCTTCCCGGTGTATTCGCGTGCATCAAGAATAGTAAGACGCATGCCACGCACCAAGTACGCTTGCTGTCGCAAGTGTTCCACGATTGTCTTCCAATTGTAGGTGATGTCAGGAAAGATCGCCGGGTCAGCCGCAAACGTGATGATGGTTCCGTTCAACTTCGAAGTCCCTATTTTCTTTACTGATGCAACCGCCTTTCCACCATTTTTATATTCTTGTACGTGTGCTGCACCTTCGCGATGCACTTCAGCTCGCATACTTGTAGAAAGCGCGTTTACAACTGACGCACCCACACCATGCAAACCACCTGAGTATTTATATCCCTCGCCTCCGAATTTACCTCCGGCATGGAGTGTGGTCATAATGGTTTCAAGTGCTGATACTTTTGTCTTCTGGTGTTTATCAACCGGAATACCACGTCCGTTATCTGCCACACGCACGCGATTGTCTGGCAACAATGCAACCTCGATGTCATTTGCGAATCCACCCATCGCTTCGTCGCGTGAGTTGTCGAAAATTTCCCAGATAAGGTGGTGGAGTCCGTCCACACCGGTGGTACCGATGTACATTCCCGGACGTCGACGTACGGCTTCGAGCCCTTCCAAAACGGTAATATCATCTGCCCCGTATGAGCCTTTTTTTGCTTTTGGTGTTTCTTCTGGTGCTTTTTTTGCTGTCATATATGTTACAAAGAGAGCGCCTAGAGCACTCTCAAAGATCCCTACCAGTATACCAAAAAACGCGCAGAAATGCGCGTTTTTGTGTACATCTACTCCTTCCAAAACTAGCGTATTTCCCAGCCGTCCGTAGCGCGTATTTCCATCTCTATCTGCTCCATTATTCCACCTATCTTCTCGTCTGTGAGTGTCTCAACCATAGATTGAAACACCAAGTGAAACGCATACGAAACACGACCATCCTTCTCGAAGGTATCAAATAAATCGCTACGCTTTAGGAGTGTTCCAGAGTGCTTTGCAACAATATCTTGAATGATACTTGCGTCAGTTCCGGATGGAACCCACACGGCAATATCACGAAGTACAAATGGGTACGCACTTGCCTGAGTGTATGTCACGCCATGAGCAACCGCCGGTGCTTCCGGATATGCATCAGGTGCGGGTACTGCGGTGAGAACCTCATCGAGATTGAACTCAAGCACATCACCATCCGGCTCAGGCAACACTACACTCTTCAGTACCTCTTCGAGTTGTGTTTTTATGTGCGCGAGCACTGTGCGGGTTCGTTCTTCCTTCTTTTTGTTTCCAACGACACGTACGCCGAAAGCAACATGTGTTGATTCTCCTTTGTGGGTGAATACGTTGCCTATTTCGAATAGTGAAAGGTGTTCATATAACCCAAGTAGTGGCATTTGCCGTTCGTTTATATCAAGAGTGGTGCGTATACCATCTGACAAATTGTTTCGCAGATAGTTCTTGTCGCTCGCCAGTGCGTTGCGAAGCGCAATGCTGCCACTACTGCGTAGCGAGTATAGATACACTTCAGTACTTCCCAACGACGTAAGTGTATTTCGTATAATTTCAGAGTATGCAAATTTCTTATTGATGCCGGCAGCTCGTTCCGGCGCAGGCAATTGCATACTTTCAATCATATTGTAGCCATGAATACGGCCAATCTCCTCAATAACATTTTCCGGTAACGTAATATCGCGCCGTTCAAATGGAGCAGTGACCGTAAATACATCACCATCACGCGTATAGACAAACTCCAGGCGTCGTAAGATATCTTCTATCTCTTCAGCAGGAATATGCGTGCCGAGTAGCTTTGCAACATGTGCTGTGTCTACACGCACGGGCGTATTTTCCTTCTGTGGTGCTCCTGCGGTGCTGTAGCCAACGAGTGTGCCGCCGGCAACTTCGAGAACCAATTGCACTAATGCATGCATACCCAAAGGTGGTAGCGCGTCCGGGACGTCGTTTTCAAAGCGAGCTGACGCATCAGTGCGAAGCTTTAGTGCTTGCGCCGTTTTGCGTGTTTGCGCCGGGTCAAACTTCGCACTTTCCAAAATGATATCGACGGTGTCTTGCGTTACTTCAGCGAGAGCTCCTCCCTTTACTCCCGCGATTGCTATCGGCGTGTCTGAATGTGCGTCAACAATAACGGTCATGGTCTCATCCAAGACAACATCGGTGTTGCCAAGTAGCGTTATCTGCTCACCTGAGCGTGCGCGACGAGTGGCGATTGTCGGGTGTGTGCCTCTAAACTTGTGACTATCAAAAACGTGCGTTGGTTGCCCCAACTCAAAAAGGCAATAGTTTGTTGCGTCCACAATATTGTTTATGGACTTCTGCCCGATTGCCGCTAATCGCTCACGCAGCCATGCCGGAGAATCAGTAACCTTCACGCCGGCAATACGTGCCGCGATGTAGTACGAACACGATGCATCAGTACCCAGTGTCACCGTTGTTTGAGTGTCACCGGGCGTCAAATCTACTTGCATACGTAATGGATCTCGCTCCATTGGAATATCGAAGAGTGTTGCAATTTCACGAGCGATTCCTCTGTGTGATAGTGAATCCGATGCTCGGTTGGGTAATACATCAACATCAATGACCGGCGTAGCGCCAACTGTTTCCACTCCTTCGACTTCATATGCGTGGAACATGAGCTTTTCTGCCACGTCTTCAACAGGCGGCAGGGCCCCTGTTGGAAAAAACGTTTGTAACCATTCGTAACTGACTTTCATACAAGATTATTTTGCTGCCGGAAATTGATGAATAAATCGAAGGTCGCCCGTGTGAAAGATGCGAACGTCATCAATACCCCACTTGAGCATGCACAATCGTTCAATACCACCGCCAAATGCCCAACCTTGATATTTCTCCGGATCGATACCTGCGGTACGTAATACATTTGGATGCAACATTCCCGCACCAAGCATCTCAATCCATTTTCCGCGTAACCGCTCAGGAACATGCTCACCCACCAACCGCATATCTACTTCTACCCCGGGTTCAACAAATGGGAAAAAGCCGGGACGAAAACGAATCTCAACTGAACCACCAAGAAACGAACTGAAGAATGTCTCGAGTGTGCCTTTGAGGTGTGCGAGCGTGATGTCAGTACCGACAGCAAACGCATCGACCTGATAGAATTGTGCTTCGTGCGTCATGTCTGTCGCTTCGTTACGATACGCCTTTCCACATGAAATAAACCGCATCGGACCATCCAATTCTTCAAGTTTACGTGCTGTTACCGCAGTATCGTGTGTGCGAAGTACGTTCGTGTCATCAACCCAAAACGTATCTTGCATATCACGTGCAGGATGATTTTTTGCGACATTAAGCGCATCAAAGTTGTAGTGTTCTGTTTCAAGTTCAGGACCCGATGCGACTTCAAACCCCAGATTAGAAAAAATGGCTACGATTTCTCGTATCGCACCGGTTAGTGGGTGAATGTATTCGCGCTCCTTGTCTGCCGACATATTGACCTAGTGTATAGGAAAAAGTCCCCGTTTCAAGCTGAAATTTTGCCTATTTCGTGCTAGAATCCCGCTATATGGAGCTTGGGCAGTTTCTTATGTATATCGTATTGTTTATCTCGTTGTATTTCGAGATTTTTCTGCTTGTCACCTTCCTTGAGCATGCACCGGCTCCTCGGGCCCGTGCACGGGCATTTAAGGAACGTACGGCTGATGCGCTGCCAACCGTTGCGGTTATTCTCCCCTGCTTTAATGAAGAAACGACAGTTGCCGGCACTCTCAACTCACTCCTTGCACTGACATATCCAAAAGAAAAGCTTGAAATAATTGCAGTCAATGACGGCTCTACAGATGCGACTCTTTCGGTCTTACGTGAATTTGAACACAACCCACAAATTCGAGTGATTGATAAAGAAAATGGAGGAAAGCACACCGCAATGAATGCGGCACTTACAACGACACATGCAGAACTTGTCGGCTGTCTCGATGCTGACTCATTTGTTGAACCTGATGCACTTGCACGTATTGTTGAGCACTTCGTATCCGACCCTGAGGTAGCAGCAGTAACACCAAGTATCAAAGTGCACGGTGCCCGAAACGTGTTGCAAATAATGCAGAAAGCAGAGTATGGACTCGCAATATTTGTCCGCAATGCATTCTCCCTTATGGGCTCACTCTTTATTACACCGGGGCCGTTCTCATTCTTCCGACACAGCGTTATTGCCGAAGTTGGTCCGTGGCAGCACGGACACAGTACTGAAGACCTTGAGATGTGTATGCGCTTGCAAAAGAATCACAAAATCGTAACAAACGAACCTGACGCTATTGTCTACACGAAGACACCACGAACATTCAGGCAATTATTTAAACAACGATTGCGCTGGACGTATGGTTTTCTTAAGAATGCGGCCGATTACCGATATATGTTCTTTAATCCGCGGTATGGCACACTTGGTGTACTCGTACTTCCAATGAGTATCATGTCGTTCTTTGCGGCGATAATTCTCTTTTCAACACTCATTTGGAACACGTTGGTAATGATTGCATGGCAGGTTGTACGTTTCCAAACCGTTGGTCTCTCAACGCCAACTGCTCAATTTGATATCTTTTTCATTAATACCGGTGTTATCGTAACTGTAACACTTGCACTTATCGTACTTACCTTTGTGCTTATGGGTATTGGCAAGAAACTTGCTCGCGACCCATTCCTTTCGTTTGATATGCCTATCTATCTCGCTATTTATGGATTCATCACGCCGCTCTGGCTCACCGCTGCAGCATATAAGGCACTCTCAAATACCGGTGTCCGCTGGCGCTAGAATTTTCAATACTCTGGTGTTATAGTGCCGCACACATCATTTTCATTATGAGAACAATTTCTTGGGGAAAATACGTTATTGTCTTTATTATTACTGCGTTCATCTTCTCAACGGCTATTATTGCTAATAACTTCTTTAATGAGAAACGCATTGAGCAAATACGCTCGATTGAGGAAGGTATCTCTATAGACATCCTCTCACTTGAGACGCAGTTTGATTTGCTCCAAGAACAGTCGTGTAAGAACATCTCTGAGGATTCAGTACTCTCTCGTGAGCTCGATACATTGGCAACCAAACTCTCATATGCAGAAGCACAATTGGGTACTGACAACCCTGAGGTACTACGATTAAAGCGTCATTATTCATTGCTCGAAATCAAGGATTTGCTCCTCATGCAAAAGGTATCCGAGAAGTGTGGTCTTGAGCCTATTTTCTTGCTCTACTTCTACTCGAATACAGAGGGTGACTGCCCTGACTGTCGTCGCCAAGGGTTTGTACTCACCGAACTCGCCAAACAGTATCCGCAACTGCGTATTTACTCGTTTGACTATAATATAGATCTCTCAGCTGTTGAGACTCTCATTTCTATTCAAGGTGTTACCGACGAACTCCCTGCCCTTGTTGTTGACAACACACTCTACTCCGGATTCAAGACTATCGAGGATATTGAGGAGATCATTCCACAGCTTGCAACACTTGCGACAAGTACTGCTACTTCGACTGAGCAAGACACCGGACGCTAGATCACGCCCGACGAAGAATACGAGTTAAAATAAACCGCCAATTTGCTAGTGCAAATTGGCGGTTTATTTTGCTACTTTTGCATTATGAGCCAGAGAGCGGATTCGAACCGCTGACCTACCGCTTACAAGGCGGTTGCTCTACCAACTGAGCTACTCTGGCAAACGAAGAGCGAAATGAAAATATATCATATTTTCATTTAGTCTGAGTGCCGCCAGAGCAAGCTATGCTTACTCTGGCGTATAACTAATTTTTAAGGAGGCGAATTTTGAGCGGATTCGGAACCGCAGCAATTTACAGGCTAGTTTCCCTTTTCACACGCTCAGTGTCAAGGTTACTTTTATGGGTTGCTACCTCCTCAAGAAAGAGTGATTTGGTGGTTCGTGCAACACCATTTCCGTTCCGACTCATACGTCGAGTGACATCCTCTGCATATACTTCAACAGTACGTGCCATAGCCGCAATAACTGATGCAGTGCGACGCACCAGCTGTTGTGCGAGTGAATTCAGAGAAAGGTGTTCTTCCACACGCGCAAGTCGAGTGCGTACTACCGCAGCTACGCGTCGAACAAATCGATCTGCTCGTACACGAACTGCTTGGTACCCTACGAGCGTTCGTGCTTGTTCAAATACTTTAAACGAAAGGAACGCAACGAGAAGAACCAACGATGTGCTGAAGGCAATAATTGCTGCCATACACTATACTATACTGCGAATCGCGCCATCTCTGCAATTTCAATGCGTTCACCAAATTTCTGCATTGCTTCATCAAGCAACCCTTGTACGGTAACGTCAGGATTCTTTACAAACGGCTGTTCGAGCAATACTTTTTCTTTAAGAAATGAATCGAGTTTGCCTTGCACAATCTTCTCTCGCATTTCTTCAGGTTTATCAGCTGCTTCCTTTTCGAACACTCCTCGCGCAGCAGCAGTTGCGTCATCAGTGACCTGTGCGCGCGACACAAATTCCGGTGCTGTCGCTGCTACATGCATTGCGATGTCATACGCAAGCTTGGTAAATTCCTCATTCTTAGAAACAAAGTCTGTCTCACATGCGAGGACAATAACGCCTGCGACGGCATTTCCTGAGTGTACGTATGTTTGTACCGCACCACTCCCGAGTTCGCGGTCTGCCTTTTTGGCAGCAACTTGTGCACTGATTTTGCGCAGTGCAACCTTTGCCTGCTCAAGATCACCGTTTGCTTCTTCAAGCGCACGCTTAAGAGTATTGTATATATGTC